>WNFC01006359.1_pt1 | contig 13001 bp, 14 predicted proteins | sample 5400541 | NCBI WGS metagenome assembly WNFC01 (sample SAMN13153342, study PRJNA577476) | soil metagenome | isolation source: 120 cm saprolite under Douglas fir tree site 2 hole 2 replicate 1 | place: USA:California | collected 2015-04-18
CCATGAAGCTCGCCCGCGGCGAGAACACGGTCAGGTCGGAGCCACGCTCGCGCATCTTCGCCAGCTGGTTGGTCTCGATGCTCTCGCGCAGCTCGTCGTCGGAGATCCTGAGCTCCGCCACGCTGGGCGCCTGCGCGGGATCCTTGAGGCCTGTGATCTGGCGCTTGCGCCATTCCTCGAGGGCCTTCGGCGCGGTGGTATAGTGGCCGTGAATGTCGATGACCATCGGGGCGCGATCCGGCGGCCGTGCGGTGCTGGTGCTCATTTGGACTTGTCCCAGGCAAGATTCCCTCGCCCCGCCTTCCCCGCTACCGAGTAGAGAGCGTTCGGGGCATTTCGTGTCTTCTGGAACTGCTCGAGCGTCTCCCCGCGCATGGTGGCGTAGATGTGGAGGTTGGAGACGCCGACCACCGCCCCCAGCTTCTCCAGCATGAAGAAGATGACGCCGTAGCGGATCATCCCGTCCCAGTCCCGCCGCCGGACGAGGTCCTGCTCCTCGGGCGTCAGGCCGGCCGCAGCGAAGGCCTGCTCCGGCGCCTCGAGGAATCGCCGCCGATGCTCCGGGTCGATCATCCGGTGGAGGAATTTGTTCAGGCGGTACGCCTTCACGCTGACCGCATAAGTGAAGGGGTGGCTTCCGGTGAGGTGTTCGGCGCCGGCCATCTGGTGGTTGATCCGCCGGCGCTGCTCGGGCGCCTTGTCCTTGGGCAACGCCTGGTCCCGGTTCTCGTAGACCACGGTCGCGATGCCGGTCATCGACGGCAGGTAGTAGGACTGGTGGAGCTTCCCGACCTGCGCCGAGAGGGCTCCCCGCATGATCAGCCACATGATCACCTCGGCGCCCTCGACGCCGCCGAGCTCGGCGTAGTCCGCGATGGTGAGTCGGGTCAGCGCCTCGGGATCGTTCTCGACGAGGTCGAGGAAGCGATGGTCCCACTCGACGTTGTTGAAGCCGGCGCGCGCGCCGTGGACCTGGTGGGAGAGGCCGCCGGTGGCGACGATCGCCACGGAAATGTCCTCCGGGTAGCTCTCGATGGCCGAGCGCAGCGCCCTCCCAAGATTGTAGCAGCGCCGCGCCGACGGGATCGGAAACAGCAGAACACCGACGGCAAGGGGCACGATCGGGACGGGCCAGCCTTGCTTGTGATCGCAGAGCACCGACAGCGGCGACAGGACGCCATGATCGAGGCGCTTGTCCTGAAAGAACGACATGTCGAACTCATCGGCGACGAGGGAGGCGCCGATGTGATGCGCGAGAGCCGCGTGGCCCGGGACGGGAAGGAGATCCCTCTCGCCCCCGCCCTCGTCGGCGACGCCGTACTGGGTATCGATGCCGAGTGCGAAGGTGGAATAGTGGTCGAAGAAAAACGATGTCACGTGATCGTTGAAGATGACGAACAAGGCGTCCGGCTTCTTCTCGCTGAGCCAGCGGCGGGCAGGCTCGAAGCCCTCGAAGATCGGCGCCCAGACAGGGTCGTTCCGCTTGTTTCCGTCGACGGCAAAACCGATGGTCGGCGTGTGGGAGCAGGCGATGCCGCCGATGATCCGTGCCATGAGTTCCTCTCGCGATTGCGGCCGTGCGCGACTTCCGTTCAGTCTACCGGTCGCAGTGAAATGTTGTTGATCATGATCGCTGCCGCCGCGAGGCAGGCGGGGACGGCCAAGGCGGAGAAGATGCCACCGAACCCCCAGCCGAAGCCGAGCAGCACGCCGCCGATGGACGAGCCGAGGATGCTCCCAAGGCGGCCAACGCCCAGCATCCAGCTGACGCCCGTGGCGCGCGCAAGGGTGGGATAGCAGCCGGGAGCGAATGCGTTGAGGCCGGTCTGTCCGCCGCTCATGCAGAAGCCAACGAGCGCGACGACGGCGGCAAGCGCCGCCGACTGCAGTCCCTCGAAGCCGAGGAAAACCAGCGCCAAGCCCCCGAGTGCATAGGCGGCGGCAATGACACGGTTGGCGCCGAAGCGGTCCATCGCCAGCCCGACCAGGATCGCGCCGATGGTCCCGCCGAGCTGAAACATTGCCGTCACGTTTGCGGCACGGTCGATTGACATGCCGGCATCCTTCATCATGAGCGGCAACCAGCTGGTGGTCAGGTAGATGACCAGCAGGCCCATGAAGTAGGTCACCCAAAGGGTGAAGGTTCTGAGCGCAAAGCCAGAGGTGAACAGCACCGCGATGGGATGCTTCACAGTCACGGCCTCTTCATTCAGGGTGAACTCGCCGCAGCCCTTCAGATCCGCGCCGGAAATGCGCGACAGCACCATCGCAATCTTTTCCCGCGCGACATTCCGGACCACCATATAGCGCGCCGATTCAGGGAGCAGCATGTAGAGAAGCGGGAACATCGCGAGCGGAATCGCCCCACCAACGTAAAGTACCGAGCGCCACCCGTGCAGCGGGATGAAATCGGCGGCCACGAACCCGATCAGGGCGGATCCGAAGTTGAAGCCTGTGAACATCGTCGCCAGCAGGAACGACTTCGACGGCTGCGGCACGTACTCCGAGAGCAGGGTCGTTGTGTTCGGCATGGCAGCCCCGAGACCCAGCCCGGTGAGGAAGCGCAGAATGGCCATCTCCGTCGGATCTCGGGTGATGGCGGTCAGCAGAGTGCAGACCCCGAAGCTCAGCACCGATGCCAGAAGGACGCGGCGGCGGCCGAACCAGTCTGCGGAAGACCCGGCGAAAATGGCGCCGATGGCGAGGCCGATCGGCGCCGCTCCCATGACGAAGCCGAAAGCCGGCCGGGAGATACCCCATTCGCCGATGATGGGGGGAGCGACGAATCCCATGATCGCAACGTCCATGCCGTCAGCCAGGACGATCAGGAAGCACAGGACGGTCAGCGTCCATTGTCGCGCGGACATTCGCCGGCCGTCGATGAAGGACCGTATTTCCAGACTGGCGGACGCGCTCATGTCTTCCTCCCGGGCGTCTCTCTCGATTCTCGTTGGTGATCTTCAGAAGGACGGGACGAGGACGCTTCCCTCAAAGAGCGGCCTTGCGGTTCGCAACAGGGCGACCGTGGGCGCCTCGTCCTGTCCGGCAGGCCCGAGCCTGATCGTGAACTCTCCGGTCGGATGCTCGACCGAGACATCCCGAGCGCCGGATCCGGCTATCGTTCCGGCGAGCCCGGCGCAGATCGTCTCGCCGTCGGCGAAGGCGGTGGCGACCGAGGCCGCGCCGAGCACGCCGATGGCGTCGTGACACTTCTTCGGGATGAAGGTGCGGGTGGAGAGGTCGCCGCCGTCCCGCGCCGGAGCCACCAGCGTCATCTTCGGAACGACCTTGGCGGCGACGTCGCCGAGGCGCATCAGAGGACCCGCGGCGAGCCTGATCTCCTCGATCCGCGCCTTGAGCCCGGCATTCGCGTCGAGCTCCGCCGGCGATTCGTATCCGCTGACAGCGAGATTTACGGCCCGCATCAGGACGACGGGCATTCCGTTGTCGATGCAGGTGACGTTCACGCCCTTGATCACGTTTAGACGCCTGCCGGTCGGATAGAGGGAGCCGCAGCTCGAGCCGGCAATATCACGGAACCGCAGCTCGATCGGCGCTCCGGGCGTCGGCACGCCGCTGATCCGCAGGTCGCCGGCGTAGGAGACGCGGCGACCCGGGGTCCGTACGACCGCCTCACACAGCGCGCCGGTATTGACCATCCGGATCCGCACGACGGTCTCGGGGTCCTGGGCCTCGACGAGGCCCTGCTCGATGGCGAACGGTCCGACGCCGGCGAGAATGTTGCCGCAGGTTGGAGAGTAGTCGATGCGGCTCTCGCCGATGGCCACCTGGCCGAAGAGATAGTCGACGTCGGCCTGTCGGTCCGTCGACGCCGAGATGATCGCGATCTTTGTGGTCAGCGGCGTGCCGCCGCCGATTCCGTCGATCTGGCGGGCGTCGGGCGTGCCCATCGCCGCCAGCAGCAGGCGGTCGCGCGCCTCGCGATCGCCGGGCAGCGAGCCCGCATGAAAGAAGGCCGCCTTCGACGTGCCCCCGCGCATCCAGACGCACGGGACCTCGACGAGATCGGATCTGCAGGGCTCGGCACGGGGCATCGACTGGCTCGAGTAGGTGCTGCGCTCGTCTCCAAAATAGCGAGACAAACCGCCGGCGCCGTTGCCGAGTCCTGATCCATCAATCGAAATTTGTGATGTTATGCTCAAGGGGGCGGCTAGGAAGGCGTCACTCCGAGTGATAAATTAGCAGTCATCTTGGGGCTACGGCGGACCATCAGCCATGACTCACGTTCGCGCACCGTGATGGTAATCAATGGCGGTGCATGCCGTGTCCTCTCCGGGAGTAATCGATGGGCACGCCGACCTCCGAGCACCAGGCACTCGAGACCCACCTGCGGTGCATTCGGGATTTCCTCTCGGTCGCGGAAACGGGCTCGATCGCGAGATCGTCGGTGGTGATCTACAAGGCAGCGTCGGCGATCACGCGGTCCATCGCGGAGCTCGAGGGCTGCCTCGGCGTCGCGCTCTTCGAGCGCAAGCCGCGCGGCATGCTGCTCAACGTCTACGGGGAGGCCGTACGCAATCGGGCTCTCCGGATCGCCGACGAGATTGCCGGGGCACTCGACGAGACCTCCCGGGCGGGCAAACGCAATCATGCCGTCGAGCGGAACGCCGTCACAACCCTGCTCCTGAACGGCCGCGGTCTCCAGCTGCTGATCAGCCTATCTGAGCTCCGGAATCTTTCGGCGGCCGCGTCGCACGTCAGCCTCTCTCAGGCCGGTGCGAGCATGTCGCTCTCGCGGATGGAGGGCGCGCTCGGCGAACCGCTCTTCCATCGCATGACGCAGGGAATGATTGCGACTGACGCGGGAGCCAAAATCGTCTCGCGCGGCAAGCGGATCTTCGCGGAGCTGCGACACATGCAATCCGACGTCGCGGCGCTCGCAGGAACGACGCTGGGAAGCATCGCCATCGGGGCGCTGCCGCTCGGGCGCACCGACCTCCTGCCGACCGCGATCGCCTCGGCTCTGCACCGCCATCCGAAGATCCGCGTGACCACGGTGGAGAGCCCCTACGAGGCTCTCGTCGGCGGGCTCCGTGACGGCGTCATCGACTTTATCGTCGGCGCCCTGCGCCCGCAGGAGAAGAACGTCGGTCTCGTCACCGAGCGGTTGTTCGACGACCGACTGGGAATCATCGTCCGGACCGGACATCCGCTGGTCGGCGCCAAGCTGACGCTCCGGGACCTACTGCAGCAGCAATGGATATTGCCGAGGCCGGGGGCACCCGGACGCGGCCTCATCGACGTGTCGTTTCGCGAGCTTTCGATCGAGCCGCCGGTGCCATCGGTAGAGACCGGCGATCTCGCGGTACTCCGCGGCTTGCTCAAGCAGAGCGACATGATCACGGCGATCTCGCCGCACCAGCTTCTCTATGAGATCGCCTCCGGCGACCTCATCCAGCTGCCGATCGACCTGGGAAAAACCGTCCGTCAGATCGGCATCACCTTGAGAGCGGGCGCGGTTCTCTCGCCGGCGGCGCGGGCGGTTCTGAACGAGATCCGAAAGACGGCGCGCTCTATGCCGATCCGCTGAGCTCCGACGATCGACACCGCCGACTATGCCGCACTCGACCATGCCTACGCCCTTACGGTCCACAAGGCGCAGGGTCAGACCGTGGATCGGGTGCTCGTTCTCGCGGACGCGGTCATGCGGCGCGACGCTGCCTATGTCGCGTTGACACGGCATCGACGGGACATCCCGATCTATGCCGATCGAACTGTCTTTCGCGATAGGGCAGCGCTTGCGGAGGCTTGGCATAGAGATCCTGGCAAGGACTTGGCCGCCGACTATGCGTTGGTCCGACCGTCAGAGAACCTACAACGCCCGGTCGCGCGCAAGCCTCAGTGTCTCGAACATCGTCTGTGGGTCGCCGGCATGACCGCCACAGGCCACGTTTACGCTGGTCACGAGATCGAGCATGGCGCGGTCATCGCCCGCATGCCATGCTCCGTAGCCTTCGCCCAGATCCGAGTTGAGATCGATGGCTCCATGCATTGGCCGCCTCCGGTCACGCCTTGTGTCCTGTTACCGGTGGACTCGCCCTGATCTCGAGTACAACACCGCCGGCTTTCGCTGCCGTGTCGAAGTGGGTGAAACCGCTCCCATTTGGCCGTCGCCCGCGCATAAGAACCTTTAGGCCCATCGCGCGCCCCATATCCTCGCCGGCGTCGCAATCCGGCACGTCGAAGCCAAGGTGGAATACACCCTCGCCATGCTTGTCTAGGAACCGTCGCTGTGGACTGTCGAGTTCGCTCGGCTGACAGAGCTGGATCTGTACGTTAGCGATGTCAGTGTATTTGTAGATCGTGCCCTGAAATCCATCAGGGTTCGGGACATCAAGTTCCGTAAATTGCGCCAGGGGCGGGTAGTCGTGCCAGGGACCAATGCCCACTGACTGGTAATAGGCCGCCGTCCTCCGAACGTCGCGAACGACGATGCAAACATGATGCAGCTTCTTGAAGATATCAGTCATGATTTTTCATTCCTCTCTGCCGACGGCTTTGGCTTCGCGGTCACTGCTCCGCGACCGGAACGGTATAGTTGAGGACGAGGCGGCCGCCATCCGGGTAGATTGTCTGTCCAGTGATGTATGAGGCGTCGTCGCTGGCCAGAAACGCCGCGACTGAGGCAATCTCGCTTGGTTCGCCGCAGCGCCCCATCGGGGTTCGCGACAGGATCGTACGGCGCGCGTCGTCGGACGCTCGGCGCAGGCTCTCCCGATGCCGCGCGCCGCGCCTGTGACTATGGCAACCTTGCCCGACAACCTCATGCACTGATCCTCCAGCATTGTTCAGTAGACGATCGTCTCGTGCAGGGGCGTGGATGTCCGGATTCGCCCATAGCCGAGCTGCGATAGATCAAGCGTTTGATAGCTTCCGTGCAGGATCCATTCGGCCACGCCCCTGCCAGTGGCCGGCGCGTGCATCACGCCATGGCCCGAGAACCCTGTCGCGAAGAGCAGGTTTGTTATTTCGTCGTGGGGGCCGATGATTCCGTTGTGGTCTAGGGTGTTGACCTCATAGTGGCCGGCCCAGGCTCGCTCGCGGCGCAATTGTTGGAGCGCTGGCACGCGATGTGCGAGCGCCGGCCAAAGCGGATCTTCCAAGAGATCGTAATGGGGTTCGAAATCGCCGCTGGCGTCCGGATCGTTGTCTGCCGCGGGCGCGATGCCGCCGATGAAGCCCTCTCCTTCTGGACGAATCCAGGCACCGGTAATGTCGAAAAGCATCGGAAAATTTCTCCGATCGAGCGGCGCCTTGAAGCAGAACACCGTGCGCTTGCGCGGCTCGACGGGCAGGATAAGACCGAGATCGCGAACGAGCGCGGCTGACGCCGCGCCGGCGGCGTTCACGCACCAATCTGCGGCAATCGTTTCATCGCCCGAGAGACGAACGCCGGTGACGCGCCCGTTGCGAATGTCGATACCCTGCGCATGCCCCTCGACATAGGTCACGCCGCGTTCCCGGGCCGTACGGCGCATGAGATGCAACAGCGACCAGGCATCAAACCAACCTTCATTGCTCTCGCCGAAAGTCGCAACGCCGAGATCATCGACATGCAGCCAGGGGAAGCGGCCTTTAGCATCTAGTGGCGCGAGCGCGATGACATCGGCGCCTTCCGCACGTTGCATGTCGACGCCCGCCTGTCGGGATTGCGTCACCTTAGTCGAGCCCAGGATGAGATAGCCCCGCTCCGTGAAGCCGACATCGGCGTCCGCGCCGAAGCGATCTTTGATGCCGCGGAGAAAATGAGCTCCGAACAGGCTCATATGAATGTTGATGGAACAGCCGAACTGGGTGCGGATCGAGGCGGCCGAGAGCGCCGTCGACGACCGGGCATAGCTTGGATCACGCTCAATGACGACGACCCGACCGCCAAAGCCGAGTTCGCTCAGGAAATAGGCGATTGAGCTGCCGACGATGGCGCCGCCGATGATTACCACCGTTTCGGAGGATTGCGTGACCACTCCCGCCTCCTTACTGGATGATGAACGGATTGGCCGCCTTGCCGACGGTGTCGCCGCAGGGTCGAAGCTCCCGAAGGTCGCGCCCCCGCGCTCGACTCGCCCCGATCGTGTTGGCGAAGCGGGCGAGCGAGGTCATCGCTTATCTCATCCGGCTGCGAAGCCAAGATGAGCGCGGAACCGGTTCTTAATGAAGACGGCATCGCGCGACGGCAGAGAGCGCGGCGGATTTTCTGCGACGACTTTGATGACGAAGAGACGCGGGCCGTCGGAAGGCGAGTGCAGGGTCCTCGCGAGGGCCGTGACCTCCTCCAGAGTGCGGAGGGTACCGGTCGATGCGAGGCCACAGGCGGCGGCGACCTTGGCGAAGTCGAGGCCCCGCCCAGTATGGCTCATCTGCATCCCGGTTTCGCCGAAGTGGTGGTTATCGATCACCACGATGTCGAGGTTGCGCGAATTGGCAACGGCGATGGTTGCGAGGCTGCCGAAGGCCATCAGCTGCTCGCCGTCGCCGGTGATGACAAGAACCCGCTTGTCGGGTTGGGCCTGTGCCAGACCGAGTCCGATCAGGGCTGCACCACCCATCGCGCCCCAGAGGTAGTAGTTGTCGTCGCGGTCGCCGACGGAATGGACGTCGTAGCCGGGCGAGCCGAGGCCGGTAATGACGAGTGTGTTGTTGTCGCGATCGCGGAGCAGCGCCGCGACCGCGTCCCGGCGAGCGAGTGAGCTGGGTGTGAAGTCGCGAACCAGGGCCATGGACATCACCACTTCTTCTTTCCAATGAGGCGCTGCCCAATCAGAACGGCGATCTGCTGATCGGCCTCATAGGCAAGCGCAGCGGCCGCTTCGACGGTTTCAATGAGATCTTCAGGGGTCTCGGCGCGCATGACGCGCAAGCCCATCGCCTCCAACGCCGGCTGGGTCGCGCGGCTCATCGGAACCTGCCAGGGATTAAACTCGGCCCACTCGCCCCGCATGGTTACGAGCATCAGAAGCGGGAACCGTCCGATCGCTGGGAGCGACAGCATGTTGATGCAATTCCCGACGCCGCTCGACTGCATCAGAAGAACGCTGCGCTGGCCACCGAGCCAGGCTCCGACTGCGATGGCGACACCCTCCTCTTCCGTCGTAAGGACGTTCGAAACGACGTCGGGGTCCGCAGAGAACAGCTTGATCAACGCGCTGTGTCCGGCATCGGGAACGTAAGCCATCTGGCGCACATTCGCAGTCTTCAGAATGCGATAGACTTCCGATGGCCATAGATGCCCCGCCCCGACATCTGAAAGAGCGCTCCCAGCCTTAGGCGCTGGGTCAAGGGCTGTTTCGACGCTATGCACTGCCGATCTCCGGTGTCGTTCTGACTCGGAGCGAGACTAGCTATTTCAACCCGGTAATTCTTCGGCCCTTTTTCGTGAACAGCTATAAGGATATTGTATTGCTTATGGAGATCGCGCAGCTTCGCACCCTCGTTCATGTCGCCGAACTCGGCAGCCTCAGCAAGGCTGCCGACCGGATGCGCATTGCCCAGCCGGCTCTCAGCCGCCAGGTGCGCATGCTCGAGGAGGAACTTGGTGTTCGCCTCTTCGTCCGCCACGGCCGCGGCATGGTTCTTACTGAGCAGGGCCGCGAGGTGCTGACCCACACCATGCGGATCATGGCCGAGCTTGAGGAAATCAGGGCACGTACTTCGGATGCCTCCGCGCCCTTGGCCGGGCAGATCGCCATTGGCCTACCGCCGACTGTCGCCGACATCATCTCCGTCCCTCTCGTGGCAGCCTTCGGCAAGGCGCACCCCAAAGTCGTGCTGCGTTTGGTCAGCGCTTACACCGGCTACCTACTCGACTGGCTTCATCGCGGCGAGATCGATCTCGCCATCCTTTACGATCCGCGTCCGACTCGATCAGTGCGTTCGCGCCCGCTGCTGCTTGAAAATCTGTTTCTAATCGGCCCAGCAGAGGCCGGTTTCTCAACGGTTCGGGCTATTCCGTTCAAGGAACTCGATGGCAAGCGCTTGCTGTTGCCGAGCGTCCGGCATGGACTGCGGACCATCGTTGAGCGCTGCGCCGTTGAAGCCGGCATCACGCTCGACGTCGCTGTCGAGGCCGATTCCTATGCGACGCTGAAGGACTTGGTGCGACATGGGCATGGATGGACGATCCTGCCGCTCGCACCGATCCATGAAGACATCATGGCTCGCCGGCTGACCGGCGCGGCCCTGATCGATCCGGTGCCGGTCCGCCGGCTGATCCTATCGTATCCCGCTGATCGGCCGGTATCGCGACTGGCTCGTTTCGCGGGCGAGACAATCGCTTCCATCGTCAGCGATCAGGTGGAACGCGCAATCTGGGTCGGACAGCTGCTCGCACCGGACAGCTAGGAGATATCACAAATTCAAATAACTGATCTATTCCGGTTTTCATTGTCGCTAATTCTGGCTGAAGCGATACTCGCAGTTCAATCGGGCGAGTATTGCGATGACGGCGCCTCTACCTGAACCATATACAGAAATACGCGAAGCAGTCGCGAAGCTTTGCGCTCGTTTCCCCGGCGAATATTGGCGCGACCTCGATCATCGGATGGCCTATCCGACCGCCTTTGTGAATGCACTCACCGAAGCCGGCTATCTCTCGATTTTGATCCCTGAGGAATATGGGGGGCCCGGACTGCCTCTTTCGGCTGCGGCGGCCGTGCTGGAGGAGATTCAGCGCGCGGGCTGCAACGGCGGCGCCTGCCACGCGCAGATGTACACGATGGGCACCGTGCTGCGTCACGGCTCGGCAGAGCAGAAGCGACGCTATTTGCCCGCAATCGCGGCGGGAAAGCTGCGGCTCCAGGCCTTCGGGGTCACCGAACCGACGAGCGGGACGGATACCTCCGCCCTGCGGACGACGGCACGCCGCGACGGCGACCATTTCGTCGTCAAGGGGCAAAAAATCTGGACCAGTCGCGCCGAGCACTCGGATCTGATGCTGCTGTTGGCTCGCACCACGCCGCAGTCCGCCAGCATGAAGCGTACCGACGGCCTCTCAGTTCTCCTCGTCGACATGCGCCAAGCGCTCGGCAATGGCCTGACCATCCGGCCGATCCGCACCATGATGAACCATGCGACCACCGAGGTCTTCTTTGATGATCTGCGGGTACCAACCGAGAACCTGATAGGCGAAGAGGGGAAGGGCTTTCGGCACATCCTATCCGGCATGAACGCCGAGCGGATCCTCATCGCCGCCGAATGCGTGGGCGACGGCAAATGGTTTATCGAGAAGGCGAGCGCCTACGCGAAGGAGCGGCACGTCTTTGGACGACCGATCGCTCAGAACCAGGGCGTGCAGTTTCCGATCGCCAGGGCCTATGCCAATATGCGGGCGGCAGAACTGATGGTGCGCGAGGCGCTCCGCCTCTACGACGCCGACGCCAATCCCGGCCCAGAAGCAAACATCGCGAAGATGCTGGCGGCCGACGCCTCGTTCGAGGCGGCCAACGTGTGCATCCAGACTCATGGTGGCTTCGGCTTTGCCGAGGAATACGACGTGGAGCGTAAGTTCCGCGAGACGCGCCTTTATCAGGTCGCGCCGATCTCCACGAATCTGATCCTGTCCTATTTGTCCGAGCATGTGCTCGGTTTGCCGCGTTCGTACTAGGAGGAGCTACTTTGAACGTCCTCATCGTCTATGCTCACCCCGAGCCGAAGTCCTTCAACGGCGCGATGAAAGACGTCGCGGTGGAGACTCTCCGCGGTGCGGGCCATGAGGTCGTCGTCAGCGATCTGTACGCGATGCGCTTCAATCCCGTGGTTGGCCCAGACGACTTTTTGGGCGAGCGCGCCGATCCCGATTTCTTCAGCGTCCAGAAGGAGCAGACAAGAGGGTGCGAGACGGGAACCCTCTCTCCCGACATCGTTGCCGAGATGGAAACGCTTAAACGTGCTGACCTGGTGATCTTTCAGTTCCCGATCTGGTGGTTCGGCATGCCGGCGATCTTGAAGGGCTGGGCCGATCGGATCTTCGCCCGAGGCTTCGCCTATTTGCCGGGCCGCAAATACGACACCGGCATGTTTAGCGGAAAGACCGCCATGGTTGCCGCCACGACGGGGACGTCTGCCGATACCTATGCGCCAGACGGGATCGACGGCGACACTCTTACCGTGCTCTGGCCGATTCACAACGGCTTGCTCCGCTATAGCGGATTCGATGTCCTCACGCCGTTCATCGCCTATATGCCCGGCCGCGTCGGACAGACTGGCCGTGAGGCCTATCTCGAGGCGTACAGGAAGCGGTTGCTCGAGCTCGACACGACCCCGAAACTCTTCTTCCATTCGGCCGAGGATTACGGACCTGACGAGCGGCTGAAGCCAGGCGTGGTCGCGCGTTCCGGCGTTCAACGCAATGTCTGAGCGGTCCAAGTCTCTGGGCGTAACAACCAGATGCCACATCAGGACGAACCGAGCCCCATCGCCGCTCACAGGGTCCGGGACTATTCAGGAGCCGCGGCCAGCCCGCTAGTCTAGCCGCCGAACCGCGCGCGCAGATTGGCCACGCGTCGGCGCCATTTCTCGCTCAGCAACACGGCCTTGTTAACGACGACGCGAGGCTCGCGCCCGTGCTGGATGTCGAGGACCGCTTTCACGTCGGCGGCGCCGTTGCCGGCGAAACACTGGTCGGTCCAGCAGAGGGCGTGAGGCGTCAAGATGACGTTGTCGAGCTTGAGGATCGGATCGTTCGGGTCAGGCGGCTCCTGCTCGAGGACGTCGAGGCCGGCGCCGGCGATGCGACGGGCGCGCAGAACCTCGGTGAGCGCCGCCTGGTCGACGATCGGGCCCCGCGCGGTATTGATCAGGTACGCCGAGGGTTTCATGAGAGCGAGACGCTCGGCATTGACGAGGTGGCGTGTCGCTGTGTTGAGAGGACAGTTGACGGTGACGACGTCGGCGCGGCGGAACACGTCTTCGAGGCCCACGAGCTCGATGCCGAGCTCGGCCGCGACCTTTGCGTCGGCGGCGGGATCATGGGCGATGAAGCGCAT
>WNFC01020442.1_pt1 | contig 13001 bp, 9 predicted proteins | sample 5400541 | NCBI WGS metagenome assembly WNFC01 (sample SAMN13153342, study PRJNA577476) | soil metagenome | isolation source: 120 cm saprolite under Douglas fir tree site 2 hole 2 replicate 1 | place: USA:California | collected 2015-04-18
AGTGCAGCGGTTTTGTAAACCGAAGGTCGGGGGTTCGAATCCCTCACCCGGCACCAGCGAAACCGCCATGCCAGAGAGCATATTGGCTACACCGGCAACGTGCGTTTCTGGTGCGCGCGACCGAGGATCGCCGTCCGGCAATGACCCGAACCCCTTCATCGAGCTTTGCGATTATGCTGTCGGGCATCGCCGTCTCAAGAAACGCCACGCGGTGTTTGCAACACGCTGCGAAGACGCGCTCCCGCGCCTCCCGCATCTCCGGCGGATAGGGGTCGCGCGGAACCGTGACATAGCCGAGAGCGAGGCCGAGATCGCCGGGACCCATTTCGGCAAAGCCGAGCCCCGGCACGGCAACGATCTCTTCGCAATAGGCGATGCGCTCGGGGCTCTCCAGCTTGACGCCTAGCAGCAGCTCGCCGCGCGGGTTGAGCGGCCACGGATCGCAGCACGCCATATATCCCTCAGGGGACAAACCCCATATCCCGGCGGCGGTCGTCTTTGACCCGCGGCCGCGGGTACCCCGGCCCAACCCGCCAGTAGTTGGCTCCCGGGTTACGCCGTGCATCCGCTCGATCGGCGAGGGCAGGCTCGGGTCAACCCCGGTCGAGTGGTGCGGATAGCGGCAGGATTCGACAAACGCGCGGACGGCGTCTGCCGATTCGGCTTGGCACAGCAGTATCCCATGCACGCCGCGGCCGAGGATCTGGCGGAACTGCCAGGCGTTGAAGCGGACATTGGCAGCGTCGGTGCCGTCGACCGGGGCCTCGACGATGACGGCAGGAGTTCGGTGCCCGAAGCGCGTCGGGTCGCTGTCGACCAGACCCCGCATGTATTCGGCCAGACCCGCCATGTCGAACGACCCGTGCTCCATCCCGATATTGATATAATCGGCCCAGGTATTCGCGTCCTGCCGGCCCGAAGCGTAAGTAAGCGTGTGGCCGGTGTGGCCGCCGATGTAATAAATTGCCAGGTCTTGCGCCAACAGCTCGATGGCTCGGTTGATGCGGTGTACCATGATGCAGGTGAAATTCAGGCGGAGACCCGACCTATGGTCTTCCCCCGGGTTACAACTCGGCAATCTAGCGTGCATCATTTCGCAGGCCACCAATTTGGTTGAAACGTCCGCGCACTGTACCACATGATTGCGATATTGTCAATAACCTGGACCCTCCCACCTGTCCTTGGCCCTCGATTCCGACGGTGTGACGCGGCTCGCCTAGCCCCGTGGGCCCACTCGGGGCCGCCAGGCGGGATTGCCGAACTTAACCGCGCCCTCCCTTCGGAAGCTTAAGCGCGACCTCGGCCATGGTAGGTCCGGAGCTTTTCGACCCGAGTGCGCAGCGATCGGCCGAGGGCGACCGCCTGGTCGGGGAGTAAGGGTCGAAGCTCCTCTACACGCGCCGCGATCCAATCGCCGACCACATATCGGCGAAGCAGTGACTGATCCAGGCGGTAGCGGATCGTCGGTACAACTTCCCCCCCGAACTTTCTCAGGAAAAGGTGGGCGCCGCCGAGGCTGTATTTCGTCAGGCCTTCGGCGCACGCCCATTCAATTGCACGCCACTGAAGCAGATCGTTGGGACGGAGATGGAGGGTTTTCTGGAGGGAGCAGTTGGCCGCATATTCGCCCACTCCACCGGGGAAGAAGCGAAGCACCGCCCCGGCTATGACTTGGCCTTCATAGCGTGCGAGGAGCAGCTGCCGGTTCATCGTCAACGCGAACGTCTCTTGAAACTCCTCTTCCTCGTTTATCGGCAAGGCCTTGCGGCGCGCCCATTCGACGTAAACAGCGTAAAAGGCGCAAATGTCGTCATGGCTCTCGGCGACGTCGACACAAACGCCTAATTTAACCGCCTTTCGGATGTCATTTCGCCTGGTTTGCGAAAATTTGCGGAAAAGGGCATCTGGACCCTTCGACAGATCCAGCATGACGACGCCTTCGTATCGTCTTTCGTGAAAGCGGGCGTCAACCATTCCCGCCATATCGGACCACAGGAAGAGATCGACAAGCTGCGCGGATTGTGCCTCTTTAAGAAGGCCCGCAACCAGGCTCTTCATAGCGCGCGAGTGATCGCCATGCCGTAGGAAGGCAATCTGAGGGCGCACGGCCAACCCCGTTTGGACGCGATCGCCGTTATGAACCCCGGTCAAGACGGCCGTAACGTCCTCGTTAATCATGCTGAGGATAGCGAACGGTTTCTTGCCGCGTAGCGACGGCTCCAAAAAGTATTCGGGGGCGGTATAATGCGTCGGGAAATCCGAAGCAGCCAGGCAGGCGCGCCATTGAGCCTCGAGGGGATCGGCCGGCCAACTGCGTAGAATGCGAAAAGACGTGCCACTTTCGTTCAGCATGGCCGGCATAAACCCCGCGTAATCCATGGCTCCGCCCGAGCACGGCGCCTGCGCACCTCAGGCGGTCCCGGTCTCCCGACGGAATGCCCCCGATACTCGGAAGAGCGACTGAATTGCAATGCCGGTGGCCGGCAATGGCGCAAGAACGCGCCCACCGTCGGATCATCCCGGCTTCGCATAGGCTCGACACTTTACTGCTAGTCGACGTCCCCGGAGCGAGGAAGCATATGACTGCTTGATGCAAAAAATGCCCAGAGTTTTACATCGATCCACCTCCAGCCAACACAAATGGAGCGCTCCACGCGCAAGACAAACCGCAGTCAACGTCGTGGCCGCTGTTACTGCCAAACAACCCCTAATCTGAACGAGCCCATCCTCGGAGGCCGCGGGCACGCGGACGCGCGCTTATCCATCTGCGCCTACGTACCCGACAGGCATCGCGGAGTACCGAGGCAAAGCGCCACGCCGCTGATATGACCCAGTGGCCTGTAACCATTGCGACGTTGAGAATCGTCGGCCGAAACCACACGACACGTGCGCATCGGATCGAACGCGTTGAGAAGAATTCCGTGTAAGGATAATATGCCGTGCCGTCGAAATCTAGGAGGCGAAATTCGGCTTCCTTGAACAGCCGCTCAAGCATCAGATAGAGCAAGACCCTGCCAGGTGAGCGCTTTGCAAATTTCTCATCATACCCAGTGTGTTTGTACACGATCACATCGTGATCAATTCGACAGAAGCCGTACGCGGCCGGGTTCCCGTCCAGCATCAGAACATAGCCGCGAACACTTCCGGCGCTCGCGTCGATTTTAAGCTGCCGGGCGAAGCTCGCGCCTTCCTGGAAACCCAACCCGATTTCCCTTTTGTAAGACCGTTCTGAGATCGCTACTGCAATATCCCGGAACACAGTCATCTCCAGCGGCGTCCTGAATTCGCAGATATCCGCCGGTGCGCCATTCGCGTCGACAAACCTCCTCACCGTGCGTTGCAGCTCATGCCGAGATTTTTTCGAGAATTTCTTCAGATATTCGGCAAATGACCCGCCAAGGTCCACAACGTATCTCTCACCGTAACGCGTCGCATAGCGCAACGCTCCGCGCTCGAACCGGACGGCTAAAAGATCCCGGGCGACCGGCACTCCGTGACTGACTACGCCCTGGCAACCCTTCGCCTTTGCTTCATCAAAGGGAATTTCCAGATCCTCGTTTAGAACGAAAGGGCTCGATAAAAGGGTCAGCGCTTTGAACGGCTGCCTCCACAACACGAACGGTCCAAATTGGAAGTACAGGATTTCGGACCGTGTGTCCCAAACCGGATTCACGGATTGGCGCATTACTGGTGTCCTTACTGCTTAGGAACGCAAGAGCTTTCCAATACCTTTCGAGGCTGGCGTCCCGACATCGGGTCTGAAGACACCATTTCCTTTCCGGGGGAGGGAAGGCTTTGAAACACGACATATGCGATAAAGCAATTACTCGCGTCAGCAAAAGTTTCCCCGCGGCAAATCTCCTTGAGCCACGACGCGTTTGCCAGGACCTCAAGATAGGTCGGGTTGAGATAGATGATAGTGACCCGGACCCCTTGCGCCGCCAAACAAGACAGCTTTTGTAGCCCAGCCGCGAACACTGGTTCTCCGCATGGGTTGAACATGTAAACGAGAACGTGGTTCGATCTTTGAATTGTGTCGTACTCAAAATCCTCGATCGCTCTGCAGAGTATAGAGATCTCCGGCAGGTTACGCCGAGTGGAAGCGTATCGTTTGACGTTTTCGACAGCGATTCGAGACAGGGCTTCTGAAATTTCAACTCCAATGATCGAACGGAATGGATAATCGGACGCGAGAAGCAGCGTTCTGCCCTTTCCACAACCGAGATCGATGAAAACGGTTCTTTTATAATCCGTAGAGAGCTTGGCGAGCACGGAGTGGAAAAAGTTGATCGGTGTTGCTTCGTACCCATGCGAATGAACGGGAGATAGACCTAGTTCCTCGACCGTCATCTTTCCGTTCGTGCGGACCCCGGCTTGGCGATCAAATCGCACGTTGCCGCGTTGACGGTGCCGCGAGAGAAGCCGGCGAAACGGGTGAACCGCGTTCTTCGCCACGATCCATAGGAAGAGACGCGGGCTCTGCGACCAAACGCGATATAATCGGCGCACTATTGCCCTCACGTTGGTTCAAAGCTCCATTTCCGAAAACCGGTGGCGCCGTAGGATGCGCAGATTGCCGGCATTTTGGAGTGGAGCCAGTCGTGCGACTGCTTTGCACCTGGCACGCCCGCGAGTGCAGCAAACGCCAAGGCGCCGCGCAGGTAGAGAAAGTATGCGGGACCCGACGGCGCGCCTTTTACGACCCCATAGGGGCTGTCGCTTTCGTTCTCGTAGACCTTGTTGGAGTCAGTCCACCGGCTTGGGTCGAGAGGCTGAGGTTGCGTCGAGCCTCCGGCAGGGCTTGAGAGCCATTTCGGGAATAGTTTCCAGGCCTCGGTCCAGCTGTCGGGCGTCTGCGGATCCCACGATCCGTCGAGAATGGCTAGGGAAGGCGGGGGATCCTTGCCTGTTCCCAGGTCCCGCATGTTCAAGAAGCCGACGTAGTAAGGTGCGGGCCATCGTCTGTCCCAGCCCGAATTTCCATTGACGAAGGGCAATAGGCCGCCGGCAAACCATCGGGTAAATTCTGACCACTCCGGGTGGAAACCGGACCACACCGCCCAGCCGAGCGACGACATGATGTACGCGCTCATCCAAGGCGCGCAATCGTCAGAGCGCGTGAACTGCCGAAAAACACGGTGGATTTTGGCCGAAGACTGCATGTATTGCCGTGTAAAAAAGAGGTTGTCGGCGACGATTTTCTTCCAGTAGGCGCGCGGCTTCAGCCAGGAGGGTGGGCTCTCGGGCGCAAAGGCGCCGAGCCGGAGCGGTTCACGGATGCCCCAAGCCCAGGCCCGCGTCTCGCCCGGATAGACCAGACCCGGCAGCTTTTGGTCGGAGCGATGAAAGTCGGAGAAAAGAACGCCATAGCTCGCAATAGCCTCGACACCCTCATAGAAGTAGGGGTCATCCGTAAGCATCCAGGGCACATAGGCCGGGCTCGGTATGTGAGCCACGTCCATTCGGAATAGGTAATCGTTGTAGCTGTGATCCGGGTTGTACGGATATGGCGGTTGCGGGATTGTCGGGTTGCCGGCCGCAAATGCGATATCGGTCATCTGGTATACATCGACAAGGGCGCCGGTGAGCTCGTCCCGCGCCCAGATCGGCATCGAGCCAACGGTTTCGGCCTGCGTCATCATCGTAGTAAGCACTTGGGCCTTGCCGTCGAGCAGATAAGCCGCCTGATACTCGGTGATCGGACCGATTTCCGAGCGTTCGCCGGGCGCGCCCATCCCTACGGAGAACCCGCCAACGTCCATCGGTCCCTCCCACTTGATCATCCTATCCAACGGCTTAGCAGCGTGCCAGCCACCAATGCCGCAGGACAGCCACTTCAGCAATCTGCTTGCCATCCTTGAGGATCGTCGCCTTGTATGGGTCGAAAATGTGCGTCGGGATCTGACCGGGCGCGAGGCGTATCATTCCACGCTCGACCACGACCTCGACCCGTGAGCGATCCGCGTCCGGGCGAAAAAACACCGTCCACTCGTCCTCGCGCGCCACGAGGCATTTCTGATGGACGAACTGGCCGACATAATCGCCTGCATCTCTTGCCGCGGCTTGAGTGAATGTTCGCGAAGTCCCGTCGCGGAATCGGAGCACGAGGACCAGCCCCGCCGGGGATGAAGCCGCCGATGGCGCCTGCGCGACTTCCGCCCCGATCCCAGAACCCGGTGCGCCGGCAGCGTTGCGCCCGAGCACGGAAGCGCCGGCCAGCCCGCCGAGGGCATTCAGCACGTTCCTGCGGGTTGGCTTCATTCGCATAACCTCACTACTCGGCCCAAACAGCAGCCTACAAACATCAGATATCGGCGTTGCGACGCCGCAGGATCCAGCCGACGACTTCAACACCTTCATCGATCACCGGGCTTCCGATCGCAAAGAGGGCAGCGCCATAGGTCATCGCCCCACTCACCGATAGGAAGACGAGGCGAACCCATGCAGATCCGGGGAGCTCCGCCACGGCGAAATCTTGCAGCACCAGAACCACGGCGGCCATGGCCGCAGTGGCGGCCAAGATCGGCCATATCTGCGACCAGCACTCGAAAAAACTTCCCTTCATCTCGGCCAATGCCTCCTTGGCCATCATTAACATGAACGCAGAGTACATCGGGGTCGAGAACACGATCACACCCGGCGCCCCGCCCCACAGCCCGCCCACGACCGCAGCGGCCGGCACCGCAATCAACTGCGCGAGGCAGTACCAAAACAGAAACGTTTCTTTCCGTTTCGCAAACAAGACAGGCGGCAGAAGCACGTCGATCGCGCGCACTGCCGCATAGAAACAGAGCAACCGAAGAAGCGGCACGGAAGGCAGCCATTTTGGACCAAGAAGCGCCGCGACCATGTCCTCGGCAACCAGAACCATCCCGGCCGAGGTCGGGAAGGCAATCGCCGCAGTCAAGCGCAACGCCCGATAAAACGCCGCCCGCATCGCATCTATATTTGTCTGCAGCTCCGCCATCATCGGCGAGCTCAGCATATTGACGACCGTCGAGATCTTGCTCCCCGGCAACAGGGCCAGCTCTTCAGCCATCGAATAAAAGCCAAGGGTGACCGAACCCGTGACCTTGCCGATGACCAGCGTGTTGGACCACTCACGCAAGACCCACAACACTTTGACGCCGAGTGACCGCAAGCTGAAGTGGATCATCTCCCTCACTCGCCCGCCGCCAAGGCGAACCCCGGGGCACCACGGCGCATAGGCAAAGGTGGCGACACTGCGCACCGCTGGGGCCAAGAGCGAGCCAATGACCAAGCTCCACACCCCCAATCCCGCGAGCGCACAGCCGAGCACAACAGGCAGCGTCGCTACCCCGCCAATGACCTCCGCCTGGGCAACGCGATCGAGCGCAACCCGCCTGCGCAGAAGGCTGTCAGAAACGACATTGCAAGCGGTCAATGGCAAGACCAGAGCCAGGACCGGCAGCACATCGGCGAGGCGCGGGGCGTCGAACCAACGCGCGATTATCGGCGCGCCCAGAGCGAGAGCCGCAAAACCCATGATCGCCAGCGTTATGGTGATCCAAAAGCAGGTATCGATTTCTCGCGCTTCGAGATCATGAAACTGGATGATCGCCGCCCCGAATCCCATCTCGGCGAGCATACCCGCCGTCCCCGTCCAAAAGCCGGCGAGTGCCATCACGCCATAATCGGCGGGCACCAGAATACGCGCGACCAGCAACGTGGTGGCGAAGGAAAGAACTTGAAGCACGCCGCGCGACCACGTAATCCAGAACATCGAGCGCGCCACGCGCGCCCTGAGCGAGAGGCCTGCAGACACCGGGATCATCGGATCCGGTCCCGTTGGTATCGGGTATTGGGGATTTACCACCGGCTTTTGGCATACCCGTTGCGTTCATCCGATTTCGTCAGCGCGCCAGCGCCGATGCCTATCTGGGGCACGCGTATCGAGGGTGCAACCCTCAAAGCACCGGCCGGGCTGGCGATTTCTCTGGCAACCAGCCGTCGCGCCGCCTCGAATATGAATAGAACGCACCAATATTGGTCGAAATAGGCCAGCGAGGCAAAGGCCCCAGCGACCCAATAGCCCGCGAGCACGCCTTGGCCCATTCTTCCGAGCAGGTTCGCCCAGGCGAGATCCGGCCCATCGCGCGAATGTCGAACCAACCAAGCGCAGGTGGACCACGAGTAAATGGCGATTATCAAAAATATCGCGAAACCGACCCAGCCATGCTCGGAGAGAACGTCAAACCAGATGCTGTGCACAGCGCGAGGCTTGTCCAGCCTTGGTATCCTCGTGCCCTCCAGCATGCGATTTGTAACCTCCGGCCAGAATGTCACTCTAAAACCGCCGCCCATGATGGGGTGCAGCTCAGCTATCCGAAGTGAAGCCCTCCAAAAATTGATCCGCCCCATCGCGGAAGGATCGTGCTCGTAAGTTTGTATCGTCTCCATCCGGTCGAGCCAGCTTTGTGGTGCCAGGGTATAAAGGGAAAGGCCAAGCGCGAGAATAAGAAGCCCTGTTGCTAGTTTTCCGGGTGATCTGAGCCAGAAAACCGCTCCCATCGCGCACAGGCCGACCAGGGCACCGCGTGAATAGGTGAAGACTATGGCCAGGCAGATAAGGAATCCCATGACCATCAGGCCGCGACGAACATATAGATTAGCCGCGGTCCGCCACAGATAGAACAGCAACGGCACGAGCATGACGAGAGCGAGGCCGAATTCGTTGTTGTCTGCCGTCACCCCCCCGTCGGGCCCGTGGATACCAGAGCCGCCGCCGTGAAGGGGAAACGAGATCGCGCCCTTCACCCCCCAAATGCCAACGGAAAGAACCACCGCCCATATCAGTCGCTCCACCCGCTCGCGCGTCGTCGTCAGCGCGTATCCGACCAGGCACATGATCAATATTTTGTTGACGAGTTGCCATTTTGCCCAGACATCTTCTTCGGGGGCGAGCGCAAACAATGAAGTGATCGTCATCCATACCGAAAACAGCAACGTCAATACCACGAGCGGCGTAAGGGGCAGTTGCTTCTTTTCCGCAGGAGAAATCATCCAAGAGAAACAGGTCAGGATGGCTATGATATAAGCATAATAGAGATTGCTGAAGAAGCCCCAGGTGAGTGTATGAAAATTACCCAAGGAAAAAGCGTACCAAATTAGCACGCCGTTGAACGGCGATACGAAAATCAGCGGCAAGCTCGAAATGAAAACCAGAAAGAATACGAAGCCGCGCATGGCGAGCTAATTCTCCAGAACCAGGAAGAGAAAGGGTAACCGGAGAAGGGCAGCTGAACCCCCAGGAGTTCGCTCTACTGTATCCTGAGGCACGCTTGCCATCACAAATTTGGCCCCTTGGCTACAAAGCACTGGTCGTCAGCACCCGTTCAGCCGTCCCGCTGCTTTTTGGTTCCACATAGCAGAAACCAACCCCCTAGCCGATCAAATGTCTGAACGCCCAAGAATCCCAAGAACCGACTCGGATCATTGCGGCTCCACCGCAAATTGCGCCAATAGCTGCTGACCCGCCCATCCGGCATGATCGGCCGTGTGACCTTTATCACCGTCCTGATATCGATGAGCCCGCTGTACCGTGCCGCCACTTGTTCGGGCGTGCGAAAGAAGCGGACATGGCTGGGAAAATCGAAATTTGGAACCGTGCAGACGCACCACGCTCCATCGCGCCAAACTCGGATGACATCGAGATCGGCATCGATATGTTCTAATACTTCCGTACAGATGATCGTATCGTAGTCACAAGCGTAAGATTGCGCATCCAAGGCGTCGCCGCGGAAAAACAACTCCGGATGTCCGGTGCGATCGGCCGCGTTGCGGACGGCCACCGGGCTAAAATCGAAACCGCGATAAGATACCCTGTTCTCCTGCAGAAGCATTTCCGCCAAGAAGCCATTGCCGCACCCGACTTCGAGAATGGAGCAGCTGCCGTGATCCTGAATGCTTTCCACAACTTTTCGCATAAGAGGGTAATACAATGCACGAGTCGCCGGAATATTACTCTCGGTATGGACGCAATCGTAAAACTCGGCTCCCTGCTGACGCATCTGAGACGCTGCGTTGCACTCGCCAGTTGGTTGCGGCTCCCAGTCGTTTTGCGCGCTGCTCCAGCCTCTGCCACGACGCGAACCAAATTCCTGTTTCATCCGAGCTCCGACTGTTGCCCCGACAAGTTGTGCTGCCCCGACCCGCCCGATCGAGTAATTGGCGAAAATGCAGGAAAATCTCGTCCTTACATAGCACAGCCCTGATCCGGATTCCAGGGTGACGGGAACAGAGTTAAGATCGGGTTTATTGCGGCTGGTCGACGATCCTGTAGGGCCAGCCACGCGGTCAGGCCGGCCGCTAAAACGGTCCGCGCTCCGCTGCCGTTCGACCCGCTGACGGATCGCGCAGGCGATCATCCACGTGCTCCGCCGTCGGGTCGTCAGAAACTAACGCAAACACGAGGATCGAAATAGCGAAGGGCATATTCGAGCGAAAGAATTCGCGAATATTGCGCGGCATCTACGATCCGATCTAACCGAAATAGTCGTCGCAAGGTTATGGCGTCGCCCGCGAGCACCGCGTCTCGGTACGGCGAAGCGAGATAGCCGGCCCAATCGCCCGACCGACGAAAATATCTGAGCCGGTACGTATAGCGGCGCAGCCAGGGCGGCCGCAGATAGGTCGAGTAATCCGAAAACCTCCGTGACAGCGGCGGCGGTCGACTGAATTCATGGCCGTAAATCGAGGAATATCCAGCCAGCCGGCTGTCGACACGACGGATCAGCTCGGCTTCGTAGGCCCCGTGGTTCTTCCAACGCAGCGGCAGCGCGCTCGCGTGCTCGGTGATCGATCTCTCGAGGTATGGCATGCCGGTGAACCCGTATCGGCCGGCAATGCTGTCGACCTTTCCATCCCACGCACGGCAGCGAAAGCTGTGGTAAAGCCATTCGACGGTTGGGCGCGACAACCGGTGCTCGTCGCTGCCCAAGAGATCCATCACCTTTCTCTCGAGCCCCCGGTAATAGCTTCCGCCGTCGAAGACGGCAGTGCAGGTGGCCGGATCGAATTGGCTGTAGAAACTCCACAGAATCTCGTTGATCGAGTATTCGCGGTTGAGGAGGTAAAAGAAGTTGCGGAAGATTTCGCCGCCCCCGCCGTTAATCGCCATCGTGTCGCCACGGACGCGACGGGCCGATTCCTCGATCTCCGCGCCGTTATGGAAAATCCCGTCATACCCGTATCCGTCAGTCGCGACAAAGTTGCGGCGCGCGGTCTCGCTAAACTCGAGGGGCGGGATGACCGGCCGATCGTCTTTGTCGACGACATCAAGGGCGAAGCCCTCTCCCCCCGCGATGTGCGCCGCGAGCCGGACATCCCTTGCCTGTGCTCCGCCGTAGACGTAGACACTCGGCTTCAAGCCATGACGGCGCAAATAGGCCAATAACAGGCGTGAATCGTAGCCGCCGGAGAGGGCGCAGCGCACGCGATCGCCGAAACTGCGCGCGACCTCGGCGAAATAGTGGTCGAGCAGCTCAATGCTTTCCCTGAGCGAGGCATCGTGGCTCTTGGAAGCGAACGTGCGGATTATGGGCAGCTGGGGCCGAATGATCTCCAAGGCGTGCGGGGCAACGACGATTGTCGCCTGAATCGGGGCGAGCTTCACCTCATTGAAGAGCGTATCGTTGCCCGAAACCACCCCGTTGAACACGTACTCGCACGCGCTCTGCTGCGAGAGGGTCAGGGAGCGCAGGACCAAGCAAAGCGCGTAAAAGGACGAGGAGACGATGCGGGCCTCAAGATTGAAAAAGAGGTGATAGCCGCCAAACCGGTCGAGCTTGATCTCGGTCCGGCCGTTCTTTTTGAAGACGGCGGCATAATGACCCATGATATTGCCGCTCATCGGCGAGGCCGGCGCAGCGCTCTCATACAACAAGGCGGCAGCTGCTAGGCCGGCGCACTCGGATAAGCAAGTGCCGCAGACGAACGCGAAATCTCCATTAGGGTAGCGCTCCAGAGCGACTGATCTGCTCCGGAACTTGGGATAGGCGGCGAAGACGTATCCCTCCTCCTTGATCATTTCGGGAGAGGAAAAGCCAAGCTGGGCGAAGGCGCTCCGCAACCGGGCCACCTCGTCCGTCCGATCCTCGTTCGGCCCTGCGCAGACGAGAAAAAAGCCGCCCATCAACGGCTATCCGCTGCCGCCCGGTCAAAGGATTTGTAAGGTTTAGGTAGCTGAAGCGTCAGCCGAGCGACCAACCGTCGACGACCGATTTGATCTCGGAGCCGGTGCCGAAGTCCTTGAGCCATCGAAAGCGGCGACCCTCCTTCTGCCAGACAGAACCGTTCTCGGCATCGCTCTCAGGTTGGTCGTCGTTTCGCGACGCGACGAAGCATCCGCCCTCCCGCAAATAGGAATAGATGTGGCCGACGGCATCTCGGATTTGCTGTGGGCTGAAATACCCCAGGTTCAGGACATTGCTTGCGCGGACCGCAGAGATACATCCGATTAGAGACTCGCTCCGGACCAGGCAATCGAGTTGCAAGATGGTGATCCCAGCTTCGCTGCGTGAGATCGGGTTCACTAGCGATATCCGCGCGTCGAGCTGCATGGACCTGCGAAACCGATTCAATCGCAGATAGCGCCGTGCTAATGGGTTGATCTCGGCTTGCGCCTCTCGCCTGTGCTTGGCAAGCCGGACGCCGAGCGGGCCGAGGCGCACCATAACCGGTTCGCCATCCGCGGCGCGGTATTCGACGATCGGACCTCGACGGTAGCGAAGCAGCCAAACATCACGGTCGGCGAGAAACGCATGCACCTCAATGCCGAATGCATGCCGCAGCGCGCGGACCGCCTCCACTGTCGTGATGCCGTCGGACGCGCCAATGTCGAGAAGGATAAGCCCTTGCCGCAGCCCCGGGGGTATGTGGGCACACAGTACTTCCTCCGTCCGCTTGAGCCGGCCTCGGTTCGTACGTTTCCACACCCCGCCCATTCTGAGATCGTGGAGGATCAGGCTGAAGCGGTCGGA
>WNFC01012157.1_pt1 | contig 12999 bp, 13 predicted proteins | sample 5400541 | NCBI WGS metagenome assembly WNFC01 (sample SAMN13153342, study PRJNA577476) | soil metagenome | isolation source: 120 cm saprolite under Douglas fir tree site 2 hole 2 replicate 1 | place: USA:California | collected 2015-04-18
ATGAGATTGACCGAGCCCAGAAACTCGGCCATGAACGCCGTTCGCGGCCGGTAGTAGACATCCCACGGCGTGCCCCACTGGATCACGTGGCCCTGGTTCATGACCGCGACCCAGTCGCTCATCGCCAGCGCCTCGTCCTGGTCGTGCGTCACGTAAATCGTGGTGATCTCCAGTTGACGCTGGATCGAGATGAGCTCAGCCCGAATCGACACACGCAGCCGCGCATCGAGGTTCGAGAGCGGCTCGTCGAGTAGCAAGACTTCCGGATTCATGACCAGCGCGCGGGCCAGCGCCACGCGCTGTTGCTGGCCACCGCTCAGTTGGTTCGGATATCTGCGTTCAAGGCCGGTCAGGGCCAGGAATTCCAGCGTCTCCCGAACCCGTTTGCGCGCCGCCTCTGCGCCGACCCCGGCCAACTTCGGCCCATACCCGACGTTCTCCGCGACGCTCATGTGCGGGAACAGCGCGTAGTCCTGAAAGACCATGGCGGTCTTGCGGCGGTGGACGGGCACGTCGTTGACCCGCCGTGCGCCGATGAAGATGTCGCCCGAGTCGGGCTCGTAGAAGCCCGCGATCATGCGTAGCGTCGTCGTCTTGCCACAGCCGGACGGCCCGAGCAACGTCGTGAAGCTGGCGCGGGGAATCTCGAGCGACACGTCGTCGACCGCCGCGGCGGCGCCGCCGACAAAGCGTTTGGTCAGCTTGACCAGCCGAACGTGCGAGTCGAGCTCAGGCATTCGGGACTTCGCCGAAGCGTACGCGCCGACCGCTCACGCCCCAGATCGCCAGCAGCACCGCGATGGCCATGCCGATGACACTGACGGTAAACGCCGAGGCGCCGCCCCAGTTGAAGTCGTTGACGAGGAATGCGGTGACCAGCCCCGTGGTGAACGGGCCTTGCAGAATCGGGAAGAGGACACCCGCGAACGATCGCAGGCTGCTGGCGCCCAGGCTGGTGGCGGCTTCGTCGATCGACCGATCGATCTGCTGGAGTCCAGCCACCGCTGCGCGATAGCCAACAGGGATGTTCCAGAAGATCATGCTCAAGGTGATCAGCGCGCCACGGTCGAGCCAATCGAGCCAGCGCTGATTGAACGTCGTCGCGTAGCCGATGCCGAAGAAGATGCCGGGCACCGCGGCTGGGGCGATGGCGATGAAGTCGACGAGGCCGCGCCCGCGCCACTCTTTGCGCTGGACGATATAGGCCAACAGGATGGCGAACAGCGAGCACACCACCGCCGCGACCCCGGCGTAGAGCAGGCTGTTCTGCAGCGAGGCGAAGTGCGCGCCGACGTAGGCAAAGTGCTTCAGCGTCGGCGCGAAATTGAACGGATAGGCCTCGACGATCGCGCTCAGCAATAACACGCCGTATACCAGGATGATCAGGATCGACAGCAGCAAACACGCCGCAAAGCATGCGATCGAGACTCTGACCGAGACCGGCGGGCGGGGCATCGACGCCGCTCTGCCGGTCACCGTGACAAAGCTCCCTTTGCCACCCTCGAGACGGAGCCGAACGAAGTACAGCACCAGGGCCATGCTCAGCAGGATGCAGCTGACGACGGCTGCCCCGGCAAAGTCGCCGAAGCCGCTGATCAGGCCGTAGGCCAGCGTGGGTAGGACGGTGTACTGGCCGGCAATCAGGGCGGGATTGCCGAAATCCTCGACGACGTAGATGGCCACCAGCAGGACGGCGCTGACGAGGCCTGGACGGGCGAGCGGCACGGTGATCGTTCTGAACACGCTCCACGGGCTGGCGCCCAGGTTGCGCGCAGCTTGCTCGAGGCGCGGGTCCGACCGCGCGAGCACATCGGCGATCAGCTGGTAGGCGTACGGGAAAAACGCGATGGTCTGGACGCCCCACAGGCCAAAGAGGCCCAGGATGTTCGGGCTCTGGCCGAAGACGTTGTAGGTGATCAGGCCCCGCGGTCCGAACAGGAGGATGTAGCTGGCCGCCACGACAAAGGGCGGCGAGAGCATCGGCAGGACGGCCAAGATGCGGAAAAACGGTTTCCAGGGCATGTGGCTGTAGACCATGGCGTAGGCGTAGACGAAGCCGAGTAGCACCGCCGTCGTGGTGCTCAGGAGCATCACCGTGATGCTGTTGCGCGTGGCATTGAGCCAGTTCGGCCCTTCGCGGAAGAAATCCAGATAGCCCTGGATCCCAGGCACGAGCACCACCTGGACCTGCGGCAGCACGATGAACACGGCCATCAGCGCGAGCATGGCCAGGGTGACGAGGCCGAGACTCGGCTCCCTGACGAAGACTTTCACGCCCTACGGTCGGATGGCGACATCACTCTATTTCCCATGATTGATTGCTCGTCCCGAGTGATGTTCAAGGCGATTCGCCGATTGGCCATCAGCCGACCGCTGCGCTCCCCTTCGAGGGACAGAGCAAATCTAAAGGAAGGAGAGTTCCCTGCGGCTCCCGGACGAGGACGTTCACGGGTGGTCAGTGTTCTGTGGTCGGTGGTCGGTCACTGACCACTGATCACTCACCACTGACCACTGAAGGCAGGAGCGCAGCGACTGCCGCCATGAGCCGCTCGATGTCCTCGCGCGTGTTGTAGCCCTGAACGGACACGCGCAGGCAGGGCGTCTCGCCCCAGTGCGTGGCGGGAATCTCGATCTGGTGCTCGTCGTACAGCCGCCGCTTCAGCTCCGCCGTGTCGCAGGGCGGCAGCGGCAGCGTGGCCATCTGGGCGAACCAGCGCGGGTCATCTGCGAGCAGCGGCTGAATGCCCGTCAGCTCGGTCATCTGTTGGCGCGCGAGCCGCGCCAGCTCATGGCATTCGGCGCGAACCTGGGGCCAGTTGCGCTCCGCCTGGAACTGGATCGCCGCCGGTACCGACAGGTATGCCGCCGGATCGTGGGTCGCCTGGCGCTCGATCTGATCGACGAACACCGACGGGCCTGGATCGCTCGGTCGCCAACCCCAGCTGACGACGACCGGCTCGATCAAGTGCTGTAGCTCGGGTCGCACGTAGAGGAACCCGGCGCCCTTGGGTGAACTCGTCCATTTATGTAGATTCCCGCCATAGAAATCGACCCCGAGCGCCGTCAGGTCAAGTTCAAGCTGACCTGGGGCGTGCGCGCCGTCGACCACGGTCCAGATGCCAGCCGCGCGTGCTCGGGCGATTAAGGGCTCGATCGGCAGGATGACCGCCGTCGGCGAGGTGATGTGGCTCAGGAACAGGACGCGCGTCCTGGGCGTCACGCCGGCCCAGACCGCCTCGACCACCTCTTCGGGATCTTCAATAGGTACCGGCAGCTTCTGCACGACGACGCGAGACTGGCGGTGCTCGGACACAAACGTCCACGTCCGGTCGAGTGCGCCGTACTCGTGGTTGGTGGTCAACACCTCGTCGCCAGGCTCGAGTGGCAGCGAGCGCGCGACGATATTCAACGCCGTAGTGACGTTGGACACGTAGACCACGTCGTCGTGGCCGACGTGTAGATAGTCGGCCAATGCGGCGCGCGACTCGGCCAGCAAGCCGCGCACGCTGCGGCCCAGGAACTCGATCGGCCGCAGCTCGAGGTCGCGCTGCCACGCCTGGTACCGCTCGAACACGGGCCGTGGGCACGCGCCGAACGAGCCATGGTTCAAGAAAACGTAGTCTGGATCCAGCAGAAACTCGTCGCGAAGCGCGAGATGCCGCCGCTCGGCGGCCTCGTCATAAGCGACCGCGGCCGCCGAGGCAATGTTCATTGCCCCCAGGGTACGCGAGCAGCTTCGCTCAACTCCCGCCGCGTGCCCGCCGGATCTGGTCGGCATGGTCGTACAATTGAGCCGCAGTGCTAGACGGCTGCCCGAATGCGTACGTTCGGTCGACGCTTCCGTCGGGGCGCAAGCGCACCTCGAGGACCAACTGCTGCACCACTTCTTTCAGGTGCGCGCGATCGCCGGCATGGCGCCACGCCGACCATTGTTCGCGGATCTCGCCCAGCAGCCGCGCGGTGTCGAGAAGCTGCGATTCCATTGCGTCAGCGAGCGCGGCATGCGACTCGAGCAGGTCGAGCTCGCGCCTGAGGTCGGCCGCTTCCTGAGCGACTTCTTCGAGCTGGGCGTCAGCCTCATCGACGGTGATCCGCCGCCGCTTCACCAATGCCATCACGTCTCGCTTGGCTTCCTCGGTCTCGCGGAGCCGTTCGTGCAACCGTCGCGCCGTGCCCTCGTGCTGCGCCGCGGTGCCCTGGCGCTGGCGCACCTGTTCGCGGACCTCGTCGAGGGCCTGGCCAGGGTTCTCAATAAACTCGTCGATCTCGCGGAGGATCAGGTCCTCCACCGGCTCGCCGCGGAAGTAGCCGATCTCGCACTGGCCGCGGCGCGCGGCTGCCTTCCCCGGCGCTTTGCCGCACGTGTAGTAGAGACGATTCACGCGAGCCTGGTAGTTACCCAGAAGCATCCCGCCGCAGGCGCCGCAGAAAATGCGCCCACGCAGGAGGTAGGTGTATTTGCTAACTGCCATGCGTGACACCCGATTTTGCCCGAGCTGCGCGTGCGCGCGGTGCCAGGTCACGTCGTCGACGAGCGCCGGCACGGTTTGCTCAATGTCGCCAGCAGTGTGGTGAAGCACGCGCACACCGCGGTACAGCGAGTCGTTGCACATGTTCCAGATCCGATCAGGCGCCCAATCCCGATACAGCGTCTGGTGCTCGCCACCGTGCTTGTCCCGATAGCGTTTCGGGGCCGGCACGTTGCGCGTGGTTAGCCACTGCGCGACACGGCGACCGCTGCCGCCGTCGGCGACCTTCTGGATAATCAATCGGGCAACCTCTGCTTCAGTGCAGTCCAGCGATTCGACTCGGCGCTCGCTCGGGATGAGAAAACCGGCGTGATCGACGTCGTAGCCGTAGGGGATCGGGCCATTGAGAAAGCGGCCTTCCCGCGCGACCCGGTCGCGGCCGAGGTTCATCCTGTCGCGGATGGTTGCGCGCTCGAGCTCGGCGATTGAGCCGAGAAGTTGGAACACGAAGCGGCCGATGCTGGTCCGGGTGTCGAATGGCTCGGTCGCGCTGATGATGGCCACGCCGAGCTGCTCGAGCTTTTCGTGCGCCTCCAGGAGAACCTTGGCGGTGCGCCCAAGGCGATCGAGCCTGTAGATGACCACGGCATCGATCTGGCCGAGCTTGGCTATCTCGAGAAGCCGCTGCCCTTCAGGACGCTCACCGAGCGTGATGGCGCCGCTCCAGCCATCGTCGGTGAATTCGCCTACGAGCTGCATCGGCGTCGGCGAGTCGGGCGCCAGGTCGACGGCGTATTTCCGCTGCAGGTACTGAAGCTGGTTCCGAGAGGTGTCCTTCTCGGCCTGGTCCTCGGTGCTCGCCCGTGCGTAGAAGGCGATCCGCGTCGCGGCGCCTGGTGCTGTTGACGGTTGCTGTTTGGCTGCTACGCTTTTCATTGCAGGCCATCTCCTCAAGTCGTGGTCTGTCATGCCCCGAGCCGTTAGCGCGGTGTCGGGGCTTTCGTTTCTAGTCGAGCGGATCCATAAGAGCCTCGGGCTCCACGCCGAGCGCCGCCGCGAGCTTGCGGGTTGTCGCTGGCCGCGGCTCGTCAACGCCGGCCTCGAGCCGAGCGACCGTGATGCGGCTAATACCCGCTCGCTCAGCGAGTTCAGCCTGGGTCAGCGCCTTCCGCTCGCGGAGGAGCTTCAGTCGACTGAGCTTCACCACAGGCCCGGTCCCGATGGTATCTGGGGGTGACACGGAAGTTACTCGCGTCTTGCTAATGGACCTTGGCATATCCTTAGTGTATCTTACACGTAGCCTAGCGTGTAAGAGGGGAGGTTGAGTCCGTTCTCTAGACACAACAAAAGCCGCCGAGGCGTTCATACCACCTCGGCGGCCATTCGCAATCCCGTGGAGGGAAAATGCTCTCAAATTCTACCGCCGCCGAACTGGCGTCCATCTATGACGCTCATCAGGCGCACCTGGACGCTGTGCGTCGCCAACGCTGGGGCCATCGCGCCAGCTGGGCGCAGCACGCTCTGTGGTGCGTTGCGTGACCGCCATGCCTCAGTCCGAGGCCCCGGCCGACAATCTCGTCCGGGCCTTCTCTCTGCACCTCGAGGCCTGCAATGCCGCGGGGCTGTCCCCCAAGACGATCGAGATATACGACGGCCGCTATAAGCAGTTTCTGACGTTCCTGAAGGCTCAGGGTCACCAACCTCCGTTCCAACTCGAGCTGCTGACACCTGTGAACGCGCGTCGCGCATCCATCTGGATCCGCGAGCATAGTCATGGCCGCCGCGGCGGTGAGCACGCCGCCAAGGCCCTGATAGCGACGCTGAAGACGGGCAGCGCCTGGTTAGCCGACGAAGGCTACCTGGACGATGAAGTCGACCCGCTGGCGCGCCTGAGGCGACCCAAGGCCAGCTCGAGCGCGCGGCTACCCCTGACCCAGGAAGACGTGCGGGCGCTCAGGAGTGCCGCACTAGACTCACAAACCGGCACGCGCGACATCGCCATCATCCGCCTGCTCCTGGACACCGGTATGCGGATCGGCGGCCTCTGTTCGATCATGCTCGCCGACCTGGACATGAGGGAGCGGCGCCTCGTGCTGCGCCTCAAAGGTGGCCGACAGCATGTGCTGTATTTCGGGTCACCTGAGCGTCGAGATGGTGGCGGCACTGTGCGAGCCGTGCAGCGGTACCTGGTCGAGCGCAACGAAATCGTGGCTCGCTGGGAAGGCCGCGGTCGCGGCGATCGCTCTCAGGGGCGGCTGTTTCTCAGTTTCGACGGCTGGCCTCTACAGCCGCCAGGGTTCCACGCGGCGTTGAAACAACTGGCGACCACGGCGGGGCTCACCGGAGTGTTCCCGCACCGGTTCAGACACACGATGGCGACGTTCTATCTGGTGCGTCACCCAGGCGACGAGAGCGGCCTCAGAGGGATTCTTGGCCATCTCTCCGATGACATGTTCCGGACGTATACGCACCTCGCGCACGAGATCATTGCGCAGCGTGCCGGCCGCGTGGCACTGAGCGAAGCGTGGCTCGAGGAGAGCGCATCATGACCGCCGAGCCTGTCAGCTTGTACGACGCCCACCAGGAGCACCTTGACGCCCTCCGCCACCAGCGCCGCGCACCGGCCACGCTCAAGGTCTACGCCCTCTACATCAGCGGTTTTGTCCGTTTCCTAAATGAACGCGGCGTCGAATGCCCCACGCTCGCTCATCTGTCACCCGATCGGGTACGCAAGTACCAGGACCACATCCGCGCGCACAGCTCTGGCATGCGTGATGGTGCCGCGGCCGAGCGCCCGGCCGTGCAGGTGCTCAAGATCTGGTCACGCTGGCTGTGGCGTCGAGAGTTCTTCGATGTCGATCCTCTTGCCCGCCTCGAGTGTCCGCGGGTTGCGAGGGTGCACGTCATCCCCTTCACGAAAGCCGATTGCGTACTCATGCTCGAGGGCGCTCAGCTCGGCCCCGATCCCATCCATGGAACGGGCGCTCGTGCTGCTCGGGCTGGACACCGGCGCCCGCATCGGCGAGCTGCTCTCCGCCAATCTCGAAGACCTCGACCTCGTGGCTGGGGCGATCCTGTTCCGCACTACCAAGAACGGCCGCCCGCGTCGCGTCTTCTTTCGCGTCGCCGGTCAGCCTGACGGTGGTCCGTGCATGGCCGCCTTGATGGAATGGTTGGCTGAGCGGTCCAGACGCGTGCAGCCCGGCGAGCACGCGCTGTTTGTGACGAAGCGCTGGGGTGTGCGGCTGAGCACCGATCGGGCCCGCCGGATCTACCGCGCGCTTGGTGAGTTCGCCGGCATTCAGCGGGCCCATCCTCACCGTGCGAGGCACACGCATGCCTCAGAGTTGCTGACCGAGCTGCCTGGCGCCGAGCTGCACCTGCGCAAGCGCCTGGGGCATATCAGCCATGAGATGCTGGCCACGTACGTCACCATCTCGGATAGTTCTGCGCGCGCGGTCGCCGACACGGCCAGCGTGTCCGCCAAGTGGGGGCTGTGATGGTCGACACATCCGAACGTCAGGCCGGACGCCTCATCACCCACGAGTTGATTGCGATTTACGACGAGCTCAGGGCGCTGTTGCCCGAGGACGGCCAACGTGAGTTGGTCAACCGTCTGGACCGGCTCTGGGCCCAGGCGTGCAGCAACGGTGAGGACCACGTGCTGCGCATCGCCGGCCAGCTGTGCATCGAGTACGGCCAGCCCGAATTGTGGGAGCAGATCTACCGCGAGGCGATGGAGGGCTGCTCGGTCGAGGTCGGTGATGAGCAGACATTCCTTGGGTTTCGCCAAGGGCGTCTGGTGCGGGTGGCTGCTGTCGAAGCGCCACACCCCAACTGAAAGATGCTCGACATGCCAGCGTTTTCATCGATACGCCAGGCCGCCGCTTACGCTCATGTGGCTGCCGATACCGTGCGGGACTGGATCGTGACCGGCCGGCTGACCGCCGAGTCATCGCCGATTGGTCGCAATCGCCTGGGGTACCGCATCGCTCGGGCTGAGCTGGATGCGGCCGAAGCCACCTTCGTCCGCTGTAAGGCTCAAATCGGTGCGTATGACCAAGCCACATCGCACGTCCTACACCGACCAGGAGCTGCGCCAGATGCTCCACGCGGTCGAGTGCGGCCAGCAACCCATTCGCGATCGGGCTGCGCAACAATAGAAAGCGCCCGGACCGTTGCCGCGGTCGGGGCGCCCACAGACCTGAGCTTGAGAGACGGGAGGCCTGCAGATGGGGAGTCTACGTGCGCGCTGGTTGACCCGGTTGAGCGCGTGAGCAGAGACACGGACCCAATCGACCCGGCCGCCGCGATCCGTGGGGTCTACGAAGCGATACGGGAACCGCGTTCGCCGGTCACGGCGGCGCCTTCAACTGAGCTGGTGGGATCCCAGCAACCATCGATCAGCCGCGTCCTGTACCGCATCGTGCAGGCTTCCTCCCCTGCACTGAGCGACTTCACGTCCAACCTTGCAAAGTGCTTGCTGATGCGAGGTGCCGAGCCTAAAGAGCCGTTGCTGTGGGCCGGGCTGTCCATGTTCGACACGCTCGAAGCGGCAACGCGCAACGCTCAGCGATATAACGGGCGAATCGGCAGATTCCTGGCTGAACTGGATCTGCCGCGTGATGGCGATGCGCGCGTGCTTATGCGTCAAACGCTTCGCCCTGGCCATTTCACGGTGTTGTGCTGCGAGGGCGACGTGCCTCTCGTTTGTCAGGAACGTACAGCCGATAGTCGGGTTATGAACCTGATTCCAGGAGTACAGTCAATGCATGGCCTTTGAGCTCACGGAAATGAGCACCGGCAACCTGGTCGGGGTGTACTCGACACAGGAGGCGGCGTTGATCCACGTCGCCGAGGCCATTGAGCATGGTGGGGCAGAGGCGGTCGCGACGCTGGCACTCGCCGTGGATGATCCCACTGGTAGCACCCCGGGGTCCGTGATTGCGGAAGGTGCCGCACTGGCTGATCTAGTCTTCCGCGCTCACGGCCAGGCGGCGACCTAAGCGCAGCCCGTCCGCCGGGCAAGTGCTCCACGAGCTGACGGCGGTTTGCCAAGATCTCGGCCGTCTCTTCGGCGAGGGCGGCCTAGCCGACGCTCGAGCGGGCAAGTCGCTCGATTATCGAAGTGGGAGTCATGGGGAAAAGTCCTTTCATCAGTAGCTCGCGCCAGGAACGCTCGACGGGGCTGGCGCGCCGGTGTTGGCCGACCTGACCATCAGGGTGGTGAACACTTCGATCGCGTCCCGCTTCGCCGCCTCAGCGTCATACGCACCGCTCGAGGTGATGTGCTGCTCATAGGTGAAGTTGTTGATCGTGGGCGCCAGCTCCTGCTTGCGCTGGCCTACGTCAAAGAGCTTGTCCTGAGCGATCCGCAACTTACGCTCGTCATCGGCGACGCGCTGTGTTGCGTTCAGCCGATCACTGCTGAGCTGGGCCTGCAACGCGTCGACGACCAGCTGCTGTTTCGCTGCGGCGAGCCCCAGGTCTGCCTGCGCCATGCGTGCGCCAGCCGTGCCGACGCTGGTCTGGAGCCCGCCGGTCTCGGCCTCACGGCTAGCCAGGGTGACGCCTCGGCCGCCTTGCAGCGCGGCGAGCTCGAGCGCCGCCTGTCCGCGCTTGAGCTCGATCAATTCGGGAATGGAGCCCGCGGGGATGCCCGTGCCGCCCATGACGCCGGCGCGGATCTGCGCCTGAATGAGCTGCTGGCGGTACTGGGAGTCTTCAAGTGCGCGGCTGCTGGGCTGGCCGCTTAGCCGCGCCTGATGATGTCGACGGCGATCTGCGCCTGCTGTTGCTTCAACGGGATCAGCTCGAGCTCGGCTGCAGCTTGCTGTGTGACCAGGTCCAGGTTCTGGCGCTGACTGACGACCATGTCTTGATTGATGATCTCGATGGCGCGCCTGGCGGCGGGCCTCCTGCATATTCAGGTCGGCCATCTTTTTCGAAAAGCTGTCCGCGGCGGCTGCTTTAGCCTGCGAGGCCTCGACCGCCCACGTGTCGTGCATCGGCGGACCGGCCAGCGCCCGTGCTGCTTCGGCGTGTGCCTGGCCGATAGCCGCCGCGCCCTCCCCCGAGGCGTGCGTTATTCCCGCCGCGGCGGCCTTGATCATCTGCGCGATGGCGCCGCCAGGTGGCAACGCACCGCCGGCGCCCTGACTGCCGAGGCTATCGATGCCGGCGCCGGCCGCGCCGAAGATGCCCCCGACGGCCTCCTTGGCTTGCCCAGCGAGCTCCAGCGCCTGCGCACCATGCTCTTTGGCCTGCGCGATGATCTTGTCGCCGTACAGGAGCGGGGCCAGCGGAGGGGCAGCGACCGCGAGTGGGAGCTTCGCCGCGTCGCCCAGGTTGAAGTCGCCCAGGATCTTGTTTGCGGCCAACTGCTGCAGGATGCGGATCTCGTGCTCGGCGCCTTGAATGCCGGGCACCAGCTGCTGGTTGAAGGCGACCGCGAGCTGGGTTACGCCCTTGGCGGCCTCACCCAATGGGCCCAGCAACGCGAGCCCGAGCTGCAGACGGAGGCCTGCCAGGGATTCCTGAGCCTCTCGCTGGGCCAGGGTGAACGACCGCACGGCCTGGACGTTGTCGCCGGTGAGCTGCAGGCCGAGTGTCTTTGCCGTCGCTTCGGCTTCTTTGAACGCTTCGGCACCCAAGCGCAGCAGCGGCGCCATCTGCAGGCCGGCGCCGCGCCCGAACAGTGCCATCGCGTCCGCACCCGCCCGGCCCTCGTTCCCGAGGCGCTTCTCCGCGTCGAGGACGTCCAGAAAGACGTCATGCAGCGGCCGCATGTTGCCTTCGAGACCGGTGGCGCGCACGCCGAGGGCGGCCAAAACCCCGTTGAAGACGTTGACGCTCTGCGCCGATGCGTCGCTTTCGTCGGCCTGGCCGCGCAGCACGCGGGAGAAACGCGTCAGGGCTCCGCTGGCGATGCCCGACTCGAGGCCGCCCAACTTCTCGAGCGCGCCTAAGAACACACTCGCTTGCTCGGCTGTTCCGCCGATCAACCCCTGCAGCTTGTAGATCTCGCCGCCGAAGCGCTGTGTCTCGGTGAGCACCTCGCGGAATTGTTCGCTCAAGTCGCGCCCGAGACTCGCGCCGAGCGAGCCCAACGTGAAACCGGCGGCAATGCGCCCAAGGTTGCCCAACTCCTGGCCGAACTGTTTCAAGCCAGCCGCTGCCGCCTCTTGGCCGTTGACGCCGATCAGGATGCTGAGACGCGCTTCGCTCATCGGTTCAGCTCAACCCTTCCCTGTCGCGGAGCGTCTTGCCAATCAGACGCAAGACGAGCTGGGCGTTGTAGTCGTCCGAGTTGACGGAAAGCGCGAACAGGCACAGCTGCGCAACTTCCCCGATCGCCGCAGTCGGGATGTGGCGCAGGTGACCCAGGGCCCGCGCGGCGCCCTCGACGGTCATGCGCTCGGGTTGCTGCAGCTCGAGCGTCACGCCGTCGAGCCCGCCATTGGCCGCGGCCGCCGCCTTTCGAGCTCGGGCGAAAGCGGCATCGATCGACGTCGCGACAACCAGCGCTCGAGGATCAGGCCGGCTTCGTCACGCGGATCGCGCCGCTGCGCCTCGGCCAACTCAAGCAGGCGCGGCCACAGGTCCTCACGGAACTCGATCGTCAATCGCCTCATCGCTGCCGAGTATCAAGGCGGCCGGCGGCCGATTAGCCCTGCTTTCCATCCGGAAACCTCCGGTATCTCAGCGCATCGGCCTTGATCGCCGCCCAGCTCAGCTTTTCGTCACGCAATGCGCTGGCAACAGTCGTCTCGCCCTGGCCGAGCTTCCGCGCAACGTTGCGCAACGTGAGTGTCTCCCGCGCGAGCACCAGGTTCTGAGCTGCTCGTGCGACGATGGCCAGCAATCCAGCGTGGCCGCCGCTGTACCAGTGGCGGCCTTTCGGTCTGCCGCGGCGGCGCCGAGCTGGGCCGGCGGCGAGGACCTGGGCGACGGGTATGAACGTGTGACCGCACTCCGGGCAGCGCGTGGTCAGGTTCATTACAGGAGTCGGATTTCAGCGATCGCTGAACTTTTCGCTAATCGGCACTTATGCGAAGTCGCGCACGGACGGATTCAGTCCGGGCGTCACTCCGCGTACAGTTGCCGGCACCTTTGACGCTCGCCGCGCTCGCCCCAACAGCGACGAAACGATGCCGAGGGCGATGCCGCGAGCTCAAGCCGCTTAGCGCTTTCGACGTCGAGCCCTGGCGTGACGACGGACATTCGAAGATGTGCACGGCCTGTATCGCCGACCGCGCGGCGCAAGCGGCGGCGCGGGCCGGTGCGACGAAACAGTGCCCGCAGTGCAGCAAGCCCAAAACCTTGGGTGGCTTGTGCTTCGAGTGCGCAACGGGCCGCGCGAGGACGCTGGCGCCGGGGATATTTCGCACCGAATAAACCGCCCATGACGCCTTTCGCGTGGAAGGCGACTTCGCCGGCGGCGGTAACGGCGCGCTGTCAACACCCCGCGTCGCCTCCAAGAAATCTTGTCCCACGCGTGGGACAGATGCCGGCTGTCGGGCGAGTTGAC
>WNFC01006714.1_pt1 | contig 12996 bp, 6 predicted proteins | sample 5400541 | NCBI WGS metagenome assembly WNFC01 (sample SAMN13153342, study PRJNA577476) | soil metagenome | isolation source: 120 cm saprolite under Douglas fir tree site 2 hole 2 replicate 1 | place: USA:California | collected 2015-04-18
GGCTAGGCCGCGAAAATAAGGATCTCTGCATCCGATTACGGGATGACATTGAAAAAGCCCATCGAGAGTACGATCGACGCTTCAAACCCATCATGGACCACCCGGTGGATTACTTCTATCGGTGGTTGGTGGAGATTCTCGCGGAAGGCGACCCGCACGCCCTCGGCGAGTATCCCTACGCCAGTCCTGCGCGCCAGGCCTGAGGCTGAAGCTGCGGTTGCGTCATTGGACGCGAGCCGTGCTGCCGCCGCAGCGCCGCCCCTGCGCGTTTCGCGCCGCATTGCCATTGTTCTCGCCGTCTGCCTGCTCGCCGGTTCCATCGGTGCGCTGAGTCAGACGCATCAGAAAAAGAAAAAATCCAGCAAGCCCAAACCCGTTCCTTGCGGCATGGGCTGCGCTCCGGATACCGCGGCACCGGAAATCACCACCGCCACGCCACCGGAAATCACCACCGCCACGCCCGATGACGAAGTCGTGCAGCGCGAGCTTTCCACCCTGGCGCGCGCCCTGCATAACGCCACGCCCGGTGCCTACGAAAAGCTTTCTGCTTTCGCCAAAACCAACGCCGGGAACGTCTGGGGCGCGCGCGCCGCGCTTGCTCTCGGTTTTGACGACTACAGCAAGAACCACGCTCCGCAGGCCCTGGCGTGGCTCGTCAAAGCCAAGAGCGACACGCTGCTCAGCGATTACGTTCTCTACTGGACCGCAATGACGCAGCGCACACGCCGGCGCAACGCGGAGGCCTTGGCCAATTTAGAAGCTATCGAGCACGATCATCCCGGCACGGCCATGAAGGAGCAATTGCTCGAAGCCCTCGGCCCCGCGGCCATCGAAACCGGGCACCCGCAAGTCGCGGTCGAAGCGCTGGAGGCCTATCCCTCTACGTACGTGAAGCCACCGCTGCTCCTAGAGCGCGCGCAGGCTTACAAGGCCACTCGCCAAACCGTCCGCGCCGCCAAGGATTATCAAACACTTTTCTACAAGTATCCGCTCGCCGATGAAGGCAAGGCCGCCGGAAGCGCGCTGCCGCCACTGATGAAAAGCCTCGGCAAGGAATATCCCTATCCTGGTGTCGAATTGCAGGAACAGCGCGCCCAGGCTTTCTTCGACGCGCACAAGTGGAAGGAAGCGCGCACCGAATTCGAAAAACTGCTCGGCATGCTGCACGATCCCGCCAATCCGCATCGCCAGCTTGCGCAGCTTCGCGTCGCGCAAGTCCGCGTGCAGTTGAAAGCTTCGCCTTCGCTGGTCGCCTCTCTCGCGGTCACCGATTTCGATGTCGATGCTGAGCGCTTATACGCGCTCTCGCAGTTCTATCGCTCGGACAAAAAAGAAAACGAGATGCTTTCCGCCATCGAGCAACTCCTTCAGAAATATCCCGCCGGCAAATGGGCGGAAGAGGGCCTGATGGCCGCGGGGAATTATTACTGGGTGGACCTCAACCGCGCCAAAGCCGCAGTCTACTATCAGCGCGTCCTCGACAATTTTCCCTCCGGAAAATACGCGCCCAATTGCCAGTGGCGCGTCGCCTGGGTCGCGTATCTGAATCGCCAGCCGAATACGGATGACCAGCTCGTTGCGTTCTTGCGCCGCTATCCCGTTTCCTCCAACGCTCCGAACGCGCTCTACTGGCTCGGGCGCAACGCCGAGCGCAACGGTAACACCGCGCATGCGCGCAGCTATTTCCGCATGGCTGTCGAGCGCTTTCCAGAAACATACTTCGGCCAGCACGCGGCCATTCGCCTGGAAAAACTTGGTCCCGGCGACGAGGATCCGCCGGAATTTCTGGCCATGATTCCCCCGCCTCCGCCGCTTCGGCCCTTCGACGAGCCGATTGCGACCAGCGTGATGGAGCGCTGGACGCGCGCGCAGGCCTTGCGTACCATCGCGTTCGATGCCGCCGCCGAACTGGAGCTGAGGTCCGCGTACTTCGCGGCCGGTTCTCCGCGACTGCTTTTCGAAGCCGCGCAAGCGGCCTTCGATCAAGGCCATTTCGCAGCCGGCATGGCGTACGGCCGTTTGATTGTCCCCAACTTTGATGCGCGACGATTTTCCGACGTTCCGCTCATCGTGTGGCGCACGCTCTATCCGCTTCCGTATGAAGCGGCGTTGCGCCGCGAAGCCGCAAAAAATGGATTCGACCCCATGCTGGCCGCGGGCTTGATTCGCCAGGAATCCACCTTCCAGGCGGACGCTGTTTCTCCCAAGGACGCGGTCGGTCTGATGCAGGTGCTACCCAAAACCGGCAAGCTGTTGGCCCGGCGGCTCAAAGTGCGCTACACCAAGAACAAATTGTTCGAGCCGGATTTCAATCTGCAAGTCGGCATGGTGTATGTTTCCGGCTTGCTGCGCGGCTCGGGTGCGCCGGAATACGCGCTGGCTGCCTTCAACGCCGGCGAAGATCGCATCGCCGCATGGCGCGCCGAGCGCAACTACGAAGAGATCCCCGAGCTCGTCGAGTCCATCCCGTTCACCGAAACGCGCGACTACGTGCAAATCGTCCTGCGCAACGCCGAAGTCTACCGCATGATCTACGGCTCCAGCCCCACGCCGGCTGCCACGGCCGCCACCACGGCCTCCGCCGGCCACACCCAACACGCGCAGTAGGTGCTCTTCTCTGCGAATCTCTGCGCACTCCGCGGCTCCGCGTTATTTTTTTCTTTCTTTCTCTTTGCTTTTTCTCCCTCCGACCGTAAACTTTTGACTTCAACTCTATGACTGCTCCGGAATCCTCCATGGCGCAAATCGCGCGCCGCATGCTTTCCGCGAAAGCGGAACAATTCACCGAATCCGTCATTCGCGAGATGACGCGCCTGGCGTTGAAGCACGACGCCGTTAACCTTTCGCAAGGATTTCCCGATTTCGCCGCGCCGGCGGAAGTGAAAGAAGCGGCGCGGCAAGCCATTTCCGATGACATCAACCAATACGCCATAACCTGGGGCGCGAAGCCGCTGCGCGACGCCATCGTGGAGAAATTCGAGCGCACGCAGGGAGTTCGCGTCGATCCCGAGCGCGAGATCACTATTTGCTGCGGGTCCACCGAAGCGATGATGGCCGCGATGATGGCCATCATCAACCCCGGCGACGAAATTGTGGTGTTCGAGCCGTTTTACGAAAATTACGGTCCGGACGCGATCTTGAGCGGAGCCACTCCGCGTTTCGTGAAGATGCGGCCACCCGCCGATGAAAATTCCTTTTGGTCGTATGACGAGAAAGAACTGGCCGCGGCTTTCGGACCGCACACCAAAGCCATCATTCTCAACACGCCGAACAATCCCACCGGCAAAGTGTTCACGCGCGCGGAACTGGAATTCATCCGCGACCTCTGCGTGCGCTGGAACGCGTTCTGCATCACCGACGAAATCTACGAGCACATTCTGTACGACGGAGCGGAGCACATTTCCATGGCGCGCATCGAGGGCATGCGCGAGCGCACCATCGTGATCAACGGCATGTCCAAGACTTACAGCGTCACCGGATGGCGCGTGGGCTGGGCCATCGCGCCGCCCGAGGCCACCTCTGCCATCCGCAAGGTTCACGATTTTCTTACCGTGGGCGCTGCTGCTCCGCTGCAGCAAGCCGGCGCTATCGCGCTGCACTCGCCGCAAAGTTACTACGACAAACTCGCCGCGAGTTACGCCGAGAAACGCGCACGGCTGCTGAAGATTCTGGAGCGAGCGGGCTTCACGGTGTTCAAGCCGCGCGGCGCGTATTACATCATGACGGATATTTCGCGCTTCCCCGATCCGGACCCGCGGCGTTTTGCGGCGGGAACAAGGGATGTCGCGTTCGCAAAATACCTGGTCGAGGAGATCGGCGTGGCCACCGTTCCCGGTTCCAGCTTCTACAACGACCCGCGCGACGGCGCCAACCAAGTTCGCTTCACCTTCTGCAAAAAAGAATCGACGCTCGCCGCCGCCGAAGCCCGCCTTGCCAAGCTTCACGCTTAGACCTCCTACTTCATAGCGCGCGGAGGTGGATGCGCGCCTCGGCGAGTAGTCAACCATAACTACTCCCCAGCCCCCGGTTTTTCGGATCTGCGGCAAACAAAGGGGTTGCAGGAGGGCAATTTTGGATCTGTTGCAAATAAGGGAGTTACAGGTGAGTTTTTCGGATCTGCGTATTCTAAAGGACTTAGCGATCGACTGAGGTGCTTCGACTCTCGATGGTCGATCATGACTCGTTTCCTTGGTCGAATGGACCTGGGTGGAGACCCCACACACCCGGGTGTTTTGGCTAAAGAGCCCGCAAAGCATTGAAAACAAAGGATCAGCGTTCGGAAAAAAGCGACAAGAGAGTGCAAGAGTGCGCAACAGATTGGAGGTAAAGGAGATAGACGGAGTCAAGGAGGTAAAGGAATGCGAGGAAATGGTGATTCGGTGACTTAAGACGGGCGACGTGGCGGGCGAAACCAGGCTGAGGCGCGAGTTCACGGCCCATTGTAGGACAGAATATCGAAGTTGTCAATACATTAAATGGGTTCTAGTATTTAAGGATTGGGCACAATTTGCCCGGTGGATTTGCAAACCCAAGGCTCAAGTAAAACGTGGCAGATTCTTTCGCGCGTCACCCAGGCAACCCCGGCATGGCGCCGTAACTCAGAGTACGGTAACGGACTTTTTTCAGGGGCTCGCAACGGGGATGTGAAACGGGTGCATCGTCGCTCTCAACTCTGTTTCGCCAGTGAGGTGTTCTGATGCGACTCTGGGATTGCTGCTTCCTTCCGGTTTTATTCTCGGCATGCTTGGTTTTTCCTGTTCGTTCTGTCGCCCAAGAGCAACCTGCGCCGCAAGACAGCACCGCCAGGCCTTTGACTTCCAGGGAGATTAAGAAGCGCGAAAAGAAACTCCGCAAGGAACTCGGCGACGTGGACAAAGTGTGGTTGATGGAGGAGGTGCCCGACATCATCACCGAAGACGAACGCCGGGCGTTCCTGCAACTGGGCACCGCGGAGGAGCGCGAGCAATTCATTGAAATCTTTTGGCGGGATCGCAATCCGGACCCCGAATCACCCATCAACCCTGTCAGGGAAGAGCACTACCGTCGCCTCGCTTACGCGGACGAACACTTCCCCTCCGGCGTCTCCGGCCGCAAGACTGACCGAGGTCACATCTACATCATCTGGGGTCCGCCTGATGAAATCGAATCGCATCCCACCGGCGGCAGCTTCGATCGGCCTCTGGAGCAGGGCGGCGGCACTACGTCCACGTACCCATGGGAGTTGTGGCGCTATCGGCATCTGGAAGGCATCGGTGAAAGCATCGAAATCGAATTTGTCGATCCTACCGGTTCTGGCGAATACCACATCACCAGAGATCCCTGCGAAAAAGACGCCTTGGCCCACGTTCCCGGCGCCGGCTCCAGTTTGAGCGAACTTCTCGGCCGCACTTCGAGAGCGGATCGCTTGTCGAGCAGCAGCGGGACCACTTGTCCCACGCCGCCCGGTGGCATGAGCGCCAGCAACAGCGAGTTCGAGAGTCTAGACCGCTACTTCCGCGTGCAGCGCCCTCCCGCGCGGTTCAAGGATCTTGAGCCGCTGGTCACTGCTCGCATTGCACAAAGCCAGATTCACATTGACTATCGAGCAGATTTCCTCCGTGTGACGAGTGGCACCGTTCTGGTGCCCATCACCGTGCAAGTGCCAAACCGCGACCTCAGCTTCCGGAGCAACCAGGGCGTGTACTCTACGGTCCTGAATCTTTACGGACGCATTAGCACGCCTGGCGGAGTCGTGGTGCAGACTTTCGAGGATGTCATCTCGCGGGATTTTCCGGAGTCGCTGTTTCAATCTTCACTGAACCTTTTCTCCATCTATCAAAAATCCGTACCGCTGCGTTCCGGGCTGTACCGCCTCGACCTGGTCATCAAAGACACGATGAGCGGAAATCTCGGGGTGCTCAACACCGCCGTGCGCGTCCCACGCTTTGAAGACGACAAGATGGATGCCAGCTCCTTAATTCTTGCCGATCAGATTGAACCGGTGCCAAGCCAACAAATCGGAACAGGTCAATTCGTGCTCAACTCCTACAAAGTCCGCCCGCGCCTCAGCCGGGAATTTTCGAGTAAGGACAAGCTGGGGATCTTTCTTCAACTTTACAACTTGAAGGTGGACGATACGTCGCACAAGACCGACGTCTCCGTAGCCTATCGCGTCATGAGGGAGCGGCACGAAGTCTGGCGCGCTGTGGAAACCGCGGATCATCTGCACCAAGGCGGCGAGCAACTCACTATCCAGCGCTACCTGCCAGTGGACTCTCTGGCGCCCGGCAGATACACCATCGAAGTGATCGCCATCGATCTGCTCACCAACCAGACCGTCACGCGCGCTGCGGATTTCACGCTCGTGCCCGCGCCCGCAAAACCCAAGGTAACGGTCCGCCCGCCCCTCTCCTGATCACACGCCGCCGCTTCTTGTGGCGCGTCCACGGCGCTGGGGAGAGTCAAGGCGGCAGCTTCTTCAGGGCCGAAGTAGAGCGGACCATGGGTAAAGCCACGGTTAGCTAGATTGAGGTTAGTCCAGGCGCCAGGCGGAGCGCTCTGGCCAGTGGCGCAAGGCTTCGGCGGCCCACGCGGTGGTCTTGTCGGTGTGGCAGGAGGTGCAAGGATTTGGGATTTTATATTTGTCGGTCGCGGCGGGGGTGATGAAGGCAAAGGTATGGGCGCGCACCTTGACGTCCGCAATGGTCGTCGCGATTTTCGGCATGTGGCAGGCGATGCAGCGGCTTCCTGCGGATCCCTCTTTGTGATGGGTATGCTCTTGGAGGGTTCCGGTGCGCGGGCCGTTCAAGGAAAGCGGGCCGTGGCAATCCAGGCATAATTGGTCCGCGGGTTTTCGCAATTGCGCGATGTTGCCGGTGCCATGCACGTCGTGGCAGCTAAAGCAGGTGACGCCGCGCCGGTACATTACGCTTTGCACAAAATCATTCCCCTGCATGCGATTCTTATGAGCCGAGCCGTCGGGATAGTGCGTGAAGGTCGTCTCGCCCAGCGTGTGGTCTTCCAGCTTCCAAAAATCCGCCAGGTTCGAACCCGCGTGGTAGCCCACAGGCCAATCGTAATATTTGCCCTCGATGGGATTGGCCAGAGGGCGTCCTTGGGAATGGCACTGGATGCAGGTGTCGTTGGCGTGGACATAATCCATCCGGGCCGGATTCAGAGTGTTGCCGCGAGTGGGATGCTGCACGTGCTCGCTTCCCGGACCGTGGCAGCGTTCGCAGCCGACGTTCCACTCTGCCACCTCTTTGGTGTGGATGTTGTAGTCGACCGAGTGGCAGCCGTCGCAGGTAGGGCGGGTGGGCCGCTGCATATTGTCGGGCAGATAAAGCGGCGCCCACCAATCGGTGCCATTGGCGACGAAGTAGGGCCGCCAGACGTGATTGGTAACATCCCACTGAGCTGGTTCCGGGAAGTAGTCGCCTCCTCGCTTGGTGAAGTAGCGTTGCTTCCAAACGCTGCCGTAGACCAGGGCGACCTGGTCTTTCGTGAAAGGGGCGATGGAATTGGTCGCAAGATTGGGAATGATGGCGTGAGGAAATTCGCGAGGATCGCGAACGACGTTGGCCATGGGCGTTTTCCGCCAGCGTTCGTAGATTTGGGCGTGGCACCTCTGGCAGGACAGCGAGCCGATGTAGTGAGCCGAATTTGTTGTGGCGACCTGCTGCTCATGTTCTTCGCGGGTTAACTCGCGCAGGCTGCGGATGAAGAGGACCAGCTTCCAGCTATCGTCGCCCTGTTCATCGTGGGGGTTAGCCCAGCCGGGCATGCCGGTCATGCGCACGCCATTGCGGATGATGTAGCGGATTTCTCCGTCGGTGAGGCTCTGCGTTGGAGGCAAGCGCAAGTCCGGAACTTTGGGGTAGAGGCTGCGGCCGACTCTGGTTTGTCCGGAGCCGTCCTGGCCATGGCAGGTTGCGCAACGGTCGAGGAAGCTCTCGCGGGCGTCGTGCAGAAGTTCGGGCGTGGCGTTCCAAGGGTTTGTTTCCCGGCGGGCGCTGCGCGGGATGGCGAAGTTGCGCGCGGCGCGAGCCACGGCTTTCTCTAGATAGGAGGGCTCGTCCGCGGTGCTGAAGCCGCGCCAAATCAGTCGCGCGGCGTAGAGACCGATCGCTATCAGTGCTGCGCCAAAGAGGAGGGGAAAAGTTTTCCAGGCTCTCATTCAGAATGTTATTCCATCGCCGCGCTGCGGAAACAGCCGCGGGGATGAGAATACCATCGGAAACCACTGGCCCGATAAGCCGGATTCGGACATGGGAAATGCGTTTTCCGCTGAGTGCGTTTATTCGCGTGCACGCTAATTAGGCGGGAACGTCAAGGCGTAGCGGCGCTACATGGTGAGGACGACGCGGAATTGGGCTTTGCCGCTCATCATGCGGGCGAAGGCATCGTTCACGCGATCGAGCGGGAATTTTTCGATCATGGGGCGGACGCCGGTGAGTTCGGCGAAGCGCAGAGTGTCTTCGGAGTCGGTGGGAGTGCCGGAAGCCCAGCCTTGAATGCGCTTGCTGCCTTGGATGATTAGCACGGTTGAGACCTGGATGGGATCGGCGCCCGCGCCCAAAACCAGCAGCGTACCTCGTGGGGCGAGGCCGGGGAGCAAGTCGGTCATGGCCTTGCCGCTAGGGGCAGTGGCGAGAATTACCTGGGCGCCGCCGAGTTTTTGCAATTCCGCAGCGGCGTTGACTGCGGCGCTGTCGATATAGATGCTAGCGCCGAGTTTCCTGGCGAGCGGCTCGCTTTCTTTGCCACGGCTGATGGCGGCGACGCGATAGCCGAATTTGCTGGCGAACTGAACGCCGAGATGGCCGAGGCCGCCGATTCCCTGGACAGCTACGAGATCGCCGGGCATGGCGCCATTATGGCGTAGAGCGTTGTAGGTGGTGATGCCGGCACAGAGCAGCGGGGCGGCTTCGGCGGCGTCGAGGGAATCGGGCATCTGCGCGAGGGCTTCGATGGGGGCGATCATGTGCTCCGCGTAGCCGCCGTCGAAACTGAAGCCGGTGATTTTTTGCTGAGCGCAATTGCCGAAATCGCCGCGCCGGCAGTAGAGGCAAGTGTTGTCTTGTCCGCCGTGCCAGCCGACGCCGACGCGCTGGCCTTGCTTCCAATTGGTGACGCGGGGACCGACTTCGGCGATGACGCCGGCAACTTCGTGGCCGGGGGAACGTGGGTAGGTCAAGCCGGGCCAGAGCCCGTCTCGCACAAGGGTGTCGCTGAAGCAGATGCCGCAGGCTTGCACGCGGATGCGGACTTGGCCGGGGCCGGGCTGAGGGATTTCGCGCTCCTGGAGTTCAAAGTTTGCGCCGGGCTTGGGGACGACGGCGATTTTCATTTTTGGCATTTGGTGATTTCCTTGATTGGAGTGGCAGAATGTTGGATGCGGGACGCGGCGGGCTCGTTAGGTCAAGCGTTCCGACAGGAAGAAGATTTCATTATAGAGCGCAGAGAACGCAGAGCAAGAGGATTTGGATGGCTTGCGAGGCTCGACGGCAGCGAGGCGCGACATTGGACGACACGGGCGCGGGTGGCGCGGGTTGTCGCTTGCCTGAAGTTCCGTCGTCAGAGGAGGATGTGGGCAACAAGCCTTCCTGGAAGAGCTGGAAGAGGAGGTCCTCATGAGGTTACCGCAGTCCACGGTCCTGGCGCTGCTGACGGCGGCGACTATGTTCACCGCTGCCAATGGAACTGCCCAGGAGCTCCCGAGCTTGCCCGCATTAACGGCGGAAGAGTTGGCTGTGAAGGACACCCCCACGGGCTCGACCGGAGCCGCAGCAATGATTCTGTACTACGCCGTGGAGACGGACAACGCGAAGGCGACGGAAGGCTACGCGCTGCGGATAAAAGTGCTCCGGGAGGAGGGCAAGAAATACGCCAACATCGAGATCCCTTACGTTGACAAGTCGATGCAGGTAGAGGGGATTCGGGCGCGCGTGGTAGGGCCGGACGGCAAGGCTGCGGAGTTCGGGGAGCAGATTTACGACCGGGAGATTGTGAAGGCCAAGAAATTTCGGATGAACGCCAAGATGCTGACGCTGCCGAACGTTCAGGTGGGCAGCATCATCGAGTACGCGTACAGCCTGCACTATAAGGAGAAAATTCCGGATTTGTTCCGCAATCCGCGGCAATACCTAGTTCTGAGAGGATTCACCTATTTTGCGGCGCAGTGGACGATCCAGCGCGATCTATTTGTGCGACACGCGCACTTTACACTGCAGCGTGTGAAGGGAGCGGAGATACGAGAGCACTACGTGGCGGTGCCGAAGGGCACTGTTGTACAGACGATGAGCGACGGTAACCTTCAACTGGATATCGACAATATTCCCGCCTACGAGGAAGAGGGATATTCGCTTCCAGAAGAGAACCTGAAGATGCAAGTGGCCCTGTACTATGCGGTTGGGTTTTATAGCAATCAGAATTATTGGACCGAATTGGGCCGGCACCGGGCCGAGCAATACGATGCTTTCATTGGAAAATCCAAAGCCATTGAACGCGAAGCCGCGCGGCTGGTTGCACTGAGTGATTCCGACGAATCGAAACTGCGCAAGATTTACGCGCGGGTGCAGCAGATTCGCGCAGTGAGCTACGAAGGAGACAAGACGGACAAGGAGAAGAAACAGGAGAACCTGAAGGAAAATAAGAACGCCGAAGATGTGTTGAACCGCGGATATGCGTATGCGAACCAAATTAATTTGCTGTTCATAGCACTCGCCCGCGCGGCAAAGTTTCAGGCATACCCAGTCCTGGTAGCCTCACGCAAAAACCTCTTTTTTGTGGAGGACCTCCCCAACGAGTATCAGCTCAACGCCATGGTGGTACAGGTGCGCTTTGGTTCGGAGCTCATCTATTTGGACCCGGCGACAAGATTCTGCCCCTACGGACTGCTGCCTTGGGAAGAGACTGACACCGGAGCAGTCCGTGTGGACAGGAGTTGGCCGGCGTTGGGATCCACTCCAGGTTCCAAGAGCACGGACGCGGTGACGCGGCTGAGCGCCGAGTTACGACTGATGGAAGATGGCGCGTTACGCGGCACGCTGGACGTCCTGTATTTTGGGCAAGAAGCTTTGAGCATGCGGTTGGAGGCGATCAATCAAGATGACGCGGCGAGGCGGAAGGAACTTGAGGAGTCAATAAGGAAGTCGCTCGTGCAGGGGGCCACGGTGAACCTGGCGAGCTCCGCGGGGTGGGAAAGCTCGGATGGTCCATTGAAGGCCTCTTTCGAGGTAGAGATCCCGAATTTTGCGACGCGAGCCGGGAGGCGACTCATCCTGCCGGTGGGTATTTTTCACGCCAATCAAAGCAACCCGTTTTTCCCCGCGCGCAGAGTACATCCAGTTTATTTCAGCTATTCGCAGGAAACCCACGAGGAGGTGAAGCTCGAGTTGCCTCCGGGAATGCAGGTCGAGTCTTTGCCGCCGGCCAAGAAAGCGGACCAGAAAGCGGTGTACTACGACTCTTCCATGATTAAAGAAGGCAATACGCTTCGGTTTACCCGTACGTTGCGGCTGTCTGGTTATCTTTTTGATGTGCAGCAATATCCTGTCCTCAAAGTATTCTATGACCGCGTGCTGGCGGGTGATTCGGAGCAAGTTACGCTGGTTACACAGGCAGAAAGCGCCTCCAAGTAAGCTTAGAATCTCGCCTTTGCTGGGGTGAGCTGCGGATCATGCTACAGTTTCCCCGAAATACCAGCCGTAAGTAACCTTCTGGGAGGACGTGTGGCGTATCGGGATTTGCGGGAGTTTGTGCGCAAGCTGGAGAAGGAAGGGGAGCTAACGCGCATTCGGACGGAGGTGGATCCGAATTTGGAGATCACCGAAGTGACCCAGCGTGTCACGCGCGCGAAGGGTCCGGCGTTATTTTTCGAGAAGCCGCGCGGGTCGCGGGTGCCGTTGCTGGTGAACACGTTTGGGAGTGTGCGGCGGATGTGCTTGGCCTTTGAGGTGGGGGCGCTGGATGAAGTGGCGGGGCGGATTCGGGGATTCTTGGATATGCAGTCGCCGCAAGGATTGTTCGACAAGATCAAGATGTTGCCGAAGCTGGCGGAGCTGGGGTCGTTTTTTCCAAAGACGGTGAAGACCGGGGATTGCAAGGATGTGCGGCGTCATGGGAAGGACGTGAATTTGTTCGATTTTCCGATTTTGAAGTGCTGGCCGCAGGATGGCGGGAGGTTCATTACGTTTCCGTTGGTGTTCACGCGCAATCCAGAGACCGGGAAACGGAACGTGGGGATGTACCGCATGCAGGTGTACGACGAACGGACCACGGGGATGCACTGGCAGACGCAAAAGCATGGCGCGGAGCATTTTCGTCGCGCGCGCGCGGCGAATCCGGAGGGCCGGATTCCGGTGGCGGTGGCGATTGGCGCCGATCCGGCGACGGCGCTGGCGGGGATGCTGCCGATTCCGCCGGATCTGGACGAAATGATGTTCGCGGGATTTTTGCGGCGGGAGCCGGTGGAGATGGTTCCGTGCGAGACGAATGATTTGGAAGTGCCGGCGAACGCGGAGATCGTGCTCGAGGGCTATGTGAGTCTGAACGAGATGCGCACGGAAGGGCCGTTCGGGGACCACACAGGGTTTTATTCATTGGAAGGGGAGTTCCCGGTATTTCACGTGGAGTGCGTGACGCACAAGAAGGAGCCGATTTATCTGACGACGGTGGTGGGGCCGCCGCCTCAGGAAGATTTTTATATGGGCTATGCGGTGGAGCGCGTGTTCTTGCCGGTGATGAAAATGCAATACCCGGAAATTGTGGACGTGGCTATGCCGGCGGAGGGGATTTTTCACAATTTGATGATTGTGGCGATCCGGAAGTCGTATCCGGGGCACGCGCGGAAGATTATGAATGCGATTTGGTCGCTGGGGCAGGCGATGTTCACGAAGGTGATCGTGGTGGTGGACCACGACGTGGACATTCACAATTACGGCGAGGTGGTGTGGAAGACGCTGTGCGCGATGGATCCAGAGCGCGACGTGCAGTTTGTGTTTGGGCCGATGGATA
>WNFC01010612.1_pt1 | contig 12996 bp, 13 predicted proteins | sample 5400541 | NCBI WGS metagenome assembly WNFC01 (sample SAMN13153342, study PRJNA577476) | soil metagenome | isolation source: 120 cm saprolite under Douglas fir tree site 2 hole 2 replicate 1 | place: USA:California | collected 2015-04-18
GAGACCAGCAGGTTGAAATCACCCAGCTTCAGCGACCAGAGCGCGCGGTTGAGGCTCGTCATCGGCACGCCGTGTGTCCCGGTGTAGTTCGTGAACACATCCTGGCTGCCCTGCGGGTAGTCGAACTCGCGAGTGTTGGACGGCGCGAGGACATAGTCGGCGCCGGTTGGTGGCTTGAGCTCGCCGAAATAGATCGCGGGCTGCGTGACCGCGAGCGGTCCGCTGGGTGGCAGGTTGCCAACTACGTAATCGGGCAGGCCCTCGCCGATCACGGCATTCACTGGGCTGGCGGCGACGCCATAACCGTGCGTGTAGCTGAGGTGCTGGTTGACCCAGTTTTGCGCCGACTGGGGCAGCCGCGAGAAGTCGAACTCCCGTGGGCTGATCTCGAGCTGCTGGTACTGGTTGTTGATGGTGTAGCGGTCGAGGTCGATGTCGTTGAACGTGTAATACGTGCGGATGGTCTGTTGCTGGTCATAAGTCTGCTTCAGCGGCGCGTAGTCCCATAGCCGCAGGTTGTTGACGGTGACCTGGTCGTTTTGCACGTCCTGCAGCGTGAGCGGCTGGTCGCCACTGAAATTGTTGACGGCGACGTTCGAAAGTCCGTAGGCGGCGCGTGTGCCCGCTATTTCCCGCTCGATATAAGGCAGCTCGTAGGTCTGCGCGTTGGGTGTGACGAGGAACGACTGGACGACGGCCGGATACACCTGTCCGATCACCAGGAGCGCCACCCACACGGCGGCGGCCGCCAGGGGAAGCCAGAGCCGGCGGAGCCAGATGTTGACAAGGAGCGCGCCGCCCAGGACGACGGCGGCGCCGGCCTGGAACGTGACGATGGGCAGCCGCGCATTGACGTCGGTGTACGCGGCGCCCCAGACGATCGAGCTGTTGTGGGCGTACAGGAGGTCGTAGCGGCCGATCCACATCCATGCCGCCAGCACCAGTGCGAACAGCGCCAGCAGTGCCGAGATGTGAGCGATCGCCAGCGGACTGAAGTTGAAGTCGAAGGTGTCGCCGCGCCACGCGTAGATGACGCCAATCAAGAGCGGAGTCAGGAACCCGAGGCCGAGTGCCCAGTTGACGATCGAGTGCAGCAGGGGCAGCGTCAGGAGATAGAAGGAGATGTCCTGGCCCAGTACCGGGTCGGTGATGCCGGTCGGTTTGGCATGCTGGAACAGAGCCAGGCTTTGCCACTGGGTGCCGGCGCCTCCAGACAGGACCAACGCGATGAGGGCCGCCCCGCCGAGGGCGGCGCCACCCGTCGCGCTGCGAATGCTCGACCGTCTTATCCCAACCGCACGCAAGCTCGGTCCCGCGCGCAGGCGGAGCGAGATGACGACGTTGGCGACGAGGTAGAGGAATGCCAGCGCGAGGCTGCCCGCGAACAGCGCGACCTGCAGCGTCAGGCGCGTCGTGAACACGTCCTTGAATCCGAGCGAGTCGTACCACTGCAGCTCGGTGATCAGCCAGACGACAGGGCTGGCGAAAAAGAAGATCAGAAGGGCGACCGCGAACAGCGCCACGCCGATCCAGAAGCGGCGCGGCGGGCGAGGGATTCGAAGCTCCCGGCCTTCCAGCGGTCCGCCGCGGTCGAACGGATCAAACGGCCGGTACCGGCGGGTCATCTGCCTCCGAAGCTTAGACCGAAGCTAGAGCGAGGTCGTCGGCGCCGAAATCGGCGTTGCCGGCGGCCGGCGGATTGTCCAGGTGCCAGCGGACGGTTGTCCGCAGCGTCTCGGCGGGATCCGACGTCGTCCAGCCAAGCAGGGTTCGGGCTCGCCTGGAGCTCGCGGCGATGTGCTGGGTCATGGTTCCAGTCGGCTTGAGGTCATCGGGCAGGAGCTCGTCGGCGACTTTCACCAGCTCCGCGTTCGATCCGGCGGACTCGAGGATCATCCGCGACCACATTGTCATCGAGAAGGTGCGGTCCTCACACAGGTTGAGCGCGCTGCCCTCAGTCGAGGATGACTCGAGAGCCAATCGAGCGCCGCGCGCGACATCCCCGACGTATGCGCGGCAGGCGAGCCACATCCCGGCACCGAACGGGATGCGGTTGCGACCAGCGCGCACCCGCCGGAGGATGAACTCCTCACGCAGCTGGTAGTCGTGCGGTCCGTAAACCATCGGCAGCCGAAGCGAGGTTGCGCCCAGCGGCAGGTAGACGTCTTCGACGTCCAGCTTGTCGTAGTCGTCCATGCCCGGCGCCTTGCCGCGATACGGGTAGCGCTCGCTGCGGACCGGCGAGGCCTCGTCGATCGGGACCGGATCCGTTTCGCGCCCGTCGTTGAGAGCGGCGAACGCTTTGTAGACATCGATGCTGGATATCACCAGCATCCTGATGGCGGACGGAAGGGCGTCGATCGCCGTCTGGGCGTCAACTTTGCTGAGCGCCCGGCAGTCGATCGCCGCGTCAGGTTCGAATGCAGCCAGCTCAGAACGACGGGCCGGCAGCGCGGCGCGTTCGGCGTGCAAATGCTGCACAGCCGGCATGTCCGCCGGCTCGAGCACCCCGCGATGAACGATCAGAACGTCATGACCGGAGGAGGCAAGCTCCTCGACGATCGCGCGCCCGATGAATCGGGTGCCGCCGAGGACAACGACCCTCACGGCTCGTACTTACTGCGCGTTGTGCTGAAGGCCGGATTCATTCCGGCCGTCACTTATGTCTCCTCATCACCGACCTGCATGTGCGCGAGCCCTTTCAAAACAATCCCATCCATATACCGGAATGGGCGCGGCCGCGCGCGAAGCGCCCGGCGATGAGGGAAAACCATCCGGGTTTTCCCTTATACCCCTCACGCGACTGGCTTGGGTACCGCCGGGTTCCGCTCGACGATCAGGTCGATGAGGCCCCAATCCTTCGCCTCTGCCGGGTTCATGAAGAAGTCGCGCTCCATCGCGCGTTCGACGTCCTCCAGTGGCCGGCCCGTGTGCTTGGCGTAGATCCGCGCCATCGACTCGCGCTGCCTCAGGATCTCCTGCGCGTGCAGCTGGATGTCGGTGGCCTGGCCCTGGATGCCTTGCGTGAACGGCTGGTGGATCAGGATCTGCGCGTGGGGCAGGGACATCCGCAGTCAGGCGCTTCGTTCTCGAGGAAGAGCAGCTGCGCGGTCACGTTGCTCGCCAGCTCGTCGTCGATGACGCCGCGCACGAAGACGACGCCGTCCTTGAGCAGCCGCGAGTAGATGTCGTAAGCGCGTTCGCCGCGCCCATCGTTGGTGATCACGGTGGGTATGAGATGCATCTTCAGTTACCTCCTTGTATCGAAACCGATTCGTGTCCGCGCCCTGGGCGGCGGGTTGGACATCGCGAGATATGCGCTGAAATCGGCGACGCTCCGGAGCGCTTCCAGGGGCAGACCCGCGGTCGCCAGGCGGAGCTTCGCGGGCGGGTCCTCAGGCCAGGCCGGGCGCTCGGAGTCGGCGCCCAGAAGGCGAGCCAGCTCCCCGTAGAGGTCCGCCGGCCTCACACCGAGCGCATGCGCGACTGCCAGAAGCCGTTCCGTCGAGGCCTCTTTGCGGCCTCGCTCGACCTCTGAGAGGTGAGCCGGCGAGAGGCCGGCTTCTCCGGCTACCTCGGTGAGCGTGCGATGCATGGCTTCCCGACGGCGTCGCAGCACCGAACCGAGGGCTTCCCGAACCACGTGGGCAGATTCGCTGTAGGCGAATGGCATTCTTCTGTGGCGAAGTCTACCGGAAGGTTGGGCGCGGCGCGGCGGGAATGGCCGCGCGTTCCTCCTCGGTTGTGGCGCGCCGCCTTCGGAGCTCGAGGTCGAGGCTCTCCTCGCCGCGGGCCATCGCCCAGCGGTGGTTGGCGCCGAAGATCGGCCTGAAGACGAATGACCCGTACCGGAGCAGGGGCTTGTCGGCGCGGATGCGCCAGTCGTACTTGACGTCCACGAACTCTCGCATCGGCTCGAACGTCCATACGCCGATGCCGACGAAGTCGCCATCGGCGACGAGCGTGAAGCCCTCGACGCCGCGCGACTCCGTGACCTTGAAGCGCCAGCGGAGCGTGTACGGGAGCCATCCCTTCGTGTACAGGTCGATGACGCGGCCGACATGCGTGACCGGGTCGCCCGGGTCGAGCTCGCGCACCTCGAGGTAGACGGAAGGCCACCAGCGGACGAGACCTAGCGGGTCGCCCAAGACGTCAGCCACCTCGCGGGCCGTGCCCTTGACCTTCCAATGGGTGATGAAGTGGTACTCGGCGGCCATCAGTGTCCGGGCATTCAGTCCTTGAGGTTGTTGGGGTCGAGCAAGTCCTGCTTCGGCCGCTCGATCACCTGGCGCGACCGCATGATCTCGATCAGCTTTTTCCGGCCCTTCGGCGGGCCGATCATGATCGCGCCGACCAGGCGGTCGTTCTTGAAGAACAGCTTGCGATAGAACTTCTCGTCGAAGCTGAACGTCCTGACCGATTCGAGGCCGGGCTGCACGTCCGGCGTCACGCCCATCACTGCAAGCGTGGAGCCGAACATCGTGGTCGTATAGGTCGGTACGTCGAAGAAGTCCTCGTCGGCGCCGGCCATGTTGCGCGCCGCCACCTTGCCATGCGCTTCGGCGTTGTCCCACGTCCCCATCTGGTTGTGGCGCTCGACCATCATGTCGTAGAACACCGCGATGTCGCCCGCGGCATACACGTCCGGCGCCGACGCGCGCAGCTTGGAGTCGGTGACGATGCCTTTGTCGAGCTTCACCTCAGATCTGGCGACCGGCTCCGTGTAGTAGTCGAGGCCGACGCCGTACGTGAGCAGGTCGAACTCGACGCGTTTTCCATTCACCGTCTCGGCGAGGAATCGGCCATTCATGCGGCTGAACTTCTGCACCTCGTCGGAGGTGATGAACTCCACGCCTTGCGCCTCGCCCAGCTGACGGCACAGCTGACCGCCTTCCTCGTCGAGGACATAGCGCAGGAACCAGGGGCCGCGCATGATCCAGGTGAGCTGCGATTTCTTGCGAAAGCTGACGCCTTCGGCCAGCTCGTAGCCGATGAAGCTGCCGCCCATCACCAGGACACGCTCCGATGTGTCCGCCTTTTCGATGATGGCGTCCGTGTCGTCGAGGGTCTGGAACCCGATCGTCTGCGACACGTCGTCGCAGCCAGGCCATGGAGGGGGCTTGGGGCGGCCCCCGGTCGCGACCAGCAACGCGTCATAGGGAAACTCCTGGCCCCGGTTCGTGCGCACGATCTTGCCGGCGACGTCGACCTCGGTGGCCCAGGTCTCGAAATAGATCTCGAGGTTGTGCTTCACGTAATCCTCGACCGTGCGCATGAAGACCTTTTCCCTGCGCACCTGACCGCGCAGGTAACGCGGCAGCGCGACGCGGTTGTAAAGAGGGTGGCGTTCGGCGGCGATCATGACGATCGATGCTTCGCCGTCGAGCTTGCGCAGCTCTTCCGCGGCAGTCTGCCCGGCGATGCCGTTGCCTAGGACTACGTACCGACGACTCAACTAGAGAGTGAGGGCGTAGATGTAGCTGTGGTCGTCGTCATTCGCGAAATCGTATCCGGAAGCCCGCAGGTCATCGGCGGCCGGGTGGTCGCGGGGCAGGCCGACGACTACGTCGTCGAGCCCATCGGCGTCGGCTTCGAAACGCAGAGCCAAGAGCAGCTCGCGGAGCGACCCACCCTTGCCCGCGATGAACGCGACGGCGATGTTGTCTCCCCATGGCCTCCGAAGGGCCGCCACGGCGCTTCCTCCCGGACCGACCCGCAGCATCCCGATCTCAGCGAGCCGCGCGAGCTCGGCCGCGCTGAGGTCCCGCGCTCCGTTGAAGTCCGCCGCGACCCCGCCATAGAGCTCGACACCGGGGCTCGCTGCGACCATCGGCCAGAGCTTCTCGGCCTCAGCCGGAGGCGGGATGCGCGGTGACTCGCCGCCCTCCACCCGAGGTCCACGCCACCAGCGGACGTCCAGCAGTCTCTTGAAGCCAACCGACTCAAAGAGCCGAACCGCATCGAGGTTCCCCGTCGCGAGCCGCATCTCGCCGTGGCCCTGCTCGCGCGCCTCGGCGAGCGCCGACATGAGCATTGCCCGCGCCAGCCCCTGCCGCCGGTGGCTCGCGGCTACACGCAGCCCTTCGTACCAGACCAGGCCTGGCGCGTACGGTCGGAGACGCTGCAGGCCGACCACCGTCCCATCGACCTCGATCGCTTCGAAGGCAGACGCGGCGTCGGCGACCCAGTCGTCGAAGACTTCGGGGAGGTAGTCGTGGCCGCCCCAGATGTCCTTCGTCAGCTCGACGACGCGGTCGCGATCGCCTGGCCTCACCGGCCGGATGGCTAAGTCGCGGGTTGCCAATGCGCGATCCCTGACAGCGCGATGCCGCCGTCGATCACCAGCTCGTCGCCGTCTTTCGTCGACATCTCATCAATCAAGGTACGGGCTCGCGCTTCGTCCCAGTCGTCCCCCATGAGCATCCGGCAGTCGGTCAGCGCCTCGTTCATATCGGCATAGTGGTTGACAACGGGATAGCGGATGAACGTGACGTCGGGCGCGATGCCCATCTGGGTCAGGAGCATGAACAGGTCGCTGAACTGAGGCACAGGAAGGTCCGGGACTGCCAGCGACCGCCGCAATCGAGTGGCGGGGTGCGGAAGCGGTCCCTGCCGCAGCATGATGAAGACGCGCTCGCGCGCGGATGCCTGGAGCTTGGTTATGAAGGGGATGGGTTCGTCGATTCCGTAGAGGACATGGCAGCAAATCACGAGGTCCGCAGGGGCGACCTCGGCGTCCTGCCAGGTGCTCGCGATCACGGTCATGTTGTCGACATGAGGAATCTGTGCTCGCATTCCTTCAGACGGCTCGACCGCGGTGACCCACTCGACGCGCTCGGCCAGGGGCACCGCATGCCGGCCCGCCCCGGCCCCGACGTCGATCAGAGTCTTGCGCGGCCCGAGGTACGGCTCGACCACGCGAAGGAAGCCGTCGAACCTCTGGCGCGTGATCCGCGCGTAGGAGCGAGCCCGGCGGTCCCAGTAGCCAGAGGCGTCTCGGGGGCTCGATTTGTCACCAGGCCTGTGGACCGTATCCCGCCAGCGCTTTGCCCAATCTATCCCCGCGATGTCGCCAGTTATCCCCACCCTCCTTTGACCTCGAAGCTAACTTGTTAACACTCTTGGGGACAAAGCGGGGACAAGTAGGCGCAACCTGGTCCAGATGATGGGGTCGTTCACTTCGGACCCACAAGATCTAGGGTCGGGCCGCGCCGACGCGGCTTACGATAGGGTCGGCATGGCAGTCGAACCGTCGTCGGAATTCAACCCGGCCGAGGCGCGCGTCCTCGCCCGTTTCTTCACCAACATGGACCGTCCGGTGTTTGCCCTCCGCAACCTTCCTGAGGTCGTCAAGGGGGCGCTCTTCTCCCGGTATTCCCGCACGGAAAAGAGCCTTCGCCGGGTGCTGCTGGACGAGTTCATCAACGAACCGGATTCCGGGTTCGAGCACCTCGCCGGCGGCGTGACAGAGGAGGACATGGTCGCCGTTCGCCGCGCCGAGGAGTTCTACGAGCGAGTGCTGGTCGGATATGGCGACGATTCCGTCGCGGAGCTAGCCGGTGCGCACGTCGCGGTTGAGAAGGTCTCGATGCTTGGCGCCAAAGCGGTGGAGGACAGCCGCATCGGCATCTCGCCGCTGGAGAAGTCGACCCGCTACGTCCGGTTCGACAGGCGCGGGCCCGACGGGCGCTTTCTGTATTACCGCGGCGACGAGTTGGGCGACCCCCTTTACGAACGGACCATGGATTCGCTGTTCGAGATCTACAGCCGCCTCATCGAGCCGGCGACGCTGGCGATCCGTGAGCGCTACCCGCAAGAGGAAGGCGAGACCGACCGGGCATGGAAGTCGGCGACGCGCGCGAAGGCGCTCGACCTGCTGCGCGGTTTGCTGCCGGCAGGAGCTCTGACCAACCTGGGTGTCTATGGCAACGGGCGCGCATTCGAATACCTGATCACGAAGCTGTCCGCGCACGAGCTGGCGGAGTGCCGGCGTCTGGCCAACGACCTCCACCACGAGCTGTCCCTGGTCATCCCTTCTTTCGTGCGGCGAGCACTCGACGAAAAGTACGGGCGGCCGGCGGCGGAGCGGATGGCGAGAATCCGCGAAGCCACGGCCAGTCTGGCGACCCGCGACAGCCGGCCGCCCATTTCGGATTGGGAACCGGTCCGTCTGGTGGAATTCGACCCCGACGCCGAGCGCAAGGTGGTGGCCGCGGCGCTCTTTCCGCACTCGAACCTGCGCCTCGATGCGCAGAAAGCAGACGTTGACGCAGCTCTCGTCGCCCTGCTCGGAGAGCGGGCCAACCGCCGTCAGCGGCCGCCGCGAGCCCTGGAGCACGCCGAGTACACCTTCGAGATCATCGGCAACTTCGCCGCCTACCGCGACCTGCATCGCCACCGGATGCTGACCCAGGACCGGCAGCTCCTGGGTGTCGATCTTGGGTTCGAGATGCCGCCGGGGGCGGTTGAGCTTGGCATGGAGAGGGACTTCACCCAGGCCATTGGGGAGGCGGCGGCCGCCCACAAGAAGCTCGAGGGCGACCTTGACGCCGCGACCGCCCAGTACGTCCTGCCGATGGGGTTCAGGGTGCGTTGGTATGTCCGCGCGAACCTCCGGGAGATCTATCACCTGTGCGAGCTGAGGACGACGCCCCAGGGCCACCCCGACTACCGGCGGATCGCGCAGGAGATGTTCCGGCGCGTTAAGGAAGTCCACCCGAGGCTGGCCGGTTATGCGCGCTTCGTCGACCTTGGTCCAGGCGACGAGCTGGAGCGGCGGCAATCCGAGCGCCGCCTGGACGAAAAACGCAGAGCACTCGACCCGGGAGTGAGATAGCATCGACGCTCTGACCAAAAAGCGAGAGGGTGGGTATGGTGACTGAAGAAATGCGGGTTGAGCGCGGCGCGGAAAGGCGTGCGACGGTGAGGCGCTCGAACCCCGAGCGGCGGTTTGCCGAGCGGCGAACACCGGAGCGGGCGACTGTCGGCAGGCGCGTCATTTTCGTGCCGGACCGGAGGTCCGACGAACGCCGGATCACGGATCGCCGGGCCTTCGAGCGGGCCTGAAGAAAAGCCCCTGGCCGCTCCCGCGCTCGTAGTCCATGGCGGCGCGGGACCCGTTCCCTCAGCCGAGCGCTCCCAACGCCAGGCCGCTGTTGAACGTGCCCTCGAGCTCGGCTGGGCCCAGATCGGCGATGGTGCCCTGGTTGCCGCAATGGCGGCGGTTCGCCATATGGAGGACGAGCCCCTGCTCAACGCCGGCATCGGCGCCTGCCTGAACGCAGACGGGGAAGTCGAGCTCGATGCAGGAGTTATGGAGGGCGCGGCCCTGCGCGCCGGCGGGGTCGCGTGCTTGAAAGACGTCCGCCACCCTGTCGACCTGGCCGCGGAGGTGATGCGCGACGGGCGCCACGTACTGCTTTCAGGGTCCGGCGCCTCCCGTTTCGCGCGCGACCATGGGGTCGAGATGTGCGACCCATCGGTTTTCATCAACAACCGCAAACGCCAGCAGCGACTGACCGGCGTGGACACCGTCGGCGCGGTCGCCCGTGACTCCGACGGCAGGCTGGCGGTGGCGGTCTCGACGGGGGGCATCAGCGGCAAGCTGCCCGGCCGCATCGGCGATGCGCCGATCCCCGGCGCCGGCATCTATGCCGACGACCTGTTCGGCGCGGTGTGCGGGACCGGCCAGGGCGAGGCCTTCATTCGGTTGGGGCTGGCGCGGCTCATGATCATCGAGCTCCAGCACGGAATGGATCCCGCGGCCGTGGCCAAGGGCGCCGTCGACTTCCTCGCCAAGTCCCTGTCGGCTCAGGGAGGGGTCATCCTCATCGGGCGGGAAGGCCACCCCCACGCCGCCTTCAACACGCCCGCGATGCCCTGGGCCTTCGCTTCGTAGCAGTGAGCGACTCCGCCAACGCGGGTGAGCTGATCGCGCTCGCTTTGAAGCGAGCGGGCGTCAGCCACCTGTTCACCCTCAACGGCGGGCACATCTGGTCGATTCTGGTCGGCGCCCAGGAGCATGGCCTGCGGATCATCGACGTCCGCCACGAACAGGCGGCAGCGTTCGCCGCGGAAGGCTGGGCCAAGGTCACGCGGCAGTGCGGAGTCGCCGCCGTCACGGCCGGTCCTGGGGTCACGAATTCGACTTCGGCACTGGCCCAGGCGCAGTCGGGCGACAGCCCCATGTTCGTGGTCGGGGGGCGGGCGCCGGTGGCGAGGTGGGGCATGGGCTCATTGCAGGAGATGGATCACGTCCAGGTCGTGCAGAGCCTCACCAAGAAAGCCCTGACGTTGGGCTCGGCGGAGGAGGCCTACAGCACGACCGCCGATTGCGTGCGGGCCGCGTTGAGCCGCCGCACCGGCCCCGTCTTCATGGACGTTCCGCTCGACGTGCTGTTCGGCGCGGCCGACGTGCCCGAGGCGACCGAGCACCTCACCCCCGACCTCGGTCCGCTTCCGGATCCAGACGAGGTCAAGAAGATTGCCCGGCTGCTGCGCGAGGCGGATCGGCCCGCGGTGATCGCCGGCGCCGGCGTGTGGTGGGCCCACGCCGAGGACGATGTGAAGCGCCTCATCGAAGGCGCGCACCTGCCGCTGAACGTGAATGGCATGGCGCGAGGTGTCCTCCCCAGCGGTCATCCACTCTTCTTCCCCCGCGCGCGCGGCAGAGTGCTGGGCGAGGCGGACCTCATCCTGGTGATCGGCGCGCAGCTCGACTTCCGCCTCAACTGGGGCCAGCCCCCCGTCTTCGCATCGGACGCAAAGCTCGTCTATCTGGACGTCGACGATTTCCGCAAGCACCGCCCTGCCGAAGGCGCGCTGTATGGCGACCTGCGCGCGTCCGTGGCGGCGCTGGCAACTGCTGCGACGGGCATTCCCGAGCGCACCCGCTGGCTCGCCCACCTGCGCGAATCCGAGGCGGCCGCCCGCCAGCGCGACGCGGCGATGACGCAGTCCGACTCCTCTCCAGTGCACCCCGCGCGCCTGGTCGCCGAGGTCGATCGCTACGCCGACCCCGACGCGATCTTGGTCGGCGACGGTGGCGATTTCGTGTCGTTTGCCGGCCGCCTCATCGAGAGGCCGAAGCCGGGGCTGTGGATAGACCCCGGGCCGTTCGGATGCCTCGGTTCCGGTACTGCTTACGCGATGGCCGCCAAGCTTGCACATCCGCAGCGGCAGGTCATCCTTCTCGCCGGGGACGGCGCCCTGGGCTTCTCGATGATGGAGTTCGACAGCATGGCCCGGCACCGAATTCCGGTTGTATGCGTAGTTGGCAACAACGGAATCTGGGCGCTCGAGAAGCACCCGATGCTGAACATGCTGGGCTTGAGTGTCGCCGCTGACCTCGCCCCCCGCACCCGCTACGACAAGGTCGTCGAAGCGCTGGGTGGATACGGGGAGATGGTCGACCGTCCCGACCAGATCCGACCGGCCCTAGACCGGGCTTTCGCCTCGGGCGTGCCGGCGTGTATCAACGTAATTTGTGATCCGGAGGCGGAATATCCGCGATCATCGGTGTTGATGTGAGCGCAACAGAGCTACACCCGGTTGTCGAGGCGGACGAATGGCGCACGGCGCAGTCGCAGTTCGACACCGCGGCCGAGCTGATCGGGCTCGAGCCCTGGCTGCGTGAGGTTCTGCGCGAGGTCCAGCGTGAGTTCACGTGCAACTTCCCCGTCGAGATGGACGACGGGACCCACCGCATCTTCACCGGCTATCGCGTCCAGCACAACATCAACCGGGGGCCGGCGAAGGGCGGCATCCGCTACCACCCCGACGTCTCGCTGAACGAGGTGAAAGCCCTCGCCATGTGGATGACGTGGAAATGCGCCGTCGTCAACATCCCGTTCGGCGGCGCCAAGGGCGGCATCATCGTCAACCCCAAAGTGCTCTCGGCGCGCGAGCTCGAGCACATGACCCGGCGGTTCGCGACTGAGATCTCGATTCTGATTGGCGCCGACCGCGACATCCCCGCGCCCGACGTCAACACCGACGGCCAGACCATGGCGTGGATCATGGACACGCTGTCGATGCACCTCGGCTACTCGGTGCCTGCATCGGTGACCGGCAAGCCGATCGAGGTAGGCGGGTCGCTTGGCCGCATCGAGGCCACGGGCCGAGGCGTGACCATCTGCTCGATGGCGGCCCTCGATCACCTGGGCCGCCATCCGCACCAGACGAAGGTCGCGGTGCAGGGATTCGGGAACGTCGGCAGCATCAGCGCGAAGCTGCTCGAGGAGGCCGGTTGCACGGTCGTCGCCGTCAGCGAGGACTACGGCGGGATCTACAACCCGCTCGGCCTTTCCATCAAGCGCGTGCTCGAATACCGCGCCCGCGAGAAGACGATTCGCGGGTTTCCCGGCGCGCAGGAGATCGGCAACCAGGATGTCCTCACCGTCGACTGCGACCTGCTCGTGCCCGCGGCGATCGGAAACCAGTTGACGTCGCGAAATGCCCGCGACGTGAAGGCGACGATCATCGTCGAGGGCGCGAACGGGCCGACGACGCCGGAGGCGGACGCCATCTTTCGCGAGCGGGGCATCTTCCTGGTCCCCGACATCCTGGCCAACGCGGGCGGCGTGACCGTCTCGTACTTCGAATGGGTGCAGGACCTGCAGTCGTTCTTCTGGTCCGAGCACGAGGTCAACCAGAAGCTGAAAGCGATCCTTTCGCGCGCCTTCGCGGAAGTTCTGAAGACGAAGCTCGAGAAAAAGCTGGACATGCGCATGGCGGCGTACTGTCGAGCGGTATCTCGCGTCGCCGGCGCGACTCGGGAACGCGGCCTGTACCCCTGACCGATTCCGCGCTTTTGGGTCAAAACGTGCGCTTGAGAAGCACTTTTTCCGCCCGTTTTGGCGTCAACGCGCGTTATCCCTAGATCTCGCGGGTGCGGAAGCTCCAGATGCTGAACGTGAGCATGAGCGCGAACCACACCACGACCCACGCGAGGAATGCCGTCGGGGGTGGGTCGACCGCGCTGAAGGGGTTGGCGCG
>WNFC01006363.1_pt1 | contig 12994 bp, 9 predicted proteins | sample 5400541 | NCBI WGS metagenome assembly WNFC01 (sample SAMN13153342, study PRJNA577476) | soil metagenome | isolation source: 120 cm saprolite under Douglas fir tree site 2 hole 2 replicate 1 | place: USA:California | collected 2015-04-18
CGAGCAGGGTCGCCAGCATGGCGTTGTTGACGAAGCGCGCCTTGACCCGCGCGCGGCGCTTTTCGGCCTCGTCGCCGTAAAGCTGGTTGACGAAGGAGATCGAGGTCATGTTGAGCTTCGCGCGCACGGCGTCCGGCAGCTCGCGCAGCGCGCGGTAGAACGCGCGTGACCCCAGGAAGAAGCCCGCGTGCAGGAGGACGCCGTCGACCTCGCGGGCGAGGATGCCGGCGTGCATGAGATCGAGGAAGCTCTCGACGAGCATCTCGCTCACGCCGTGGAGCCCGACCGCAAACGGCGCGCTCTCGCTCAAGGCCGCCGGCGCGAGCTCGGCGGGATCGAGCCGCGCCACCAGGCCGCGAAATTCGGCGTTGCGCCGGTGCCGCAGGATCAGCGCCTGCGCCACGGCGTCGCCGAGCGAGCCGATGCCGAGCTGCAGCGTGCCGCCGTCGACGACCGTGCGTGCGACGTTGAGGCCGGCGGCGTATTCGGCGAGATCGATGGGCTCGCGCGGCGGCCCGAACAGGGGAAAGTCGTGCCCCTCCAGCATGCAATCGACCTCGTCCGCAGCGATCTCGGCCGCCCCCGGCATGAACGGCAGCTCGGAGTTGAGCTCGCCAACGAGCAGGAATTCGGCCTCTCCACGCCGGCGGCACGCGAGCAGATCGAGCGTGAGGTCGGTGTTGCAGCTCAGGCTGAGGCGCGTCTCGCCCGCGCTCACGGCGAGAAGCTGCGCAACCACGTTGACGCCACGATCGAGCACGTAGCGCAGCGCATGGGTGTAGTTGGCGCAGATGTAGTCGCGTTGCGCGGCGGCGACGCCGAGCCGGGCGCCGGCCTGGAAGAAGAATTCGTCGACCTCGACGTTCGGCGGCAGCCGGCGCTCGGTCAGGGCGAGCGCATAGGCGAGCTCCGGGTAGCCGGCGAAGACGCGATCGGCGAACGGCGCGAGGAAGCGGCGTTCCAGCCCCGGTCGGCCGCGCGGCTTCTCGAGCGTCAGCGCGGTGAAGATGTGCAGCCTGAGCGAGGGGTCGGCGGCGGCGCGCGCGAACAGGGCGTTGGCGACGTGATTGGCCTTGCCGAGGCCGAGCGGCAGGCCGAGCACGACGTTCTTGCCGACGCGGGCGATGATGGCATCGGCGAGACGATTGGCGTCGTCGAAGCGGGTCGGGCCGACGCCGCCGCGCATCACGCCAGTTCGTTCCAACGCGGATCGGGGCTGAAGCGCTCGCCGTAGCGCTGGGAGAACTGCCACAGGGTCTGCCGGATCTCGGCAATGCCGCGCGCGCGGGCGTAATGCATGGGCCCGCCGCGGAACGGCGGGAAGCCGGTCGCGAAGATCATCGAGCCGTCGACGATGTCCTCGTCCTTGACCACGCCCTCGCGCAGGCAGGTGACGCAGACGTCGAGCATGGGCAGAATGAGCCGGTCGGTCATTTCCGGCGCCGGCGCGGGCGGGTCGCGCCGTTTCACCGGCTCGCCGTCCTTCCATTCATAGAAGCCCGTGCCGCTCTTGCGGCCGAGCGCGCCCTTTTCGACCTTGTCCCGCAGCACGTGCGAGACGTCCGGCATCGGACGGTCGAGCGCGGCCTTGAGCGTCTCGGCCACGTGCAGGCAGATATCGAGGCCGACGGTGTCGGCGAGCTCGATCGGTCCCATCGGCATGCCGAACGCGACCGCCGCGGCATCGATGGTCTCGCGCTGGACGCCCTCGCTCAGCATCACGACGGCTTCCAGCAGGTAGGGGGTGAGCGCGCGGTTGACCAGGAATCCCGGCGTGCTCTTGACCGGCGCGGCCAGGCGATCGATGCGGCCGAGGAACGCGCGCGCCTTCGCCAGCGCGTCGGGCGCCGCCCGGTCGTGGCTCACCAGCTCGACCAGCTGCATGCGCGACACCGGGTTGAAGAAATGCAGGCCGACGAGGCGCTCCGGGCGCTGCAATCCGTCGCGCAGCTCCTCGAGCGGAATGCTCGACGTGTTGGTGGCGAGAATCGCCTCCGGCCGCAGCTTCGGCTCGATCGAGGCATAGACCTTGCGCTTGAGCTCGAGCTCCTCCGGCACCGCCTCGATCACGAGGTCGGCGCTGCGCGCGCCATCGCCGCCGCGATCGGGGATCAGACGGTCGAGCGCGTCGCGGATCTCGGTGCGCTTGTGGCCGATCTTGCCGTAGAGGTCGGCGGCGCGCGCGACCGCCTGGGCGAGCGGCTCGGTCTTCATGTCGGCGAGCGTCACGGTGAAGCCGTGCCAGGCGCACCAGGCGGCGATGTCGCCGCCCATGGCGCCGGCGCCCACGACGTGGACCCGCCGGCCGGGGAAATCGCCGTCGGCCTTGAGCTTCTCGCGCAGGAAGAACACGCGCACCAGGTTGCGCGAAGTATCGGTGGTGATGAGGCGAGCGAACGACTTGATCTCCGCCTGCTGCATGCCGACCGCGCTGCCGCCGTGAGTCTCCCACAGATCGATCAGCGCGTGGGGCGCGGGGTAATTCTCGATCGGCGCCTTCTTGGCGGTCTCGGCGCGCATGCGCCGCGCCGCGAGCTTGCGGCCATACGTGCTGTTGACGAGCCCGATCAGCGCCCCGCCGCGCCGGGTCTTCAATTGCCCCGCGACCGCGGCCTCGGCGGCGGCCTTGACGTGGCGCTCGGGCACGATCGCGTCGACCAGGCCGAGCGCGCGCGCCCTGCCGGCGCGGACGTTGCGGCCGGTCAGCATCATGGTCATGGCCTCGAGCGGATTGATCAGGCGCGGCAGCCGCACCGTGCCGCCGAGGCCGGGATGCAGGCCGAGCATGACCTCGGGAAATCCGAGCCGCGCATCCTCGACCGCGATGCGGTAGTCGCAGGCGAGCGCGATCTCGAGCCCGCCGCCGAGGCAGTAGCCGTGGATGACGGCCACGGTCGGCACCGCTAGGCGATCGAGCCGATCGACCACCGCATGCGCCTGCGTGAGCCGCGCTTCGACGGCGGCGGCATCGGTCATGCCGCGAAATTCGCCGATGTCGGCCCCGGCGATGAAGCCCGCGGGCTTGGCGGAGCGCAGCACCAGCCCTTTCGGCAGCTCGCGCTCGAGCTCGGCCAGCACCTTGTCGAGCTCGGCGAGCACCTCCTCGGACAGCGTGTTGGCGCTCGCCCCGGCCTTGTCGAGCACGAGCCAGGCGACGGCGTTTTCGTCGCGGGCGAGCCGCCAGTGCCGAAAGGCGCCGCCCTCGCGCGCAGCTCCGGCGAGCGGACCGAGCTCGAAATCGCGCGGCGCGAGGATGGTCCAGGCTTTTCCCATCTACACCGTCTCGATCAACATGGCGCCGCCCTGCCCGCCGCCGATGCATTCGGTGGCGATGCCTTGCTTGACGCCGAGCCGCTTCATCGCATTGACGAGATGCAGCACGATGCGGTTGCCGCTCGCTCCGACCGGGTGGCCGAGCCCGATCGCGCCGCCGTCGACGTTGAGCTGGTCGCGCGCGATGCGGCCCAGCGGGCGCTCGAGGCCGAGCAGCTCGCGGCAGAACGTTTCGTCCTCCCAGGCGGCGAGGCAGGCGAGAACCTGCGCCGCGAAGGCCTCGTTCAGTTCCCACAGCCCGACGTCGCCGAGCGAAAGCCGATGCCGGCGCAGGATCGCGGTCGAGCAGAGCACCGGGCCGAGGCCCATGATGGAGGGCTCGAGCGCCGACCACTCGCTGTCCACGATCACTGCCCGCGGGGTGAGACCGTGCTCCTTGACCGCCTGCTCGGACGCCAGGGCCACCCAGGACGCGCCGTCGGTGATCTGCGAGCTGTTGCCGGCGGTGACCTTGCCCCACGGGCGCTCGAAGGCGGGCTTGAGCTCGCCGAGCTTCTCGACCGAGGTGTCAGGCCGCACGCCGTCGTCGTGGTCATAGACCTTGCCGTCGCGGGCGAAGGCGGGCTCGAGCTCGCCCGCAAAGGAACCGTCTTTCTGCGCGCGCGCGAGCCGCTGCTGACTCTCGACCGCGTATTGGTCGGCGTCATGCCGCGACACCTTGAACAGATGGGCGAGTATCTCGGCGGTCTGCCCCATGTTGAGCTCGACCAGCGGGTCGGTCAGGCCGCGCTCGAGCCCGAGGACGGGGCGGAGAAAGGACGGCCGGAAGCCGGCCAGGGCCTTGAGCCGCGACCAGGCATTGCGCGCGGCGGCGAGCCGCGCATACCAGTCGACCGCGCTCCTGCGGAACAGCAGCGGCGAATGGCTGAGCGCGTCGGTGCCGCCGGCGAGCACGAGATTCGACCGGCCTTCGCGGATATAGCGGTAGCCGGTGTCGATCGACTGCATGCCGGAGCCGCAGTTGATCTGCACCGTGAACGCGGTCATCGCCTCGCCCATGCCGAGGCGCAGCGCCGCGACCCGCGCCGGATTCATCTCCTCGGCGATGACGCTGACGCAGCCGAGGATGACCTGATCGAAGGCGTCGGGCGCAAACGGCTGGCGCAGCAGCAGCGGCCGCCCGCAGGCGACCGCGAGATCGACCGGGGTGAACGGCCCCGGCCGCCCGCGCGCACGGATGAACGGCGTGCGGCTGCCGTCGACGATGTAGACCGGCCTCACTCCGCCGCCGTCGGTCGCGACTTCGCTTGCGATAGCACGTCTCCCAGGTCTCGCGCCAAGTCTTCCGCCAAATCCCGGCGCGGCGACAGGGCCTCGGGCGCGAAATCATCGACCGCGACCGCCGCCGCCACCGCCTCCGCGGCGGCACGAAGTTGCCCGGCATCGGCCCCGTTGATCAAGCCCTGCGCGAGGGCCTTGTCGATGTCCCGCACACGCGCCTTGTGCATGCGCTCGCGGATGGGCTCGACCGCGATCGTGAGCTTGAAGGCGCGCTCGAGGCGGGCGACCCCGTCGTCCCCGAGCCCGGGAAACACATCCACGGTCAGGCGGTCGCGGACGGCCGACGGCTCGAGCAGGATCTTGGCGCAGGCTTGGGTCAGCCGGTCTAAAGGACCGCGCCGGCGCACCCCAAACGGCAGGAGCAGGAAGCGCAGCAGCCACGCCGCCGGGCGATTGGGGAAATTCGCAAAAATTTCATCGAAGCGGGTCTCGATGGTGGCAAAGCCCGTCTCCATGCACCATTCGAGCAGCGGCAGGTCGGCCGGCTCGCGCCCCTCGTCGTGCCAGCGTTTCAGCGCGGCGGAAAGCAGATAAAGCTCGGACAGGATATCGCCGAAGCGGGCGGAGACCATCTCCTGGCGCTTGAGGGCGCCGCCCAACGTCAGCAGCGCCAGGTCGGCGGCGAGCGCGAAGGCCGCGGCATAGCGGGAGAGCGGCTTGAAGAAGCGGCTCGCCGCGCCCGCTGCCGGCGCCGGCGCGAACAGCGCACCGGTCCAGGCATGGAAGGAGGCGCGCATCGCGTTGGCGAGGCTGTGCCCGACGTGGCCCCAGAACGCGCGGTCGAACTCGTCGAGGCCGTGGACGGGGTCTTCGAGCGCGGTCATTTCCTTGAGCAGATAGGGATGACTGCGGATCGCGCCCTGCCCGAACTGGATGAGGCTGCGCGTCACGATGTTCGCGCCCTCGACCGTGATGGCGATCGGGATCGCGCGATAGCCCGTGCCGAGATAGTTGAGCGGACCGTCCTGCACGCCCTTGCCGCCGTGGACGTCCATGGCGTCGTTCGCCACCACGCGCATGCGTTCGGTCGCCTGGTATTTCATGATCGCGGTGACGACCGCGGGCTTGTGCCCGTGATCGATGGCCGCGCAGGTGAGCCGCCGCGCGGCGTCGAGCAGATAGGCGGTTGCCGCCATCCGGCCGAGGCGCTCCTCGATCGCCTCGAAATGGCCGATCGGAACGTGGAACTGCTCGCGGATGCGCGCGTAGGCCCCGGTGGCGCGGGCGGCGAATGCGCTCGCCGCCGCCGCCAGCGACGGCAGCGAGATGCCGCGCCCGGCGGCGAGCGCGCTCATCAGCATCTTCCAGCCCTTGCCGGCCTGCTCGATGCCGCCGATGACGTTGTCCATGGGAATGAACACGTCGCGGCCCCGGTTCGGACCGTTCTGGAACGCGACCATGCCCGGTAGGTGGCGGCGGCCGATCTCGACGCCGGGCAGGTTCGTCGGCACCAGCGCGACCGTGATGCCGATCTCGTCGCGATCGCCGATGAGATGATCGGGATCGTAGAGCTTGAACGCGAGACCCATCACGGTCGCGATCGGCCCGAGCGTGATGTAGCGCTTGTGCCAGTTGAGCCGGATGCCCAGCACCTCGCGGCCTTCCCAATTGCCGCGGCAGACCACGCCGGAATCGATCATCGAGGCGGCATCCGAGCCCGCCTCCGGGCTGGTCAGCCCGAAGCAGGGAATCTCGCGGGCGTCGGCAAGGCGCGGCAGCCAGTAGTCCTGCTGCGCCTCGGTGCCGAACTGATGCAACAGCTCGCCGGGGCCGAGCGAGTTCGGGACCATGGCGGTGACCGCGCCGGCGATCGATCGGGTCGACAGCTTGCGGATGACCTCGGAATGGGCGTAGGCGGAAAATCCGAGCCCGCCGTAGCGCTTCGGAATGATCATCGCGAAGAACTTGTGGCGCTTGAGATAGTCCCACACCTCCGGCGGCAGGTCGTGCAGCTCCCAATTGATCCGCCAATCGTCGAGCATGCGGCAGAGCTCGTCGACCGGACCGTCGAGGAATGCCCGCTCCTCCGCCGAGAGGGTCGCCGGCGGAAAGGCCAGAAGCTTCGCCCAGTCGGGATTGCCGGCGAACAAGTCGGCGTCCCACCAGACGTCGCCCGCCTCGATCGCCTCGCGCTCGGTGGCGGAGAGGCTCGGCAGCACCTGCTGTGCCCACCGAAAGATCGGCTTGGTGATGAAGTCCCGGCGAAATGCGGCGCTCATGGAAATCCCTGGTTTTGCGGATCGTCCGTCCGGCCGTCGTCCCCGCGCAAGCGGGATATTCCGGAGCCGGCAGCCACGAGTCCCCGCTTCCCGCGAGGACGACAGCAAGTGATGCGATGGTCCCCGCCTTCGCGGGCATGACCGACTGTTGCGAACCCAATCCGCCGGACCGCAGCTTACCACCCGGCGATTAACCGATAGTGCGTGATCCCGTCAACTTTCGGGCGGCACCGGGGACGGCCGGCCATCGGCGCCCACCACGACATGTCGCCGTGCGGATTGGCGTCGGCGGGCATCGCGATCGCGCGCAGCGCCGGCTCGGTCTGCGGCGGCCGCGCGGCCGTATCGGTGGCGTGCATGGATGTCCTCGCCAGGTCTTGGCCAAGCCTTGGCACGGCATGGGCCAACCCTGCTATCGTAGCAGCGGGGGAACGATGACCATTCCTGTCCCCCACAGCGCGCTGCCCCACGATAAGGCGCGCTTCAGATGCCGACTGTTCAATTCTCGAATAAAGCGCGCAGCGTTTCGATAGGCATGAGCATCACGCGTTCGCCGAGCGGCGAATGCAGAAAGCCGTGCCGCTGATAGAAACCGGCGGCGTCATCATCGATCGCATGAGCGATCACACCCCGCGCGCCGGCAATTTCCGAAGCGGCCAAGCACCGTCGCAAGGCGTCTGAAAGCAATTCGGTTCCAAGGCCAATTCCATGGAAGGCGCGGTCGATCGCAAACCGGCCGATGAGCAACAACGGAACTTGCTCCGGCATCCCTCGCCGCAGTTTTGCGGTTGGAAGGGCCACGCGCTGCTCCATCGCCGTCGAGATCGCGTAATAGCCGAGCACCCTGGCGGGCGTGTCGGCGTCGCAGATGACGTAGGTCCTCGCCGACAGTCCTTCACTGACAAGCGCTCGATCCCGAAGCCAATCGTCGAGCGAAGGATGCTTCCCGTTCTGGAACGCGGATACGTCATGTTGGCCGGTCAACCGTTCGGGAGGACGTACGCGCACAATATTCCGCGCCCGGCGGGAATCGCCGGAACCCTGGTCGGACATCAGCGCTCCCAGGTCGGCTTCCGCCGCATTCGCGTCCGCAACTCCTTCGTCGGGTTTGCCGGGGCATCGAGCATCGCCAAGAACCGCTCATGCGCCTCGGGGTCGAGGAAGAAGCTTCGCTGATCGAGGATGGTTTCCTCGGCCTGACGACGGGCGCTATCCAGCATGAATTCTGAGAGCTTCTGTCCGCGCAATATTGCCGCCCGGTTCAAGAGCGCCTTGGTCGCAGCCGACGCCCGAATTTGGATCACGTCATCCTTGCGGGTTGCGGCAAGGACGCCCCGCCGTTCGTCGCGTGCGGCTCGCCTCATGGTGCTTCCCCTCGTTGCGCACTCCGACCTATCCGTCTGGGGTCTAGTCCCTCCAGGGGTCTAGGTCGCGGTATTGACATTGTCAATACACCACCGATCGCCTTCAATGCTATCTTTGCAGCCCGGGACCGATGACGAAAATCACGACCGCCGGGATTGGCCATGGCGTCGTCCGCAAGGAAGACGACGCGCTCGTTCGCGGGCACGGCCGCTTCAGCGACGACGTCGACCTCGCGGGCCAAGCCTATGCCGCGATGGTGCGCTCGCCCCACGCCCACGCCCGCATCCGCGCGATCGATCGATCGGCGGCGATGACGGTGCCCGGCGTGATCGCCGTGCTCACCGGCGCCGACGCGCTCGCCGACGGTCTCAAGCCGATCCCGCACCGGCCGATCATCGGGCCTCCCGACATCGCGCTCGGCTCGCGCGACGCGTCGGACAAGTTCGTCTCGCCCCACCGCGTGCTGCCCCATGACAAGGCCCGGTTCGCGGGCGAGGCCGTGGCGATGGTGATCGCCGAGAGCGTCATCGCCGCCAAGGATGCAGCCGAGCGGGTACGGGTCGATTTCGAGCCGCTGCCGGCGGTGACCGACACGGTCGCCGCCGCGGCGCCAGCGGCGCCGCGGCTGTGGGACGAGGCGAGCTCGAACGTCTGCATCGACGCACAGGTCGGCGATGCCGCCTTGACCGCCGCGGCCTTTGCGCGGGCGGCGCACACCGTGAGCCTCGAAACCTGGGTGCAGCGCGTCACCGGCGTGCCGATGGAGCCGCGCGCCGCCGTCGGCCACTACGATCAGGCGAGCGGCCGCTTTACGCTTTACGCCGGCAGCGGCGGCGTCGTGCGCCAGAAGCACGAGCTCGCCCAGGTGCTCGGCGTGCCGCTCGAGCGCGTGCGCGTCGTCGCCGGCGACGTCGGCGGCAATTTCGGCACCCGCAACGCGTTCTATCCGGAATTCGCGCTCGCCGCCTGGGCCGCGCGCCGCATCGGCCGCCCGGTCAAATGGACCTGCGAGCGGCAGGAAGCCTTTCTCAGCGACTATCAGGGCCGCGACCTCTTCGTCAGCGCAGAGCTCGCGCTCGATCGATCGGGAGATTTCCTGGCGCTGCGCGGCTCCGCCATCGGCAATGTCGGCGCCCACACCGTCTCGTTCGTGCCGCTGATCAAATGCATGTCGGTCCTCTCCGGCGTCTATCGCATCCCGGCGGCCTCCTTTCGCGCCCGCGCGGTGATGAGCAACACGCCGCCCACCAATCCCTATCGCAGCGCCGGCCGGCCGGAGGCGATGTTCGTGATCGAGCGGCTGATCGACCGCGCGGCGGCCGCCCACGGCTTCGACCGCCTCGAGCTGCGGCGGCGCAACCTGGTCCCGCCCGCGGCAATGCCCTACTCGAACCCGCTCGGACTCACCTATGACAGCGGCCGTTACGAAGCGGCGATGGACGCCGCGCTCGCGCTTGGGGAGTGGGATACGTTCCGCCAGCGCCGTGTCGCCGCCGCCCGCAGCGGCAGGCGCCGCGGCATCGGCGTCGCCAATTACGTCGAGTTCACCACCGGCGCGCCGCGCGAATGGACCAAGCTGACGGTCCTGCCGGAGGGTCGCGTCGCGGTCGCGATCGGGACCCTGTCCAGCGGGCAAGGCCATCAGACGAGCTTCGCGCAGTTGATCGTGGATTGGCTCGGCGTCCCGTTCGACTGCATCGATTTGATCCAAGGCGACACCGACCTCGTTCCGGTCGGCGGCGGCTCCCATTCCGGCCGCTCGATGCGGCTTGCCGGCATCGTTATCGGCAAGGCCGCGGACGCGGTGATCGCCAAAGGGAGGCGCATCGCCGGCCACCTGCTCGAGGCCGCCGAGCACGACATCGAATTCAAGGGCGGCCGCTTCACCGTGCAGGGCACCGATCGCTCGCTCGACCTGTTCGAGGCGGCGCGCGAAGCGCTTGCCCGCAACGATCTGCCGAGCGAGCTTGCGGGACCGCTCGCGGCCGAGCACGATGAGACCGTCCAGGTCGGCGGATTTCCCTACGGCAGTCACGTCTGCGAGGTCGAGATCGATCCCGTGCTGGGCACGGTCGAGATCGTGGGCTATGCCGCCGTCGACGACGTCGGCCGCGCGATCAATCCGCGCATCCTGCACGGCCAGTCGCACGGCGCGATCGCGCAAGGCATCGGGCAGGCGCTGCGCGAGGCCTGCGTCTACGACCGCGCGAGCGGGCAATTGCTCTCGGGGTCGTTCATGGACTACGCCATCCCGCGGGCGCGCGATCTCACGACGTTCAAGACCGCGATCAGCGAGGTGCGCGCCACCAACAATCCGCTCGGCGTGCGCGCCGGCGGCGAAGGCGGCACCACGCCGGCGCTGGCGGTGGTCGTCAACGCGATCGTCGACGCGCTCAAGGAGCTCGGCGTCGAGCACCTGGACATGCCGGTCACCCCGGAACGGGTTTGGCGGGCGACGTTGCGAGGCAAGGTTCAACAGTAGGAGGAAGCTGCATGTCCGACCACATTCTCACCGCCCGCAAAGGCCCGGTGCTGGAAATCACGCTCAACCGGCCGGAGATCGGCAACGCCGCATCCGACGCCATGGCGGTGGAGTTGACCAAGCTCCTGCTCGGCGCCGGAGAGACGGCGGAGATCGTGGTGCTGCGCGGGGCGGGCGAGGATTTCTGCATCGGGCGCGAGACCATGGGCAAGCGGCCGCCCGGCCCGCCGCCCGAGGCGTTCGATCTGCGGCGACGCAACGACGTGGTGTTCAACTGCTACGGCGCCTTCCGGCGCTGCGAGATCCCAGTGATCGGCGTGGTCAGGGGGCGCGCGTTCGGCTTCGGCTGCGCCATCGCCGCGGTCTGCGACATCACGCTCGCCGCCGACACCGCCAGGTTTCAGGTTCCGGAGATGGCGCACAACATCATGCCGACCATGGTGATGTCGGCGCTGGTCGACCGGGTGCCGCGCAAGGCCTTGACCTACCTCGTGTGGTCGACCGCCGTCGTCAGCCCGGCGCGGGCGCGCGAGGCCGGCATCGTGAGCGAGGTCTTCCCGGCGGCCGAGCTCGACGCCGCGGTCGAGGCGCTGGTCGCGCAGATCATGAAGGCGCCGCGCCCGGCGCGCGTGGGCTGCAAGGACTATGCGCGCGCCGCGCTCGACATGGACGTGACCGGCGCGATCGAATACGCTCGCAGCATCCACGCCGTGATCAATTCGTCGAGCGAGATGGTGCCGGGACACAAGTAGGCGAAGGCAAAGGACGGCGTCATGTCGGCCCGCAACGTCGACCTCGATAAATTCCGGCTGCGGCGTTTCGCCGAGAAGCTGATCGCCATCGGCGAGATGGAGGTGTACGAGGAGCCGGTGTCGCTCGCGCAGCTGAGCGCGGCGATCGAATCCTCGCCGAAGGCGAAATACTTCAAGCGGGTCGGGGCCGAGCAGTACGAGATGGTCGCGGCGGTGTCGGGGAGCCGCCGCCGGCTCGCCGCCGCCTTCGGCACCGACGAGCGCAACGTGATCCATGAATACATGCGGCGGATGAACGATCCGCAACCGGTCGTGGAGGTGCCCTCCTCCGAGGCGCCGGTGCACGAGGTGGTGCTGCGCGGCGACGACATCGATCTCGTCAAGCTGCCCTTCCACCTCCAGCACGAGCTCGACGGCGCGCCCTATATCTCCTCGGGCATCGATTACACCGTCGACCCCGCCAACGGACGACGCAACGTCGGCTGCCGGCGGCTGATGTTTCGCGACCGGCGCACCATGCGCGCCAATCTCTCGCAGCCCTCCGACTTGAAGAAGTGCTACATCGCCTGCGTCGAGCGCGGCGAGACGCTGCCGGCGAGCTTCGCCATCGGCTCGCATCCGCTCGATTATCTCGCCGCCGGCTTGCGGCTTCCCGGCGACGAGCTCGCCCTGATCGCGACCTTGCGCGGCGAGCCGGTGCCGATGGTGCGCGGGCTCACCAACGGCGTGCTGGCGCCGGCCGACGCCGAGATGATCATCGAGGGCTATTTCGACGAGCTCGGCTATCGCGAGCAGGAGGGCCCGTACGGCGAATTCTACGGCTTCTACGGGCCGGTGCACATGGACCCGGTGTTCCACGTCACCGCCATCTGCATGCGCAAGGACGTGCTGCACCAGACCGTGCTCCACAGCGGCAACCATCTGAGCCGGACCGACTCCGGCAATCTCGGCGGGCTCAATGCCGAGCTGCAGATCTGGAAGGTGCTGCGCGCGGCCGGGATCGAGCCCGCGGCGGTCCTGGGGGTGCCGGCGACGAACGGCCGCCAGCACGTGCGCCTCGCGCTCGCCCGCGGCCAGCGCGGAGAGGCTCGGCATGCGATCTCGGCGCTGCACGCGATCCCGCGGGTCAAGCACGTGTTCGTCGTCGACGACGATATCGACGTGTTTTCCGACGAGCAGATGGAATGGGCGATGTCGACCCGCTTCCGGGCGGCGAGCGACATCGTGATCGCGACCGGCTATCCCGGCTTCTACATGGACCCGACCATGGACGAGAAGGGACTGACCGACAAGGCGGGCTTCGATCTCACCGCCCCCTACGGCGTTCCCGAGACGGTCGAAACCCGCCGGCCGCGCGCGCCGCGGTTCAACGGGCAGAAGCGCTACGACGACGTGCGTGCCGCGCTCGCGGCCGGGCCGATGTTCTTTTCGCAGATCATGGAGGCGCTCGGCAGCCGCGACGGCCGCGAGATCGCGCTCGCCCTCCACGCCCTGCACGAGCAGGGCGTGCTGACGCGGCTGCGCGACGGCGAATGGGCGCTGAAGGCCCCGTAGGTTGGGTC
>WNFC01006365.1_pt1 | contig 12993 bp, 14 predicted proteins | sample 5400541 | NCBI WGS metagenome assembly WNFC01 (sample SAMN13153342, study PRJNA577476) | soil metagenome | isolation source: 120 cm saprolite under Douglas fir tree site 2 hole 2 replicate 1 | place: USA:California | collected 2015-04-18
CGATGAACACGACCACGACCCACGCATCGGCGCCGAACCCACCGCGGAGGAGGAAGACGAACAGGCCGATCATCAGGAGAGTCGTCACCTCGAGGCCGCCGAGCTCGGCGATGGCCTGGAACAGCGCGTGCAGCGGCTCGCTCCACAGGCTCGACATGCCCTGCAGCACTTGCTTGTCCAGCGCATCGAGCAATCCACCCGCGACGGCCATGGTGAAGGCGACAAATGCAACCGCCAGCCCCGCGGCGGTGACCAGCCTGCCTCGAAGAGCCGTCAACGCTGGCAGCGGCGGCAGAAGACGGTCGAGCGGCCGGCGAGCCGCACGATCGACAGCGGGCGGCCGCAGGTGAAGCACGGTTCGCCCGCACGGCCGTACACCAGCAGCGATTCCTGCTGGTTGCCGGTCTCGCCCCATGCGTCGCGATACGTGTCCACCGAGCTGCCGCGATTGCGGATCGCGGTCTCGAGAGAATCGCGCAGCGACTCGTGGAGGCGTCGAACCGATTTGCGGCTGAGGCTGCCGGCAGCGCGATCCGGACGCAGCCGGGCGCGATGCAGCGATTCGTCGGCGTAGATGTTGCCGATTCCGGCGATGGTGGCCTGGTCGAGCAGAACCGCCTTCAGAGATGCGCGGCGGCCACGGATTCGCTTGAAGAGCTCGTCACCGTCGAACGTGGGATCGATGGGCTCCGGTCCCAGCTTCGGCAGCGTGCCCGAGGTGAGCAGCTCATCCTCCGTGCCCAGCAGCAGGCGTCCGAACCGGCGCGGGTCGCGATAGCGAAGCTGGCGGCCGTCGTCCAGGTCGAGGATGGCGTGCGTGTGGTTGGGGACCTCGGTCGCGGCATCGACCAGGCGCAGCTGCCCACTCATGCCCAGGTGGACGACGAGCAGGCGGCCCGCACCGAGCGCGATGAGGATGAACTTTCCCCGGCGCCCGACACCCTCGACGCGGAGGCCGGTGATGGAGTCGATGAACCTCTCCGGCTCGGGATGCCGAACGATGGTTGGAAACCGCAGCTCGCAGTGCACGATCGTACGGCCGACCAGGTGCGGCCGCAGGTCGGCGACGATGGTCTCGACCTCCGGCAATTCGGGCATGAGTTAGACGCGCACCACTGCGAGCTTCTTCATGTCCGCCCAGTTGGGCCCGACCTTCGCCTCCACCTCGATTCCAGTCTCGAGCTCGTAAGCCCCGGTCATGATTCGCGGCACCGTCTCGGCGAACCGATCGACCTCGCTCTCCGGAACCTCGAAGAGCAGCTCGTCGTGCACCTGCAGAAGCATCCGGCCCTCGATGTGGTCGGCTTCGATCTCGCGCTGCAACCGCACCATCGCGATCTTGATGATGTCCGCCGCCAGCGACTGCATCGGGAAGTTGATCGCCATGCGCTCGGCGGCGCTGCGCAGCTGGAAGTTGGGCGACCGAAGGTCCGGGATGGCGCGACGCCTGCCTGTGGCGCTGACGACGAAACCCTCTTCGCGCGCCTTGCGCCGCACCTCGTCGAGGTACTCCCGCAGCCGAGAATATGTCGACCAGTACTGGCCGAGGAACTCGCGCGCGACATCGCCGGTGATGCCCAACTGCTGCGACAGCCCGTACTCGCCCTGCCCGTAGATGGACCCGAAGTTGGCGACCTTGGCGAGCCGGCGCTGATTGGGATCCACCGACTCGATCGGGATCCTGAACACAGCGGCAGCGGTTGCGGTGTGTATGTCCTGGCCCGCTTTGAAAGCCTCCATGAGCCTGGGGTCGCCACTGAGGTGCGCGGCGATCCGCAGCTCGATCTGCGAGTAGTCGGCCGACACCATCACGTGGCCGGGACGGCTCGCCTTGAACGCACGCCGGATCCGCTGGCCCAGCTCGGTCCGGATTGGGATGTTCATGAGGTTGGGGTTGGACGACGAGAGGCGGCCGGTGGCGGTGCTCGCCTGGCCGAAGGAGGTGTGCACGCGGCCGGTCAGCGGATCGACCAGCTGCGGCAGGGCATCGACGTACGTGGACTTCAGCTTCGAGAGCTGACGGTGGTCGAGGATCAGGCCCACGATCGGATGCTTCTCGCGCAGCGACTCCAGCGTGTCCGCGTCGGTCGAGTAGCCGGTCTTCGTGCGCCTGCCGACCGGCAGCCGCAGGTCTTCGAACAGCACCTTGGCCAGCTGCTGCGGCGCATTGAGGTTGAACTTCTGGCCCGCCACCTCCTCGACCTCTGACTCGATGGCCGCCATCTGTGCGCCGAGCTCTTCCTGCATCTGTTTCAGGTACGGCACGTCGATCGCGACGCCCTCCGACTCCATGTCCGCGAGCACGCCCGCCAGCGGCAGCTCGATCTCGTGGAAGAGATAGTCGACGCCGAGGTTGCGCATCTCCGCCTCCAGCCGCGGCCGCAGGTTGAGGATCGCCTCCGCGCGGCGCGCCGCGAAATCAGCGGCCTCGTCGAGAGGCACGTCGGCGGGCTTGCGAGCGGCACGCCCCGTGCCCAGCAGCTGCTCGGTGCTGGCCAGCGTTACGTCGAGGAATTCGCGCGCGAGGTCCTCCAGGCGTGGGTCGCGCGAACCCGCTCCGAGCAGGTAGGCGGCGAGGAACGTGCTGAACGCCCACTCGCGCTTACCTCCGCCGAGGGCACGCAGAGCGAGCTCGGTCTCCTTGGCGTCATGGCCGCTTATCGGCTTGCCCTCCGTGAGCGCGCTCGCGACCGCGTCCATCGCGTCGGGATGCGCCACGTAAAAGGTGTCGCGGCCGGTGGCGACGCCCACGCCGCACGTCCGCGCGCCACGGCCGGCGGTTTCCGTGAACGTGAAGACGCCGACGTCGGCCGAGTCCGCGAGGAGGCTCGCCGCCTCCGCTGCTTCGGCGACGATCCTCAGCCCGACCGGGCGTGGCGCGGGCTCGAACGCGAGGGTCGGCTGCACCGGCACCTGGTCGGGTGGCGGGAACCGGCTCAGCAGCTGGCGGAACTCGAAGCGGTCGAAAACCGTGCGCACCTTCTCGTAGTCGTATCGCGTCCAGCGCGAGCGTTCGAGGTCGAGCTCCACGGGGACGTCGCGCACGATCGTGACCATCCGCTTGCCGAGGCGGATCTTGTCCGCGTTCTCCATGAGGGATTTCTTCAGCCTGCCCTCGGGCAGCTCGTCGACGCGCTCGAGGATGGCCTCCACCGACCCGAAGTCCTGCACAAGCTTGGCGGCGGTCTTGTCGCCCACGCCCGGCACGCCGGGGATGTTGTCGGAGGTGTCCCCGCGCAGCGCCTTGAAGTCGATGAGCTGCGGCGGCTCGAACCCGTATCGCTGGCGGACCTGGTCCGGTCCGTAGACGAACGTGTCCGTGATGCCGCGCCGCGGCACCAGCGCCTCCACCGATTCGGTCACGAGCTGCAGGCAGTCGAGGTCGCCCGAGACGATGGTCACGGAATGCCCCCGCTCCTCGGCGATTCGCGCCAGCGTGCCGATGACGTCGTCCGCCTCGAAGCCGGCCAAGCTGTAAATGGGAATCGAGAAGGACTCCAGGACCTCGCGCACCTTCTCGATCTGCGGCCGCAGGTCGTCCGGCATGGCGCGGCGCCCGGCCTTGTATTCCTCGTACTCCTTGGAGCGGAACGTTGGCGCGGCGACGTCGAAGGCGGCGGCGGCAAACTCCGGGCGCGAGGCCAGGACGATGGCGAGCATCGAGGTGAAGCCGTAGACGGCGTTCGTGACCTGCCCGTCCGAAGTGCTCATCGGCGGCAGGGCGAAAAATGCCCGGTAGATGAGGCTGTGGGCGTCGATCAGAACGATGCGCCCGCGCTTCCCCTTCGCCACGTTTGGATTCTACGGACCCCTGGCTTCTTCCCCCCGGGGCGCGCGATCTGAAAGCGGGGGTAGCGCGAAGCACCGGGGGTAGAATGTGGCCGAGGATGAAAAACCTCATCGAGGTCTCGGTCGACAGCATCAGGATCCACATGCCGACCGCGCAGCACCTGGTGATCTTGAAGGAGAAGGAGGCGGACCGATACCTCCCGATCTGGATCGGATCGTTCGAGGCCCAGGCCATCGCCACCAAGATCTCCGGCAATCCCCTCGGTCGCCCCCTTACCCACGACCTGATGGCCACCGCGTTCGGCGACCTCGGCGTGAGCGTGAAGCGAATCGTGGTCACGCGCCTTGCCGACCAGGTCTTCTACGCGCGCCTCTACGTGAAGCAGAACGGGCGCGACCTCGACTTCGACGCCCGACCTTCCGACGCGATCGCACTCGCGGTCCGCATGGAATGCCCGATCTTCGTGGCCACGGAGGTCATGGAGGCCGCGGGCATCATCCCGGACGCCGACGAATCGGCGGACGACAAGGACAAGGCGGAGACGCCCATCGATGACGAGCGCCTTGCCGTCTTCCGCGACTTCGTCAACAGCCTTGACCTGCCGGAGCTCCCAGACGAGCCCAAGGCCAAGGACGAACCCGGCGGTCGCCCGGGCCGGGGCTAAGCCCCTGCCTCTAAGCGGCGACCTCGATTTCGCCCTCCGCGTCGTCGTCACCCTCATCCTCGCGATCGCGATCGGGTCCGAGCGTGAGTGGCACGGTCACCCGGCCGGCATCCGCACCATGGCCCTGGTGGGCGTGGGCGCGTGCCTGTTCACGGCGGTCGGGCTGGAGACGATCTTCGGCAATCGCACCGACCCGACGCGCATTGCGGCGCAAATAGTCACCGGCGTCGGCTTCCTCGGAGCAGGGGCCATCCTCCGCTCGGGCACCGGCGTCAGGGGCCTCACCACGGCCGCCTCGATCTGGGTGGTGGCGGCGATCGGCATGCTGGTCGGATTCGGCTACTTCACGATCGGGATCTTCACCACGGCGCTGGTGCTCATCACGCTGGTGGCGATCAGGCCGTTGGAGCGCCGCATCTTCCACCATCGAGAGGGTAGGCACACCGAAGAGGAACACTTCAGTTGACCGCGGCTCGGGTCGCCATCGTCACCGATTCCACCTCCGACCTTCCGCCCGCGCTCGTGGCGGCGCGTTCGATCACCGTGGTCCCGCTGACCCTTCATTTCGAAGGCAGGTCCCTGCTCGACGGGGTCGACATCACCCCATCCGAGTTCTATCGCAAGCTCCCGACGGCGACCACGCACCCCACCACCTCGCAGCCTTCTCCCGGCCGCTTCGCCGAGGTGTACTCCGGGCTGCTCGACACCCATGACGCCGTGGTGTCGGTCCACATCTCGGAGAAGTTGAGCGGCACCGTCGCCTCAGCGCGGCAGGCGGCGGACATGACCGACGCCGGCCGTGTCCACGTCATCGACTCCGAGGTGGTCTCGATGTCGTTGGGCCTGGTCACGCTGGTCGCATCTGCGCTGGCTGCGCAGGACCTCGATGCGGCCGCCATCGAAGCCAGAGTTCTGGCGATGAGGCCGCTGATCCAAACCTACTTCTCGGTCGCGACGCTCGAGTTTCTGCGGCGCGGCGGGCGCATCGGGCGTGCCAGCGCGCTGCTCGGATCCGTTCTGCAGGTCAAGCCGGTGCTGTGCATCCGCGACGGGTTGGTGACTCCGCTCGAACGTGTGCGGACATTCGATCGAGCGCTCAACCGCGTCGTCGAGCTGACCCGCGCGATCGATACCGGGAAAGGCGTATGCCTGATCGTCGGGCACGCGGACGCGCAGGCCGATGCGGAGCGGGTCGGCCGTGAGCTCGAGCCTATCGCCGACACGCTGATGATCCAGCCGCTGGGCCCGGTGGTCGGGGCGCACGCTGGACCGGGCGTCGTCGGTGTCGGCTGCTATCCGGCGGAGCTCTTCTCGCTCGGCATCAAGCCGTCCGCGCCGGCGGCCGCCACCGCACCTCGGAAGGGCTGACCAGCTTCTCGAGCTTGCCCTCGACGGCGAGCGCCTGCAGGTGCGCGAGCCCTTCCTGGAGCATGAGCCTCTTCTCGTAGAGGTTGTCGCGTTCACCCCACAGCTGCAGAGCGACGTGCCACGCGCTCATCTCATCGGTGACGATCTCGAGGATCTGATCGAGACGGCGGTGGTGGTGCGCGACCAGCGCGGCGACCCGAGTCTTGGCGTCGTTGAAGGGGCGACCGTGCGCCGGCAGGATCTTCCGCGGTCGATACGAGGCCAGGCGCTCCAACCCTTCGAGGTACTCATGCAGAGGATCTGGCGTGCTCTGGGGATGAAGCCCGATGTTCGGGGACAGGTCGGGCAGCATGTGGTCGCCGGCGAACAGCAGCCCCTCTTCCCTCTGGTAGAGGCAGATGTGGCCAGGCGAGTGCCCGGGCGTCCATTCCACACGGAGGTCCCGGCGACCCATCCGCAGCCTCTCGGCGCCATCCAGCTGCACCGCCGCCTCGGCCGGCTTGACGACCTCGCTTAGGGCCCGCTGCGAGTTGCTGAGCACCTCGGCCTCGTCCGCGGGCACGCCGTTGACCAGCAGGTATTTGTGCACCTCGTGGACCAGGTGCTCGAGCTCCACGTAGCGCGGGTTGACCAGCGGGACCTCGAGGCGATGGAGGTAAAGGTCTGCCCCGCCATCGCCGGCGAGCGTGCCGGCGGCGCCGTAGTGATCCGGGTGGATGTGGGTGACGACGAGCCTGCGTATCCGTTTGGCGCCGACCTGTGATGTGGCGGCCCGGATGGCATCGACAGACTCGTCGGAGTTCATTCCGCAGTCGAGGAGGTCCACCTCGTCGCCGTCGGCGAAGAGGAACACGTTGACCAGGCCATCCTCGAATGGGATGGGCAGGCGGAGCTCGAACACTCCATCGGCGACTTCGCTCAAGGCAATCTCAACCACGTCGTTGGCATTCTCCTATAGCCCGCCCCGCCGACCCGGCGAGGCCGGGCTAAGATGCAGGTATCGGCTGCTGCGTTTGCTCAGGAGGAGCGCATGTCTGAAGTCCAGCTTTCACCCGATCAGATCGTCGAGGCCCTGCCCAAGTACCTCATCCCCGAGAAGGCGGGCAGCACCAAGGCCACCATCGCCTTCGACCTCAGCGGCGAGCACGCCGGCAAGTGGTGGGTGAAGATCGCCGACGGCGCGGCCGAGTCCGGAAAGGGTGAGCCGCCCGAGACGCCGAACCTGACGCTTCAGGCGGACGGCAGCGACTGGGTGAAGATCATGACCGGCGCGATGGACGGCACCTCCGCCTTCATGCAGGGGAAGCTGAAGATCAAAGGCGACATGGGCCTCGCGATCAAGATGCAGACCCTCTTCAAGCGCCCCTAAGCCGAGTCTTCCACCCTCCCCACGGTGGAGTTCAGTAGATGAACTTCCACGTGCCCAGGCGCGAAGCCATCTCCCCGTCCAGGTCCAGCAGCCCGCGGCCCGAGCGGATGTCGAGGATCACGACGTGGTGCGACGTCATCGCGATTCGCCGCCCGTCCGGCAGCATCGCCGCCTCGGTGGAGTTGCCCCATGCGATCGGGGCCAGGGTCAGCGGCGTTGGGCTGGGTTGGGGGCTCGGGCTGGACTGCGCAGTCGGGGAAGGCTGCGGCGGCGTCAGGTTGGACTGCACCCAGGACGCCAGGCTCGTCGAGCCGCCCCGCTCGTACGTCGAGATGATCATGAAGGCGAACAGGCCGGCATTGGGCGCGCAGCTCGGTCGCGCCGATGGGCCGGAGGCGGCCGCGCACTGGACGTCGGTGATGTCGAAGGTGAGGTCGAGCCCGGGCGGGCTGGCGCTGGACTGCGAGCGCTCGGTGTACTTCCAGGTCCCTGGATAGCAGAAGCCCCAGCCGGCCTGCGAGTCCTCGAAACCGTGGTCCCCAGACTTGCAGTGGAGATCAGATCCGATCTGAGCTACGCTAGGCACGGGGTGAGTGTTCGTGCCTGGCTGGCACGCGACGACCGCGAGCGCCAGGAGCGCAGCGGCCGCTGTCCGCATGGTCGATCTCACAGGCGCCTAATTGTGAGCGACCGGGTAGGCAGGACGACCCCCGCGTTGTGCAAGACGAATCCGAACGTCGCGTGCTGCGGTAAATCAGATGGAAGGGGGATTTTCTGATGGCGATTCGCAAGCGTCCTGACAGCGCACCTGAACATCTGCTCGAGGCCAACCGGCTCCAGCTCGTGCGGCTGGCCGCGGCCTGCGGCGAGGAAGCCGGCCTGCACCGCCCGCTTGCCGACGTGGTGGGCGGAGTGATCACGTCGATTCCGGAAGACACCGACCTGGCGCAAGCGCTCTCCGACCGCGAAACGAGCGACCTCCTGGTCCATCTCCTCGATGAGAACCGCGAGCAGGTCGAGCGGGCCCTGGAGCGGGTTCGCGAAGGCGAGTACGGGATCTGCGAGGGCTGCGGCCATCGCATCCCCGCTGCCAGGCTCAAGTTCCAGCCGGCTGCTACTCGATGCGTCGAGTGCCAGTCGCACTGGGATCGGATCAACGGCCGCACCGCCTAGGCAAAGCCGGGTGGGGGTAGCCCGCTAGGCGCGTCTCGGTGAGCGGAAGATGGTCACGGCGAGAAGCGCCACGCCGGCGACGACCATGCCGCCCCCGATCCAGACCCAATGCATGTCCCCGGTCATGAAGCTGCCGGGTATGTAGCCCAGCCCCTGGCCGGCGAACACCGCGCCCACGAGGATGACCAGCACCCCGACCACCCCAGCCCCGGCTCTCATCTACACCCCGCCGTACACGATCGACTTCTGCTCGGTGTACTGGTAGAAGGCTTCCACGCCGTGCTCCTTTCCGAAGCCCGACTGCTTGGTACCGCCGAACGGAAGCTCGTCATGGGCGATCTGGAGGGCGTTGACCCATGTGTACCCCGCTTCGAGCTCGTCGACGGCGCGCCGCGCCGCGGGCATGCTCGCAGTCCATATCGATGACCCCAGCCCGAACGGCGAGTCGTTCGCCAGCTTCAGGCCTTCGTCGAGGTCCTTGATCTTGCGTACCGGCAGGGCCGGGCCGAAGACCTCCTCCGTCCACATGCGCGCCCCGTCGGGAACGTTCTCGAGGATGGTCGGCTCGATGAACCAACCCTTGTCGTAGTCGCCACCCTTCGGGCGGGAGCCGCCGAAGACGACCTTCGCCCCTCGGTCGACGGCGTCCTTGACCTGGGCCTCGACCTCGGCGCGCTGCGTCTCGGTGTGCATCGGCCCCATGCGGCTGTCCTTGTCCAGGCCGTTGCCGGGCTTGAGCTTCGAAGCGCGCGCGACCAGCTTCTCCATCAGCGAGTCGTACGCGCCTTCCTGGATGTAGAGGCGCTTGACGGCAAGGCACGCCTGCCCACAGTTGAAGAACCGGCCCACAGAGATCGCCCTTGCGGCGGCCTCGAGGTCGGCGTCGTCGAGCACGATGCAGGGGTCGCTGCCGCCCAGCTCCAACGTGATCTTCTTCAAGCCCTCCGCGGCTCGCGCCATCACCTTCTTGCCGGTGGGCGTAGAGCCCGTGAGCGCGATCTTCCGAATCAGCGGGTGGTCGACGATCGCCTCGCCTGTGGCGGTGCCTAGCACCACGTTGACCACGCCCTCGGGCAGGCCGCCCTCGATCAGGGCCTCGATGCATGCCAGGGTCGCCAGAGGCGTGGTGCTGGCCGGCTTCAGGACGACCGTGTTGCCGGCGGCGATCGATGGTGCCACCTTGTTCGCGGCCAGCGTGAGGGGGAAGTTCCAGGGCACGATGGCGCCCGTGACTCCGATCGGCCTGCGCACGACCAGGCCGTAGGTCGTGGTGTCGGGAAGCGAGACATGCTCGCCGTGGATCTTGTCCGCGAGGTCGGCGAACCACGCGATGTTCTCGCCGAATCGCTGCGCCTCGAGCCTCGACTCGAGCAGTGTCTTGCCCTGCTCCCTGGTCAGGATCGGCGCGATCTCCTCGACCTTGCCGCGCATGTGCCTCGCCGCCTTGTGCAGGATCTCCGCGCGCTTGGCGGGCGCGAGCTTCGACCATGTCCCAAATGCCTTCGCCGCGGCCCTCGCGGCCTTGTCGACATCAGCCGCGCCGCCCGCCGGAACCTCGTCCACCACCTCACCCGTCGCGGGGTTGCGGACCTCATACGTCTTGCCGGAAGCAGCCTTGGTCCGCTCGCTTTCGATGATCATCGTTGCCATAGCTACTTATTATCGAGGCGTCCGAGTTACGAGGAGGGTGAGCGCATGTCGGGTGTGAGGCTGGAGAAGGAAGGCGGCGTCGGGATCATCGTGCTCGACCGCCCGCCCGCGAACTCTTACGACTATGCATTCCTGCGGTCGTTCGCAGGCGCCATCGACGACGCCCGCATCGACCTGAGCATCAAGTCGGCGCTCGTGGTGGCGAGCGCGTCGGAGAAATTCTTCTCCGCCGGGGCCGACGTCGGGGCGTTCGCGGCAGGCACGCCTCGCTCGCGCTTCATGACCGCCCTCATGGCACACGAAGCGTTTCGAAAGATGGAAAACACACCGCTGGTCTTCATCGCCGCCATCGCGGGACACTGCCTGGGCGGCGGGCTCGAGCTCGCGCTCGCGTGCGACCTTCGTTTCGCCTCCGAAGGCTCGTATCGGATCGGCCTTCCGGAGGTCAACCTCGGCCTCTTCCCGGGGTCAGGCGGCACGCAGCGGCTGCCCCGGCTTGTCGGCCTGCCCAAGGCGATGGACCTGATCGCCAACGCCACGACGCTCGCGCCGTCGGATGCCAAGGACCTGGGCATCGTCGACCGCCTGTTTCCCGATGCAGAGTCTTGCCGCGCGGCGGCGATCGAGTACGCGGCCAAGCTCGCCGCGGGCCCGGGGGTGGCGATCGGCCACGCCAAGCTCGCCATCACGCAGGGTTACGGTGCGCCTCTCGATCTCGGGCTGGCCATCGAGCGCGAGGCGATCGGCCGCGTGTTCGTTTCCGAGGACGCGGAAGAAGGCATCACCGCTTTCAAGGAGAAGCGCAAGCCCGAGTTCAAGAGCCGGTGATCGTGCTAGGCTTGCCGCGCAAAAATAATCCAGGAGGTGGAGTCCGAATGGCTGTGCTTGCGATGAACGTTTCCCGGCCGTCGGCCGCCTCCGGAGCCGCCCTCTAAAACAGCTCGTCCTCCGACCGCGGACCGATATGTCCGCCTGTCTCTCTTCGGAGGATTCGAGTTGTCTCTTCAAGCCATTCCAGAGCTCGCGCCGCTGGGCTGGGATGATTGGTTCGCGCAACGTTTCGCACCGTTTGAAGGTGATGCGAGCGTGCCGGCGCGCGTCCTCGCCGACTACGGCGCCGAATACCTGGTTCACGACGGAGCGAAATCGCTCAGAGCGGTGCTCAGCCGCAACATGCGCAACGATGGTGGGCCGCTGCCGGCGGTCGGCGATTGGGTCGCCTTGAAACATCGCGAGCCGGCGGCCACCGTCCAGGGCATCGTCGAAAGAAAGACCGCGTTCTCGCGCAAGGTGGCGTACATCGAGGCCAAGGAGCAGGTGCTTGCGGCCAACGTCGACGTCGCGTTCGTGGTCGCCTCGGCGCAGGACGTCAATGCAAGGCGCATCGAGCGCTACCTCACCATGGCCTGGCAAAGTGGGGCGGCGCCGGTCGTCGTGCTCACGAAATCGGATATCGCGGCGTCGCCTGATGAGCTGCGGATGGAGCTCGAGTCCGCGGCGATGGGCACGCCGGTGCTGGTCACCAGCGCCGTCACCGGTGAAGGCGTGGAAGCTCTTGCCGTGCATCTGCGACCTGCACGCACCGGCGTCCTGCTCGGTCCGTCCGGAACCGGCAAGTCGAGCCTTATCAACCGCATGACCGGCTCAGAGGTCATGAAGACGCGCACCGTTCATCGCACCGGCGAGGGCCGTCACATGACGAGCCACCGCGAGCTGGTTCAGCTTTCGGGGGGCGGCATGATCATCGACACTCCCGGTCTTCGCGAGGCCCAGCTCTGGACGGGAGCGGACGCGATCGGGAACATTTTCGAAGACATCGAGCATCTCGCCGCGGAATGCCGGTTCAACGATTGCGAGCATCGCAGCGAACCTGGCTGCGCGATCAAAGCCGCGATCGCAAAGGGCGACCTGGGTGTTGAGCGCCTCGAGAGCTACCGCAAGCTGCAGCGGGAGCTGCGCGCCGTGGCCGCCCGCGGCGATGCGCGACTACGACTCGACGAGCGCCGCAAGTGGAAGCAGATCGCAGTCAACAACAAGGTGCGCACCAAGCTTCTTCGCCGCCAGTGAAATGGAAAAGAGGGTCCTCGGCGATGAGGACCCTCTTGTGGGAGGAAGGAACTACTTGTTGGGTGTGGCCGTCGCGGTCTTGCGAGGGTGGATGCCGTTCCAGAACGGCACGTAGCCCTTCGATATGCGGTCGAGCACCTTGTCCGCCTGGGCCTGCGTGATCTCCTTCTTGTCGACGAGCGTCTCGAGGCGCGGCTTGAGGCTGACCACGAGCTTGGCCGCGAACTGGTCCTTGGTCATGCCGCGATCCTTGGCCAGGTCGGCGACCTTCTGGCCGTGCCGAAGGTCCTCGCGAAGCTGCGCCGGAGTGATGTGAAGCACGTCGGCCTCAGACTCGAATATCGCCAGACGGATCAGGCGGAGGTCCTTGTGCGGGTCGGGCTTGGCCGGGTTGGCGGCGGCGGCCGGGGTCGGTGTGGGGCTCGGCGCCGCCTGCGCCAGGCCGCCGGCCACGCCCAGGCTGATCATAGTGGCGGCCGTGCCGGCGCCGATGGTCCTGGCTGCGAGTGCTGCAAACGGATTCATGTCGGTCTCCTCATTCGCGTTTACTCGACCCAACGGGATCGAAGCTCACGATGAGGAGACGCTGTCAGACGTTGGTAGTGCGCGGGTCAACCCTTTGTAAGCGGCCTGGACCTACGCCGCCCAGCGCATCCCCGGCTCGCGCGCCCGCCTGGCGATCACGCGGTCAGGTGGGATGAACTTCACCCCTTCGCCCGCCTTCACCACCTGCCAGCCTCCCTCATGGACGAGGCGATGGTGATAGAAACAGAGAGGTAGGAGGTTGGGCAGATTGCTCGGCCCGCCCCGAGACCAGAACTCGATGTGATGCGCACTCGTCCAGTTGATCGGGCGGTCGCAGCCCGGCCCGCAGCAGCCGCGGTGGCGGGCTTTGAGCGCCCGGCGCTGGGC
>WNFC01009457.1_pt1 | contig 12993 bp, 12 predicted proteins | sample 5400541 | NCBI WGS metagenome assembly WNFC01 (sample SAMN13153342, study PRJNA577476) | soil metagenome | isolation source: 120 cm saprolite under Douglas fir tree site 2 hole 2 replicate 1 | place: USA:California | collected 2015-04-18
CGGCGCTCGTCGCCGCCGGATTCGCCATCATTCCAGTCTGGGTTTACGTCACGCGATGATGCTCGACGCGAGAGTCCCCAACGGTCCCCTCGCGGATAAGTGGGACCGCCACAAGTTCGAATCGAAGCTCGTCAACCCGGCGAATCGCCGCAAGTACACGGTCATCATCGTCGGGACCGGGCTGGCCGGGGCGTCGGCCGCCTCGGCGCTGGGCGAGCTCGGCTACACCGTCAAGAGCTTCTGCATCCACGACAGCGCGCGCCGCGCGCACAGCATTGCCGCGCAGGGGGGCATCAACGCCGCGAAGAACTACCAGAACGACGGCGACAGCGTCCAGCGGCTCTTCTACGACACGATCAAGGGGGGCGACTACCGCGCGCGCGAGGCGAACGTATTCCGGCTGGCGCAGCTGAGCGTGAACATCATCGACCAGTGCGTCGCGCAGGGCGTACCCTTTGCGCGCGAATATGGCGGCCTGCTCGACAACCGGTCGTTCGGCGGCGCCCAGGTGTCGCGCACGTTCTACGCCCGGGGCCAGACCGGCCAGCAGCTCCTGCTCGGCGCCTACCAGTCGATGATGCGGCAGGTCGAGAAGGGATCGGTCGCGATGTTCCCCAACCGGGAGATGCTCGACCTCGTCGTCGCCGGCGGCCAGGCGCGCGGCATCATCTGCCGGAACCTGACCACCGGGGCGCTCGAGCGCCACGTCGCGCACGCGGTGCTGCTCTGCACGGGCGGATACGGGACCGCGTACTACCTTTCGACCAACGCCGTGAATTCCAACGTCACGGCTGCATGGCGCGCCCACAAGCGCGGGGCGTTCTTCGCGAACCCCTGCTATACCCAGATACACCCGACCTGCATCCCCGTGTCTGGCACGCACCAGTCCAAGCTGACGCTCATGTCGGAGAGCCTGCGCAACGACGGGCGCGTGTGGGTGCCGAAGCGGCCGGCCGACAAGCGTCCGCCGCAAGTGATCCCTGAGGAGGATCGCGACTATTACCTGGAGCGGAAGTATCCGAGCTTCGGCAATCTCGTGCCGCGCGATGTGGCTTCGCGCAATGCCAAGGTCGTGTGCGACGAGGGGCGCGGCGTCGGCGAGAGCGGCCTGGCGGTGTACCTCGATTTCGCCGACGCCGTCAAGCGTCTCGGTCGCGACGTCATCGCCGCGCGGTACGGCAACCTCTTCGACATGTACCGGAAGATCACCGACGAGGACCCGTACCAGGTACCGATGCACATCTACCCAGCCATCCACTACACGATGGGCGGCCTCTGGGTCGATTACAACCTGATGAGCAACCTCCCAGGGCTGCACGTCCTGGGCGAGGCGAACTTCTCCGACCACGGCGCCAACCGCCTCGGCGCCAGCGCGCTGATGCAGGGATTGTGCGACGGGTACTTCGTCATCCCCTACACGCTGGCGGGCTATCTCGGCGGCACGCTGTTCCCGCCACTGTCGACCGACCACGACGCCTTCAAAGAGGCCGAGGACAGCGTGCAGCAGCGGATCGACGCCATGCTGCGGATCAAAGGCACCGACACGCCGCGGCACCTGCACCGCGAGCTCGGACGGATTCTCTGGGACTACGTCGGCATGTCGCGCAGCGACGAGGGGCTGCGCAGGGCGCTGGCCGTCATACCGGAGTTGCGCGTGCGCTTCTGGGAAAACCTGTCGGTCCCCGGCGACCCGAACAACCTGAACAAGAACCTCGAGTACGCGGGACGGGTCGCCGACTACCTGGAATTCGCCGAGGTCCTGGCGCTCGACGCGCTGCACCGTACCGAATCGTGCGGCGGGCACTTCCGCGAGGAAAGCCAGACGCCGGAGGGGGAGGCGCTGCGTGACGACGCGAATTTTTCGTATGCGGCAGCCTGGGAGTTCAAGGGCATCGGCGTGAAACCCGAGCTGCACAAGGAGACGCTACACTTCGAGTACGTGAAGCCGTCGCAGAGGAGTTACAAGTAGTTCACAGTTTACGGTTCACAGTTTACAGTTCATGCGCATCATCCTGAAAGTATGGCGACAAGCCGGCCCTGCCAAGCCAGGCAGGCTGGTGGAGTACGCAGCAGAGGGCGTCTCCCCCGACATGTCGTTTCTCGAGATGCTCGACGTCGTCAACGAAGGCTTGATCAAGAGGGGCGAGGACGCAATCGCGTTCGACTCCGATTGCCGCGAGGGCATCTGCGGCACNNNGCGGCACGTGCGGCTTCCTGGTGGACGGCATCCCCCACGGGCCTCTGCGCGGGTCCACCGTCTGTCAGCTCCACATGCGGTCGTTTAGGGACGGCGACACGGTCACGCTGGAGCCCTGGCGCGCCAAGGCCTTCCCTATCGTCAAGGACCTCGTGGTCGATCGCAGCGCCTTCGACCGGATCATCCAGGCGGGCGGCTACACGTCGGTGAATGTCGGCGGCGCGCAGGACGCGAACAGTATCCTGATCCCCAAGCCCACCGTCGAACAGGCGATGGATGCGGCCGCCTGCATCGGCTGCGGCGCGTGCGTGGCCGCGTGCAAGAACGCGTCGGCCGCGCTCTTCACGTCGGCCAAGGTCTCTCACCTGGCCCTGCTCCCGCATGGCCAGGTCGAACGGTATAGCCGCGTCGTCGGTATGGTGACCCGGCACGATGCCGAGGGCTTCGGCAGCTGCTCGAACGAAGCCGAATGCGAGGCGGTGTGCCCGAAGGAGATCTCCATCACGAACATCGCGCGCATGAACCGCGAGTTCCTGAAGGCGACTCTCCTCAGACCTTGATCACGTCCGTCAATTCCTTGACGGCCGCGGCGGACTTCTTCAGCGCGGCATCTTCCTCGGCGGTCAGCTTGATCTGGATGATCTGCTCGACGCCGCGCGCCCCCAGCTTCACGGGCACGCCAACGAAGAGGCCTGTGATCCCGTACTCTCCCTGGAGGAAGACCGAGCACGGCATGATCTTCTTCTTGTCCTTGAGGATCGCCTCGACCATCTCCGCGGTGGCCGAACCAGGTGCGTACCAGGCGCTTGTGCCCACCAATTCGGTAATCTCGAGGCCGCCGCGCGCGGTGCGCTTGCCGATGGCCTCGATCCGCTCCGCGGACAGACCCGGGTATTCCGGCAGGGGGATGCCGGCGATCGTCGAGTAGCGTGGCAGCGGCACCATCGTGTCGCCGTGCCCGCCGAGGACGAACGCATGGATGTTCTCGACCGAAACGCCGGTCTCCATTGCAATGAACGTGCGCATACGGGCGGAGTCCAGGACGCCGGCCATGCCGATGACGCGCTCGCGGGGAAATTTGCTCAGCCGGTAGACCGCCTGGCACATCGCGTCCAGCGGGTTCGCGACCGGGACGATGATGCAGTTCGGCGAGTGCTTTACGACCTGCTCGGTGACGCTCTGCATGATCCTGTAGTTGACCTGCAGCAGATCGTCGCGGCTCATGCCGGGCTTGCGCGGCACCCCCGAAGTAATGACGACGACGTCCGAGTTCGCGGTTTCCTTCCACCCAGCCTCGTCCGCTCCCGCGCCGATGACGCGTGAATCCGACATCTCGATCGGGCATGCCTCGTACATGTCGAGCGCGACACCCCTCGCCTTCTGTTCGGCGATATCGATGATGACGACGTCGGCCAGTTCCTTGTCCGCGATCGCGCGCGCGACCGTCGCGCCAACGTTGCCGGCGCCTCCTACGACTGTGACTTTACGGTTCATCGGCTCATCCTTGATTTGGTGATCTCGTAAAATTACATGTTCTGTATGACGGCGTCGCCAAACTGGGACGTCTTGAGCTCGGTCGCGCCTTCCATCTGGCGCGCGAGGTCGTACGTGACCTTCTTCTGGCGGATGGTTTTCTCGAGGCCGGTCTCGATCAGGTCCGCCGCTTCTCCCCATCCGAGGTAGCGGAACATCATCACGCCGGACAGGATCACCGAGCCCGGGTTGATGACGTCCTTCCCCGCGTACTTCGGCGCGGTCCCGTGCGTGGCCTCGAAGAAGCCGATCTCGTCGCCGATGTTGGCCCCGGGCGCCATGCCCAGGCCGCCGACCTGCGCGGCGCAGGCATCGGAGAGGTAATCGCCATTGAGATTCGGCGTGGCGAACACGTCATAATCCGCCGTTCGGGTCAGAATCTGCTGAAAGACGCTGTCCGCGATGCGGTCGTTCACCAGTATCTTTCCGTCACGCGGCGCTCCGGCTGTCACCTCGTCCTCGGTGACGATTTTCTCCCGGAACTCCGCCTTGGCCACCTCGTAGCCCCAGTCGCGGAACGCCCCCTCGGTATACTTCATGATGTTCCCCTTGTGCACGAGGGTGACCGTCTTGCGCTTGTTGTCGACGGCGTACTGCAGCGCCATACGCATCAGCCGCTTCGAGCCGAATTCCGACATCGGCTTGATGCCGATGCCTGAATCAGGGCGGATCCGCTTTCCCATCTCCGTCGCCAGGAACTCGATCACCCGCTCAGCCTGCGGTGTGCCGCGCGCCCACTCGATGCCGGCATAGACGTCTTCCGTGTTCTCGCGGAAGATCACGACGTCCATCAGCTCGGGGCGCTTGACCGGCGACGGCATGCCATCGAAATACCGGACCGGACGCACGCACGAATACAGGTCGAGGACCTGACGCAGGGTGACGTTCAGGCTCCGGATGCCGCCGCCAACCGGCGTCGTCAACGGTCCCTTGATGGCCACCTTGTAGGTCCGAACGGCCTCGAGCGTGTCGTTCGGGAGCCACTCGCCGTACTGGTCCTTGGCCTTCTTTCCCGCCGGCACCTCGAACCACGCTATCTTTTTCTTGGCACCGAAGGCCTTGGTCACGGCGGCGTCGAAGACGCGGACGCTGGCCCGCCAGATGTCGGGGCCCGTACCGTCACCTTCTATGTACGGAATGATCGGATTGTCGGGTACGACAAGCCGTCCTCCCTTGCGAGTGATGGCAGTTCCAGTCGCGGGCGACTTCAGAATCGAAAAACTCGGCATTAGGTCACGTCCCCGTTTCGGCGTTACACGTTCTTAACAAAAACTGTGGAAAAGCTTGTGGAAAACATGGGCCCGATCGCCAGTTATCCCGCATCACAACGGGAGTTTCATGCGGTTTGCACCACGATGGTGCGCCCGATGTCTGCAAACGGGACATTATAATGCGTACCTAAAGCCACGCTCTACATCGGACAGGAAAACATGCACATCGTTATTGCTGATTCTCTTCCCGCCTCCGCCGCCGACGCATTGCGCGCGGCCGGATGGTCTGTCGACGTGAAAGCCGGCCGCAAACCGGACGAGCTGACACGCGATCTCTCGAATGCGGATGCATTGATCGTCAGAAGCGCGACCCAGGTGACCGCGCAACTCATCGAGGCCGCGCCGAAGCTGCGCGTGATCGCCCGCGCGGGGACGGGTGTCGACAACGTCGACGTGCCCGCCGCCACCGCACGCGGGATCCTGGTCATGAACGCGGCCGGAGCGAGCAGCGTCAGCGTGGCGGAGCTGGCGCTCGGCCTGATGCTGTCGCTGGCGCGACCGATCCCGGCCGCCGACGCCTCGATGAAGCGCGGCGAGTGGGAGAAAAAGAAGTTCACGGGCACGGAGCTGCGCGGGAAGTTCCTCGGAGTCATCGGGTTCGGGCGGATTGGCCGCGAGGTGGCCGCCCGCGCGCGGGCCTTCGGCATGGATATCGTCGCCTACGATCCGTTCATCGCGACGCGGGCGGCGGAGGCCGCCGGAATTCCGCTCGTCGAGCTCGACGACCTCCTCGCACGGGCGGATTTCATCACGCTTCACATGCCGTCCCTGCCCGAAACGCACCACGTGATGAACGCGGAGCGGCTCGCACGCTGCAAGAAGGGTGTGCGAATTGTGAACACCGCGCGCGGCGAGCTGATTGACGAGGCCGCACTCGCCGATGCCATTGAGTCCGGTCACGTTGGCGGCGCCGGCCTCGACGTGTTCGAATCCGAGCCTCCGACTGACAAACGCTTGATCTCGCTCCCGCAGGTCGTCGCGACGCCGCACATCGCGGCGTCCACCAGCGAGGCGCAGGAGCTGGTCGGCAGCGAGATCGCGATCAACGTGCGCGACTATCTTCTCGAAGGCGTCATTCGGAACGCGGTGAACTTCCCGGCCGTCCCGCCCGACGACGTCCCGAAGCTGCGGCCGTATCTCCGCCTGGCGGAGAACCTCGGCGCGCTCATCGCGCAGCTGGTACCCGAGCGGCCGGAATCGATGGGCATCCGCTACTACGGACCGCTGATGGCGGCCTACGAAAACGTGCTCGGCAGCGCCGTGCTGGCCGGGGCGCTGTCCCGCAGCGAGGACAACGTGACGGCGGTCAATTCGCGCGCGCTCGCCGGCGAGCGTGGCCTGGAGGTCGTGGAATCGAAGAGCAGCCGTCCGCGCGACTTCATGCACGTCATTTCGGTGAAGTTGCGCAGTGCGACGCGCGAGCGGTGGGTCGAAGGTATGGTCGTCGAACCGGCCAGTCCGCGGCTCTGCTCGATCGACGGTGTGCCGATCGAGGCGCCGCTGTCGGGCACGCTCATCGTCATGGCGAACGACGACCGTCCGGGGGTCATCGGGGACGTCGGCACCGCGCTGGGCCGTCACGGCGTCAACATCGGCAGCTTCGCCCTGGGCCGGGATACGACCGGGGCGGTCGGGGTAATCAGTGTGGACGAAGCGGATGGCCTGACAGCGGCCTTGAAAGACGTGCGGGGGTCGAAAGCGATCCGGGAGGCTTTGATCGCCCGCCTGTAGGGTTATCTGAGAGCGATCCGCCGATAGCCCTTCGTGAGGAGATCTTCCAACTCGACGGCGTCGGCCCCGATCTTCGTCACCAGGTAACGCGACCCCACGGGCTGTCCTTCGACCACCATGTAGATCGTGTCGCCGTCGCCGCCGATGACGGCGGTGCGGCGCGGCCCGGCGACCGTCGTCTCTTCGGCAATCCCCATCAGGGTCAGCGCCGGCTGCGGGGAAGCGAACGCCGCGGGCGCGGCGGCATCCTCTGCGACAGCCGCGTGCACCCTCCCGTCACGATTCAGCACGGAACGCGCGGCGCGCGACGCCAGACCAAACGAAAACGGGTTGCGGGGATTGGCGTCGGGGACCGGCGCCTGGGCCATGCGCGCCTGCAGCTTGGCCGCCTGGGAGCGGACCTCGACGGCGAGGGACTCGGATCCGGCCGTCGCGGCCGGGCGCTCCGCGCGTTCGCGGGACGGCGACTCCTGCGTCGGCATGTTGGCCCCCGCGAGGTAGGTGACGAGCAGCGCCCCGCCGACGCCGTAGACCGCCGCCTTGCGTGAAGTCATCGTCTTGCTCGGTTGATCGATTGATCGGGCTGTTCTGACGTATCGCATTTTATCATGCCTTCAAACGACGCTTCGCATGCCGATCTCACGCCGCGCGTGACGTGCTAATATCTGTCGTGCCCCCTGTTTCTGACACCGGGCCTTCCTCTTTCCGGGTTCCTGTCTCCGCTGTCGCCATTATTCCCGCGCGATACCAGTCGAGCCGTCTTCCGGGGAAGGCTCTGGCGGACATCGCCGGCCGGCCGATGATCGAGCACGTTTACCGGCGGGCCGCCGCGGCGGCCTCGGTTATGCGAGTCATCGTGGCCACCGACGACCGACGGATCCTCGAGACGGTCCAGGGCTTCGGCGGCGAAGCCGTCATGACCGCGGTCTCGCATCAGAGCGGAACCGACCGGCTGGCCGAAGTCGCCGCGAAGCTTGACTGCGATCTCGTAGTGAACGTCCAGGGAGACGAGCCGCTCCTCGCCCCGGAAACCATCGACGCGGCGGTGGCCCCGTTCGCGGCAGACCCGGCGCTCCAGATGAGCACGCTGCGGCGGCGGATTACGGATCCCGCGGAGCTGGCGAGCCCGAACGTGACCAAAATCGTCGTCGACCACGACGGCTTCGCGATGTATTTCTCTCGCGCCGGGATTCCATTCACGCGTCCCGGACAGCCGTCGGTGGCGGCGTGGGCGCACATCGGCCTCTACGTCTACCGACGTGCGTGCCTGCTGCGCGTGGCCACGCTCCCGCAGACCGCCATGGAGCGCGCCGAAGCGCTCGAGCAGCTGCGCGCGCTCGAGCACGGCATCCGGATCAAGGCGATCGAAACGACTCACGTAACCATAGGCGTCGACACGCGCGAGGACCTCGAGCGCGTGCGTGTCCTGCTCGCGCACCCCATAGCCACCTGAGAGACCCAACCAGATGCCACAGTCCGAGAAGCGGCCCATCAAATTCATCCTCGTCACCGGCGGCGTGGTTTCCTCGCTCGGCAAGGGCCTGGCGGCGGCGTCCGTCGGCGCGCTTCTGGAGGGACACGGCTACAAGGTCGCCCTGTTGAAGTTCGACCCCTACATCAACGTCGATCCCGGGACGATGAGCCCGTACCAGCACGGCGAGGTGTACGTCACGGACGACGGCGCGGAGACCGACCTGGACCTGGGCCACTACGAGCGGTTCACCAACCAGGTGACGACGCGCAACAACAACTGGACGACCGGGAAGATCTACCTGTCGGTCATCCAGAAGGAGCGGCGCGGCGATTACCTCGGGCGGACCGTGCAGGTCATCCCGCACATCACCAACGAGATCAAGGACGCGATCAAGACCGTCGCCAAGGACGTCGACATCGTCCTGGTCGAGATCGGCGGTACGGTGGGCGACATCGAGAGCCTGCCGTTCGTGGAGGCCATCCGCCAGCTGCGGCAGGACGTCGGGCGCGAGAACACGCTGTACATCCACCTGACGCTGGTGCCGTTCATCGGCGCCGCGGGCGAGCTGAAGACCAAGCCGACGCAGCACAGCGTGCGCGACCTGCGCGCGATCGGCATCCAGCCCGACATCCTGCTCTGCCGGACCGATCGCCATCTCGATCAGGACATCAAGGGGAAGATCGCGCTGTTCTGCGATGTGGACGAAGAGGCGGTCATCACGGCCAAGGACGTCTCCAGCATCTACGAGGTGCCGACCGTGCTGGCAGAGGAAGGGCTCGATCGTATCGTCCTGCAGCGGCTCCACCTGCCGCAGACGGAAGCAAAGATGGGCGAATGGGTCGATCTCGTCGATCGCATCAGGAACCCGATCGACGAGCTCACCATCCATGTCGTGGGGAAATACGTCGGCTACGAGGACTCGTACAAGAGCCTGAACGAGGCGCTCTATCATGGCGGCTTCGAGCACCGCCTGAAGATCAACATCCGCTGGGTCGAAGCGGAGGCGCTCGAACAGCCCGGCGGCGAGCAGCTGCTCGACGGCGCGGACGGCATTCTCGTGCCGGGCGGCTTCGGCGATCGCGGCACGCGCGGCATGATGCGCGCGGCGGAGATCGCGCGCGAGCGCGGCATCCCCTACTTCGGAATCTGTTACGGCTTCCAGTGGGCCGCCGTCGAGTACGCGCGGCACGTCTGCGGCCTCGCGGACGCCGACTCCACGGAGTGCGCGCCGGACACCAAGACGAACGTCATCTACAAGCTCCGCGACCTGCTCGGTGTCGACGATCTGGGCGGGACGATGCGCCTCGGCTCGTACGCCTGCCGATTGAAGCCGGGCTCGAAGGCGCATGCGCTCTACGGCGCCGACGTCATCGAAGAGCGGCACCGCCACCGCTACGAGTTCAACTGCCTCTACGAGAAGGCGCTGACCGACCAGGGGCTGGAGATCGTCGGCCGGTCGCTCGACGGCAAGTTTGTCGAGATCATCGAGCTGCCCTCCCACCCCTACTATGTGGCGGTGCAGTTCCACCCGGAGTTCAAGTCGAAGCCGCTCAAGCCGCACCCGTTGTTCGCCGGATTCGTCGACGCGAGCCATCGTCACAAGCTCGCGGCGCGGCATCCGGCGGCGGCGTCCGTGGTAGGGTAAACGGGTGCTGCCTCCGCTGATCATTGACGCCGGTGGCGTGAGCATCGGTGGCCGTGGATCGCTGGTGCTGGTGGCCGGGCCCTGCGTCATCGAGAGCGAGGCGCACGCCGTCGACATCGCGCTGGCGCTCCGCGACATCGCCCGCCGCGCCGGCCTGCCGTTCATCTTCAAGGCGTCCTACGACAAGGCGAACCGGACATCGGGCGCGTCCTTCCGCGGCCCCGGGCTGATGGAGGGTGTCCGGGTGCTCGGCCGCGTGCGCGAGGCCGCCGGCGTGCCGATTCTCACCGACATCCACGAACCGGCCCAGGCCGCACCGGCCGCCGAGGTCGCCGACGTCCTGCAGATTCCCGCGTTCCTGTCCCGGCAGACCGACCTCATCACCGCCGCCGCGCGCACCGGACGCGTCGTCAACCTCAAGAAAGGCCAGTTCCTCGCGCCGCTCGACATGCGGCACGCCATCGAGAAGGTGACGGCGGCCGGGAACCGGAAGGTCATCGTCACCGAACGCGGCTTCAGCTTCGGCTACAACAACCTCGTCGTCGACATGCGCGCATTTCCGATCCTGCGGTCTCTCGGCTATCCCGTCATCTACGACGTCACGCACAGCCTGCAGCTGCCGGGCGGCGGCGACGGCGTCACCGCGGGACAGGCGGAATTCATCGAGCCGATGGCCTGCGCCGGCGTCGGCGCGGGCGTCGACGGCGTGTTCATGGAAGTGCACGAGGATCCCCCGCGCGCCAGAAGCGACGCGCAGAACGCGCTCAAGCTGGATCTCCTCCCTGCCCTGCTCGAGAAGCTCGCCCAGATTCACGCGATCAGATATCGGTCCACGGTGGCCCGATGAGCGAGCGAGCCGCGCGAGCGAGCCACGCGAACGGCCCGCCTTCGCGCCGCAGGCGCTTCGGCGCGTCCGCCGTAGCTTCAGCGGAGGCGGGAGCGGCGCACGGGGTCCCCGCGAGTGAGCGTGTCGGGGGGTCCGCGGGGGCGAAGCCCCCCGGACAAGAATTGGAACTCGCGCGCAAGGTCCTGCGCATCGAGGCCGCGGCGATTCTCGGCCTGGTCGATCGTCTCGACGGCGACTTCGAGCGCGCCCTGCAGCTGCTCTTCGAGTGCCGCGGCCGCGTGATCGTGACCGGCATGGGCAAGTCGGGAATCATCTGCCGCAAGATTGCCGCGACGCTCTCGAGCACCGGGACGTCCGCGTTCTTCCTGCACCCGGCTGAGGCCATCCACGGCGACCTCGGGGCGATCCGCGAAGACGACGTCGTTCTGGCGCTGTCGCACAGCGGCGAGACCGAAGAGCTGATCCGCCTGCTCGAGTCGATCCGCCGGCTGGGCGCCAAGGTCGTCGCCATCACGGGTTCACCGCGGTCGACCCTCGCGAAAGCGGCCGACGTGACGCTCGACTGCGGCATCGCCGAAGAGGCGTGCCCGATGAATCTCGTGCCGACCGCCAGCACCACGGCGGCGCTGGCCCTCGGCGACGCGCTCGCGATGACGCTCCTCGTACGGAAGGGGTTCCGCGAGGAACACTTCGCGTCGCTGCACCCCGGTGGCAAGCTGGGGCGCAAGCTGATGGCGGTGGAGAGTGTCATGGTGAAGGGAGACGCCGTGCCGCGGGTGCGTCCTTCGGCTGTGATGCCCGACGTGATCCACGAGATGACGAGCAAGCGACTCGGCATGACCTGCGTCGTCGGCGACGATGGCACGCTGGCTGGGGTCTTCACCGACGGCGACTTGCGGCGGCTGATGATGACCCGGCCGCCGAACGCCGTGCTCGCGCTCACCGCCGGCGAGGCGATGACGCGCGGGGCGCAGACGATCGGCCCCGCCATGCTCGCGGTCGAGGCGCTGCGCGTCATGGAGACTCACAAGATCACCTCGGTCGTCGTCGTCGATCAGAGCCGCGTCGTGGAAGGCGTCGTGCACTTGCACGACCTCTGGCGCACGCAAATGTTCTAAGACCGTGACCGCTATAAAATTACTTCTGTTCGACGTGGATGGTGTGCTCACCGACGGCACCATCATCGTGCATGGCGACGGGACCGAATCGAAGCGGTTCAATATCCGTGACGGCGCCGCCATCGTCTGGGCGATGCGCGCCGGCATGTCGGTCGGCCTGCTCTCGGCGCGACTGGCGGATGCGACATCGGTCCGGGCGACGCAGCTGGGGATTACGATCGTGGTGCAGGGGGCGGCGAACAAGGTAGCCGGGTACCAGCAAATCCTCGCTGACGAGGGGCTGACGGACGAGCAGGTCGGGTACATGGGCGACGACCTGCAGGACCTGCCCGTGCTGCGGCGCGCAGGATTCTCCGCAGCGCCGGCCGACGCGACGCCCGAGGTCCGCGCCGCGGTGCAATGGGTCAGCCCGAGCGGCGGCGGGCGCGGCGCCGTGCGGGAGTGCATCGAGCACGTGTTGCGCGCCCAGGGCGTCTGGCGTACTGCCGTGGCCGACTACCTCGAGTCCTGATGGGTACCCCCCCCGCGCTCCTGGTCGGGCTCGTCGCCCTGCTCATCGGCCTTGCCGTCGGGAAGGCGTGGGAGCGCTACAAGCTGCAGGATGGGGTGTGGACGGATCGACGCCGCGCGCGCGAGTCGCCCCACTACATGCTCGGCCTGAATTTCCTGGTTGCCAACCAGATCGATCAGGCGATCGACGAGTTGTCGAAAGCGGCGCAGGCCGCCGGCGACCCGCTGGAGATTCACCTCATCCTGGGCAACTTGTATCGCGAGAAAGGGCAGGTCGGCCGCGCCATCCAGGAGCATCAGGCCCTGCTGCAGCGCCCGAACCTGCGGAAGCTCGAACACGCGAACGTTCTGCTCTGCCTCGGCCTCGACTATCGCAGCGGCGGGTTCGTCGACCGCGCGATCGAGGCGTTCACGGAGGTGCTGAAGCTCGACCCCGGGAACCGCTACGCGCTGTCGAATCTCGAAAAGCTGTACGAAGACCAGCACCAGTGGGACGAGGCGTATGCGATGCGGCAGAAGCTCGCCGCGCTCCCGGCGGCATCCGGCGGCGAGCCGGACTCGCCGCGGCACAACGAGATCCTCGCGTTCCTCGAGAACGAGTTCGGGCAGGCGGCGCTGCGGGGGTCCGACCCTCGCGAAGCGGCGCGGCGGTTCGAGGCCGCGATCG
>WNFC01012177.1_pt1 | contig 12993 bp, 18 predicted proteins | sample 5400541 | NCBI WGS metagenome assembly WNFC01 (sample SAMN13153342, study PRJNA577476) | soil metagenome | isolation source: 120 cm saprolite under Douglas fir tree site 2 hole 2 replicate 1 | place: USA:California | collected 2015-04-18
GCGTAAATCCGGATTGGCGTCCGATGCACGAGGGGAGGAACAACATGGAGGACCGCCTCGGCTAGAGCGGGTCGATGCCGGGGCGGTTCTCTATCTCAGGTTTTACCTGTCCGCGATGGTGCGTTTGCCATCTCCGCCCACCACAAACCACTCTCATGTATCCTCAGGGTCACCACGAAGTCCCTTACGGTAAAGGTTGTTGGTCGCCAGTCTCCATTCCTGCCCCGCTATCGTCATGCTGCCTTCGGTGGAGCGCAGGTCGGAGGTTATCGTGATTGGGATGGCATTGTTGGGGTCGTCAAATGCAGGAACGGAGTAAGTATCGGTCTTGCGGGTGTTCGGCTTGATAATACCGAGGCAAACGAGGTCAACTATCGGTATCGGTCGGCAGTCCTCGATGTAGCCCTGGGCGGTTCGGTGCGGGTTCATACAGACATTTAGCACCCGAAACTGCCGTTGATTTCAGCACCCTCACCATTTCGGCCATTGAGACAGCCAACCGCCGCCAGAAATCTTCAAATATGAAATGACTGCTTCACACAAATCCGCCAATCCGCCAAACCGACAACAAAAAAACCCCCGCCGTCAGACCGATTCAACCAAGGGGGCAGGACGGCGGGGGCTCTGGAGGCTAGTCTGCGGGGGGAATGAAGTGTCCCCGCCCTGGTATTGCCGCACATCACTTCATGGCAGTCAACAGCCGCTCCTTGGGGATTTTGTCAGCCTGGAAAGCCCCCGCCCGCCATACCCCCCGAGGCAGGAACGGAGAGGTTGGGAGTGGACTGCGTGTGGTTGGGTATTCCCCAGCAATCCTAGCGGCGGTCTTTGCTTTGCTGCCCCTCGGAAGTAGGCTGGGGCGTCTCTCCCGAATCGCTTGAACACACGGCAGGGATAGGTCGGTCTCGGTTGGGTAACGCTGACCGAGACCGTTCCGTTTTTGGAGGGCGGTGGGAACTCCTGGGTTCGTGAATGGGTTGGCTCGGCGGCTTGGGCGGAGCGGTCCCAATCCCCGCCTTAGTCCGAGAAGCCCCGACATAACGCGGGAACCCTAGTCGGGGCTTCTTCGCTTTCCCGGCTCAAGCCGCCACCCTGGTTTTTTCCGCCACATCCACCCATCGCAGCCAAAAAGCCATCCTCGGGGGAGTTGTGTGCCCTTGCAAGCCCCCGCCAACACCCTGGGGACGCCATAGGGCCGTTGCCACCCCTGACCCTGCCAACCGGATACCCCCCGAGGGCTGGAAGGGGCGGGATGGGCGTTCTGGGGGCGATTACCGGAGGCGCGGGTATTGGGGAGGCGGGAGAGGGCAGGCGTTGGGTCGCCTATGCCAGAAACGGCGGACGGGAGCGGTGGCCGAGGAAAGCGCAAAAAGCCCCTGGCTGCGGGGAAGAACAGCCAGGGGCTTTGATTAGGCGGCATTGGGGGACGGGGGGCAAAGGATCGCCGCCTACCGATTGAATCCTCCAGGCTGCCGAAAGTTCCGCACCGCCCCGTCCCCCGGGACTGGGGCGCAAAAAGTCCAAATCCCGAGGGTTCAACACACTGGCGGCAGGGGGCAAAACACGCAGAACCGCCAGCCGAAAACCAACCCTCCCAGGGAGGGGGGGTCGTGTGGGGGGGTGAAGTGAGCAATCTTGAACAGACGCCGCTCAAGAGTTGGGGTCAAACTGCACCATTGTCCACTGGTGTAACTCTCGCATGGGGAGGGGAAAGCCATGCTAAACGACCTAGTCGAACTCGCCCGTATATGCGTCAAGCAATCTCGGGCATCACCGCATCCAGAGGTCGCCGCCAAACTGATGCGAATGGCGAAAGAATATCAATGCCGTGCTGCGGAGACGAAGGTTTCCAGGCGAATTGGCGATTCCGAATTGGACAAATTGTTTCGGGTGTTGAACCTTTTTGCCACAGCACCGTCGCCCAAGTGTATTGAAGCCATGAGGTCCGTTGCTGCCTAACTGAAATGGGGCTCAGTGGTTGCCGAGCCCCAGTTCTTGATCCGCTTGCTCGGCAAGTTCACGCCAGTGTTGAGCCAGCCTCAGCCATCGGTCTTGGTAATCTGGGCGTTTGATTGCTTCCGCCATCTCGGCGCAAAATTCCGACTGGGAACGATAATACTCAGCATCACGCATGGTCGCCTCCCGGGCAGCATCCATGGAACCTCCAAAACCACCCCCGGCTCGCCCGTATAAAAAATTTGAATCGTGTTTGTAATCAGTGGAGTGATGTCGAGGTCAGCAAGTTTCTGAGTGCTACGAAGCGAATTTATCTACCGACGATAATCAGGGCATTCATGTCTACGCCGAAAGTAGATATGTGAGGCGATACGGGTTGGAGAAGACAGAACCGTTTTTAGGAGAGGGGCGTCCACTGTTCAATGCAGTATGCAAATTGGACTTGGAAGGCATTGTGGCGAAACGGCTGGAAGACCCGTATAGTCCGAAAACGAAGTGGTGGAAGATACTCAATCCGAACTATTCGCAGAAGGTGGACAGGGCGGAATTGTTTGGGCGACGGTATGGATAGGGCAACGGCACGAATGCACCAATGGAGGTTTATGATGGCGACATGGAAACGGTTGACCAGTGCTGACAGGGAGGAAGTTGATGTGAACATGGAACAAGTGGCTTACATGCGCCGCTACGGCAACAAGAACCAAACGACTCTATATTTTGTCGGCGGCATGTCGGATAAACCGATGATTATCTGGGTCAAGGAAACGCCAGATGCGATTCATATGGTGGAAGCCCAGCGTTCTCTAATTGCGTAAGATGGCATTGCTCCATTGCCGTGCCCACCTAAAAGCGACCATCCACGCTAACCACGGGGTGATATGGGGAAGTCGCAACATAGACCTTTGAGTGTCATAGCCGCCGAAATCCGAACCAGTTGGAAGAAGGTTCACGGCGAAGCAGAACCATACCTCGCCGCATTAGAGAAATTGCACAGCATTCATGACAAGTATGGGGGTGAATCCGCAATTGAAATCGTCTCTCGGCTTCGGTGGTCATTGAGGACATGGAAAGGGTTGGTTGCACGGCGCATCAAACGAGAACTAGATGCGATATTGAAGGAGCAGCGACGCAAATGAATTGGACTCGGGGTTTGTGTGGCGGGGGTGGGTTGTTGTTTCACTCTTTCCAAGCTCGATACAGCCGCACCAGCCCGATCCACAGCCCCCGACGCACCCCGACAAGCCCGGCGCCGCCGGTCCTCTCCCCAGCAGCGGTAGAAAAGCGATACGTTCCCGACGATGATGCCGAGCCCGATGGAAAAGGACTACTGGCGAACCCGAACCATTGCCGAGGCCGAGGACCAGGGTTACTCCCACCTGCGCCTGACGTGTACCTGCGGTCGAATTACGGATTACCCCTTCACCCTTCTGCTTCAGCGCAAGGGAGTCAGTCGGGAGAGCTTCATCGGCAATATTCGATTCCGATGTAAGCAGTGCACGGGAAAAGACGTAACGATAGGCGTTCGTTCCCAGGCTCCACCTTTGACCCGGTGAACAAACGGGATGAAACTCTCTCAGGCGACCAAGCCTTCTACCGGCCTGATCCTATCCCCCACATTGCGAAGACGAACCCTCTATGCCGCCCTGATGATGCTGGGTATTGGCATAATGTTGTTCACAGTCGCAGGGTCGGTCAGCAAGGATCAAGCTGCGGCAGTTTGGGGGTGGGCGGTTGGTTTCCTGCTGGTGTCGGTGGTGCTGCTGGTTGTTCCCGGCGTTGCGGCTGTCTGGGGGCAACTGGTCGGGGTGGCTGCTCATGATGTCAAAAATGAGTTGGCGGACGAAAGCAATAAGAATACCCCACACACTTCCAGCACTTCCGAGGCTTCCAATATATCTGAGACTTCCAACACTTCCAATACATCCGATGATTACGAACTGAGTGATATGGAGCGGGCGTTAATCAAGCTACTGCGAAATAATGATATACCGCCCGATGTAGTGGGCCCTGCCCGTGCCGCTGGAAGGGTCTGCCACATTCAAAACTGACTACCCAGATTTCTTGTGCAAGAGTTGCCGCCATGGCAATCGACGACTACTGGCGAACCTGGACGATCTCCGAGGCCCAGGCCCAAGGGTATTCGCACCTGCGGGCGGTCTGCTCGGGGTGCGGGCGCATCATCGACATCCCCTGGCTGCTCCTGCTGCGCCGTCCGGGCATCCGCCGGGACAGCTTCATCGGGAACCTGCCGCGGCGGTGCCCCCCGATCATCAGCGTGAAGATCCACGGCAACACTCAGGGATAGCGTTTCGGCGATACTGGTTCCGATGGGCCCCAGACGGGACGAAAAGGGGTGGTGATGGCATCGAGAATAAATGCCCTCGCGGAACTTAGATGCTTTTCAGCGAGTTGAGTTTCGAGTTGCCCGATCACGACGGCCGGCGACTTGGGGACCTGCGATGGCACAAATCGGCCAGCCCATCAGGCGCTATACGGTAATACCGCTGCAAGAGCCGGTGTCGTCTACTCCGGAACGTATTGCGCCACCGCCGCCCATCAAGTCGCCAGAGGAAACGCCGCCGGTCATAAATCCAAAACCCGAGCCGGTACGGCAGCCGAACCTATGCCCAACCTAGTCTTCATCACGCCGCATCGAGATCAGAACGAATTTGCGAACAGCCTCAAGCACGAGGGCATTCGTGTTGGAGAGATCATCGCCTACCGGGCATGGCGGGTGGTCGAGCCGAGTTGGTCGCGAACTGGTGACGACCGTTTGCACAGCGTCTTCGTCAAAGACTATGTGTGGCATCCCGACGAACCGGCTTCCGGCGATGTGAAGACGCATGGAATCTATTCATTTCAGGACGTGATCTGCTCCAGGGAAGAATATGGCTACAGTCCACTGGGCAGCGGGCCATTGCTATTCGGCAGGGTCAAAATCTGGGGCGAGATCGTGGAGCATGAAGCTGGTTACCGGTCACAATTTGGGAAGATCGTAAGCCTGGATCACGGCGATTCTGAACTGCTGATGAAGTACCGCGAAATCTATCGGCTCAATATGTCTAGTGCGGAATCATCGCGAATCGGAGAAACTCTCCAAAGCCCGTACGGGGTTAGCCGGTTGAGTGATCCCATTACGGAAAGCTCTTTGGGCTTTCTTTAGCTGCCGTGTTCGTTGTCATTCTGGTTTTAAATGCTGTGGCACTGTCGGTGCTCTGAGGCAGCCACCCGGCTGCCGATACAAGGCCGCCAAATGAGGGCGGCCTCTGGATGACCGAAGTGCGTGAAGCACGCACGGCAATACGCAGGGATATGCCAAGCCGTAGCCGAGTGTTCATGCCGCTGTCGGGCCGCCTAGCTGTCCGGCCCTCGACATTCCCGCTAGACTCGCCTATTTACCGTCGCTCATCATCATTCTCGACTTGGGCACTTTCATTGGCGGGGGCATCCCCATGATGAGGGACGAACTGGTGGGGAGCGTCGTGCTCGGGGCGATGGCTGCGTTGATCTCCATGCTCGTATGGGGTCGTTCGCTCGTTGACCTCATCGCCGCCGGAACCTGAACCCGGGTTTGCGTAGTCGGGACTGCCGCATCCCATCACCGACAGCGCCAGCGGGATGTTGGGCTTGAGTAGAGGACGTAGTCGGCGCGCCTGCCTTGTCGCGGCTGACCAGCTTGCCGCGGACGATGATGCGGCCCTTGGTGAAGCTGACGCCAATTGCCAGCGTGCTGGGGAAAGTCGGATGCGCCAAAGGCGGCTTCCATCACCGCCCGTCGGGCCGAAGACAGTGATCTCGGCGGCCTCCTCCCACCTCAGCTCGGCTTCAGCATCGTCCCGCCGTCGCAAAGTTCGTGTATTGTCGGGCTCAGGGGGTGGGTGCCTGGGTGGCCTCCTGCCCATCGGATCGTTCGCGGTCCACAACTCGTATCAAGCCCAGGGAAGGAGACGAATCATGCAACGGATCATCGCAACAGCGCTTTTCTCTGGGACGCTCATCGCGGTTGCCCCAGCGGTCGTTCTAGGAGAAGCGATACCCAAGAAGGGCACCACGAGCTACGTGACGCGCTTCATGTTTCACCCTTTGTCGAGCATCGATGTCCCAGGTGCCGGTAAAGCCACCTCGCTGGAGGCGGTCGGACCGACCGAAAATATGAAAGGCGACAAGATGCTCGACAACATGAAAGCGAAATGCACGGCTGTGAGCATCGACGCCGGCGGCAAGCAGTACATTGACGGCGCTTGCGCACTAACGGACAGCGACGGTGATATTGTGTTCTCGACCTTCGATACCCGAGACCTCGACAAGTCGCAGCCGGAAATGGACTGTGGCACTCATATCATCACCGGCGGCACCGGGAAGTACGCCGGCATCACCGGGCGTGAGCCATTCAAGTGCATTACCAAGGCGACACCGGCCGGTGAGCCGGCTGGCTCGTTCGCGATTGACATCCCGCATAACACGACATGGGAGATCAAGTAAGCCTGTAGCTTCGAGGCATTTCCGGCTGGCATGTCATGTATCGGCATGCCGGCCGGCCCTGATCATCGGCGTGATGCACCACACGCTCTATTGACTCCTCGGCCACGGGCTCAAAATTGATGCGGCCGACACGCTGCAGCCGATCATCCCCATCCTCCGCCAGGAACCGTTCGATGATCCGGCTTATCTGTTTCGAGCTGAAGCTGGACGGCTTCCGGGGATTGGCCGACGCCGTAAACAGCCCGGATGCTGTCGAAGAACGGCAACCGGATGAGGCGGTTCAGCGGCGAGGTCCGGTGCGCTCTATGATGGTGGGCATTATGTTGGTGGGCATTGCGCCGCTTCCACGATCTTGCGCATCCACCTTCGCAGATTGGTTCCTCACACACATGGTCCGGTGAACCTTCTGGATCGTGACGATAGCTTTCTGTGACGAATTCATCCTCCCCGCGAATTCCACGAGTTGCGCCTGTGCGGCAGAGACTTCCTTGATGTCTCCCTCGATCGTATCAGTCATAGACTTCAATATAGCCGGCGATTGGGTCATATCGGGCAAGGTTACATCTCGTAACAATTGCTCGGTTCTATTGGCACAGGTGGCGCGAGCGTCGTATTCGGCTTTTAATGCCTTGAATCTGTCCACAAACTCGATCGCGTTTTGTAAATCTGTTGCGAGATTATCCGGTGTTCTCCTGCAGACATCGTCTACGCTGCCTAGTTCTGCGTAATTCGCATCGGCAATGTTTCGGTAATTCTCAAGAAGGGATTTTGCCTCTGATAAAAGAGCATTGAAGCTACACACCAGATGATCACGCCCTCGATAACACCGATCCAGTCTTATTTCCCCTCTAGCACCCGGCAAAGAAACAGGCTCAAACCCCTCCGACTCTTTATCGCAGGACACAAGCGCGTTCCCGAGAGCCGTTGCGGGATTGGCGACAGGTACAGCAATGGGCGTCAAATTCGGTGCTGATGGTTCCACAAAGGATGGCTGGGCAGGAGTAGGTCTCGGATATCTTTTCGGCAAAGCCTGCGTCTGAATCGGGGAATTCAGTTGCGTTGGAACCTGCTGGCTCCACGCGACGCTCGACCAGAATCCCGGTAAAGAACTGTACAGCAGTGCTGCCGTAGTGAGGAATCCCGCAGCCCGCAGCATTAGGTGGATGCGCTTTCTGTGCTTAATGTGAACCATGTTTTCCCCCTCTTCAACGTTTTCCCCTCTTCAACGTTTACCCTGCGACAATTCTCAGCGTCCACTGTGCGGCAAACGTGTTAAGAAAACTCCAACTAGGCGGCTGCCACGTTCCGCCATTCTAGTTTCCAATGGCTTCTGTCGCACGCTTGGCAGGGATGTAAGTTCAGCCCTCGGCCGAGACGCTCTGCGCCGACGGTGACCATCCGCTCCGCGACTTTATCCATGGAGTGTTGCGCTCCCTCTGGCGGCCTAGACTAACAAGCTTATGCGGCAAGAGCTGTTGTATTCGGGCAACACCAGAGGAAAAAGCGGAGCAACTGCGCCTGTCGCCGGTGGCCGCTCATCACCGAGCAAAGGCCGCCAACGCTACCCTGGAACCCTCGGGCGCATCAGCGCCGCAATGTCCCACGGCAGCCGCACGCCCCGCTGCGTTTTCGCAGCAACGGCACCGCTACTGGGATGCCGGGGAGACGTTTGCGTATCGGAGTACGTCCAGGTCTGCCAAGCGGCTTGCGGATGCTTGAAGCCCGAGAACGACCCGCGAGAAGTCCTCAGCAACATCCCTCTGCGGTGCCAGCCGTGCGGCAACACGAATCGGTCATTGAAGCACAGCGCCTAACCGAGGACCGGAACGGTCTCGGCGGCTATCCGGATCGGCAACGACCGAGTTGACGGATGTTCGTGAGAGGTGGAACGCTGGCCTCGATCAAGGGAGATCAGCCGTGGCACAGATCGGAGAGCCCATCAGAAGGTATACTATCATACCTCTGGAAGAGCCGGTGTCGCCTACTCATGAACCGGTCATACCGCCCCCAAAGTCACCGGAAAAAGCACCGCCTGTTACTGAGCCGAAGCCCGAGCCAGCGCGGTAGCGAGGGCAGGACCCTCATGAGCCCGGGTGAAAATCGGATTGCGAGGCATCTCAAACACGACGGCTTTCGTGTGGGAGAGATCATCGCGTACCGAGCATGGCGGGTGATTAACCGGGGTTGGGTCCGGAGCGGCGATGACCGCCTGCACAGCGTCCTCATCAAAGATTACGTTTGGCACCTCAACGAGCCAGCCTCTGGAGATGTACGAACACATGGGATATATTCATGTCGGGATGTGGTCCGATCCAGGGAAGAATATTTGTATTTTGTTGGCGCCACGCCGCTGCTGTTTGGGAAAGTCAAAATTTGGGGCGAAGTCGTGGAGCACGAATGGGGCTACCGCTCCGAGTTCGGCAAGATCGTCAGTCTGGACTATGGCGATCCAGAGCTTTTGGAGAAGTTCCGCAAGATCTATAGGGTCAATCAGGTGCCTGCGTGCGAACCATCCGCCAGAAAGCCTGAGAGGTAAGCTTGCCGCCGAGGAAGGAGGCCCCAACGGCGCCGCCTGCGACGGTCGTGAACCTGATGGATGCGCTGCGGCGGTCAGTCCAAGCCGAACGACCGGCGGCGAGGAAGGGAAAGCGACGGAGAAGGTCAGCCGGCAATCGGGAAAGCGGAAGGCGGGTTGACGAAGGAGGAAGGCATGAATCCAACTCCGCATAAACCTTAGTTGGACACCGTTGCGTGGCTTGCCGAACCATAGCATCGCGACGAATACGACCAGTAGGACGATTCCTGCGGTGAGATCTCGCCGCCGCATACCTTTCCTTAATAATATCGTGACGTAATTCGTACCGGGCTGGGTTTCTTTTCCTCGGTACGGAGTACGTCAATGGCCGAAACCTGGCTGGCCAAGCTTAAAGCATTGGAAGCGCATGTCGCCGTGTTGCAAGAAACGCGGGCGCACGTCGATACGTGGCGCAAAGTGCGGAAAGAGCTTGAGCAAATTGTTCCAAGGCCCAAGGGTGATTTGAAGAGTCCACCATCGGTTGCTGAGGTTTTAGATCAGGTCGAGACAACATCGACCGCTGATCAGACGGCCCTTTGGGACGAAATCCGGGCCGAGATCGAAGCGTTGCGTTTGAGGCGAATTCGCTCGTTAATTCCCGTGGACCGAAGTCCGATTTGGCAGGCAAAAATGACCCGAGCTTTCGTTCTGATCTGGCTGACCGCCATCGCGGCAATGCCGGTCAGCGCGCACGCGATGGGAAGCGCGCGGGAGCTGGCGGACGATTGTCGAACCCTGCTCAAAGCGAAAAGGGGCGCGGGAGAGCAAATCCAGATTCCATTCACGAAGAAGGCGCTGGTGTGCTGGGGATACATGCAGGCAATGCAGGACCTCTCGGTGCTGGCTGATGAGGATGGACGCAGGATAATGGAAGCCTGTCCACCCCGACGGACGACGTTGCTGCAGCTGATCCAAGCTTTCGTGAGCTATGCGCGCTCGCACGAGCTGCCCGACAATGCCGCGCTGGCGGTCACCCGCGCGTTTCAGGAAGCATTTCCGTGCGGGGCCAACCGCACACGTTCCAGCGGCCGTCGGGGCACTTGAGCCGGGAGTACCGGTCCGCTGGTGGCGTGCGATGCGGATCGCTTCGATCTCGGCGCGTACGGACGGGTGGCTCATGGCTAAAACTCCGCTGTACGCACTCCCCGCCCGGTAACAATACGGCCCGCGGGCGTATCGGGATAGGGGGGAGCCTCGCGACTCCTCCCCTCCCGAGTGGCGTAGTTGTCAACGATCGCATCGATCATCCGTCGCTTGGGAAGATGCGCGTCGATGTCATTGAGGAACGGATGAACTCCTGATGCCGGTGGCGTTTCATGTTGCGGCTGATGATGGTGCCGTCGAGAACGTTGAGGGCGGCGAACAGCGTGGTTGTGCCGTTGCGTTTGTAGTCGTGGGTCATCGTCCCGGCGCGCCCCGGCTTCATCGGCAGTCCCGGCTGGGTGCGGTCGAGGGCTTGGATTTGGCTCTTCTCGTCGACCGAGAGAACGACGGCGTGGGCGGGAGGATTGATGTAGAGGCGACGATGTCCCTGAGCTTCGCGGCGAACTTCGGGTCGTTCGACAGCTTGAACGTCCGGACGCGGTGCGGCGCGAGTTGGTGGGCCTCGAGAATGCGTTGCACCGACCGCGCCTGCCAGGTCCACACCACCGGCTTCGCCTTGCCGGATCGGCGCATGATCTCGGCAGTACCGCAGCCGGCTGCGGTGGCAAGGATGATCTGGGCCCGCCACACATGCTTCTGCGGCGCGCAGCGATCCGAGACGATCGCCTCAAGTCGATGGCGGTCTGCCCGGGTGACGTTGACGACAATTCCTGCTCTCATGACGAGAGCTTGAACTGCTTCGGGCGATTCGGGAATCGTCCGAAAACGACTCGGACTCAACGACTTCTGTGATTTATGAGTTTTAACCCTAGTCAGTCCCTCGAAGTGGTCGAGGCCGAGTTTTTTCTTTCAACTGCTGACGGGGCCAACGCGCACTGTCGAGAATGGCACGAATTTTCTCTTCGACAATCTCCTGCGTCAGCGGCTTCTGCATCAGCTCGACACCGGGATCGAGGCGCCCTTGATGAACGATGGCGTCCCGCGAATAGCCGGACATGAACAACACCCTGATCTCCGGTTGGCGCACCTTCAATGCCTCTGCGAGTTGTCGACCATTCATCCCCGGCAACACCACATCGGTCAGCAGCAAATCCACTTGGACGTCATTGCGATCGACTATTCCCAGTGCCGAGTCCGCGTCGTGCGCCTCCAGAACGCGGTAGTGCAACTCGCGTAGGATTTCGACCACGTAGGCACGAACATCGTGATCGTCCTCGACGAGGAGGATCGTCTGGGCGACGTGTGCGACGCCTTCCCTTTCCGGTGTTTGATCGTTTCCGATTTCTCCGAGTAGGCGCGGCAGATAGATTTTGACGATCGTGCCCTCGCCGGGTTCGCTGTCGATCTGGATATGGCCGCTCGATTGCTTGACGAAGCCGTAGACTTGGCTCAGGCCGAGGCCAGTTCCCTGACCGGCCACCTTCGTCGTGAAGAACGGTTCGAACACACGCTCCAGAATATCCTTCGGCATTCCCGTGCCGGTGTCGCTGACCGCAATCCGCACGTACTGTCCGGCGACAAGTTCCTCATTGTGCCGGCAATAATCCTCATCGAGGAAGGAATTGCTGGTCGTGATCGTCAACTTGCCGCCTTCAGCCATGGCATCGCGAGCGTTCACGGCGAGGTTGAGGATGGCGGCCTCCAATCGGATTGGATCGGCTTCCACGTGCCACAGGCCGTCGGCTCCGAAGATGTCTAGAGCGACGGTCTCACCCAGCGAGCGGCGCAAGAAATCGGAGAGGCCGCTGAGAAACTTGTTGATGTTGAGGGGCTTCGGATCGAGCGGCTGCTTTCGCGAAAACGCCAACAAGCGCTGGGTTATCGTGGTTGCTCGCGTAGGGCGATGTCGAGGTTGCCGACGATGATTGTCAGAAGGTTGTTGAAGTCATGCGCTACCCCACCGGTGAGCTGGCCGACGGCTTCCATTTTTTGCGACTGGGCGAACTGCTCGCGGGCCTGCCCCAGCTCCCGACGGGCTTCGCGGAGAATTCTCTCTGTGCGCTTGCGCAGCGCAACGTCGGCCGCCAAGGTCACGCTGGGCATGGCGATGCCGATCATGACCATGAGAAGCAGGGTTGAGGATTCCTCCCGGATGCTGTGCGCGAACGGGCCGCCTCCGAAAATCGTTCCCCAAACAACGAAGCCGGAGAGCATGAGCGCCACAGTGGCGGTGTCACGTGGACCGCGGCGCAACGCCGCCCATAGCAGCGGCAGGATGGCAAGAACGCCCAATGGCGCCCGGTTCGGCATCTCGGCCATCAGCGGGCTGAATACGACCACTCCGAAGGCGCTCGCCACCGCAAAAATCGCGCTCGATTCCAATAACGGCCGAAGATCGAACAACCGCGGACGGTCCGTCGTCCACAGAACAAGGACCGGCGTGATCATGAGCACGGCGGCCAAATCGCCGAGCCACCACGGGAACCATATGGAGGCAAATTTTACCCAATTGACGTTTTCGGTGAGGCTCAAGGTTCCAACACCGACATTGACACCTGCACCGACGCTTGCGCCGATGGCCGTGGCAAACATGGCGATCAGTACGAACTTGGCGATCCGGGTCGGAGCAGCAAAGGCGTTGCAACCCTCCGCCCAGCGATTGACCAAAAAGCCACCCGCGAATGCTTCGAATGCATTGCCTGCCGCGGTCGCGGCGACGGCGTAGCTTGGACCGGACGACAGTGCGTCCACGAGAAACGCCGCCGCGAAGATCGCCGGTACGACCCGATATCCTCCGAGGAGGACGGCTGCGAGCGCAAATCCAGCCGGCGGCCAAATCGCTGTCGCGCTCGGGTAGACCGAGGCGAGATCGAGACCGAATCGCGCGGTGAAAAAATAGATGGCGCCGACAGCCGAGAGCTGGATGACGTATGTCAAGG
>WNFC01006368.1_pt1 | contig 12990 bp, 8 predicted proteins | sample 5400541 | NCBI WGS metagenome assembly WNFC01 (sample SAMN13153342, study PRJNA577476) | soil metagenome | isolation source: 120 cm saprolite under Douglas fir tree site 2 hole 2 replicate 1 | place: USA:California | collected 2015-04-18
GCAGCACCGCGGCCGGCTCCGGCCACCCGACCTCGTCGATGTCCGCCGCCGACCTCATCTCCGTCCTCATAGCTCGCTATCTCCAGTACGACTGGGCCAAGCCGAAGGACCCGAACAACGACCATTTGATCTTCTCCAAAGGCCATGCATCGCCGCTCTACTACGCGATGTTGAAGGCGGTCGGGGCGGTGACCGACGCGGAGATGATGACCTTCCGCAAGTTCGGCTCTCGCCTGGAAGGCCACCCGACGCCGGCGATCCCGTGGGTGGACGTCGCCACCGGTTCGCTCGGCCAGGGGCTGCCGATCTCGGTCGGCGTCGCACTGGCCGGGAAGGACCTCGACAAGCTCCCCTTCCACGTGTGGACGCTGTGCGGCGACTCCGAACTCGCCGAGGGATCGATCTGGGAGGCCTTCGACAAGGCTGGGCACTACCAACTGGCCAACCTCACGGCGATCCTGGACATCAACCGGCTCGGCCAGCGCGGTGAGACCGAGTACGGCTGGACCCTCGACGTGTACAGGCGCCGCGTGGAGGCCTTCGGCTGCTTCCCGATCGTGATCGACGGGCATGACGTCGTCGCGATCGACCGCGCCTACGGGCAAGCGCTCTCCGCGACCGGCAAGCCGACGGTGATCATCGCCAAGACCATCAAGGGCAAGGGCTTCTCTGAGATCGAGAACAAAGAAGGCTGGCACGGCAAAACTCTCCCGCCGGACATGGCCGAGCGGGCGATCAAGGAGCTCGGCGGCATCCGCCACCTCAAGGTCAAGACCGCCAAGCCGGAGGCGACTCCGCGTGGGCCGAAGCGCGCCGAGCCGGAGCCGGTGGTGACTCTTCCGGTCTACAAGCCGGACGACAGGGTGGCGACGCGAAAGGCCTACGGGGACGCGCTGCTGGCGCTCGCCGCGCTACCGGACGTGGTGGCGATGGACGGCGAGGTATCGAACTCGACCCACGCCGACGAGTTCGCCAAGGCGTTTCCAGACCGCTTCTTCGAGATGTGGATCGCCGAGCAGCAGCTCGTGGCGACCGCGGTGGGGATGAGCGTTCGTGGTTACAAACCGTTCGCCTCGACGTTCGCGGCGTTCTTCAGCCGCGCCTATGACTTCATCCGCATGGCGGGCATCTCGGAGGCGAACATCCGGCTGGTCGGCTCACACGCGGGCGTGGAGATCGGGCAGGACGGCCCGTCGCAGATGGCGCTGGAAGACCTCGCCTCGCTGCGCGCGATCAATACCTCGGTAGTGCTCTATCCGTGCGACCCGAACCAGACCGCGAAGCTAACTCGCGTGATGGCCGACACCCCTGGCATCGTGTACATGCGGACAACTCGCGGCGCGTATCCAACCATCTACGGGCCCAACGAGAACTTCCGGGTCGGTGGCTCCAAAGTGGTGCGGCAGACTCCGAAGGACAAGGTCACGCTGATCGGCGCGGGCGTGACTCTGCACAACTGCCTCGCTGCCGCCGACCAGCTTTTGGCGAAGAAGATCCCGGCCCGCGTGATCGACCTGTACTCGGTCAAGCCTGTCGACGTGAAGACCCTGCGCGAGGCGGTACGCGTCACCAAGGGAAGGCTGGTGATCGTCGAGGACCACTACCCCGAGGGCGGCCTGGGCGCTGCCGTGATGGAGGCGCTGGCGGCTGATGGACTTCCCAACAAGATCGCTCACCTCGCAGTGAGAGGGCTCCCGACCTCGGGCAAGCCGGACGAGCTCATGAACGCCGCCGGCATCTCCTCCCGCCACATCGTGGCCGCGGCCACCAAGCTCCTGCAGGCCAGGTAGACATGGCAACAGCGGTCCGACCCAGCCCGATCAAAGAGCTCAAGAAGATCGGCCAGTCCCTCTGGCTCGACAACATCCGCCGCCAGCTCATCACCTCGGGTGAGCTCGCACGCCTGCGGGACGAGGGTCTGACCGGCGTCACCTCCAACCCGACCATCTTCGAGAAGGCCGTCAGCGGGTCGACGGACTACGACGAGGCGATGGTCCGGCTGGTCAAGGAGAAGGCGACGCCCTCGGAGATGTTGTGGGGAATGATGGTCGAGGACATCCAGGCCGCCGCCGACGTCTTCCGGCCGGTCTTCGACAAGACGAAAGGCAAGGACGGCTACGTGAGCATCGAGGTCTCGCCCACCGTCGCGGCGAGCACCCGCGCCACGATCACCTTCGCGGAAGACCTGCACGATCGCTGCCGCCGGCCCAACGTGATGGTCAAGATTCCCGCGACCAAGGAAGGGCTGCCCGCGATCGAAGACCAGATCGCCAAGGGCCACAACATCAACATCACGCTCATCTTCGCCGTCGACCGGTACGACGAGGTCGTAGAGGCATACCTGTCCGGGCTCGAGAAGCTGCATAAGAAGGGAGGCGACCTGAGCAAGGTCGCGAGCGTGGCGAGCTTCTTCGTGAGCCGTCTCGACACCAAGGTCGACAAGCTGCTGGCCGCGAAGCTCCAGACCGTCGCGGATCCGGCTCAGAAACGAGATCTCGAGCGGCTCTATGGAAAAGCCGCGATCGCCAACTCCAAGGTGGCATACGAGCATTTCGAAAAGCTGTTCGACGGTCCGCGTTGGGAGAAGCTGCGCAAAGCCGGCGCGCGGACGCAGCGGCCGCTGTGGGCCAGCACGTCAACCAAAGATCCCCGCTATCCGGACACGTACTACGTGGAGGAGCTCATCGGCCCCGACACCGTGGACACCATCCCGCCGGCGACGCTCGCGGCTTTTCGAGAGCACGGCGAGGTGCGCCAGAGCCTCGATGAGAACGTGGACCTGGCGAAGCGCCAGCTGAGGCAGCTCGCGGAGATCGGGGTCGACCTCGACCAGGTCACGCACGAGCTCGAGGTCGAAGGCGTCGACGCGTTCACCAAGTCCTTCGAAACCCTCCTCGCAGCGATCGCGAAGACCTCCAAGGACATCAAGGCCGGAAAGGGACCGCGGCAGTGGCACAGCCTCGGGGCGCTTCAGCCCGCGGTGGACACGCAGCTGGCGAAACTAAACAAGGAAGAAGCCGCGCGGCGCCTCTGGGCCAAGGATTCGACCCTGTGGAGCTCCGATCCGGCCAAGCGCGAGGAGATCCGCGACCGTCTCGGCTGGTTGAACGTGGCCGAGAAGATGCTCGAGCACGCTCCCGAATTCCGTGAGCTCGCGAAGGCGGGCAAGGCCTACTCGGACGTGGTGCTGCTCGGGATGGGTGGCTCCAGCCTGGGCCCCGACGTATTGCGCAATACGTTTGGCGCGGCCAAGGGCTACCCCAAGCTGCACGTGCTCGACACGACGGACCCGGCAACCATCCTCGCGACCAGGCGCAAGATCCAGCTCGGCAAGACGCTCTTCGTCGTCGCGTCGAAATCGGGCGAGACGACAGAGACGCTCTCGCATTTCGCCTACTTCTGGGGCTTGGTCAAGTCGGGAAGGCAGTTTGCAGCCATCACCGACCCGGGCACATCGCTCGAGAAATTGGCCAAGGACCACGACTTCCGCTGGATCTTTTCCAATCCGCCTGACATCGGTGGGCGGTACTCGGTCTTGAGCTATTTCGGGCTCGTGCCCGGCGCGCTCATGGGGGCGAACGTCACCGAGCTGCTCGAGCGGGCCACGGAGATGGCGAGCTCGTGCGCCGACTCGGTGCCGGCCGAGAGCAACCCCGGCGTGTGGCTCGGGGCGGTGATGGGCCGGTTGGCGGTGCAGGGTCGCAACAAGCTCACCCTCATCGCCTCGCCGAAGGTCGCAACAGTCGGCTACTGGGTCGAGCAGCTGCTCGCCGAGAGCACAGGAAAAGAGGGCAAGGGCATCGTGCCTGTCGAGGGCGAGCCGCTCGGCAGGCCGCTGGTCTACGGCGACGATCGTCTTTTTGTCTACATCCGGATGGACGCCGATGCGCCCAACCGGGCTGTGGCGGCGCTCGAGAAGGCCGGTCAGCCGGTCGTCACGCTGACGCTGCGCGACAAGCTCGACCTGGGCGGCGAGTTTCTCCGCTGGGAGATCGCGACCGCCATCGCAGGCTCGGTCCTGGGCATCGACCCGTTCGACCAGCCGAACGTGCAGGAGTCAAAGGACAACACCAAGCGAGTCCTGGCGAAGTTCAAGAGCGCCGGCAAGCTCCCCCCCGCAGAGTCGACACCGGCCGCGAAGGCGCGGACCGGCGTCAAGGGGCTCATTGCACGCGCCAAGCCCGGCGCGTATTTCGCGATCATGGCTTACACGGCGCGGACCGCAACTTCAGAGGCTGCTATCTCAGCCATCAGGACTGCGGTCAGGGACAGCACCCGCATCGCGACCACCGCGGGATACGGGCCGCGCTTCCTTCACTCGACCGGCCAGCTGCACAAGGGCGGCCCCGAGACAGGCCTGTTCCTCCAGATCGTCCAGCAGGACGCGCAGGAGGTGGCGATCCCGGGACAGCCGTTCAGCTTCTCCATCCTCAAACAGGCCCAATCGCTGGGCGACCTGCAGTCGCTCGGCTCGCGCCGCCTGCCGGTGCTGCGGGTCACGCTCGGCAAAGACCCTGCGGCGGGATGGAAAGCCCTCGTGTCGGCCGTCAGATCGGGGGTGAAGTAAAGATGGAAATGGGGATGGTAGGCCTGGGGCGCATGGGCGGCAACATGGTGCTGCGCCTGCTCAAGCGCGGGCACCACATGATCGCGTTCGACCTGTCACCTGACGCGGTCAAGCGCCACGAGGCTGCCGGCGCGATGGGCGCCGCCTCGTGGGAGGAGTTCGTCGGCAAGTTCACGACCAGGCCGCGCGTGATGTGGGTGATGGTTCCCGCGGGCGACCCGACGACGCAGGCCATCGACAAGCTGATCGAGCTCGGCGACCCGGGCGACATCATCATCGACGGCGGCAACACGAACTGGAAGATCGCCCTCCAGGACTGCGCGCGGATCAAGGCGAAAGGCATGCACTACATGGACGCGGGAACGTCGGGCGGAATCTGGGGCCTCGAGTACGGCTACTGCCTGATGGTCGGCGCCGAGCAGGAGATCTACAACCACTGCCTGCCGCTGCTGAAAGACCTGGCGCCGGATGACGGCGGGCTGACACGCACCGGTCCAGAAGGCTCCGGGCACTTCGTGAAGATGGTGCACAACGGAGTCGAATACGGGCTGATGCAGGCTTACGCGGAAGGCTTCCAGGTCATGAAGCTCTCAAAGACCTTCCCTGGGATGAACATGCAGGCGATCGCGGAAGCCTGGCGCACCGGCAGTGTCGTCCGGTCGTGGCTGCTCGACCTGATCGCGAGAGGCCTGGAGCAGGATCCTGAGCTCTCGACCATCAAGGGATGGGTCGAGGACACCGGTGAAGGGCGCTGGACGGTGGAGGCGGCGATCGACGAGTCGGTGCCGGTGCCGATCATCGCCGAGTCGCTGTTCGCGCGCTTCCGGAGCCGGATGGAGAACACGTTCGGCGACCGCATGCTCGCGATGATGCGCAATCAATTCGGCGGCCATGCCGTAGTGACCGACGCGAAGGGAGAGGCGGCCCACAAGTGACGGCCGTGGCGGCCGCGAACCCTCTCGCCGAGGGGCTTCACGACTATCGCGTCGGCGAACCGTGCCTGATGGTCATCTTTGGCGCGACCGGCGACCTGAGCGGCCGCAAGCTGCTGCCCGCGCTCTACAACCTCTCCAAGCAGCGCCTGCTGCCGGCGGGCTTCGCTGTCGTCGGCGCGGCGATCGACGACCTTACCGACGATTCGTTCCGCAAGCACGCGTCGGAGAAGATCGCTGAATTCTCGCGCACGCAGCCGATCGACCAGCGCGTGCTCGACGCCTTCCTCCAAGCCTGTTTCTACGTGAAGGTCGATTTCGGAAAGCTCGACGACTTCCGGGCGCTGCAGCGCCGGCTTACCGAGCTGGATTCGACCCGCCACGTCTCGGGCAACCGAATGTTCTACTGCGCGACCCCGCCGCCGACGTACGAGACGATAGTCGAGCAGCTGAAGACGGCAGCCATGACGTCGGGCGCCGGGTTCCAGCGAATCGTGGTCGAGAAGCCGTTCGGTTCAGACCTGAAGTCCGCTCGCGAGCTGACGGCGATCCTCCAGGGCGTTTTTCACGAGGACTCCGTCTACCGAATTGACCACTACCTCGGAAAGGAGACGGTCCAGAACATCCTCGCGTTCCGTTTCGCCAACTCCATCTTCGAACCGGTCTGGAACTCAAACCTCATCGACTCGGTCCAGATCACGGTGGCGGAGGAGATCGGCGTCGAAGGGCGCGGCGCTTACTACGACAAGGCGGGCGCCCTGCGCGACATCGTGCAGAACCACGCGCTGCAGCTGCTGGCGCTCGTCGCGATGGAGCCGCCTCTCGCGTTCGAGGCCAACGCTGTGCGTGATGAGAAGGTCAAGGTCTTGCGTGCGATCGTGCCGATCATGGACGAGGAGGTCGCGCGCCGGACTGTGCGCGGGCAGTATGCGAAGGGTTGGGTGCTGGGCCAGCAGGTGCCCCCGTATCGCGACGAGAAGAATGTTGCGGCAGGCTCGCTCACAGAGACGTTTGCGACGCTGAGGCTCGCGATCGACAACTGGCGCTGGGCGAACGTGCCTTTCTACATCCGCGCCGGCAAGCGGATGCCAAAGCGCGTGACCGAGATCCGGATTCAGTTCAAGCGCCCGCCACACATGACCTTCGGCCCCGACTCGACGCGCGAGCTCGACCCGAACGCGATCACGCTGCGCATCCAGCCCGAGGAGGGAATATCGCTGCGCTTCGGGGCCAAGGTGCCGAGCGCCGGCCTGCGCATCCGCAGCGTCACGATGGATTTCCAGTACATGACTGCGTTCCTGGTCGAGACCCCCGAGGCGTACGAGCGCCTCTTGCTCGACTGCATGATCGGAGACCCGACGCTCTTCACGCGCGCCGACGAGGTGGAAGCGGCGTGGAAGCTCATCGATCCAATCGAAGCCGCATGGCGGGACGACCGGCCGCCTCTTGCGATGTATCCGTCCGGCACCTGGGGACCGCCGGCGGCCGACAAGCTCATCCAGCAGGATGGGAGGGAGTGGCACAGGCCGTGAGCACCGTGATCAAGCCCGAAGTCGGGCCTGACTGGCGGGGCGAGGGCGTCTCGATGAACGACGTGCTGGAGGCCTTGAGCGAAATCCGCAAGAAATTCGCTCTTGCTGAGGCGCAGGAGTCCGAGCTTCCGCATCCGCGCAACTGCATCATGACGCTGATCGCCGTCGCATCTTCGGACCCGGAGGAGCGGCGGGCTCAGCGCGCTGTGCGGGCGATCGGGAACCATCACCCCGCGCAGGTCATCGTGGTGCGCGACCAGCCCGAGTTGCGTGGCGGAAAGATCGACGCCGCGATAACGACCGACATCATGCGACCGCAATCCGCTTCCGCCATGCAGTGCGAGGTGATCACGCTGCGTGTGCACGGCGCGGCCGGTGACCACCTATCGGGCCTGATCGACCCCCTACTGCAGAGCGGGGTTCCGAACTACCTCTGGTGGGTGGGTACGCCGGCGTTCGGCAAGCGTGAGCTGGATGACACATTGAAGATCTGCGACGGGCTCATCGTCGATTCCTCGCGGTTCGAGGCGCCCTACCGCTCGTTTCTCGACCTGGCGCGGCTGGCCTCGCATTCCCACGAGAAGCTAGGCGTAGGCGACCTGGCATGGACGCGCCTGGACCCATGGCGCGAGAGCGTCGCGCAGTTCTTCTCCCCGATGGACAGGCGTCCTTTTCTGAAGGGCATATCGGAGATCGGCGTGGACTACTCGGGCGAAGGGCGTGGCAACCGGGTTGCCGCCTCGCTGCTGGTCGGCTGGTTGGCGTCGGCCATCGGCTGGAAGCTGCTGAAGGCGGCCGGCGGCGCGGGCGGTACCGTCGTCGCGCATTTTGGGGTCGACGGCTGGCGCCCGGTCGAGGTGGCCTTCAGGTCGGTGCCCAGGACACAGCTCGCCCAGGGAGAGGTCACCGCGATCCGGATCGAGGGTGGAGCGGGAGGCAGGACCTTCAAGCTGTCGGTTCAGCGCGACCCGGAGCGCGCGCGGACCGTGACGCCCGAAGTCGGCGCGGGCGCATACAGGCCGGTGCACAACGCGGGCGGCGAGGACGATGCGGGGCTCGAGATCGCACAGCGCAAGGTCGAGTGGCATCGCGATGTGCTGCAGGAAAACGCCGAGCAGCTGCACCACACCGCGACAGGTGATCTGCCGGGCGAGAGCCCGCGGCGGCCGGCAGTTTTCGTGCGCAACCGGCGCGGCCAGGACAGCTCTCGGGTGCTCCTTACGTTGATCGAGATCGGCGAGGCGGGAACTCTCCGCCACGTGCAGCAGGTCGACCCGGAGGACGAGGCGACGCTGCTCCTGGACCTCCTCTCGCACGGCACACAGGACCGCGTGTTCGGCCGGTCGCTGGCTGCAGCCGCGGAGCTGATGAAATCCATTTAGTGGAAAACATCTTTACAGTCCTCGATTCACCCGAGGATGTCGCGGCAGCGGCGGCGGCCGATATCGCCGAGGCGCTCCGCGATGGCGCGCGGAGCCTCGTCCTGGCGGGAGGGACGACGCCTCGGCGGTGCTACGAGCTCCTGTCGCAAATGGAGGTAGAGTGGGCCCGCGTCACCATTCTGTTCGGCGACGAACGATGCGTTCGCCCGGACCACCCTGATAGCAACTACCGCATGGCGCGCGAAGCACTGCTCGATCGAGTCTCGCCGGCCACCGTCCACCGCATGCCCGCCGAGCTCGGCCCCGACGAGGGCGCGGGCGTCTACGCGCACGTCGTCGCGTCCGTGGCGCCGCTTGACGTCGTCACCTTGGGAGTGGGGGAGGACGGGCACACCGCGTCCCTCTTCCCCGGCCATCCTCTGTTGCAGGCGACCGCGCTGGTCGCGGGCATTCGGGACTCGCCCAAGCCGCCGCCGCAAAGGGTGACGCTCACCCTCCCCGCGCTGCGGTCTGCGCGCCGCGTGATCATCCTCGCCACAGGTGCGGGAAAAGCGGATGCCGTCGCCCTGGCGAAACGTGGTGAGGTGCCATCCGGGATGATTGCGGGCGCACGATGGTTGATCGACCGGGCCGCGGCGGGCAAGTGAGCAGGATTGAGATTGTTCCTTCGATCCTGTCCGCGGATGTTGGCCGGCTTGCAGAACAGGTGAAGGAGGCGGAGGAGGCCGGCGCCGACCGCATCCAGGTCGACGTCATGGACGGACACTTCGTGCCCAACCTGACCTTCGGGCCACTTGTGGTGGAAGCCGTCCGCCGCGCGACGTCGTTGCCCATCGAAGCGCACCTGATGATCGAGCGACCCGAGCTGTTCATCGAGGCGTTTGCCAAGGCGGGTGCAACGTTGATCGAGGTGCAGGTCGAGTCGACGACGTCGCTGTACCGGACGGTGCACGCGATCAAGGAGCTTGGCGCGAAGGCGGGCGTCGCGATCAATCCCGCGACTCCGCTCGAGGACCTGCGGGAGATCCTCCCGTACATCGACCTCGTAAACGTGATGACCGTTGAGCCGGGATTCGGAGGGCAGAAGTTCATCGCGCGCAGCCCGGAGAAGATCAGCCGCCTGCGGGCGATGGATCCGCGGCTCGAGATCGAGGTGGATGGAGGCATCGACGCGAAGACCGCGCCGCTGGCCGTCAGCGCGGGCGCGACCGTGCTCGTGGCCGGGAACTCGGTATTCGGATACAGGCTAGGCGTTGCTTCAGGGATGAAGGCGATCCGTCAAGCGGTCGGCGACCGAGGTCCGCAGTGATATTCGCGGCATCGACGGGCGGAGCCAAGGAAAGGGTGGCGCAGCTAGGAGCGCATCGGAGATGCGTGACGACGCGGCGCCGGGCCCCTTGACGCAGGCTTCAGCGCCCTCCTCGGGGCCCCCGCGGAATCGCCAGATTCCCTGGGGTGAGACGGCGCCCGCCCGTCTAGGCCGCGAAGATCCAAGGAACTCGGGCGCTGACCGCTACGCCCTTGAATGAGGAGCTGAAGAAGGCCGCCGCCGAAAAGGCGTTGGAGCTCGTGCAGGATGGAATGCTGCTCGGGTTGGGCAGCGGCTCGACCGCGAAGTACTTCACCGAAGGTGTGGGGCGGTTGGTCGCGGGTGGCATGAAGCTGCGCTGCGTTCCGACCTCGCGCACCACGTCCGAGATGGCGGCCGAGCTCGGGATCTCCATCGTGCAGGACCCGCTTGGACCGATCGACCTCGCCGTCGACGGGGCTGACGAGGTAGACCCCGTCCTAAACCTGATCAAGGGACGTGGCGGCGCGCTGTTTCGCGAAAAGCTCGTGGCACAAGCCGCCAGGCGCTTCATCGTCGTCGTCGACGAATCCAAGCTCGTGAAGCAGCTCGGAGTGGCGGAGCTGCCGGTGGAGGTGCTGCCGTTCCTCTGGCGCACCACGGCGGAGCGTCTGACAGCGCTCGGCGCGAGCCTGACGGTGCGGGGTGGGGAAGAGGCTCCCTACATCACCGACAACGGCAACCTGATCCTGAACCTGATCGTCGAAGGCGGGATCAAAGATGCATCCGCGTTCGCGAAAGCGTTGAAGGGGATGGCGGGCGTCGTGGAGCACGGCCTTTTCATCGGTATGACCGACACGCTCATCGTGGGCAGCCCTGACGGTCCAAGAGTGGTAGGAAGGCTGTCGGGCGGAGCGGCGTAACCCCGCGCCACCGCCCTCGTTGGAAACTCAGATGAGGGTGGCGATTTCCGTCGTGGCGGTACTGGCTCTGGCAGGTTGCCAGGCGTCCAACACGCCCAGCGCCACCCGACCCACAGCCTCGGCGACTCAGGCGGTGATCGCGTCCACCTCTCCCACCGTTTCGCCATCACCCACCGGCGCGGCCTTCCCGTCCCAGCTGAACTGCGATCGGCCGGTGACCGCCAGTCACGGTCTCGCTCTTTTCGAGTACTGGAATTCGAGCGTGCTGGGAGTTCTCGACGTCTCGAACCCGCTGAAGCCCAAGCTACTGTGCTGGCTCAGCGGGGCGGAGGGAGGCCGCTTCAACCAGTCCGCGACCCAAATCGTCTTCTGGATCGGCGACAAGCTCGGCACGGCCGACCTGACCACAGGAAAAGCAGTGCAGACCGACACGCTTCCGGCCTTGCCATACGAGGGTTTCTTCAGCAGCGATGGAACGCAGTTCGCCTATCGCACCGGTGACGACACCAACGCCGGCCTCTACACACACCTCTACCGCCGGGGAGATCACCGCGACCTCAACCTCTACTTCCAGGCCCCGATTGGAGGCCACGGCGGACCGCCGTTCGGCCCGCAGGACCAACTGTCGTTCTCGCCCGACGGCAAGGAGCTGCTCGACTACTACGAGTTCAGGCCGCTATCCGGCACGCCTCCTAAGTTCATGGTCTTCAGGACGGCTGACGGATCGGTCGCCTACCAGCTGGACACCGCGGCATTCGGCGCCTGGTCCGCGACCGGAAGCACGGTGTACTTCTTCGTTCGGGGCGAGCAAGGCTTCATCGGAGAGCTGGACAGCGTCGGGCCGTCTGGTCAGGCGCAAACGGTGGTCAGCAGCATCAACGGCTTCTTCTGGCCTCGCGTAACTCCAGACGGCGGAGCGATCGTGTATGACGCCATCGACACCGCCGGTCTCTCACATCTTTGGCGTTTGGACCTTGCCACTCATGGCGCAGCGCAGATCTCCACCGCGCTCAGCTCGAAGCCTGTCTTCGTGACCAGAAGCACCATATGGTCGGATGAAGAGAAACCGTGCGATTGCGGTCCAGGTGGGGCGAGCTCTCCGGATGGAGCCATCCTGGCGCACAACCTCAGCGGCGCGACCGACACCACGGTCGATACGAGCCAAACGGCGCCCGGGGTTGGCGCGCCTCAACCATCGACCAGGGGCCTCGCGGACGTCTGGTACTGATCGATGCATGGGGCGGGCTGGAAAGAGCCGCCACTAAACTTCTTGGGCGGGACAGGTGGCCGAGTCCGGTCGAAGGCGCAGCACTGGAAATGCTGTACAGCCGCAAGGCTGTCCTGGGTTCAAATCCCAGCCTGTCCGCCAGATCCACGCAGCCAGATCGGACCTGAGCTCACCGGAGCACGGTGACGGTCAGCACGTCGGAAAAGTCGTCCGTCCACACGGGTTGTTGCGGGTTGGCCTGGAGCGCGCGCCAGCCAGGCTGGGCCGGGAGCCCGCCCAGGTTCTCGGTGACGGGCGCCATGACCAGCCAGCCGGAGGGAAACTTGCCGGCCGCCGCCTGTGCCGCCGTCACGTCGGTGTCGGTCCGCTGGTACGCCACCAACGAGAGGCTGTCGGCCTCGCCGGCCAGCACCTGCGCGATGTCCACGTACTTGTTGGAGATGTTGAAGAGCAGCAATCCGCCGGGCCGCAGCTTCGACAGATACAGCTGGATCGCCTCACGAGTGATCAGGTGGACCGGCACGGAGTCTGAGCCGAACGCGTCGAGCACGATGAGGTCGTAGCAGTGCTCGGGAGCTCTTGCGATGGTGAGGCGCCCGTCGCCGAGCACGATGCCCGCCCGCGGCGTGCAGTCGCGGAGAAACGTGAAGAGCGATGGGTCGCGAGCGATCTGAGCCACGACTGGATCGATCTCGTAAAAGGTCCAGGTCTGCTGAGGCTGCGCGTAGCACGCCATCGCCCCGGCGCCCAGCCCGACCACGGCAATGCTCCAGCCCGCGTCGACGCGCTGCTCGGCCGTGAACAAGTCGCCCACAGGCCCGCTCCTCGCGTAATAGGAGGCCGGAATGTCCCGCTTGCCCGGATCCAGCAGCTCGAGGCCGTGAATGGTGCCGCCGTCGATCAGCGCGTGCCGCGTCGCCCCGGGGTCGCTGACGACTTTGTGCACCCCGTAGAAATCGCGTTGCTGGAAGATCACTGGTTGCGAGCCGAGAGGGAGGAGGCTTAGGAGCAACATCGCAACGGCGGCAAGCCCGAACCGAATGGGCCGCCACGAGAACGCAGCCGAGACGGCCGCTGGAACAGCGAAAACGATGAGGATGCGAAGCAGGTCTGATGCCGTGGTCGCGTTGGTCAGGAC
>WNFC01010732.1_pt1 | contig 12990 bp, 14 predicted proteins | sample 5400541 | NCBI WGS metagenome assembly WNFC01 (sample SAMN13153342, study PRJNA577476) | soil metagenome | isolation source: 120 cm saprolite under Douglas fir tree site 2 hole 2 replicate 1 | place: USA:California | collected 2015-04-18
TACTATTTCGTCATGAAGGATCCCGTCATCAATGCCTTCGCGATGCCGGGCGGGTTCATTGCCATCAACAGCGGTTTGATCCTGGCGACGAACAACGAAAATGAACTGGCCGGAGTGATGGCCCATGAAACCGCCCACGTCACTCAGCGGCATCTCGTGCGTGGACTCATCGACCAAAGCCATGCCGGCCTGATGTCGACAGCCGCGATGCTGGCCGCGATTCTATTGGGCGCGACGGCGGGCCGCGGCTCGCCCGATGCCATGGAGGGGGCCATCCTCGCGACTCAAGGCGCGGCCATCCAGCACCAGATCAACTACACGCGCGCCAACGAGTTCGAGGCCGACCGTATCGGCATCGGCACGATGGCGAGCGCCGGTTATGATCCCCTGGGGATGGCGAGTTTTTTCCAAACCTTGGACCGAAATTCACCCGACCCGAGCAGAATCAAGGCCGTCGAATTCCTGATCGATCACCCGTTGTCGGCGGAGCGCGTCGCCGAGGCGCGCAACCGTGCCGAGCAGATCGGCCGCATTCGCCACACGGATTCCTTGAGCTATACGCTGATGCGCGAGCGGTTGAGGTCGCTGACCGGCAATCCGCAGGCGGCGCGCGATTATTACGTGAGCTTGATCAAAAACGGCGCCGGAAAGAATATCGAGGACCGTTACGGCAAAGCGGTGGCGGAAATCGCGACGCGCAATCCCGCCGTGGCCATCCCCGAATTACAGGCGCTGGTAAACGAATATCCGAAGGTGAACCAATTCTATGGCGCGCTCGGTCAGGCGTACCTCGCGAACGGACAGCTGAAGGAGTCTCTGGCGGTGCTGGATAAGGCGGAGAATCTGTTTCCGCGCAACGCGCCGATCACCATTCGCCTCGCTGAAACGCTGATGCATGCCGGCGACAACAAGCGGGCGCATCTCATTCTGGACGACTTGTTCAATGTGGTCGAACCGACGCCCGATCAAACCCGGCTGATCGCCAAGGCCGCGAATGCCGCAGGCGACGTCGCCGACTCGTACTACTACATGTCGTACTTCTATCTGATGAGCGGCGATCTCAAGATGGCGGCGAACCAGCTGGAGCTCGGCCTCGGGATGCCGGGATTGGACCCGATACAGCGCGCACGTTTCAGCGCGCGTCTCGAAGAGGTGCGCGCCGCAATGCCCAAGGATCGCAAGAACACGGTCGCCGACGACAACAACGGCGGCAACGGTCGACGTTAAGGGACCGCTCCGGACTCACACACATCTCCCGCTTTGTCGCGGGGGCAGACCCCTGTATCGTTCGGGTATCCATTTGGTTCATTAGGGAGAAGTTCTCAATGCTGAAAGCAAGGTACGCCCGCGCGGCGCTCGGCATCGCGTGTTTTTTGAGCGTAAGCGCCTGCGTCACGTTACCGCCCAATCACCCGCGCTCGCCTCAGGATCCGTGGGAATCATGGAACCGCGGCGTCTACAAGGTCAATGTGAAGCTCGATAACGCCATCGCCAAACCCGTGGCGCGGACCTACGTGCGCATCGTGCCCAAACCCATTCGTACCGGCGTGAGCAATTTCTTCGACAATCTTGACACGCCGACCGTCATGATCAACGACGCTTTGCAGGGCAAATTCCTGGCGGCAGGGAACGATCTCGGACGCTTCCTCTTCAACTCAACCATCGGCTTGGGCGGGATACTCGATCCAGCCACGTCGGCGGGAATGGATAAGAACAACGAGGATTTCGGACAGACCTTGGGCCACTGGGGCGTGCACCCCGGGCCCTTCGTGGAACTGCCCATATTCGGTCCGTCGGACCTCCGCGATGCGCCGGGCAAGGTGGTGGATTCGTACACGAACCCGCGCCAATACGTCAAAAACAACTGGGTGAAATACGGTCTCTGGCTCCCCTCCCTGGTTGATACGCGCGTCCGTCTACTCCCGTTGGACGAGACATTGAAGAATGTCTACGACCCTTATGCCTTCATACGCGACGCCTATCTGCAACGCCGCGCCTACCTCGTGTCCGACGGAAAAGTCACGGAGGAGCCGCTGGTCGATCCGGAGGCCGGTCAGGACCCGGGCGACACGCCCGCGAACCCGGAGAAGGCCGCGCCTCCACCGGCTAAAGCGCCGGCGGACGATGCGCAGCCCAAAACCCCTTAGCGCCGTTAGCAGCGATTAGCGCCGGCCGCCGGTAGCAGCGATTAGCGCCGGCAGCAGGGGCCGCCCTTAGCGCCAATAGCGGCCGTGCACGTAGCCGTGGCCGTAAAAGCCGTGTCCGTAGCGCACGAAGCCGGGGCGATAGTAGTAGGGGTAGTAGTAGGGACGGCCGTAGTAGTACGGCCCATACGCCACGGGGGGCGCGTAGGCGACTACCGGCGGCGCAACCACCGCCACCCCCGGTAATCCGATGCCCACACCGATGTAGACGCGCGCCTCGGCCGGCTTGGCATACCCCATCCCGGCGATCCCGAGAGCGGCCACAAGGGCCAGTGCGGCGAATTTGTGCATAGCGGCATTCCTCGAAATATGTTGAACCCACTATTACAACGCCGGGCTCGGCGAGGGGTTGACGAAGGGCCGGCGCCTTGACCGCTACGCGGGAAGCAGCAATTCCTCGACTTCACTCAAACGTGCAAGCTGCTGTAATTGTGACGGAATATTCTCGAACCGCAGGGAACGGCTCGCAGCCTTGGCCACCCTCAACCATTCGATCAGCAGCGCAAGTCCCGCGCTGTCGCTCGCGGTCACGCCGGCCAGATCGATCACGGCGGCGCGGCCGGCGTTGATCGCCGCTTCCCCGGCGGCGAGCAGCGCACTCACCGTCGTGAAATGCAGCGACCCGATGACATTTCGAACGAGGCATCCTGCCGGGTGTTGCCGCTATACCTGCGTCTGCCGATCAATGACTGGTCCCGGGGGCGCTGGTGCGTCCGACTTTATTGTCGGCCTCGAGCCGATTGATGACTTCATCCAGTCCCTTTTGCTCAATCTCCGAGCCGAAGTCGGTGCGGAAACTCTTGACGTACGAGATGCCTTCGATGACCACGTCCCAGGCCTTCCATACCCCGTCGACTTTCCGCAAGCTGAAATTCACGGGGACCTTGTCCCCGTTGGAACGCTTCACTTCGGTTCGAACACTGGCCATCGTGTCGTTGGGATCGCCCTTGTACGGCAGTATCACGAAGCGATCGGCGGTGAAGTCGACCAGCGCCGAACCGTAATTGCGCAGCAGGGAATGATAGAACGCATCGACGAAGCGCTTGCGCTGTTCGGGAGTCGCGGTGCGCCAGGTCTGACCCAACACCAGCCGCGCCGCATATTCGGTGTCGAAATTCGGCAGCAATACATTGGCCACCAGCGCATCGAGCTTCGCCGGATCCTTCGAATACATCGCGCGATTGGCGTCCAGCTCCACGAGCATGCGCTTGGCCGAATTCTCCACCAGTTCCTGCGGACCCAGGGTGCTAGGCGCTGCGGCGGGGGTCGCCTGCGGATCGGCTGCGTTGGCTCCGCCCGCCAACCCTAGGGCGAACATGGCGAGGATGGTAAGTCGTATCATTTCGATTTCTCCGTAGACTTGGGCTCTGCGGCCGCGGGTGCGTCCGTCTTGGATTTGCCGGAATCCGATTGCCCGCCGCCTTTCATGAAGTTCGCCGCGAACTGGCCGATCAGGTTTTCGAGCACGAAGGCCGACTGCGTAAAGCCGATTTGATCCTTGTCCTTCAGATACGTTTCCGCACCGCCCGGGGTCAGACCGATGAACTTGCCCCCCAACAGGCCCTGCGTATAGACGCTCGCGTCACTGTCGGTGGGGATCTGGTTGAATCGTGCATCGATGCGCATGGTGACGGCGGCCTTGTATTCCTTCCAATCAAAGGCGATCTTCGTGACTCGACCCATTTCGACTCCGGACATCGATACGGGAGCGCCCACTTTGAGATCGCCGATATTGTCGAACTTGGCCGTCAAATCGTAGTGCGGCGGACTCGCAAATGAAATACCGCGGCTGGTGGTCTGGGTGGTCAGAAAGAACAACGCTGCAAAACCCAGCAGCACAAACGACCCGGTACCGAGATCCAAAGTACGTGATTTGCGCATGGCGATACCTCTTTACAGAAACGCGGCAGTGATCAAATAATCCAAGAACAAGGTGAACACGGCGGAGGTGACCACGGTGCGCGTGGTCGCGCGGCCGACACCCTCCGCCGTCGGCGTCGCATAATAACCCTCGTACACCGCAATCAAACTGCACGCGACGCCGAAAACGCAGCTCTTGACGATGCCCTCGTTGATGTCCCTCAAGCCGACGGCAGCACGCATCTGCGACCAGAAGCTGCCTGCATCGACGCCCATGATCTGCACTCCCACGAGCTGCGCCCCATAGACGCCGACGACGCTGAATATCGCGGCGAGCAGCGGCATGGCGATGACGCCGCCCAGAAATCGCGGCACGACGACCCGCTGGATCGGGTCCACCGCCATCATCTCCATGGCCGATAGTTGATCCGTTGCGCGCATCAACCCCAATTCCGAGGCCAGCGCCGTCCCCGCCCGGCCGGCGAACAGCAGCGCCGTGACCACCGGACCCAGCTCTTTCACGAGGCCGATGGTCGCCGCCGTGCCCAAGGAATCTTCGGATCCGAATCGCTGCAGCAGCTGGAATCCCTGCAGGCCCAGCACCATCCCGACGAACAAGCCGGACAGCATGATGATGACCAGGGACAGGGCGCCGGCGTTGTAAATCTGCTTCGAAATCAAATCGAGGCGCAGCATCGCACGCGGAGAGGCGGCCACCAGGCGCAGCAAGAAACGCACCACCGAACCCAGTCCCGCGAGAGACTCGGTCATGCTCTCCCAGAGTTCCCGTATCAGCTTCACGCATCCTCGCGGGCGAGAAGTTCGCTGAAGTAGTCGGGAGCGGGGAAATGAAACGGCACCGGACCGTCGGCCAAACCACCGATGAATTGGCGAACGACGTCCGATGGGAAGGACTGCAACTCCTGCGGCGTGCCCCGCGCGACCACCTTGCCCCCGGAGAGCAGAAAAACCACATCGGCTACGGTGGAGATCTCCTGCACATCGTGCGAAACCACGATGCTGGTGATCCCGAGCGCGTCGTTCAAACGCCGGATCAGCCGCAAGATGACTCCCAGGGAAATCGGGTCGAGCCCGACGAACGGCTCGTCGTAGATCAAGATCTCGGGGTCCATGACGATGGCTCGCGCCAGCGCGACTCGCCGGCTCATTCCGCCCGAGAGTTCCGCAGGCATGAGTTCGGCCGCACCGCGCAGGCCCACAGCCTGCAGCTTCGTGAGCACCAACTGACGGATGAGCTGCTCCGGCAGGTCGGTGTGTTCGCGCAACGGAAAGGCAACGTTCTCGAACACGCTCAAGTCGGTCAGCAGAGCTCCGTTCTGAAACAGCATGCCCATTCGGCGCCGCAGCACGTACAAGTCCGCGCGCCGCATGCCGCGCAATTCCTGTCCCGCCACCATGACCGAGCCCGAGTCGGCGCGCACTTGGCCCGTGATGAGACGCAGCAGAGTCGTCTTGCCGGTGCCGCTCGGTCCCATGACCGCCGTGATCCGGCCGCGCGGAATGTCCATGTCGAGTCCGGCAAACACCGGGCGATTGCCGTTGACCGCGTAACTCAAGTTACGAATCTCGACGATGGAGGAGGATTGGTTCAATGTGGTTGCTGTAAGGGTCCGCGTCCCAAGGACGCGGAGCACCTTAACTGAGAGCGGAGCTTTTAGGCAGCGGAACTTTCCATGGAGCCCCTGTAGGTCCCTACGGCCGCCAATCCGTTCAACTTCGCACGAACGAATAGAGCTTGCTGGCCGCTCGAATACCCGGTCGATTTTCCGCCCCAGGCGTTGAGCGCGTTCTCCTGCAACGCCCGCCCGTAGCTGAATGTCAGCGTCCACGGCAAGGGACCCGCCGCGTTCATCAAGCTCAAATGCAATGTCGCTTCGGTCGGGCTCTGGCCTCCGGACAAGAACGCGATGCCGGGAACCGCGGACGGTACCTGACGTTTCAACGTGCGAACGGTGGCTTCTGCGACCTGTTCGGGGCTCACCTTTTGAGTACTCTTCTTGCCGGGAACCACCATGTTCGGCTTGAGCACCATGCCCTCCAGAAACACCCGGGCGGCAAACAAGTGTTCGAATACTCTGTCGAGCACGAGGTTGGTCACCTCTTCGCAGCGATCCAACGGGTGGCCTCCGTCCATCAGGACTTCGGGCTCGACGATCGGCACGATCCCCGCCTCCTGGCACAGGGTCGCATAGCGCGCCAGCGCTTCCGCATTGGCGTCGATGGCATAGAGGGTCGGGATTCCGGACCCGATATCGATCACCGCGCGCCACTTCGCGAATTTCGCACCCAGCTTGTAGTACTCGGCGAACCGCTCGCGCAATCCATCGAGTCCTTCGGTAATGGTCTCGCCGGGAAAACCGGCCAGCGGCTTCGCTCCCAGATCGACCTTGATGCCGGGGAGCATTCCATGCTGTGCGAGATAGACCGGAAACGGTACCCCGTCCTTGGTCTTTTGGCGGATGGTCTCGTCATACATGATGACGCCGCTGATGTATTCCGAGGCACCGGGAGCGGTAAACAGCATTTCCCGGTACGCGCGCCGATTCTCTTCGGTGGATTCGAGCTTGATGGTGTCGAAGCGCCTCTTGATGGTGCTCGTGCTTTCGTCAGCAGCCAAAATTCCTCTACTTTTCGCGACCAACGCGTGCGCGGTAGCGCTTAGCTCTGCAGTATTCATGTTTGGCCTATCTCGCTGATCGATGGATTCGGGAAGGATAACAAAATATGTCTGAATCCGTCCCGGGTAGACCTCCAATTCAAATAGGACTAAACTTGTCCTACATGACGTTGTCCTACGTGACACGGCACCGGAGGCTAAGGACTCATATGTTGCGAATGGGAAAATTGACCGACTACGCGACCGTAGTGCTGGCTAGTCTAGCGCAAGAACCCGCGCGGCATCGCGCCGCAGCGGAATTGGCGGAGCGCACCCGCCTGAGCCGTCCCACCGTGAGCAAGGTACTCAAGGGTCTGCAGCGCGCCGGCATGGTGATCTCCTCGCGCGGGGCCCAGGGCGGATACCGGCTGGCGCGAAGCCCGCTGCAGATTACCGCCGCACAGATTCTGGACGTCTTCGAGGGGCCGATCGCAATCACCGAATGCAGCGGCGCGGCGAGCCAGTGCGGCATCGAGCGCCAATGCCGGGTCGGTTCTGCATGGCAGCGCGTGAACGCCGCCATCCGCCGCGCGCTGGAAGAGGTCACGCTGTGCCAATTGGCGGGTTTGGACGCTGCAGCCCTGCGCGTCGCCGACCTGGCGTCGGAAATTCGCGTGGAGCCTCCGGTGAATACCGGCCTGGGTGAATATCGGAAAAACGACCCCACTTAGTCGATTGAAGCGTAATGGCAACTGGAAATTCTAGTGTCTAGCAAACCTCAAGATGTTGAAGCCCTCCTCGCGCAGAAGTACCGGCACGGCTTCGTCACCGATATCGAGTCCGACAGCCTGCCGCCGGGACTCGATGAAGATGTCGTGGCCGCCATTTCGAAAAAGAAGCATGAGCCGCAGTTCCTTCTGGACTGGCGGCTGAAGGCGTTTCGGCATTGGCTGACCATGCAGGAGCCGACCTGGGCGCATGTGCATTACAAGCCCATCGACTACCAGGACATTTCGTACTACTCGGCGCCGCGCGCACCGGCGAATGCACCCAAGAGCCTCGATGAAGTGGATCCGAAACTGCTCGCGACCTACGCCAAGCTGGGCATTCCCCTGCATGAGCGCGCGCGGCTGGCGGGTGTCGCCGTCGACGCCGTATTCGACAGCGTTTCCGTCGCGACCACCTTCAAGGAGAAATTGGGCAAGGCCGGGGTCATCTTTTGCTCATTCTCGGATGCGGTTCGCGATCACCCGGGGCTCATCGAACGCTATCTCGGCAGCGTCGTGCCGCCGGGCGATAATTTCTTCGCGGCGTTGAATTCAGCGGTGTTCTCCGACGGCTCGTTCGTGTATGTGCCGCCGGGCGTCCGCTGCCCGATGGAACTGTCGACTTACTTCCGCATCAATGCTGCCAAGACGGGACAATTCGAGCGCACCTTGATCATTGCCGCGGAGGCGGCGTCGGTGAGCTATCTGGAGGGCTGCACGGCGCCCATGCGCGATGAGAACCAGCTGCATGCCGCGGTGGTGGAGCTGGTGGCTCTGGACAACGCGCAGATCAAGTACTCGACCGTTCAGAACTGGTATCCCGGCGATGAAAATGGCCTGGGCGGCATTTACAACTTCGTCACCAAGCGCGGCGAATGCCGCGGGCACAATTCCAAGATCTCCTGGACTCAGGTCGAGACCGGATCCGCCATCACCTGGAAATATCCGAGCTGCATCTTGAAGGGCGACAATTCGATCGGCGAGTTTTATTCCGTCGCGGTCGCCAACAATTATCAGCAGGCGGACACCGGCACCAAAATGGTCCACATAGGCCGCAATACCAAGAGCACCATCGTGTCCAAGGGCATCTCGGCCGGCCATGCCGAGAATACTTATCGCGGCCTGGTGAAAATCCTGCCGAGCGCCGCGGGCGCGCGCAACTTCACCCAATGCGATTCGCTGCTGATGGGACCGAAATGCGCGGCGCACACGTTTCCCTACATGGAAGTCAAGAATCCGACCGCGACGGTCGAGCACGAGGCCAGCACCTCCAAAATCGGCGAGGACCAACTGTTCTATTGCCTGCAGCGCGGCATCTCGGCGGAAGACGCCGTCAACATGATCGTCAGCGGATTCTGCAAGGTGGTGTTCAAGGAGCTGCCCATGGAGTTCGCGGTCGAGGCACAGAACCTGTTGAGCGTGAGTCTGGAAGGCGCCGTCGGCTGACGGCCGGAGGAAAGGCCAAAAGGAAAGGCAATAGAGGATAGATCTTGCTTAAAATTACCGACTTGACGGTCCGCGTAGCGGGCAAAGACATACTGAAGGGAGTCAATCTGGAGGTCCGCGCCGGCGAGGTCCATGCCATCATGGGTCCGAACGGTTCGGGCAAGAGTACCCTCGCGCAAGTGTTGGCGGGCCGTGAAGATTACGAGGTCACCGGCGGTTCGGTGACCTTCGAGGGCCTGGACCTGCTGTCGCTGCCGGCGGAAGAGCGCGCGCGTGCGGGGCTGTTCCTGGGCTTTCAATATCCGGTCGAAATTCCCGGCGTCAACAATGTCTATCTGTTGAAAGCCGCGCTCAATGCTAAACGCAAAGCGGCCGGAGAACCCGAAGTCGATGCCTATGAATTTCTGACTCTCATCAGGCACAAGATGAAATTCATGCAGATGAGCGAGTCCTTCCTCACGCGCGGCGTCAACGAGGGATTCTCGGGCGGCGAAAAGAAGCGCAATGAAGTTCTGCAGATGCTGGTCCTGGAACCCAAGCTCGCGATATTGGACGAAACGGATTCGGGCCTCGACATCGACGCGCTCAAGGTGGTGTCCGCGGGCGTGAATACCCTGCGCGACGCCAAGCGCGCCATCGTGCTGGTGACCCACTACCAGCGTTTGCTCGACTACGTCGTGCCGGACCAGGTACACGTGTTGTCGGGCGGCCGGATAATGAAATCGGGCGACAGTTCGCTCGCACATGAACTCGAACGTCGCGGCTACGACTGGGTTCTGGAGAGTCAGGTCGCATGAATCCGGCACTGCGCTCCTTCGCGGCCCAATGGCAGACGCGGTCCGCCGATGCGCTGTCGCCGGTGCGCGCCCAGGCCATGGAGCGGTTTCTCAAGCTCGGCCTGCCGACCACTCGCGATGAGACCTGGCGTTATACCAATCTGCGCAGCCTCGCCGCCCAGAGCTTCGTGGATGCGCCGCGCAAGACTCGCGGCGAGATCGAACCGAACGCCTCGCTGTCGCTGCTGGACAAGACCGACCGGGCCGCGTCGCTGCTCATGGTCAACGGCTATCCGATAATGCCCGTGGCGGACGGCCTGATCGGCGGCATGGAGGTCTACAGCCTGCGAGAAGTAGCCCGCCTCGATCCCAACACCCTGTTGCGCTTTCTCGAGCCCTTGTCCGACGCCGACCAGCGACGCTGGGCTTTGCTCAACACCGCGCTGTTCGTCGACGGCCTGTATCTCAAGATCACCGCCCGCGTACCGATGCCGCTGGTCATCCTGCATGTGGCGACCAGCGACGGCGCCGACAACATTGCCTACCCGCGCATCATCATCGAGGCGACGCCGGGATCCAGCGCCACGATCATCGAGCACCACGTGGCGCAGGGCGAACACACGCCGCTCAGCAACTCCAACACGCACATCGCTCTTCGGCAAGACGCGCAGCTCGAACACTACCGCGTGTTTGCGACGGGCGCCGACGCCACCCACCTCGATTCACTCGATATCCGCCAAGAGAAAGACAGTCGGTGCAAGCAGTTCACGATCGTACTGGGCGGCGGCATGGTGCGCACGGCTCTCGAGGCTCACCTGGACAAGCCGGGCGCCTCGCTCGACAGTCATTCCTTGCTGGTGGGACACGAAGACCGGCACGTCGACTGCGTCAATATCGTGACTCATGGCGCGCCCGATACGCGCAGCAATCAGACGGCGCGCGCCATCGCCAGCGACGCGAGCCGCGTCATTTTCAACAGTAAGGTGATCGTCGACGCCGGCGCCGTCCGTGCAGAGTCGCAGCAGTCCTGCCGCGGCTTGCTGCTGTCGCCCACCGCCGAGATCGATACGCGCCCGCAGCTGGAGATTCATGCCGATGAGGTGAAATGCGCGCATGGCGCGACCACCGGCCGGCTCGACCCCGACATGCTCTTTTACATGCTCTCGCGCGGCCTGGACCGCGCGACGGCGCAGAGTCTGTTGGTGTATGCCTTCCTCGCCGACGTGCTCACCGGCATGTCGGTGACCTCGGCGCGGGAGGCGATCGAAAATGCGCTGATTACCCAATTACCCGACTCAATGACACTGCGGAAATTTCGATGAAAAATATCGCATTGGCCGATCGACCCGTGGAATTCGACGTGAACGCCGTGCGCCGGCGGTTTCCCATGCTTGCACGCATGGTGCATGGCAGGCCGCTGGCGTATTTGGACAACGGCGCCTCGGCGCAGCGTCCGGCCTCGGTGATCGACGCCGTCGATGACTACGAACGCCGTCACCATGCCAACATACACCGCGGTGTCCACACGCTGAGTCAGGAGGCGACCGCCCTCTACGAAGCAGCGCGGGATCGACTGGTGAAGTTCGTCAACGCCCGGTCGCGGCACGAAGTCATTTTCGTGCGCGGCACCACCGAAGCGATCAATCTCGTCGCACAGAGCTACTTGAGACCACGGCTGGTGCCGGGCGACGAAATACTCATCACGCATCTGGAGCACCACGCCAATATCGTGCCGTGGCAGATGGTTTGCGAACAGACCGGCGCGAGGCTGGTGGTCGCGCCCATCGATTCGCGCGGCGAGGTACACGAGGAAGCGGTGGTGGCGCTGATGAGCCCGCGCACGCGCCTGTTCGCTTGTGCACATGTATCGAACGCCCTGGGCACCGTCCTGCCGGTTCGGCGCTTGATCGCCGCCGCGAAGGCGCGCGGCATCGCCACGTTGATCGACGGCGCGCAGGCCGTGCCGCACATGCATGTCGACGTGCAGGATCTGGGCTGCGATTTTTACGCATTCTCGGGCCATAAGATGTTCGGCCCCACCGGAGTCGGCGTCCTGTACGGACGCGAGCAGCTGCTCGAGAGCATGCCGCCCTGGCAAGGCGGCGGGGAGATGATCCTCGCCGTGACCTTCGCCAAGACCACGTACAACACCTTACCCAATAAGTTCGAGGCAGGCACGCCCAATATTTCGGGAGGCATCGGATTGGGCGCGGCGGTGGATTTTCTGCTCGGTCTGGATCGCGACGCCGCGGAGCGCTACGAGACTGCCCTGCTCGATCATGCGACGGCGGTATTGACCAAGATTCCGGACCTTCGCATCGTGGGTACGGCCCGCGACAAGGCAAGCCTGGTTTCCTTCGCCGTGGCGGGCGTGCATCCTCACGACCTCGGGACCATTCTCGACGAGGACGGCATCGCCGTTCGAACCGGGCATCACTGCGCCATGCCGGTCATGGATTTCTTCAAACTGCCGGCGACCGCCCGAGCCTCGTTCGCGTTCTACAACACCTTCGAGGAAATCGATAGGCTTGCCGCCGGCGTCGAACGCGCGCGCAAGATATTCGCCTAGAGGCCGCCATGGAAATCAACGACCTCTACCGCGACGTGATTCTCGACCACAATCGTCGACCGCGCAATTTTGGAGCTTTGGAACCGGCCGATGCCAGCGTCGAGGGGTTCAATCCGATGTGCGGCGACCGTCTCACGGTGCGCTTGAAAATGAACGACGACAGGATCAGCGACATCCGCTTCGAAGGCCAGGGATGCGCGATATCGACCGCCTCGGCTTCGTTGATGACCGAAGCGGTGAAAGGCAGGACGCGCGCCGAAGCGCTGCGGCTGTTCGACCGGGTGCACGAGCTCCTCACCGACGATGGAGCGCCGCCCGCCGACGAACTCGGCAAGCTCGCCTCACTGTCCGGGGTCCGGGCGTACCCCGCGCGTGTAAAATGCGCGAGCCTGTGCTGGCACACTCTCGCCTCCGCCCTGCGATCCTCCCATCCGCAAGTCTTGCCCACCGTAACCACCGAATGAGTTGCCGAGATGCATTCGTACGAAAATGAACCGATCGTCGTTCAACGCGAGGTCAAGGCCGTAGCCATTCCCGCGGGCGTCGAGGTCAACCTCAAGTTGGGCTCAGTGGGCTATATCACTCAGGCCCTGGGCGGCAGCTTCACCGTGTACATCGACGGCAACTTGTTCCGCATCGCCGGCCAGGATGCGGACGCCATCGGCAAGACCGCCGCGACGGCGCCCGAGGTGCCGCCGGGAGCTTCGGAGGAAGACATCAAGAACGTCGTGTGGCAGCAGCTGAAGACTTG
>WNFC01015727.1_pt1 | contig 12989 bp, 18 predicted proteins | sample 5400541 | NCBI WGS metagenome assembly WNFC01 (sample SAMN13153342, study PRJNA577476) | soil metagenome | isolation source: 120 cm saprolite under Douglas fir tree site 2 hole 2 replicate 1 | place: USA:California | collected 2015-04-18
TCATTGCGGCAGCTCTGCGTTCGAAGACCCGGTGATTCGCATCCACGATGTAGTCGAATGCGCTCTCGCGCTGAATGAACGGCAAGCGCTCGGGGGTTCTGGAAACCGGCGGGTAAGGATCCGCAGTCTGGGAGAGGCTGCGATCGAAGCGCAGGCTCGGTTTCAACTCGCCGTCGTCCGCGCCGAGCGCAAGCTGGGCGCAGGCGATCATGCAAAGAGCGGTAACGGATTTGGCGATGGCCTTGCGCACTGCGCCATGCTACGCGCGCCATCTTTTTCCTCGCATCGAAAAAGTCACGGAGCACCGTTTCTGACAGTCGGCCGGCTTCAGAATGCGTGCGCAACCGAAACGCCGACTCCCCAGTCCGGGCTGCCGTCGGAAAAACCCTTGAGCACGTAAGCCTGCGCTTTCCAGGTGCGGTCGATCTTCTGCGTCCAGAAGGCGGTGAGCTCGCGCTGCGGAGAGCCGCTCGGCGAAGCACGCTCGCGCGTGTCAACGCTCAGCCCGGCGCTGTTGCGCTCGTCGAGCTTGTAGCTGGCTCCCGCGGTGGCATTGAGCACGCTGTTGAGCTGGATGAACGGCGAGCTGCCGAGCTCGGTGTAGCCGATACCGCCGAAATAAGTGACGCGGTCGTAGGCTTTGTATGCGTCCACCTGCATGCCGTAGTCGGTCTCCCCGGTGCCGAGGCCCTGGTCGCGGTCGGCAGTGCCGAGCTTCACCCTGCCCGTGACATCAACGCCGAACGTCGTGGCGCTGTTATAAAAGGCGGTGTACGTCACCGAAGCGACGATATCCCCGAGCCCTGTGGCGGTCGCTTCACTGGCACCTCCGCCTCTGCGCCTTGGATTGGTGCTGGTGACACGCCCGATGCCCGGAACGACCGACGTTCCGCCCGAGATGCTCAGATACGGAACGGTGAGCTTGAAGATCCAGGGGCCGCGGTCATAGCGCGCGATGATGGGAACCGACAGGATCTCGGTGGTGGTCGAGGTGCCGTACTCGCCGCTGCTGTAGTTTAAGCCGACGCCGAGGCTGAACTCCCCGGTGTCCGCGGCGAGCGCGCCCTGCGCGCAGGCGAGCAAGCCGAGCGCGAACAGCTTTGCCCGCATTCCCTTTTTCTCCCTCGGCACTATCAGCGCGTGGGCCGCTCGGGCTTCTCAGGCCTTTCGGGCTTCTCCGGACGCAGTGGCCGCTCCGGCCGTTCCGCGCGGGCATTTTCCGCGCGCTGCTCATTTCCCACTTGGCCCGCTTTCTCGGAACGCACGACTTCGCCCAGCTTGAAGCCCATTGAATTGGCGATCTGGCCCCATCCCTTGCCGCTGGCCCGCTGATCGAGAATGCCCGTCAGCGAGCTTTGCAGCTGCTGCGGCGTGGGATTGGCGATTCCCTGCTGCTTAAGGCTCGCTCCGGCCAGGGACAAGGCGATATTGACGTTGCCGAATCCCATCTTTCCGGTTGGCGACGTGAAGCTGGTGCCGGTGGTGCCCGAGGACAGCTTTACTTCCGTGCCATCACGGAGTCCCGTCACCAGCGACTTCGCGTTGTCTTCGGAGCCGGCCAGCGGAATGTATTTCTGGATCAGGCGATCGGCCGGCTCGGTTGTCTTGCCGGCGCTCTCCGCTTGCGCCCACAGCGCGAGTGGAAACGCCAGCAGGGCGCTTGCGGTCAACAGCAGGGCGGTCTTGAACATAGGTCCTCCGATGAGATGGATAACCACCGCATATTACGATTGCAGTGTTTCAGAACAAACACCAACTTCGCGCGAAGTGTGAAATTCACCACGCGATTTTTGTCGCTTCGCGGCGACGGCTTACATGCCTGTCAGCGATTCGAGAAAGGCGACCAGGTCCTCGAGTTCCCGTTCGGAGAGGTGCTGCCCGTTGAGCTCGGGGTGAGAGCGCACTACGTCGCGCAGCGTCGCGAGGCTGCCGTCGTGCATGTAAGGCGCGGTGCGCGCCGCGTTGCGCAGCCCCGGGACGCGGACGAGGAAGGGCACGCCGGTGTCGGCGAACCCGGCGTTGGTGAAGTGCGGGCCGGAATGGCACCCGCTGCAGCTGCCCTTGCCGACGAAGATCCGCAGGCCGCGCTGCGCCGCGAGCGGATAGCCCGCGGCCGCGGCACCGTCGCCGCGCTCCAGCGCGTCGCGGAAGTCGTCGAACGGCGTGCGGCCAGTGATGAGCGTCTCCTGGAAGGCGGCGAGGGCTTTGCCGACACCGACAAGGATTTCTTCGTCCGACACAGGGGATCGCCCGAATACCGCCTGATATTCGTTTGAATAATTCTTCCTCACTACCCCCGCGACGTGCGCCGGCGTCGCCCGCATCTCCCTCGGCTCCAGCAGGGGCCGGATGCTTTGCGCCCACAGCTTGTCCTGCGCGCCGTCCCAGCCGAACCGCCGGTTGAAGCGCACATTCAGCAGGCTCGGAGTGTTGCGCTCCACTTGCTCGAGGCCGAAGGCGCGCGGGCGTGCGTCTTGGAAGCTGCGGAACGGCACGTGGCAGGTGGCGCAGAGCACCGAGCCGGTGCCGGAGAGCCGCGGCTCGAAGAACAGGCGCTCGCCGAGATTGACCGCTGCGGGCTGGCCGGAGACGGGATTGCTCGGATCAGCGCGCCACGGTGGCGGCCAGGGGCCGTGAAGGAGAATTTTCCGGATCTCCTCGGGGTTGAGTTCGGACGCCGACGCCACTGCCGTCAGCGCAAGCGCGGCGAGAAGGAACGTGACGCGGGCCTTCATGGACCAAAGTGTAAAATGCCCTTTCAATCCGCAGGAGAGAAAAATGAGACGCTTCGCCGCGCTGCTTTTCGCTTGAGCGAAGGCGTTACTCCGCCGCGCGATCTCGGCGAGCTGTTTCGCGGCTTTCTCTCGATCGGAGCGCGCTCGTTCGGCGGGGTGCTGCCGTGGGCGTACCGGGCGATGGTCGAGGAGCGCCGTTGGCTGACGCATGCGGACTTCACCGAGACCATCGGCCTTTGCCAGGTGCTGCCGGGCCCGAACCTCGGCAATGCCTCGATCGTCCTCGGCAAGCGCTGGTTCGGCCTGCCCGGCGCCATCGTCGCCTTTCTCGGCCTGTTTGCGCTGCCATATGTCTGGGTCCTGGGTCTGGCGCTGCTGTATGCCGATTTTGCTTCCAACCCGATCCTCCATGCTGTCGTCACCGGCGTCGGCGCAGCCGGCGCAGGGCTGTTCATCGGCACAGCGGTGAAGCTCGGGCGGCCGCTCGCCAAGCGGCCGGCCGCGCTGGTAATGATCGCCGCCTGCTTCCTCGCGGTGGCGATTGGGCGCGTGTCGCTCCTCATCGTCGTGCCGGTGGCGGCCGCTGTTGGAATTTTTTTATCCAAGAGAGACTTTCTTTGATTCTCCTCGAGCTGGGCCTCTACTTCGCGGTGCTGTCGCTGCTTTCCTTCGGCGGCATGAGCTCGGTGCTTCCCGAGATGCAGCGCTACATGGTCGACGTGAAGGGCTGGATGTCGGCCACCGAGTTCATGCAGCTGTTCGCGGTGGCGCAGGCGGCGCCCGGGCCCAACGTGCTGATGTCCAGCCTGGTCGGCTGGAAGGTCGCCGGCTTCGCCGGCTCGCTGGTCGCGCTCGGCGCGATGTGCGGTCCCGCCGCGGTGCTCGCCTGGTGGGTGTCGGACCTGTGGGATCGGTTCCGCGATTCACCATGGCGCAAGCTGACCCAGCGCGCGCTCGGGCCGCTCGTGGTCGGCCTGGTCCTCGCCGGCGGCTACGTCATCGCGACGCCGGGCAGCCCCGACTGGCGCCTGTGGCTGATCGCCAGCGCGAGCGCCGCGGGAATGTTGGCGACGCGCTTGAACCCGCTGTGGCTGATGGCCGCCGGCGGGGTTGCCGGAGGCTTGTTTCTCTAAGATGAAAAAAATTCTCATCGTGGATCACGACAGGTCGATCCGCGAGCTGCTGCAGCTGCACCTGTCGAACGCGGGCTATGAAGCGCTTGTCGCCGAAGACGCGATCGTCGCCGGCCGCCTGATCCTGCAGTCCGTGCCCGACCTGATGATCGTCGAAGTGGATATGCCTTTCATGAACGGCATCGAGTTCGTCGCCACGCTGAAGGCCGACGGCAGGACGCGCGATATTCCGGTCGTCTTTCTCGGCTCGAACGCGGACTTCGACGACCTCGCCCGGGGGCTCGGCGCCGTCGCGTTTCTCACCAAGCCGGTCTATGCCGACCGCCTGCTCGAAATCGTCGCCAAGCGCCTGTCTTAGCCTCGTCGACCGTCAGCCGGCGCGGCGCCAGACGTGGCGCGAGCGCGAGGCGAGCAGCGGCACCGCCTCGGCGAGGTACTTCTTGAAATGCGCCGTCTGCTGGTGCGCCTCGAAGGCCTGCTCGTCGGTGTAGATCTCGTACAGCATGACCTGCGCGCGATCGTGCGGATCGACCAGCACGTCGAACTGCTTGCAGCCGGGCTCCTTGCGCGCGTGCTGCGCGTTTTCCAGCACCTGCTTCATGAAGCGGTCGACGTTCTCCGGCTTGATGCGCAGCTGCACCTCGAGCACGAAACTCATTTGTTCTCCTCGTTGGCGGGGGTCACCGACAGCAATTTTGCTATAATTCGCGCCCTCCGCGCCCGTAGCTCAGTTGGATAGAGTACCTGGCTACGAACCAGGGGGTCGTGGGTTCAAATCCTGCCGGGCGCGCCAAACTACATCAACGGCTTAGGTGATTTCCCGCCTAGGCCGTTTTTCTTGCCGCGGGGACTTCGACGGGGACCTGAGCGAAGTCAATTCACGCAGTTCTGGCGCTGCGCGCCTACCGAACCTGAAGGGAGAGCCATGAACAAGAACCTAACCGTCGTCCTCCTCCTCGTGCTCGCGGCCGGCTGCAGTAGCAAACCGCAGTATGGAGCCTACGCGCCGCTGATGGATCCGACGCGCAAGGTGAGCGAGCAGGACTGCAGCAGACCGATCGGTACCGACGGCGGCAACCTGATGTGCAGTGAGGTCACTGAGGCCGAGCGCCGTGCCAAGATCGCGGAAGAAGAGCGGCAGGCCAGGGCCCGGAGGGAAACCGAGGAGCGCGCCGCGCGCGAGCGCCTCGAGCGTGAGCGCGCCGAGCAGCTTGCCCGGGAAGAGGCCGCCCGGAAGCAGCGGGCTGCCGAGGAGGAGCGGCTCGCCGCCGAGCACCGCCGGCTGGAGGCCGAGGCCGCGCGCAAGGCCCACGAAGAGCGCGAGCGTCAGGAGAGGGCGGAGGCAGAAGCCCGTGCCCGCCAGCGCGCCGAGCAGGAAGCGCGTGAGGCAGCCGAGCGTGAGTGTCGGCGTCTCGAGCAGGAACGGCTCGACGGCCGCGCTCTACTCGCGAACTTTGTCGCCAACTACGGCAAGGTCGAGGAATTCAAGGGGATAGCCGGGCAGATCACCGCGTTCCTCGACAAGGCTCGCAAGGTGAAGCCATGCCCGCCAGCATGAAGGCACAACGGGCCGCGCTATGGGGTTGACGGAGTTAGGGCTCCGTCCCGAACTATTCGTCCAGTTGGATAGAGTACCTGGCTACGAACCAGGGGGTCGTGGGTTCAAATCTTGCCGAGCGCGCCAATTCCTTCAAGGGGTTAGTTGCAAGTCGAACGACCCCTTAGCTTTTGGTGGGGACTTTTCCGCATCTTGTTGCAGCGTCCGCTGTACGATCCCCAGGAAATTTCATCGCAAGCATCGGCGTTTCGCGAGTGGTGATGCCGCGTACAGTACGGACATCGTTATGGCTCATGCATGGCGCACTACTGTGGCGACCAATACCCCAAAGTACAACGCGAAAGCAAAGCTTGAGGCCTTTGACTGGATGGAAGTCGTTCGCTCCCTCGATACCGAAGGCACCGCGGTGTTGCCGCGGCTTCTTGAGCCCGATGAGTGTGCTTGGCTCGCGGCTGGCTACCCAAAGGATAGTCTGTATCGCTCGCGCATCGTAATGACGCGCCATGGTTTTGGCCGCGGCGAATACAAATACTTTCGCTACCCGTTGCCGGGGCTTCTGCAGGATCTGCGGGAAGCGCTTTATGCCAGGCTCGCCCAAATTGCGAATCGCTGGAACAGGGAAATGGGCATCGAAGTTCGCTACCCAGCCGTTCACGCCGACTTTATTCGCCGCTGCCACCGCGCCGGCCAGAAGCGCCCGACGCCGTTGATTCTTCGATACGTCGAGGACGACTACAACTGCCTGCATCAGGACCTGTACGGTCAGCACGTTTTTCCGCTGCAAGCGACGGTCTTACTCTCGAAACCGGGAACAGACTTCGAGGGCGGCGAGTTCGTCGTGACAGACGTTGGCACAAGGGAGAAGCGGGCTGATGTGGTGCGGCTTGCACAAGGCGACGCGGTTATCCTGGCGGTAAATCTTCCACGACGCCCGCTGACCGGCGAGACGGCCATCGGCGCTCGCTGGCGCCGCGCCGCGTGCGATAACAGAGCATTAAGATCGAGCCGACAGTGCCGGCTGAACAACAAATAGCGGTGAAGAATGCGCGCGGTCTGATCGCGGAGCCATACGTCACCGAGATCCGCATAAACAGCACCTTGGTCTGCGACGAGGAGCATACGTTTCCTCACTGTGTGCGGGTGCGAGGGGCCGCCTCCTTGATAAGGGAAAGCGGCCCTCAGCCGGACTTAGGCGTTCTTGATGAGGCCTAGCTGCGTCAGCGCTGATACGCCGTCGTCTAGGCCAATCTCTTCGACAATCTTGCCGTTCTTGAGACGAAGTACCGTCGTTCCGGTGAAGTGCATCTTGCGACCGGTTGCTGCCGGCAACGATCCTGCCAAGAAATCGCTGAACGCGGGACCGGTATGCGTACCACCACCTTCCCAACGGCCGACAACATACTCACCTTCGGCGATCAGATCCGCGGCACCCCAGAAGTTCAGGTCGGGGAAGGCCTTCCGGAAATCCGTCATGAAGACCTTGATGTCCTCACGACCACACCGCGGCTCGTGAAGGGAGTACTGCAGCAGCATGTTGGGGGCGGCCAGCTCGTCGACGATGCCGAGGTCACAGGTCTTACCCCAGAAATTTGTGAACCAACGGCCGACGATTGCTTTGTTGTCTTGTTCGACGGACATGACTTGTTCCTTTCGTTTGAATGAAAATATGAATGAAAAAGGAAGGCTAATGATCGGAGACAAAGAGCACGCTCCGTTTCTTGCCCTTGAAAAGTCATTCCAACGCTAGGAGATGGATCGCAAGAATCGGGAAGCACAAAGAGATCGATCGACTTAATCTCTTGCTCTTTCGCGAGCGAAGCGGATGACGTGAGCACGTATCCACTATTTGGCAGTTCAGGACACGTCGCGATAGAGACCATGGGGCGGCGAGCTTTCGTACTCCGTGGCTTCGCCCAGCCTTACGTCGATAAGCTGCTGTCCTCCATCATCGAGGTGGAGCGGGCTTCACCGTTTCGTCATATGGTCACGCCGAGTGGCTTTACCATGTCGGTGGCGCTGACCAACTGCGGCGCACTGGGCTGGACGACGGACCGGCGCGGCTATCGGTACACGGGAATTGATCCCGACAATGACCGGCCCTGGCCCGCGATGCCAGCCGTCTTCGCGCAGCTTGCCAGCAACGCCGCGCAGGCTGCGGGGTTCGGGGGGTTCACGCCTGACGCCTGCCTGGTCAATCGCTATGGCCCTAGCGCACGGCTGACACTGCACCAGGACAAGAACGAACGCGATTTCGATGCGCCCATTGTCTCCGTGTCCCTCGGAATGACCGCCATTTTTCTATTTGGCGGCCTCGAGCGAACCCACAAGACCGCCAAGATTCCGCTGTACCACGGGGACGTGGCCGTTTGGGGTGGGGAGGATCGGCTGCGATACCACGGCGTAAAGCCGCTCAAGGGCGAGCCCCATTCTTTGCTCGGCAGGCAGCGTATCAACCTGACTTTCCGCAAGGCGGGTTGAAAGCGCGCTCAATCTCAGGTCAATTCGACCGCAAGAGACGGAGTTTCTCGGTCAGCTAGTCACCCTACAGTGGTGACATGATCGGTTTCAGCACCGAACGTCACATCCCACAAGCGGTGTCCGCAGCGCCGGTCAAGTTGGGCACGTCATTTCGTCCAGACCGGGCGGAACGAGACAAAGTCCTTCGATGCCTCCAGGAGCTTGTCGATGGCGGATTCGCCAGCTGGTGGATCAATGAGGTCGGCTGTACTGAGCTGCACTTCGTCGACGGGAAAGCGTTTCTCCTGCAGGACGAGGGGGTCGTTTGCCTGCGCTGACACTTTTACTAAGGAGTAGGACCGTGGAGCTATTCTTGGACAAGATCGACTCGCCGCTGGGCGAAATGCTGCTCGTCACCGACAGCCAAGGCCTGGTTCGCGCTCTGGATTTCGCCAACCACAATGTGCGCCTGCAACGTGAGTTGCGAGAGCGCTTCAGCGATATCGAGCCGCGCGAAGCAGTCAATACCGAGGCCGTGAGAGTGATTTCCGGAAAGCTCGATCGCTACGGCATTGGACGACATTGCGATAGCCGCCGATGGCACTGATTTTCAACGCCAGGTTTGGGCGGCGCTCCGCAACATCCCGGCTGGGAAGACCACTACCTATGGGGAATTAGCGCGATCCCTCGGCCATACCGATCCGCGTATGGCGAAGGACGTCGGCGCGGCGATCGGGGCCAATCCGATTGCGGTCATCGTTCCTTGCCATCGTGTGATGGGGAAGGATGGGACGCTCAAGGGCTACGCCTGGGGCCTGCAGCGTAAGCACCGCCTACTGACGCACGAGAAGGCGGAGGTGCTCCAAAGCGGGACCGCTGCGCTGTTCAGCCTATGAGCTGGCGGAACACTCGGGAGCGTCTCTGAAATTCGACCGCAAGAGTCGGAGTTTCTTGCGGTCGAATCTCTTCCATACTGGGCGCTGCACATCTAGCCAGACAGGAATGGCCATGAAATCGAAGCACGCTGCTAGAACCGCCAGGGACATTACGAAGGATCCGCGTTGGGCCGCAGTCATGTCGCGCGATCCGGCCGCGGACGATCAGTTCGTCTACGCGGTCAAAACGACGGGCATCTACTGCAAGCCAAGCAGCGCATCGCGTCTGCCAAAGCCCGAGAATGTCGAATTTTTCGTTACAGCGAAGGCTGCTGAAGCTGCCGGTTACCGGTCGAGCACGGCTATGGACCAGACGAAGATCGCGACCGAGCACGCGAAGCTCGTCGCGGAAGCCTGTCGGAAGATCGAAGCGGCCGAAACGGCACCGAGCTTGGCGGCGCTGGCGAAATCCGCTCGCATGAGCCCGTTCCACCTACACCGGGTGTTCAAGGAAGTGATGGGCCTCACGCCCAAGGCCTACGCCTCGGCGCACCGCGCGCGCCGCATGCGCGAGCGTCTCACTGGCTCCGCTGAATCGATCACCAATGCGATCTACGACGCGGGCTTCAACTCCAATAGTCGATTTTACGAGGCCTCGGACCGGGTACTCGGTATGCGCGCCAGGGACTACCGCGCCGGCGGCACGAACGCGGCGATTCGCTTCGCCGTAGGCCAAAGCTCACTCGGTTCGATCCTGGTCGCGCAAAGCGAGCGCGGTGTCTGCGCGATTCTTCTGGGCGACGATCCCGAAAAGCTCGTTCGCGATCTTCAGGACCAATTCCCTCGGGCCGAGCTCATCGGCGCCGACAGAGCCTTCGAGAAGCTGGTCGCCCGGGTTGTCGGGTTCGTTGAAGCGCCGCAGCGCGGCCTCAAGCTACCGCTGGATCTCCAGGGGACTGCTTTCCAGGAACGCGTCTGGCAGGCTCTCAGGAAGATCCCTCCGGGCACCACGGTGAGCTATGCTGATATCGCCAAGCGCATCGGAAAGCCCAAAGCCGTGCGCGCGGTGGCGCAGGCCTGCGGGGCGAATCACCTGGCAGTGGCGATTCCCTGTCACCGTGTCGTGCGGCGTGATGGCGACTTGTCCGGATACCGATGGGGCGTGGATCGAAAGCGCGAGCTCCTCGAACGGGAGAAGCGCTCCTGGATCTTCAATCAAAAGGCCCAGCCGCGCGCATGATGCGTCTCGCCAAATTCGACTGGAAGGCCATCGAGGCCAGGCTGGCTCTTGAAGGCCAGGCGATACTCCCGGGGCTGCTTTCCGCGGCCGAATGCGATGCGCTCTCCGCCGTCGATGCGAATGACAGGGCGTTCGGGGACGTGGGTTCGTTCGATGCGCTTCTCCTCGAGGGTGGCGAGTCCCTGCACTTCGCGAAGCTGCTTTCGCTCCAGGAGCTTCGCGCGAACCTCTACGAAAAGCTCGCACCCATCGCCAACCGCTGGAACGACATGATGGGCTTGGCGGAGCGCTATCCAGCGCGGCTGGATCAGCTCCAGCAGGTGTGCCGCAAGGCCGGTCAGCGGCGCCCGCTGTCGGCGGTTAGTCGGTTGCGTGAAGGCGATCACCAGGCGTTGCGCCAGCATGTCGAAGGAGATTGCGTGTTCTCGCTGCAAGCCGCCCTATTGCTAAGGCAACCGGGAAAAGACTTCATGGGGGGCGACCTGGTGATGACCGAGCAGCGTCCACGCATGCAAACGCGGCCCATGGTGGTACCTCTGCAAAAAGGTGATGCGACAGTCTTTGCTGTTCACCACCGACCGTTCAAGGGGACGAAGGGGTACTACCGCGTCAATCTCCGGCACGGAGTGAGTCGGGTGCGAAGTGGCGAGCGGGTCGCCGTAGACCTACTCTTTCACGACGCGCCATGACCAAGAAGTCCTGGACGTTGCTGGATGCCGACCGCAAGCCGTATCAAAGCGCAGTCCCCGGATCTCTTGGTGGGCATCGCAGGCAGCGCACCTATGGGCGTCTTACCTGCCGTGCAGCGAATCAAGCAATCGCCCGCGGCGGCTATGTGAAGCACCGCGTGTTCTTCCTCGATGAACGCACGGCAAAGGCCGCAGGCTACCGGCCGTGCGCTGTGTGTATGCCCGCGGAATATGACGCGTGGCAGGCGAACCGCAGCCGTGGGGACTTTGGTGGGGACTCGACAGTACAAGACAGAACAAAACGGCGCTAAATGATCAGAACGGGCGGCGCCGAGTGATACTTCAATCAATAGGTTGCGCTTGGCGGATTACCTACGAACCAGGGGGTCGTGGGCTCAAATCCTGCCGGGCGCGCCAGATAAATGAACGGGTTGCAGCGATGCAGCCCTTTTACATTCTGCGTCGCTACGCAGCGAGTTTTAGCGGTTCGACTTTTGGACGACGTTTCTTGGACGCTTGCCAAAGGTCGTAGGACGCTTGCATCCGCAGCCATGATTCCGCGCTGCCGCCGAGCGCCGCCGCTAGCCGAAGAGCCATATCTGCACTTACCGCCGCGCGACCATTGACGACGCGAGATAGAGCGACGCGCGATACGCCGAGTTTCTTTGCGAACTCGCTAACGGAGAGGCCGGCTTCCCCTAATACGGTGTCCTGGAGCACTTCGCCAGGGTGGGGCGGGTTGTGCATGCGCGTCCGTTTCGTCTTCATCTCTATCGCCTCTAAGTGGTAATCCTGATAGTCCACAAGGACCGCGTCTTCGCCTTCAAAGGTGAAGATCAGGCGCCAGTTCTTGTTGACTGTCACTGCAAAGTGCCCCGCAAAGCCTCCTTTGAGGGCATGGAACTTCCATCCCGGCAAGTTCATGTCTTCCGGCCCACTTGCCGCGTCCAGTCTTGCGAGCTGCAGTCGTAGACGTGGCGCATGGGTCCAGTTAGGAGCTCGAAACCAGATCCTGTTCCTAGCTGCGCGACCCGCGCGTGTTCAAGCTTCGATTACTTGCTCGTGGAGTCGACGGGGCGCTCGGACCCGCTGCCCATCGCGGAGCCTCGCTTGGGCCGGCGGACGGCTCTCACCTTCCCGCTCCTTCCTCCTCCGCAGAAGAACTGATCGCCGCCATCGGACTCGAGCCCCGACACGCTCACTCCAGGCGGCATCTCGAGCCTCTCCAGGACCTCTCCCGTTCGAGGATCGACTCGCCTCAAATCGCTCTCGTCAGCTTCCCAGGTGGCGTGCCAGAGCTCGCCGTCGATCCAGGTGACCCCGGTGACGAAGCGGTTGGACTCGATGGTGCGAAGAATCGCCCCTGTCTGGGGATCGATTTGATGGATCTTCCGGTCCCGATACTGCCCCACCCAGAGCGTCCCTTCGGCCCACGCGAGCCCCGAGTCACCGCCGCCGCCGGGCGCCGGGATCGTGGCGAGCACACGGCCGGTCTTCGGATCGATCTTCTGGATGCGGTCCTCGGCGAGCTGAAACAGGTGCTGGCCGTCGAAGGCCGTTCCTGCATGCGCGGCGACATCGATCGAGCGCAGCGTCTTACCGCTCGCAGGATCGAAGGCGTTCAGCTTGTCTCCGGACGCAAACCAGACATTCTGACCGTCATACGTGACTCCCCCCACGGCCTCGGCACCCGGAAATGGCCCGTACTCACGGAGGATCTTGGCTGTTGATTTGCTCATGTGTCCATCTTAGTCAATCGGCAAAGGAGCGGGGAGTAACAAGGTCGTCGGGAATCCCGGCACGGGCGGGGTCGTCCAACGACGAGCTCGCCCGCGACCAAACGACTGCACCTTGCCTGCTGCCGCAAGCGGGTCGAGTGCCCGCTGCACGGTGCGCTGGCTGGCTCCAAGCGCAAGCGCCAGGGCCGAGCTCGACCACGACTCGCCGTCGGCGAGGAACGCGAGCACCGCCGCATGCTCCTCTTCGACGGGCGGCGCCAGCACGACGACCTCGCGTGCGCGGCGCGGCACCAGCGCAAACCCTCGCTTCGTCGCGCTCACGCCGGCCAGCCTCCGAAGCACCGTGCGAAGCCGCCCGACTTCGACTCGCAACCGCGCGCGATGCGATTCGTCGGCGAGCTTCGCTCGGAATGCCCGCGCGACGAGCGTGCCCCTCGGTACGTCTCCGGGCCACGCTTCGCCCAGCGCGCGTGCGAGCGCGAACAACACCGGACGCCTCGCGAGTGAGACGACCGCGTCCGAGTCACGCACGACGTGACGGCACGCGTCCACGACGAACGCCT
>WNFC01007250.1_pt1 | contig 12984 bp, 17 predicted proteins | sample 5400541 | NCBI WGS metagenome assembly WNFC01 (sample SAMN13153342, study PRJNA577476) | soil metagenome | isolation source: 120 cm saprolite under Douglas fir tree site 2 hole 2 replicate 1 | place: USA:California | collected 2015-04-18
CCTGTGGCTTGTAGCAAAGGGACCTAGACATCGAGTGAGCTGGGAACTGGAATTGTGCAGGATCGAAAGGAGAGAAAGAGCTGCCATCTTTACATCATCATTCATATTCTGTCGTACTATTTTTCACAACTTGTATACATCTTTCTTCCTCTCCTTCGATCACTATCAGCTACGCGTTCCTCTGTATTATCTGTGCCAAATTGGTGTCATATCCCACACACTGTATGCCCTCGTATTCCATTTCCTGAGTAATGTCACCACCTTTGCAACACAATCCTAAGGAAGGACATATATCAGACGTACCTCTTCGCCGGCTCGAAACACGGAAGAAATGTCTTTATAAGAGAGATCAGCGTTGGGGTTGCCTTGCAAATATTCGAGGACCTCAATCGTGGAGGGTTCCCGCATGATTTGACTCCGTAGTTTGATGCGTGCACGGAGAGCACGATATTCAGGAAAATTGGTGACACTCATGCGTTTCAGCCACATGTCCCGGCACTGCACATGATGTTAGAAGCCTATCATGATAAGTGACAATGTTCCGATGTCCTTACGTTGTACGAGATGTCAAACCATTTGAGTTTTGTCGGAGGAAGGTTGACCCTTGTATATTCACCGTAATAATGAAGGTGGTCATGGGTGCTTGAAAACACATGGAACGACTGGTTGTCATGTTCAACTGTCGAGACAGTAGCCCGGGGGCGGATTACAAGTCCCGGTTTCCCGGGACTCGTTGGCACAAAGGGCTGCGCAACGCCGTGGGCACAGAGGAATTTATTGTATCCAGGGATTTTCCGACCCTCTGGCCACTCCTTCCTCGCATGACCTCCAAATGTCTTGGAAAACGTAACCCACATGATCCCCGGTGTCTCTTTAGCAAGAACAGCTTCATCCCTTGTGATTTCATAGGGTTTGAGACCCATGCGTGCACAAATGTCCGCCAAAGTAGCATTGGTGAACCCTCTGGCACCACGTAAGGCGGACGTGAGTGGAGTAGGAACAGTTCTCTGGCCACCAGTTATCCGAGATTGTACTGGCATGTCAACGCTACAAGAATTACTCGCGTGAAGGCATATCTACGCAGGCTAGGAAGTATGCGTACACTGTCATACTAGCAGTTCGTCGATTGCCATAGGAAGGACGTGTCGTGTTCGAGCCTTGCACAGATGCCCCACTTGACGTTAAATTGTACCTTCTGGTACTGAACTGTGATGTAGATTTTCTCGTAGAAGTCCTAGCGCGTGGTCCTTCGGTATAAGATGGAGCTGGAGACTCAGCAGCTGCGGCCTGTCACATATGGATCATAAATGTCAAACTATTTGGAAAAATGAGGAGTCGGAGCTGGCACACCGGCTGACTCGGACCCTGCTGAGTGGTGACAACGGCCACTCTAGATCTACTCTGCGCGAAATGTGATGGTAGCTGACTCGGAGGCCCTCTAGATCAACTCGATGCCACACATCTCCAGAGTACGTGGGACGTACAGTCAGCTGGGAGCGATGAGGAGCATCGGTGCCCTCTTCACCCACTAGCTCAGACAGTATTTTGCGGTACTGTTGAGATTTGAACTGTTCTGCTTCATTGTCAGCCTCTAGCACAAGGCAGCGCAATCTCATCTGGGCCACCGATTGCACTTCTTCCACGTCCATATCCCACTAGTTTAGCCTAGGCGGATTTCCCTGAGAATAGGTTGTGAGATGGTGGGGCGATGATAGGTCAAGGCCGTTGTTGCCGCACTCTGCTCCCCTAGTACAAGAGGCTTATCGATGAGACTAATGTGGGGCACGTCTTAGTAAATAGACACGTAAATTCGAACCCACGAACCCACGAAGTCAATTTCATATACCTTTTCTTTACTATTGGCATGACGTGAAGACGCCCTGAGACAGGAACCTGAAGGTTGAAGGCCTGAACGTTCCAGAACATCTGAACCGCCAGGAAAAACAGCGATGCTGTCAAGGAAGCAGCTCTTTTTCAACAGTTACTTGGAGCGCAACTTGAAGGGCCTTGGCCTTGCCTTCCGAAGTCGCCCCTCTGGCGTCCGACCCGGACCGGCCGGCCCCATGTCTTGCTGTTCCAGCTGCCAGGCGTCTCTAAGATGACTATGCGACGATGACCCGCCCGAACCCCCACCACGCAATCGCGAACGTTGTATGGCGGGGAGAGCCATGGCATGGCCTCACAGACGATGCCTGCGATCTGCTCTGAGAGCGTGCTTCTTCGCTTTCCCTACCGTACCCTATCATTCAGACTACAGCCCTCACCCTCACCCTCGTTCCCTTGTCATCCTTGCCGCGCGGGTATTGTTGCCGCATTCACCATGGGTTCATAGCGTCTCATTCCTTCCGCCTTGTTGGCCATTAGCTTCAAGTTAGATACGGTTGTAGCAGAAGGAGGCACCCACTCGGATAGAAATCCCCGCTCCGCTCGCATGCGAGTAACAGTGTCCCTTTTCTCGGACCTTGGTGTGTCTTTATTCCTCTCTAAGCTTGAAGCTTGAAGCACTCTCATCGAAATCTCGCTCGCTGGGCGATTTCGTTGGCCCCTCGCTCCTCATTCTCCCCTTCCTCGTCTTCTCACTGCGCGGTGACAGTCGCGCTACAGCAGTCAGGTGTGCATGATTGGTAAAGTCAATTGAAAGTACATCATCATTCATATTCTGCTGTCGTATTTTTCACCAATGCGTCTGCGTCTTCTTGGATCACTCTCGGCTATGAATCCTCTGTATTATTTTTGCCAAATTGGTGTCATATCCAACGGATTGGATGCCATCGCATATCATTTCCTGAAAATGTCATCACCTTTGCAACACAATTACAATGAAAGACGTACTTCTTCGCCAGCTCTAAATGCGGCAGAAATATCTTTATGTATGACGGCAATCGAGTTGCCCTGCAAACATTCGCGGACCTCAGTGATGGACGGTTCCCGCTTTAATTTATTGCGCATCGTGATGCGCGCACGGATAGCACAATGCGAAGTTGTGGTATTGATGCGTTTCAACCAAGCATCCCGGCACTGCACACGATGTTAGAACCATATTCTGACAAAGTAACAGAGCTTCGACGTCCTCACATCGCGTGAGAGGTCAGACCATTTGAGTTCTATCTGAGGAAGGTTGACCTTCATATATTCCCCAGAATAAAACAGGAGATTGTCATGTGTGCTCGAAAACACATGGAACGACTGGTTGTCATCTTCAGCTGTCGGGACAGTAGCTGGGGGAAGGATTACAAGTCCTGGTTTCCCAGGGCTCGTTGGCATAAAAGGTTGTGCAACGAGGTTCATGCAGAGGAAATACTTGTATCCAGGAACTTTTTGACCTGTCCGCCACTCTTTCTTCCGAATATCTCCAAACGTCTTGGAAAAGGCGGCCCACGTAATTCCTGGTGTCGCCTTGGCAAGAACAGCCTCATCCCTTGTAAGTTCAAAGGGTTTGAGACCCATGCGGACACAAATTTCAGCCAACGTAGAATTACTGAATTGCGAGTCCCTGGCATTGCGTAAGGAGGGCGCGGAAGGGACAGGAACAGTTCTCTGGCCTCTCCTCTGGCCGCTAGTCATTGAGGATTGTGCTTGCCTGTTGTCACTAACAGAATTACTCCTCGAGTGAGGGCGCATGTACCGCCAGGCTAGGAATTGTACGTACATGCTAGCAGTTCCAAGTCGTTGATTGCTATGAGAAGGACGTGTCGTGTTCGAGCTTCGCACAGACGCCCTATGTGACACTAAATTGTCGCTTCCTCCACCGGACTGTGATGCTGTATCACAGCTTCTTGTAGAGCCAGTGCGTGGCTCCGAGTCTTCGATGTGAGCTTGGGCTGGCAAACCAGTAACTGAGGCCTATCGTATATGAGTCATATATGTCAATTGATTTGGAAAAAGGAGCTGGCATACCAGCTGGGCCCGTGGATTGGCTACAGACACTCTACCCAGCGCGAAATATGTTGCCAGCTGATGGACATCAAGGTCAACCGGATGTCGTACATCTCCAGAGCAAATAGACTGGATATGATATATATCCGGGACTTACAGTTGGCAAAACAGGACGTGCAGCAGCATCCCCTGGCATGAAAAGAACACTGGATGCCTGAGGGTGGCCCGGGTGAGGGGCATCGGCATCGGCATGGCTGGCCTCTTCGCCCACCAGTTCTGCTAATAAATCACGGTACTTCTTCGCCTTGTACTGTTCAGCGTCTTTGTCGGCTTCCAGGACCAGACATTGCAATCTCGTCTGGGCCAACAATTTCGCTTCTTCCATGTCCATTTTAACACAGACTTTTCCTGAGGGTAGATAAAGAAATGGTAGGGCGATGGCGGGTGAAAGCTGTTGTTGCTACACCCCGCTGCCCCTATATGAAGCCTATCAATGAGGCATCGATGAGGCCTCATGGATATCATTTGATGTTATTCTATGTGCTTCTTTCTGTACATACTTCGATGGGCTTCGATCCCATTCTATTCTAGTGATCATGTACAATGTCTGTAGAATAGAATGTAGTCAAAGATAATCAAATGAGATCGATAATTCGACCCCATTCTACCCCGCGTGATGTGACTCTTTTTGGATAATGGAACTGACCACTTTTCGAGGCCCATCGAAGGAAAAATGAAATATTCGACGTCGTTCTATCTGCCTCTACCTCGTTCAACGCATTTCTGACTGGGGATGAGGTCGATGAGGGACTAATGAGGGTCGCATCTTAGTAAATAGACACGTAAATTCGAACTCGCCGAATCAAACTGTGCGTCTTCTTATTGGCAGGACGTGAAGAAGCCCAACGGGAACCTGAAGGCTGACGCGTGAAGGCTGTGAAACTTGAAGGCCTAGATGTTCCAGAACATCTGAATCGCCAGGAAAAACAGTGGTGCCGCTGTCTAGGACGCTACCGTTGTTTAGGTCGCTTGTCAGTGAAGCGCTAGCTGCAGCCACCAATCATGGGGTGCTCGACAACATTTATCGTGACCTATATGGTGGGTTAGTGCGCGACACACGGTCCTGTACTATAGAGACAACAATAAAGTTACGAACTTTACTTTCCGCACAATCTCATGGAATAGGCTAGAAAATGCCACTCAATATAAGCGGCGCACTGACATAAAACGTCATCTTCCTCACACTTCAACTGGAGTCGGGGCTCAGCTGATGTCGTGTCGAGATAAGGCAACGCAATAGTCAATGGAGCACCATTTTGGTCACACCAACAGTATGGAGGCTTTACCATGTATCATACTCAGGGAAGCGGGTCTACGGATTGGGAAATTGGTTCCCGACTCTACGCCATGTCTAGTAACATCAGAGCACCTGTGTCAGATGTTGGTTACCCTCCTTGTCGCTGGGGCATGACCCTTAACAGAAGAGGAGCAGCACGTCCTCTCGTTGACTTGTCATAAGCTAGGCTATCTCTGCTTTCGGTCTTTATTTCGGGGCATGTCGGTTGTTATGTCTAGGCGGTCGGATGTTATGAAGTAATGAGTTAACGGTCTTGAAGCGTGTCAGGGGGCCGCGGCGGGCTTCCAGTCGAGTCAGCGGGGTTTGTGGTGTGGTAGACGTACGTCTTCAGAGTGTCTTTACATGTGTCATTTGCGGCAGTAAAATGATTGAATCTCGAACTTGACGGGTGGTCACGGTGTCGTGCGAGTTGGGCTCGGAGTGCCCGGGCCGGGCACACATCACCGATCCGAACATTGCCCTCCTCCCTCCCCGACATGGCCGACCGCAAGCCCGTCGTCACCCTTCATTGCGCAACCCCTCTCAACCACTTCGCTGTGCCTCGTTACACATTCTGAACAAGTTATTGTTTCTCCTCTTATTTGGATACCCGCCCCTGACTGCTTGCTACTAAAGTAACATTCCGAGTGGGCAGCTAGGGATATCTATATGAGTGCGGGTGTTTCTACTCTACGTCCTCCATCGCTAACTAATCAATCCTATCTGCGACTTCCCGGCACTGAACCGAGCCGCCACTAGTACTGGCATGCTGTCACGCTCCTCGAAGTCCTCTTGCTGTCTCGCTCACTTGATGATTTCGTCAGCCTCTTTCGCTCCTCATAGGCCTCATTCTCTGCCTCTTTGTCGTCTCACCTTCTCTTCTCTTCCTCCTCGAACTCAACCACACGGCCGCAGTCACGGTCATGCCTCAGCAGTCGGATGTCCATGGGTGGTAAGCATCATCATTCATATTCTGCCGTACTCCTTTTCACAAAAATACATCTGTCTGTGTCTTCCTGGATTACTATCAACTACGCATTCCTCTGTATTATCTTTGCCAAATTTGTGTCGTACCCGACACATTGTATTCCTTCGTATATCATTTCCTGAAATGTCACCGCCTTTGAAACACAATTCCAAGGAAGGGTATATATTGGACGTACCTCTTCGCCGGCTAGAAATGCAGCAGAAATATATTTTGTTGACCGACTACCGCTATGGTTGGAGTTGCCCTGCAAATACTCGAGAACCTCGGCGGTGGAGGGTTCCCGCTGGTGTGTACTTCGCAATTTGATTCGTGCACGGAGAGCACGATATCTAAATGAATTTGTGATACTGATGCGTCTCAGCCAAATGTCCCGGCACTACACACAATGTTAGAAACCCCTTCTTATCAACGAGAAAATTTCGACATCCTTACCTCGCGCGGGAGGTCACACCATTTAATTTTTACCTGAGGAAGGTCAACCCTTGTATATTTTCCGAGGTAGCGAAGAAGGTTCGGGTTGTCGACAGTACTTGAAAATACATTGAACGACTGGTTGTCATTTTGAACTGTTCCAACAGTAGCCGGGGGGTGAATTACAACTCCTGGTTTCCCGGGGTTTATTGGCACAAAAGGCTGCACAACGAGGCCAGCGCAGAAAAATGTTTTGTAACCAGGGATCTTGTGGCCGTTCGGCCACTCCTTCCTCCAAGAATCTCCAAATGTCCTGGAAAAAGTCTCCCACATAATCTCTGGCGTCTCTTTAGCAAGAGCAGCTTCATCCCGTGTGAGTTCAAATTGTTTGAGACCCATCCGTGCGCAAATTTCCGAAAACGTGGCATTCCTGACATTTCTGGCACCACATAAGGCAGACGCGGATGGGCTAGGAACAGTTCTCCGCCCACTCCTCTGTCTGCCGGTCAGTCGGGATTGTGCCGGTCTGTTAACGCTACAAGGATTGCTCCTCGAGTGAGAGCGTATCTACGCAGGCTAGGAATTGTGCGTACATGTTAACACTGGCACTTTGCTGATTGTCGCGAGAAGGACATGATGTGTCCAAACTTTGTGCAGATGCCCCATGTGACGCTACATCGTGCATTCTGCCACGGGACTGTGATGGTGATGCATGGTTTCTCATACGGCTGCGAGTGCATGGCCCTTCAATATTGGCCTGAGCTGGCAACTCAACGATTGCAGCCTATCGTATATGGATCATATATGTTAGTTGGTTCGGAAATAATGAGCAGCAGAGATAGCCCACCGGCTGAGCCTGTGGAGTGGTGACAGCGGCCACTCTACTCCCCCCAAAGAATGACGCCAGCTAAGGAGGGACATCCAGATCGGAGCAAATATATTGAACATGTGTATGTGACGTACTGCTGGCAATAAAGGGAGTGCAGCAGCGCCTCCTTGGATGAGAAGACTACCAGAGGCCTGGGGATGATGGCGAGAAGGATCGGCGCCCTCTTCGCCCGCTAGTAGATCGGAGAGAATACCACGGTACAGTTCAGCCTTGAATTGCGCCGCATCTCTGTCAGCTTCTAGCACAATTTGACGTAATCTCGTCTGGCCCGACGATTGCACTTCTTCCATGTCCATGTCGCACTTTATCCCAGAATTTTCCTGAGGGTAGGTGGCCTAAAAGCGCTGCGGTGGGGCGACGGTGGATGAAAGTTGGTGTTGCTGCATCCCGATGCCCCCTATATGAAGCCTACAATGAGGGATCGATTGGGGCTGACGGGCGTCACATCTTAGTAAATAGACACGTAAATTCGAACCCACGAACTCAATTGCGTTTTCTTTATTGGCAGGACGCCGTGGGCGTCGTGACTCGAGACAAGAAACCGATGCCCAACGCCTGGAACTTGGAGCTTGAAGGCCTGAACGTTCCTGAGCATCTGAACTAACAGGGAAAACAGTGATTCGGCTGTCGAGAAGGCAGCCTTTTTTTCAACGTCGCTTACAAGCGCGAGCGGGGACAACGATCATGGGGTGCTCGATAACATTTACCGTGACCCTAAATGGTGGGAACTTCCCACGTTGAACGTTGCCAGTGAACGGCCCTCCGAGTCCGCGGTCCTGGTTTTCTTGTGCTGCGCATCGGTTGCTTTCCGAACGCACTCTCCTTTATCACCATCATGTGTCGTAAGAACTCGCCTGTAATCACTATTAATCACTGGCTAAACATGACCCGCATCATTATACATATCGCCTAATCATGAAGCAAAAATCAGACCCCAACTTGAAGAAGGGACTCGGCAGGCCTGGCAAGGGAATGTCAGGTGTTTCTGCTCGTGCTTCTCAATCCTCTATGATATGTTCTTCAAACGTCAATGAGAAATCGTATTGAACGTTGAACCCTCAAAGAAGTGCCTTGCATGAGGCCTTTGACTGATATCGTTTCTTCGTAGCACAGGCAAAGTCTATGTTAACAAAGAGTCGAAAATGCTCAGAGAGAATACTCTTCGCCCTTGCCACTGCCCCTTGGAGGTGAAGTCTCACTGAAAGTGCATGAAGACGAGGAGAAACACACCTCGTATTTTATTCCCAAGGCTTGAGTATAGTATCCATATTCAGAGCTGCCATGCGGGATAGAAAAATGCAGAACTTTGAGTCCAGCGGCGACGACGCTCTCCCACAACTTGGCAAAGCAGAAAAAACCTGCCGCGCTAGCGAGAGGTAATGCCAGCTGGCAATCGATAATAGTCATCATGATGCCGTCGTCCCGCTTATCTCTCACTAGAGCAAAGTACCTCAACTGCGGGAGGTTTTTCCTCATGCACTGGATTCAGAACACTTTTCTGTTCCGCGGACCTGGAAAGGATCGCGGAACTGCGTCGTACATGCATATAAACCGGACGCGCTCCCAAGTACGTTCCGGCAGGTGCATTCCAGTTCTTCTAAGTTCACCCTACCTTTGATCAACTTCTCTTCCTCTTCGCCCGCCGCTTTTGTCCCCTTCGCTTAGCACTGTATCCCTTGCCTTCCTTTTTCCCCATGAGGAATACTTTCAATATGCTCGCCATCACGATGCTCATCAGCGCGGGCTGTCACGCTCGTGCGCGCCACGACGGAACGCCGAGTCCACTTGGTCTTTGGAACCAATAAGTAACTGAAGCCCAGAAATATGTCAAGGGCGACGCGCAGCACAGTGGTGACTTCCGCGCGCGAGGCTGCACTACCAACCCAGCAACAATGAGGACCTTGTCGCAGTGTATATTCGTGGCACCTTGGAGCTCATTATTAAATGTGAACGCGTGCGACTCGGAACAGGTCAAGATTGAGGTCGATGGGAAGACCTACATCAATGGGGCAACATTCGGTGCGGCCACACAGGGCTATAGGTGGGTATTAGCCTTTTTCTGAGACAACAACGCAATGACCTCCTTACCTCTTCATATTAGATACCTGGACACTGGCATTCTATTGACTCACGATAATGGCGAACTGATGCGCTACGGCAGGCGAGGAACCATGCGGGTACTTTGGTGGGGGCTGCCCGATCGTGCAGTTTACTTTTCAGAATGCTCACCCGGGGTGCTCAAAATACGACTGTATGTCTTTAGTGCAATATCAACCACCGTGCGTTACCACCGATAATCTGCGCCGAAAATCACCTCATCGTTATCTTAGGTCGTCCGATACTACTACTTTCCCGCCGGTCACATTCGGGTGGGCTTCGTTCACTTGTCCCTCGTATGTATGCGTGGCACTGACGTGTATTTGTAGCCTTGTAGGTGGTCATTGTACTGGCTACGGCAAAGATTGTACGGCTAGTTTTGTCGTCGACTGCTTTTTTCGAATGGCTGAATAATTTGCGCAGGCTTCGTAGGAAATTGCCCCACAGATCCAATGACGTGCGGTGAAGATAATGTAATTCTATCTCGGATCCTTCTCTTCCTCTGAAATGAAAAGTTGGCGTCCAGGTGTCTCTCGGGATTACATTCTGCCCTTACTGCGGTCATGGCCAATAACAGATGGAGATGCTGAGGTGATGCAAAAATAATTCGTCGCCACCTTCTACATACGTACACCAAAGGGTTTCCACATCGACATGTAGAAATGCATATAATCCCCCGGGCAGTGATCAAATACTTGAAGGAGTAGTCTTGAAGTGGCACGGCGATGGCGACGGTGAAGGCGAGGCCGTGAGGGCGGGCAACTGCAAGGCCACAATGGCGATGGCGAGTTTGGGGGCACAATGACGATGTGTGAGGCCTGAGGGCCTGGAGCGTCGCAACGACGTTACGTGCAGCCTCTGCCGCTCGCCACATGAAAAAAATATCACTGTCCGATAGGAAGATAGGCAAGGCTGGCCAGACGCCTATGTCCCCAACTGGTCTTTTTCTGTGCAGTTGAGCCGCCGTTTCAAGCGACACGGCGATGCGCACACAATGTTTCGCCATCTTCGGCAGACGTGGATTAGCGTATGCCATGAATGATTCCTCCAATGAACCATTAAATAGAGATTGAATGTTTCTATGAAGACGTCGTCCGGAAGTACCAGTATGTCGATCATGTTGTCACCTAACTTACATTAAATTAGTCGGTGGTTTTTGTGGACGGTGCATAAAGACTTACGTTGATACTATCCTCACCTAGCTAGTCCGGTCCTTTGGGTGCCAGGAAATAAATGATACGACGAAGAAAAGCATGGACGAGAAGACGGGTAGAACGAGGCGTGGAGGGCAAGTGAGGCGACGTACGTGGGGAGAGTCTGGCGCGGCAAGATGATTGCGAAGGAGATGGAAAGAGTTGAACGCCGTTTGGAACGTGATCGTCAGGTCACGACACTCGGACCTACGGGCACGTGACTGGTTGGGTACTCGCGTCCTTGCTCGCGCTCTCCTTGTTCCCCTCAGCTTGTTTGTTACCACAACGCTGAGGGGTGAGTCTTTTCACTGTCAACATGCCTCAATTTGTGAATTCAAAGATTTTAAATAAACTGCCACATAAACTTAAAGTTCTTTCACAAGCATAAAAATTACATAAAACATTGAATAAACCCGAATATCTTATTGTTCCTGGCTGAAAAAACATTAAGTTTGTGCTAAAATGTGTCCCAAAATAAACAATAAGTCTTTCCCGCCGTTTATTTAAAATCTTTGAATTCAAAAATTGAGGCATGTTGACAGTGTTTTACGGATCGTCCTATGTACTTTACAACTAACCACACCTAGTCTCTGAGTGTTTGAACGCGCGGAAAGCACGCAAGAGGCTTCCTCTAGGGCTATTTGCCGAGATATGGACGATCTACTAAGAAATGTTCCATTTTTGGCACTGTTACCCAATCAAGCGTGACCACGACTACATTCCCGCACCGTTTCTTCTATGATTGTTCGTGATTAAACATGCTCATGCCACGTAGTCTCCTCCGCACTTGTGTGGGCCCGGGTGTTGTCCCTACATTCCTTTGCTGATCACGCTCGGTCTTTCCTTCGTGTTTGAGATCACGCCCTTGCCTTCTATCCTGCTTGGAAACGTGCACACAGCCAATCCATACCATCTTTAAGGAAACATAAACGGAAAGCAGTCAGGAAATGTAAGCGTATTTGTCGCGTATGATGTGAAAAGAGAGGCGGAGTCTGATGGGAAACAAAGGGAGAAATGAGAAATGGAGAGTAGAATGAAGACCCGGCGGATGTATGCGGATGCAGGCGGGCGGTCCTGCCGCCGATACGCAGGTTTCGGGCTTATCCGGGTCGCGATAACGACCACAATGAAACGTGTGTACCCCTGTGGGAGCTCCTGGGGCAACAAAAATTGTGGAGCCGCGCGAAGCGATCTGGGTAACAGAGTCGGGCGATCATCCTCAGAGGCAGCGTGAGATGTAGCCGAGGGATATGAGATGCGAAGGGAAGGGAAGAATCGGAAGAGATAAATGAAGCAGGCACCTTGCTGGCATTCATTCAATCCCGTTCACCCGGTACCAGTGGGCTGTACAGGGGCGACGCGACAACTGGCAAGCAGCGGAAAACAGTGGGATCCTTCGCATCTGGCGTGATAACACTTGCGATAGCCGAGTGATAGCTGTCGATAACTGTCACCGAGTTTCGCTATGCTTTCTACTGAGATTGTCAAAAAAAGTTGGTTTTTCCTGATAGTCCCGTCGAGGAGGGGCGCTGTACCGTGGATTTCTTGCTGCATGAGCGAGTATTGCTGGAATCCTGATGGATCGATAGTGTTTTTTTTTAGCTCTACGTTGATGCCCCGGTCCTCCTGTGGCCTATATAGCGTGAGATCGTCCCATGCGAAACCAGAGCTGGTGGAAGCAGTCCCAGGGTCTAATAAGAGTTCGAGGGAGCCACAAATGAGAGACATGACCGGTCTTGTTACGTTGCGATGAGCCGTGTCTGAAAAAAGTGACGTAAAGGGATTCGAGATACCACAGGATATTGTGAGTATCACTAATTCGAATCCCAAGTATGTATCGTTAACCAAACTTCCTCTCCTCTTTTTCCATCAAACTACGAAGCTATACGAAGACTTGCCAGTGATGCAGCTACACCATCGAGCAGAATTTTCCCCCTCCCCCGATGTGCAGGCTGCAGGACAGGTGACTGTTTACTACCTCTGTCGCGGCTCACTCTCAGAACTATTTGACTATCGAGACCTGGAGAATATGTGAGACTCTGTTCGCGCGAAGATCGCAAGTTACAAATGCTGCGGAAGGTTCTTTCCTGTTTTTCCTACAGTGCAAGGCACACATTTCCATCCTCTGTGCAGGAGTCTAAATATTGAGTGGCTGGCCAAGTGGTTGAAATCTAGGAAGGAATGTGGGTAAACG
>WNFC01006372.1_pt1 | contig 12983 bp, 11 predicted proteins | sample 5400541 | NCBI WGS metagenome assembly WNFC01 (sample SAMN13153342, study PRJNA577476) | soil metagenome | isolation source: 120 cm saprolite under Douglas fir tree site 2 hole 2 replicate 1 | place: USA:California | collected 2015-04-18
CTTGCGGACGGTCTTCAGAATCTCGCCCTGAAGCTCCTGCCCGACGGACTTGGTGTTGCTCATGGCTCCTCCTCGATGTCTCGTTGCAAAGATGTCTCGTTGCAAACTAAAGTACGCACTCCCGCTCTACGTGTCAAGCACGAGTTTGACATATCTAGCGCCACTCAAGTTCACAGACCAGGTGGCCGCTCGCACCCAGCAGCCGGACAGGCAGTGGGTCCGGAACATCCGGACGGCCGCAGGACGGAGATCCGGTCGGCAACCAGAGGCGAAACCGTCAGCGGCGCGCATCGAGAGGGCGCCAACGGACACCGCATACGGGTCGGCCGTGGGGTTGCCCGGACGCGGTTTTGTTCCCGCGTCCGGGCCACCCTGCGGCTGGCCTTACCCGGCCAAGGCTCGAACGCCGCGTGGCACGTGCGCCGTTTCAGCCGTGAACGTAGCTCCCCGGCGCGTCGGCAATGGCCGGGTACCGCTCGCTCCCCATCGGCGGAGGCTCCGTACGGCGCCCGGCCCGCCGGGCCGCCCACCTGGTCCAGTCCTCCCACCACGACCCGCCGTGATGCGCCGCGCTCTCCCGCCACTGCTCCGGGGTCGCCGGGTTCGGCGGCTTGCCCACCTCGTACCAGGCCTTCGGGCCGGGCGGGTTCACGATCCCGGCGATGTGGCCCCCGCTGGACAGCACGTAACGGACATTCCCGCCCATCAGGCTTGTCGCCTTGTAGGACGCGGGCCAGGGCACGATGTGGTCGTTGATGGCGCCCACCACGTAGGCGTCGTTCTTGACGTCGGCCAGTGACAGCCGCTGCCCCTTGACCTCCAGCACGCCGCGGGCCAGTTCGTTGCGCAGGTAGAGCGAGCGGAGGTAGAAGGCGTGCATCGCCGCCGGCATGCGGGTGTTGTCGCTGTTCCAGGCCAGGATGTCGAAGGCCGGGGGGTCCTGGCCGAGCAGCCAGTTGGACACCACGTAGTTGAAGATCAGGTCGTTGGGGCGCAGGGCGTCGAAGGTCGAGGCCATCTGGCTGCCCTCCAGCACGCCGTGGTCCGCCATCCGGCGTTCCAGCCGGGACACCGTGAGCTCGTCGGTGAAGGCGCCGAGCACCCCGGGCTCGCTGTAGTCGAGCAGGGTGTTGAGCAGGGTGACCGAGCCGAGCCGCTCGTCACCGGCGCCGGCCAGGTAGGCGGCGAGCATCCCGGTGAGCGCCCCGCCGAGGCACAGCCCGATGATGTCGATCTTCGGTGCCCCGGTGATGTCGGTGATCACGTCCAGCGCGGTCCGCGGGCCGTGAACCAGGTAGTCGTCCAGGGTGACGCCGCTCATGCTCGGGTCCGGGTTGCGATAGGAGATCGCGAAGACCGTGCGCTCGTGCTGGACGGCCCACTCGAGGAAGCTGCGGCCGGGGGCCAGGTCCATGATGTAGTACTTGTTGATCCACGGCGGGCTGGCCAGCGCCGGGACCGCGCGGACCCGGGGCGTCTGCGGCGCGTACTGGATCAGTTCCATGAGGTCGTTACGGAAGACGACCTTCCCGGGGGTGGCGGCGAGGTTCCGGCCCAGCTCGAACGGCCGGGTGTCCACCTGCCGCGGCATGCCGTTGTTGTTCCTCAGGTCGTCGAGGAAGTTCCTGGCGCCGGCCACCAGGCTCGCCCCGCCCGTGTCGAACGCGCGCTTGAGCGCCGCCGGGTTGGTGGCGAGGTAGTTCGTGGGCGCGAGGGCGGCGAGCATCAGGTCGGACGCCAGCCGCGCCTTCGCATCGGTCACCGGGTCGCCGCGGCCCGCCGCCAGCAGGTCGTCGGCCAATTGCGCGGCGGCGAGGTAGGCCTGCCCGACCGCGAAGAACGCGGGGTTCTCCCGCCAGGCGGGGTCGGCGAACCTCTTGTCCTTCGCCAGCGCCGTTCCCGCCTGCCCGCGCTCGTCCCCGTCGCGGCTGGCCCAGCGCCCGGCGGCCTCCGGGCCGATCCTGGTCAGGGCGGCCGCGAACTGCCAGAGCGCGCCGGAGGCGGCGCGGGGGTTCAACGCGGCCCGCCGGGTTACGGCCAGCAGCGCGCTGGTGAGGTTCACCGGGTCCAGCCTGGCGAACAGGCTGCCCTCGGGAGCTAGGGCTGCCATGGCGTCCTCGCCCACGGCCCGTGACATCCCTGCGCCATCCATGACCGTCCTCCTCGGTGCTCCGCCAGGCCGGGGCATCCGCGGCCGGCCGCCGCGCGCGCTGGATCCCGCCGAATCCCCTCGATACCGTGCTATGCCCGCTCGAACCCGCAGGCAACGCCCTGGGCGCCACCCTATGCGGCGCCTGGGCCGGTCCCCGGGTTGTGCGGGAGGATGTGAGCGGCAAGCAGACAGCGGAAAGGACGCACCCCGTGACCTGCACCCTGCACGTGGCCTGGGACGACCGGCTCATCCAGTACGACTTCGGGCCCAGCCACCCGCTCGCGCCGGTCCGGGTCGAGCTGACCATCGAACTGGCGCGCGCGTTCGGGGTGCTCAGCGCGCCGGGGGTGAGCGTGGCTGCCCCCGAGCCCGCCACCGTGCCCGAACTGGAACTGGTGCACGACCCCGGCTACATCGGCATCGTCCGGCAGGTCAGCGCCGAGCCGTCCGCGCTCGACCTCGCCACCTTGTTCCGGTACGGGCTCGGTACCCCGGACGACCCGGTGTTCCCCGGCATGCATGAAGCGTCGGCGCTGGTCACCGGTGCGACGCTGGCGGCGGCACGGGCGATGTGGACCGGGGCGGCCGAGCACGGGGTCAATGTCGCGGGCGGCCTGCACCATGCCATGGCCGATCACGCCAGCGGGTTCTGCGTGTACAACGACCCGGCGATCGCCGTCGCCTGGCTGCTCGGCCAGGGCGCCGAGCGGGTCGCCTACGTCGACATCGACGTGCATCACGGTGACGGCGTCCAGGCGGCGTTCTGGGCCGACCCGCGGGTGCTCACGATCAGCCTGCACGAGCACCCGGCCACGCTGTTCCCCGGGACCGGCCTGCCCACGGAGACCGGCGCGAGCGCGGCCGAGGGATACGCGGTGAACGTGGCCCTGCCCGCCGGCACCCGGGACCCCGGCTGGCTCCGCGCGTTCCACGCCACGGTGCCGCCGCTGCTGCGCGCTTTCCGGCCGCAGGTGCTGGTGAGCCAGCATGGCTGTGACACGCACTGGACCGACCCGCTCGCCAACCTGGAACTGAGCATCGACGCCCAGCGGGCCGCTCACGCGGCGATCCACCGGCTGGCCCACGAGACCGCGGGCGGGCGGTGGCTGGCTACCGGGGGCGGCGGCTATTCGCTGGTCGAAGTGGTGCCCCGTACCTGGACCCACCTGCTCGCCGAGGCTGCGGGCAGGCCGATCGACCCGCGGGCGGAAACCCCCGGAGCTTGGCGCGAGTACGTGCGGCGCCGCACCGGACGTCCCGCGCCTGAGTGGATGACCGACGGCCAGCCGGCCGAGTTCACCTCGTTCGACTCGGGATACGACCCCGCGGAACCCGTCGACCGGGCGATCATGGCCACCAGGAACGCGGTCTTCCCGCTACACGGCCTGATGCCCTGACGACCACCCGGGATGGTGCGCGGACCACAGCGGGTATCTGCGCGGACCACAGCGGGTATCACGGCCACGGGCCTTCGGGCCGGCCTTGTGCTCGGGAGCACCGCGCACCAGGTCATCCAGCTGACGGACCGGCCGGTTCTTGCGGCCCGGGTGATCGCGCCTGGCCGGCGCGGCGTGGCTAGGAAACGGCCACCGGGGCGCTGACCACGGGCGGCGTCGCGCCAGCGGCGGCCGTGATGATCACCAGCGGGCACCGGGCGCTCCGCATGCAGGCACGGATGACCGGGCCGGCCGGGCGCTCGGTCAGGCCTGCGCCGACCGCTCCGAGCACGAGCAGGCCCGCTCCCCTGGAGCGCTGCACGAGAATCCGCTCCGCCGTTCCCTCGGCCAGCTCGGCCGTGATTTCGGCGGGCACCTCGCTGCCGTACACGGTGCGCATTACTCCGGCGAGCACGCCCTCGGCCCGGAGCCGTTCCTGCCCGCTCGGGGCCTGGTCGCCGAGAATGGCGTAGGAAGCCCGGTGGGCCGCCGGCTCCCAGGCATGCACCACGTGCACCGTGGCGCGGCGGAGCCGCGCCTCTCCCGCCGCCCAGCGCAGCGCCGCCAATGACGCTGCCGACCGGTGCACACCGACGACGATCCGCTGCGGTGCAGGCTCAGTCACGAAGACCTCCAGACATCCTTATCCTGCGAATACTCTCGCCCGCCTCGGTTCGCCCGGCAAGAGGCCGAAGGCCCCTCAGCGGCAAAGAATCACCCGGCACGGCACCAAACCATCGGCACGGCACGAACCGTCGGCCCGGCCCGGCCGGCGCTGCAGACTTCTCGCCGCACAACTGACCCGATAGCGCCGGCCCAGCCCTGCCGACACTGCAGACATCTCGCCGCACAACTGACACGATGGTTGCGGGCGGGTACCGCCGAGCGAGCGAAAGGTTCCTGCAATGGATGGGCTTCCGTATCCCGTTAGCTTTTCGGTCGATTACCCAGACCGGGCTCTCAACCGTACGACGACACTCTTCCGAATCTTCACGGTCATTCCGATCGCAATTGTTCTCGGCGCCGTTTCAGGCGGCACGTGGGAATGGAGTTATTCCAATGGCATGACCAGCGCCGCCGCAGCTGCCGGCGGCCTGCTCTTCTTCGCCCCCCTGCTGATGATCGTGTTCCGGCAGAAGTATCCGCGCTGGTGGTTCGACTGGAATCTCGAGTTGCAGCGGTTCACCAACCGGGTTTGGGCATATTTGGCCCTGCTCGACGACAAATATCCCGCAACTGACGACCAGCAGTCGGTCCACCTTGACTACTCCTACCCGGATGCCGCGGAACTGAACCGGTGGCTTCCGCTGGTCAAGTGGCTGTTCGCCATCCCGCACTACATAGTCCTGTTCTTCCTCAACATCGGGGCGTTCGTCGCGGTGATCATCGCCTGGTTCGCGATTCTGTTCACCGGCACCTATCCGCGGGGACTGTTCGACTTCGTGACCGGCGTGTTCCGCTGGAACAACCGCGTGGTCGGCTACGCATACACCCTGGTGACCGACGAGTACCCGCCGTTCCGCCTCGCCGCCTGAGCCCGGACCGGCCGGGCTCGGCACCGTCGCGCAAAAGAGGTAGGCAGAACCCCTCATTCGCCCCGGCACCGAGTAATCACCCTTGCCTAACGTCTAAACCCGGACCACAAGCGGGTCACGGGGAAACGTATGAGGCGTCCCGCCGGGCTAGGCCTGACCGCCGCGGAGGTAGGCCTCGGCGACCCGCTTGGGCACGCACATGCGCCACGCGTCGACCACAAGCTCGGCCAGTTCGGGCTCGTCGAGCTTGGCGAGCCGGGCGCGCACCCAGTTGTAGCGCTCGTCCGAGCGCAGCGGCATGAGGAACTTGTCCGGCTCGCTGGCGACCAGCGCCGCGCGCTCCTCCTTGGGGAAGCCGAAGCCGAGCAGTTCCTCATCCGGCGAGATCGAGAGGAACACGATCCGGCCGACACGGAACTTCACGTGGTCGCGCACCAGGGCCTCGTAGGCACGGGGCAGCGCCAGCGCCAGCCGGCGCACGTCCTGCGCGGTGGCCACGGCGCTCAGCCCCCCGGCCGCCAGGCCTCCGCCAGCTTGTCGCTCAGCGCATCCACAACGGCGCTGGCCGGGTCGCGGACGTCACCGCGCAGTACCGTGACCTCCGCGGGCAGCGGGCGGTCGGTGCTGTGGCCACGGTTGAGCACGAACAGGTCGATGCCGCGCTCCATGGCCACCCACGAGCACGCGGAGCTGATAATGCCGCTGCCACCGATGAAAAGCACTCGCAAACCAGGCACGGCCTCACCTTAGTGCCGGGCCCGGGCAAACACCGGCGGCGGCCCGCCAGGCAACCTCAGCCGGGCCCGGCTGAGGATGCGCCACGCCGGGCAGCCGCCGCGCGGCGGTCACGCGGAGAACGCGGGCACCGGGGAGGCGCCGCGGGATTCGATCTCCGCGAGTTGCCGGGCCACCCACTGGTGCACGTCGTGCCCGCGGATGCGCCGGGCCATGGCGGCAAGGGCATTGCGGCGCGCGCTGGCCGGTAGCCCGAGCGCGTACTCGATCCGGTAGGACAGCCCCTCGACGTCGAACGGGTTGCACGGGACGGCCTCGCGGAGCTCCGCGGCCGCGCCGGTGAACTCGGACAGGACGAGCGACCCGCTGCCGCGCCGGGCATGCTGGACGATGACGTACTCCTTGGCGACCAGGTTCATCCCGTCGATCAGCGGGGTGACCAGCAGGGAGGCGGCGCTGGCGTAGTAGGCGGCGAGCTGCGGCGGCGGCAGCCCCCGGTGCAGGTAGTGGACCGGCACGTCGGAGCCCGGTTCGGTGAACCGGCCGTTGATCCGGCCGATGTGGCGTTCCACCGAGGCCCGCAGGGTGCGGTACTCCGGCACGTCGTCGCGGCTGGGCACGGCGATCTGCAGGAACGCGAGCCTGGTCCGCAGGTCCGCGCGCCGTTCGAGGAGCATCTCGACGGCGAGCAGCCGCTCCACGATGCCCTTGGTGTAGTCGAGCCGGTCCACGCCGAGCAGCAGGGTCCGGTCCGCGAACTGCTCGCTGAGCGCCTCGATGTCGGTGTCGGTCGCCGGGTCGGTGGCCAGGCGGCTGAACTCGCCAGCGTCGATGGAGATGGGCGCGCTGGTCGTGACCACCACCCGGCGGTCGGGCAGGGTGATCTTCGAGCCGTGGATCTGGACTCCGGTGCCGGCCAGCAGGCGGCCGCACGCCCGGACGAAGTTCCGGCGGTAGAGCTCGGTATGGAAGGACACCACGTCGGCGCCGAGCAGCCCGAACAGGATCTCCTGCCGCCACGGCAGCCGGGCGAAGATGTCCGGCGGCGGCCAGGGCACGTGCAGGAAGAAACCGACCGGCTGATCGGGGCTCCGCTCCCTGATCAGCTTGGGGACCAGCATCAGGTGGTAGTCGTGGACCCAGGCGAGCGCGCCCGGCTGCCCGCGGAGCGCGGTCAGCGCGGCGTCGGCGAAGATGCCGTTCACGTTCTGGTAGCTGTGCCACCAGGCACGTTCGAAGCGTGATTTCTCGATCGCGTCGTGCAGCAGCGGCCACAGCGTCGCGTTGGCGAACCCGTGGTAGTACTGACGGATTTGCGCGGCGGAAAGCCCGACGGACAGCAGCCGGACGCTGAGATCGGGGAGCATCGACGGAATCCCCCTTGTGCCGCCGTCCCAGCCGACCCACGCGCCGGCGTGCGCGGCCATCACCGGCCGCAGCGCGGTGACCAGCCCCCCGGGCGACAGCTCCCAGCCGTCATCACCCCGCCGGACCGGCAGCCGGTTGGCGATGGTCACGACCGTCATGATCTTTCTTCCTCACCCCCATTCGGGAAGTCAAACCGGGCGGCCGGGTTTTGGCCCGCGGCTAGGTGCCCGTGGGGCTCGGCGTGGCGGGGGTCGGCGTCGGCGTCGGGGTCGGCGGGGCGGTGGTCGGCGATGGCGTGGGCGACGGGGTGGTCGTGGTGGCCGAGGGGGACGGGCTGGGCGAGGAGGGCGTGGGCGTGGGCCTGGCGGTATGCGACTGGTGGTGGTGCACCGGGGCCGGGTTGTTCGCCTGGATGAGGTTCGGTGTCTGCACGTGGCGGCTTGGCGCCAGCAGCAGCACCAGGGCGCCCACGACCACGGCGGCCACCGCGACCACGCCGCCCGTGGCCGCGCCGGCGGCGAACGCACGGCGGTCCCGCAGGGACTCGGTGCGCCTGCGGTCACGCAGCCATTGCGGCAGCGAGGCGCGCTGCGCGGCCCAGCTGTTGAACGGCGCTGCCGCCATGCCCAGCGTGGGGAAGACCAGCATGGCGGCGAGCAGCGGAGCGGCCAGCATGGTGGCCTTGCTCAGCGCCAGGCCGATGCCGGTGAGGCCGAGCAGAGCCAGCGTCGACTCCGCCCAGTTCGCCCGCAGCGCTTCCCACCACTTGGCCCGCTCGCTGGTCTTCGGCGTGCGCAGGAACGCCGCCTTGCGGGCGAACAGGCCCAGCACCGACGCCCGGGCCACGACCAGGGAGGTGGACTGCCAGATGAAGAACGCGCCGAGCGCGTCCCGCCAGGTAGCGCCGGTGCCGCGGCGCAGCAGCGCCACCGCCCGGACCAGCCCGAGGCCGACCAGCACCGGCACGGTCGCCAGCAGGAACGGGGTGAGCTTGCGGAACAGCTCACCCCCGCCGGTCGCCAGGTTCACCGCGCCGGCGAGCAGGAAGACAAAGAAGATCAGGCCGAGCAGGTCGCCGTACCACTGGAACCCGCCGGCCAGGTAGGCCCAGCGCTGGGCGTTCGTCAGATGGTTCTCCCTGGTCTGCCGGCCGGGCAGCAGCGAGCGCCAGTGCATGCGGAGGATCTGGATCCCGCCGAAGCACCACCGGTACCGCTGGCCCTTGAGCGCCTCGAAGGTCAGCGGCATGATGCCGCGGCCCCAGGTCTGGTCGACGTGCAGCCCGTGCCAGCCGGCCCGCAGCAGCCGCAGTGAGATCTCCGCGTCCTCGGTGATGCACCACTCGTCCCAGCCGCCAAGCTCGTCGAGCGCGACCCGGCGGATGAGCCCCATCGTGCCGGCGAAGATCGCCCCGTCGTGCTCGTTGCGCGAGGGCTGGGAGACGGCGAAGAAGTACTTGTAGGAGTAGTACAGGCGCCGGTAGTAGCGGGCGTGCTCCCAGTCCCGGTAGTCCTGCGGCGACTGGACGAAGCCGATCCAGGGGTCGGCGAACGGCGGGGCGCAGCGGCGCAGGAACCCGGGTTCGAGCTGATAGTCGGAGTCGACCACGCCGATGAGCTCGGCGCGCTCGTCGGTCAGCCGCCGCAGCGCGTAGTTCAGCGCCCCGGACTTGTAGCCGGGCCAGTTCTCCAGGTGGGCGAACTTGACCCGGTGCCGGGCGCACCACTCCTCGACCGGCCGCCACAACCGCTCGTCGTCGGTGTTGTCGTCGATCACGACGATCTCGAACCGCGGGTAGTCCAGCCGCAGCACCGAGCGGAGCGTCTGCTTGACCATCTCCGGCGGCTCGTTGTGCGCCGGGACGTGCAGGCTGATCATCGGCAGGTCCTTCTCGGCGATGGGCAGCCGGGTCTGCGCGGTGATCCGCCTGCGCCAGTGCTCGGTGCCCAGCGCGTCGCAGATCTCCCACAGGTAGGCGCACGACATGATCGCGGCGAGCAGTTCGAACACCCACAGCAGCAGGCCGCCGGCGGTGCTGGCCGGGCCGAGGTGGCTGGCGAAGGTCCAGTCCAGCGCGTAGGCCAGGTAGATCACGAACAGGAACACGCTCGTCGCCCAGCACAGATGGGCGCGGGCGCTCCACCGCCGTGTCGCGGGCAGCCAGGCCAGGCTCGCGAACGCCACGCCGGCGATACCGATGAGCAGGTTGTGCTGGGTTACCCCGAGCAGCTTCAGTACGCCGGCCACCAGCGCGATCAGCACGGCGGTGCCGATCACGGCCAGCAGGAGCCGGCGGGTGGTGGACCAGGCCCCGGGCCGGCCGCTCCGTCTCCTGCCCGGCAGCAGCAGCCCGGCCGAGCCGAGCGGGGCCGCCACGATCCCGGCCAGCAGCAGTGCCGCGAGCATTAGCCGCGTCTCCTCGTCATGCGGGGCAAATTACCCTGTATCGGAGTGAAACAACGAATGCCTGGCCGGAGCCATTGTGACCGCAAGGGCGGGCGTGGCGGCCGGGACCGCCGTCCCCGGGCCGCGTTTGTCGTCATATGGCCGGGAACCCCGGTGGCCGGGAAACATGGTGACCGGCTGGCGCAGCCCGGCGTAGCTTGGGCGCATGACCACCGCGCTACTGGGCTTCAACGGTGCGCCCGCCGTCATTGACCGCGCGCTCGTGGGTAGATGCCGGGCATGACCGATGCAGCAGGCGGGCCCGGAGGGTCACCGCAGGAGTCCGACAACGCGATCGCGGAACGGGCCGCCGAACTGGCGACCGAGGTTACCGAGGCAGAGCAGCCCCAGGAGCGGCGCCGGCTGAGCGCCGCGTTCGCCGCCGCGGCGCGATCCGGCGCGCGGGCTACCGGCCGCGGGGCCCGCGCCGCCGGGCGCGGCGCGGGAGCGGGCACCGGCTGGCTGGCCAAGCAGGTCGTGGCCATGGCCCCGCGGCTGCGGGTGCGGAACGCGGCCGCGTTGCGCGCGCAGTTCCCCGGGCAGTCCACCGAGGACATCGCCGACGCTCTGGTCACCGGCGCGGCCCGGGCGTCGGCCGCGGTCGGCGGGGCGGTGGGCGCCTGGGCGGCGCTGCCGGTGCTGCCCGCCTTCCCGGCCGAGGTGGTGACCGAGACGCTGGCCCTCGTCGGCATCGAGATCAAGCTCATCGCCGAGTTGCACGAGCTGTATGGCGTGCCCGCGCCCGGCAACGCCATGGACCGGGCCACCGCCTACATCGAAGCGTGGGCGCACCGCCGGGGCGTGCTGGCCGCGACTCCCGGCGGGCTGATCCTGGTCGCCGGGTCGCCGGTGGGGCGGCGGCTGCGGCGTCGGCTGGCCGCCCGCGCGGGCCGGAGCGCGTTCTCGCTGGGCCCGCTGTTCACCGGGGCGGCGGCGGGCATGGTGCTCAACAGCGTGGAGACGCGCCGCCTGGGCCACGAGGTCCACGCCGACCTGCGCCGGCGCGCCGGAACCGACTTCCCGGAGCTTGCCCCCCGCAGGGGACGCCGGAAGCTCGGATCAGGAGCCTGAGCCCCGGGGGTACCCGGGACCAGGCCAGCCTCCTAGGACACCCGCGCCCGTCGCGATACCCGCCCCCGACGGCGCCGCCTACCCGAAGGGCGTGGCGTGTGCCGGCACCGCGCCGGCCTGGTACCGGCCGGACATGCTGTGGGTGGGCGAGCACCTGTACCACCTGGCCGAGCGCGGGCAGGCGATCACCGAGCCCGCCGCGAAGGTCGCCGGACTGCGGCAACTACCGTGGTGGCGGTAAGGCACCGGGCAGCGGCAGGACTCAGGCAACGGAGGTTCGGGTGGCGGCGCGTTTCCAGCAGATCTTCGGCGCGGGCGTCAAGCCGCTCATCGCCATGGCACATCTCGGGCCCCTGCCGGGGACCCCGCTGTACGACGAGTCCCGGGGCGTCCAGGGCATCGTCGACGATGTCGCCAGGGACCTCGACGTGCTGCTCCAGTTCCCGTTCGACGCGGTCATGTTCTGCAACGAGGGCGACCGGCCCTATTCGCTGCGCGCGGGTTTCGAAGGCGTCGCCGTGCTGGCCCGGGTGGCTACCGAACTAGGCCCGCGGGACCGGCCGTTCGGGGTGGACTTCCTGTGGGACGGCCGTGCCGCGCTAGCCGCGGCGGCCGCCACCGGCGCCGCGTTCATCCGCGAGGTCGTCACCGGCGCCTACGAGTCGGACATGGGCGTCTGGGCCCCGGACGCCGGGGAACTGCTGCGCTACCGGCGCGCGCTCGGCGCGCAGCAGGTCGCGGTGTTCATGAACGTCACCCCGGAGTTCGCCTCCACCCTGGGCACCCGCACGGTGGGCCAACTGGCCCGCTCGGCGGCCGTCTCCAGCCTGGCGGACGCGATCCTGGTGTCCGGCCCGATGGCTGGCGCGGCGCCGGACCCGGCCCAGGTCCGCGAGGCCAAGGAGGCGGTCGGCGACCTGGCGCCGGTGCTGGCCAACACCGGGGCCAAGTCCGGCAACGTCGCGTCATTCCTGGCGGTGGCGGACGGGATCATCGTCGGCTCGGACCTCAAGGTGGACGGCGGCACGTGGAACCCGGTCGACGCCGAGCGGGTCAAGCGCTTCCTCGAGGCGGCCGGGCGTGCCTAGCGCCGGCCTCCCCGGCCAGCCCCGGCTCCCCGGCCAGCCCCGGCTCCCCGGCCAGCCCCGGCTCCTCCGGATCCCCGGCCGGCCCCGGCTCCCCGGCCAGCCACGCATAACCGGCCAGCCACGCTTCACCCGACGTGCCCCATGAGCGGCCTGCTGCTCGGGCTGGACATAGGCACGACGGCGACCAAATGCGTGCTGGTGGATCCCGCGCGGGGAGTCATCGCCGAGGACTCACGCCCGGTGACGCTTTCCTCGCCGCAGGCCGGCTGGGCGGAAGAAGACCCGGCCACGTGGTGGCGTAATGCATGTGAATTGATTCCCGCCGTGCTGGCGGCCGCGGGAAGGGCCGGGCGCGACGTGCGCGGCATCGGCGTGAGCGGCATGGTGCCGGCCCTCATCTGCCTGGACGAGGCGGGCCGGCCGCTGCGCCCGTCGATCCAGCAGAACGACGCCAGGGCCGCCGCCGAGGTGGCCGCGCTGCGGCAGGCGCTGGCCGGCGCGGACGTGCTGCACCGTACCGGGTCCGCGATCACCCAGCAGTCCATCGGGCCGAAGGTGGCCTGGCTGCGCGAGCACGAGCCGGGGGTGCTGTGGCAGACCGCGGCCATCTGCGGGTCCTGCGACTTCGTGGTGCGCCGGCTGACCGCGGGGCCGGCGCCGGTGGAGGCGAACTGGGCACTGGAGAGCGGCCTGTACGACTTCCGTGCGGGCCGGTGGGCCGCCGACATCTGCCAGGCCGCGCAGGTCGACCCCGGCTGGCTGGAGCCGGTCGCCGCGGCCGGCACCGTGGCGGGCCCCGTCTGCTGTCCCGAACTGCCAGAAGTCCGCGGGGCGCCGGTGGTGGCGGCCGGTGCGGACCACGTGGCCGGGGCGCTGGCGGCCGGCCTGGTGGCCGACGGCGACGTGGTGGTGGAACTGGGCGGGGCCGGGAACATCCTGGTCCGGTCCGCCCGGCCGATCGTCGACGACCGGCTGTTCCTCGACTACCACCTGGTCCCCGGGGCCTGGGTGCCGAACGGGTGCATGGCCACCACGGGCAGCCTGGTGCGCTGGTTCCAGCGCGAGATCGGCCACGGCGCGAGCCTGGCCGCGCTTGACGCCGAGGCCGCGCAGGCCGGCGCCGGGGCCGGCGGGCTCGTCCTGACGCCGTATT
>WNFC01025130.1_pt1 | contig 12983 bp, 19 predicted proteins | sample 5400541 | NCBI WGS metagenome assembly WNFC01 (sample SAMN13153342, study PRJNA577476) | soil metagenome | isolation source: 120 cm saprolite under Douglas fir tree site 2 hole 2 replicate 1 | place: USA:California | collected 2015-04-18
CGGAGCCGCTCGAAAGAGATGGCGACGGTTACTTGCCCGCGGTGCCGAGCTGGGTCGACACGTTCGAGAACGTGTTCTTCAGCTGACCGCCGAGCGTGTTGACCGTGGCGATGATCGCAACCGAAATGCCGGCCGCGATCAGGCCGTACTCGATCGCCGTGGCGCCGCGCTCGTCGCGAAGGAAATGCTTGAATTTCGACATGCCGTTCTCCCGTGCTTCCACCTCTCCGCGTCGCGTCGGCGGAGGCGTGTGCACCGTACTTTCAACCTCAGAATGTTCGGTAAAAGACACTCGCTCGAATTTCGACAATTATGGCTGTGTTTCTGCGGAACTATGATCGAAGAGCGCGGCGACAAAAAAAGAAGCGGCCCCGGCGTTTCCGCCGGAGCCGCTCGAAAGAGATGGCGACGGTTACTTGCCCGCGGTGCCGAGCTGGGTCGACACGTTCGAGAACGTGTTCTTCAGCTGACCGCCGAGCGTGTTGACCGTGGCGATGATCGCAACCGAAATGCCGGCCGCGATACCGAAATGCCGGCCGCGATGAGGCCATACTCGATCGCGGTCGCTCCGCTCTCGTCGCGCAGAAAACGCTTCATCATGATGCTCTCCCAAGGTTTATCGGCGTACTCGCGCCGAGACTTCACCGGTTATGGCGGACAAATCGAAAGGATCGGTAAAAAGGTGGGGGAGGAATTTCCGAAAAGACCGAACAGATTTGCGAGTATCGTGAACGATCGGTAGCCAACGAAAAGGCCCCGGCGCATGGCCGGGGCCTCGATATCGGAATTTCGGCGGATTTACTTGCCCGCGGTGCCGAGCTGCGTGGACACGTTCGAGAAAGTGTTCTTCAGCTGACCGCCGAGCGTATTCACGACCGCAATGATCGCGACGGAAATGCCGGCGGCGATAAGGCCGTATTCGATGGCGGTCGCGCCGGACTCGTCGTTGGCGAAGCTCTTGAACATGGTCGTCATCAGTTACTCCTCACTAAAGTCCACACGTGGCTGTCTGAGCTCGGTCCCATAGCCGTTGTGTCCCGGCCGACCGGACCGTCGGCACGCTAGCGGCCGCGCTGTTGATTTGAAGTTAACCAGCCCGCCAAAACAAATTCGTTCCCTCCAAAGTGCGACCGTGGTTAACACGGGCTTTCCGGGCGCCGGCGCCAGTCGCCTTGCGTGCGCCGGCGCGTTTCCGCGCGGACGCTTTTTGGACTTCATTCACCATTTTGGCGTCTAACTCCGTCTCGAGTTTCCCGCGCGGCCGCGCGTGCGTCTGCGGTCGTCGGATCCGGGATTTGTTCGGAGCGTTCCGATGACGGCACTGTTCGCGTATCGCCGGCTGCATGTTCGTCTGCATCGTCTGACCTGGGTTGCCGCGATTGCGGCCGCGCTCGCAGGCCCGGCCCGCGCGGCCGAGGACATCACAGTGGTGCTCGACCAGGCCACGCTTTCGAAGCTTCCCGAACGCGTCTCCACGATCGTGATCGGCAACCCGCTGATCGCCGACGTGACCCTGCAGGCGGGCGGGCTCATGGTCATCACGGGCAAGGGATACGGAACGACCAATCTGATCGCGCTCGATCGCGGCGGAACGGTGCTTTCGGAACGCAGCATCAAGGTGGTCGGCCCGCAGGAGAACGTCGTGATCGTCTATCGCGGCGTGAACCGCGAGTCCTACAGCTGCGCCCCGCAGTGCGAGCGCCGCATCACGCTCGGCGACACGCCCGAGTTCTTCGATCCGACGCTCGCGCAAGCCTCCAGCCGCAGCGCGCGCGCGCAAGGCCAGGCTGCGGCGACGTCGGGCCCGCCGACCGGGCCGCGCTGAGCCGCGCGAGCGCTCCGCGCCCGGGCGCAAGGCAATCTTGGTTACCGCAACGTCAACGCCCAGTGTCCGCGGCCGGCAGTGACCGAAACAATTCGACAATAAGTTTTCGGTAAAACACGAGGCATTGGTAACCCGGTGAAATTCGGGGGCGTCATAGCGTGCTCAGGATGTTGCGAACCAAACTCTCAGTCGGAACGAAACGGCTTGCTCGCGTCGTCTCGCCGCGGCGTTTCCTGCGCCGCCAGGACGGCGCGGTCGCGGTCGAATTCGCGCTCGTGCTGCTCCCGTTCCTCGCGGTCATGTTCGCGATCATGGAAACCGCGCTGGTGTTCTTCGCGGGGCAGACGCTCGAAACCGCGGTGGCGGATTCGGCGCGCCTCATCCTGACCGGACAGGCGCAGAACCAGAGCCTCACCCAGACCACGTTCAAGAACGCGGTGTGCGCCCGCATCTACGGGCTGTTCAACTGCTCGAGCGGCGTCTACGTCGACGTGCGCACCTATGCGAACTTCTCCAGCGTGAGCATGACCACGCCGGTCGACGCGAACGGCAACCTCGTCAACAATTTCGTCTATCAGCCCGGCGGCCCGGGCGACATCGTCGTGGTGCGGCTGTTCTATCAATGGCCGATCACCGTGTCGCTGATGGGGCTCAACCTCTCCAACATGTCCGGCGGCAACCGCCTGCTCGTCGCCACCGCCGCGTTCCGCAACGAGCCATTCTGAGGCGCTCCATCATGACGCGCGAACGCACCCGTTACTCTCTTTGCGCCAAGCTGTCGCGCTTCGCCGGCGACGAGGGCGGCGTCTCGGCGCTCGAATTCGCGCTGCTGCTGCCACTGATGATCACGCTCTACCTGGGCGGCGTCGAGATCTCGCAGGCGGTCACCGCCGACCGCAAGACCACGCTGGTCTCGCACACGACCGGCGACCTGGTGGCGCAGTCGTCGGACGTGACGACCGCCGACATGACCAACGTCCTCAACGCGGCCTCGTCGGTGGTCTATCCGTTCGCGGTCGCCAACCTCAAGGTCACGGTGTCGAGCGTCTGCATCGACTCCCAGCAGAGGGCGACCGTCGCCTGGAGCCAGACGCTCAACGGCACGGCGCGCAGCGGCACCGTCACGAGCTCGATTCCGGCCGCGCTGCTCGTCGCCAACACGTCGCTGATCTGGGGCGAGGCGAGCTACTCCTACAGGCCGACCATCGGCTGGACGATCACCGGCACGCTGAACCTCAGCGACAAGATCTTCCTGCGGCCGCGCCTGACTTCCTCGGTGACGCTCAACTCCGCCGCCGGCTGCCCGTGAGCTAGGCCGGCGGGATCGGCAGCGCCGTCGTCGACTTGATCTTCTCCATCGCGAAACGCGACGTGACATTCTTCAGCGGCACCGCGGCGATGAGCCGCTTGTAGAACGCGTCGTAGCCGCTGATGTCGGGCACGACGACGCGCAGCATGTAATCGACGTCGCCCGCCATCCGGTAGAATTCCAGCACCTCGGGCATCGCTCCGACGAGCTGCGCGAACTTGCGCAGCCATTCCTCCGAATGGTCGTCGGTCTCGACCGACACGAAGACCGTGACGCCCAATCCGAGCTTGTTCTGGTCGATGACGGCGACGCGCTTCTGGATCACGCCGTCCGCCTCGAGGCGCTGGATGCGCTTCCAGCAGGGCGTCGACGAGAGACCGACGCGGCCGCCGATGTCGGCCACCGAGAGGGAGGCGTCCTCCTGGAGGACGGCGAGAATCTTCCGGTCAATGGCGTCCATGCTGCGAAGCCCCACGCGATGAGACAAACTTTTCATACATGTCGATCTTATAGATGTTTTTTCTTCTTTGGAAGCCAATATTGCAAGCTGGTAGAAGAATATTTTAATTCTACGGCGGGAAGTTCAGCCAGCCCCCTGCCGGGCAGCGCCCCTTTCCCCGTGCCCCCTCCGTCGATGCTGTCGGCCGGTGCGCTCCATCTGGTAAGAGTCTGACTTCCATGCGCCTGCCCTCCGCCCGCTTGCTTTCGCCGTTGCGCGCGCTCATCGCCCTTGCGCTCGCCGGCACGCTCGCGTCGGCGGCCGGCGCCGCGCCGCTGGTCTCGGCCGAGTGGCTCGCGGCCCGCCGCACCGATCCCGCCATCGTCATCCTCGACGTGCGCTCGTCGATCGACGGCGGCGGCGCGCAGGCCTACGCCAAGGCGCACATTCCCGGCGCCATCCACAGCGACTATGACAAGGCCGGATGGCGCGTCACCCGCAACGGCGTGCCGTTCGTGCTGCCCACGGTGGCGGAGCTCGAGAAGCTGATCGGCGAGCTCGGCATCGACGAGGACAGCCACGTCATCGTCGTGCCGGCCGGCGTGCACGCCAACGATTTCGGTGCCGCCGCGCGCGTGTACTGGACGCTCAAGGTGGCCGGCCTCGCGCAGGTTTCGATCCTCGACGGCGGCTTCGCGGCCTGGACGGCGGATCGCGCCAATCCGATCGAAAGCGGCATCAATACGCCCTCGCCAAAGATCTTCACGGCGGCGATCGACCGTGGCCTGATCGCGGAAACGCCCGACGTCGAGCAGGTCACGCGCGAGCGCGGCGCGACGTTGATCGACGCGCGCCCGGCGTCGTTCTTCCTCGGCCGCGAGAAGGCGTCGGCGGTGGCGGCCTATGGCCGTATCGGCCCGGCGATCAACCTCGACCACTCCGCGTTCTATGACGTGGCTACGAACCGGCTCCGTCCGGCCGCCGAGCTGGCGGCGCTCGCCGCAAGCGTGCCCGCAGGCCCGCTCATTACCTATTGCAACAGCGGCCATTGGTCCGCCACTGACTGGTTCGTGCTCACCGAGATCCTTGGCCACACGGGGGCCAGGCTGTATGACGGCTCGATGATCGCGTGGACCGCCAATGCGAACCGCCCGGTGGTCTCGTCCCGCACCAAGTGGGACGATCTGAAAAAGGCGCTTGGCCTCGGGGGCTGAATCCTCTGCGATCGAAGCGAGGCCCAAAGCAACGCCCAGAGCGAGGCCCAAAGCAACGCCCATGACCGCTGCTGTGACGGACGGGGCCGCGGCTCCGCCAAAAATTCGATCCATCGACTGGCTGTTTCTCGCCGCCGCCGTCCTGGCCACCGCGGTGCTGGTCGCGCTCGTCGTGATCGACGGCCAGCCGTGGTCCGCCGGACTGATCGCGTCGGGCTTCGCGCTCGGGATGGCGTTCCTCAAGTTCGAGTTCAGCTTCACCGCATCCTGGCGGCGCTTCCTGGTGCGGGGCGAAGCCGGCGGCCTGCTCGCGGTGCTGCTCCTCATCGCGATCGCGGCCGTGGTGATCGTGCCGGTCGCGGCGCTCGGCCGCGGTTTTGGCGGCGCGATCGCGCCGCTCGGACCATCGCTCGTGATCGGCGCATTCGTGTTCGGCATCGGCATGCAGCTCGCGAACGGCTGCGGCTCGGGCACGCTCTACACGGCCGGCGGCGGATCGGGCCGCATGCTGATCGCGCTCGCCTGCTTCATCGTCGGCAGCGTGGTCGGCAGCCTGCATCTGCCGGCATTCATGGCGCTGGGCGGCATCGATCCGATCCTTGCGAGCGACTATCTCGGGCCGTGGGGCGGCCTCGCCGCGACGCTCGCGAGCCTCGCACTCGCGGCCGCGGTGGTGACCGCGATCGCGCGCCGCCGCGGCGCCGGCACGACGCTCGGCGGGCCGCTCCTCGCCGGCGCGATCGTGATCGGCGTCCTGGCGATCGCCGCCTTCCTCACGGGCGGCCATCCCTGGAGCGTGACGTTCGGCTTCACGGTGTGGGGCGGCAAGCTCGCAACGCTTGCCGGCCTCGATCTCGCCAGCGCCGAATTCTGGCAATGGCCCGGACCCAAGCGCGCGCTCGCCGAGTCGGTTCTCACCGACACGTCGAGCCTGACCGATCTCGGCATGATCCTCGGCGCCATGGCGGCGGCCGCCGCCGGCAGGCCGTTCGCGCGCGCGAGCTGGCCGCCGGCGCGCTCGCTCGTCGCGGCCGCCCTCGGCGGCCTGCTGATGGGCTGGGGCGCGCGTCTCGGCTTCGGCTGCAACATCGGCGCCTTCGTGGGCGGCGTCGCGTCGGGCTCGCTGCACGGCTGGATCTGGTTCGCGGCGGCGCTCGGCGGCTGCGCGGTCGGCATCCGGCTGCGGCCGCTGTTCGGCCTGTCGCGCGAGTAAGCCTTGATGCGCACCGTTTACGCCATCGTGCTCGCGGCCGGATTTGCGGCGCTGCTCGCCGACCACCTGGCGAGCCCGTCGAGCGCGGGGCGCGCGCTCTCGCCGGAGGATTTCGTCGGCGCCTGCGCGCCCTGCGGCGCGCCCTGCCCTTCGGTGAAGAAGAAATAGACCTATCGAGCGTGTTGCATGAACGTATCGACTTCGGCGCGGGTCGGCGCCGAGGCGCTGCCGCCGAAGCGCGTGCATTTGACCGCGGCGGCCGCCGCGCCGAACCGCATGGCCTCGAGCGGATCGCGCCCTTCGACCAGGGCGAACGCGAACGCGGCGTGGAAAATATCACCTGCCGCCAGCGTGTCGACCGCCCGTGGAAAATATCGCCCGCCGCCAGCGTGTCGACCGCCGTGATCTTGAACACCGGCAGCTCGCAGATCGCCCCGGCCTCGTCGCGCCAGAGGACGGGGCTGGGCCCGTCGGTCACCGCAAGAAACGCATTCGTCGTGTGGGCGAACTTGCGCAAGGCCGCCGCGAGATCGTCGGTGTGCGCCGTGGCGCGCAGACCCTCGGCCGAGAAGATCACGTGCGAGCTGGCGGCGAACAGTGGATCGCCGGGCTGCGCCGGCTTGTCGGCGTCGAGCACGACCGGCAGCCGGCGGCGCCGCGCCGCCTGGCAGATCGGCAACGAGAAAGCCGGAAACCGGTTGTCCGCCAGCACCGCGTCCACGCCCGCCACGAGCGCGTCCGCATCGGGAGGCGTCACGGCGTCGAGCCGGTGATCGCGATAGGTCGCGATGGTGCGCTCGCCGCGCTTGTTGACGAAGATCGCCGAGAGCGCGGACGCGGCGCCGTCGAGGCGCACGCAGCCCTTGGTGCCGACGCGCTCGCGCGCGAGGCCCGCCACGATGCGGTCGCTGATCGGCTCCTGCCCGGCCGGCCCGCCGAGCGGACCCGCGAAGCTCGCCTCGCCGCCGAGCCGCGCGATCGCGACCGCCGCGTTGGCGGCGCAGCCGCCGCCCACGGTGACGAATTCCGACGCCATCGCCTTGCCGTCGGGCGCGGGAAATTCGTCGACGCGAAACACCTCGTCGAGCACCGCGATGCCGGTGCACAGGATGCGTGGATTATGAGAAGGCACCCGCCTCGGCCTCCACCCAGGCGCGGATGATGTGATGCGCGATGGCGACCGGCGGCGGCGTGCCGAGTCCCTGCGGGTGCCGGCGCAACAGCATCAGCGCGGCTTCCTCGCGATCGAACCAGCGCGCGCCTTCGAGCTCGGCCGGATCGACGCTGATGTCGCGGGTCAGTGCCTCGGCATGGCAGCCGATCATCAGCGACATCGGGAACGGCCACGGCTGCGAGGCAAAGTACGCGACGCGTCCGCACACGATGCCGGCTTCCTCGTGCACCTCGCGCCGCACCGCCTCCTCGATGCTCTCGCCCGGCTCGATGAACCCGGCGAGGCACGACCACATCGCGGAGGCGAAGCGGGCCGAGCGCCCGAGCAGGCATTCATCGCCGCGCACCGCCAGCATGATGACGACCGGATCGGTGCGCGGGAAATGCTCGGTCTTGCACGCGGCGCACTCACGCTTCCAGCCGGCCTCGACCGGCGCGGTCGGCGCGCCGCAATTGGCGCAGAAGCGATGGCGCGCGTGCCAGCCGAGCAAGGCCTTCGCTTCCGCGATCGGCGGCAGATGCTCCGCCGCCACCAGGCCCTGCACCGCGATCGAGCGCAGATCTGTCACCAGGAGGTCGTCGCGGGCCTTCAGCGTCTCGGCGGCGGCGGGAGCGATACCGATCGCGAAGCGGCCCGCGCCCTCGGCAAGCCCGAGAAAGACCGTGTCGCGCGGTTCGGCAAGCGCGCGCGCCTCGGGGACGGCGAACAACGGGTCGCCGCCGTGCGCCAGTTTCTTTGCGACCACAAGCTCGCCGCCCACCACGTAGGCGCCGGCGCGCGCGTCGGCCGCGAGCGCCGCCAGGCCCGCGGCATCGTGACGCCGGTCGGCCGCCCGTTCGATCTGGCTAGCGGTATATCCGAGCTTTGGTTTCGGCCCGAGATCGGGACGGGGGGACATGCGGGGCTCCGGTGGGCGGCCAAGCTGGCATGGCGTCGCATGAAGCGCAACGCTGCGGCCATGCATGTCCCGTTCCTGCAGAACGGCGACATGCTCTGGATTTATCGAGTGGCGCATGTCCTTATCGGCGAACCGGCGACCACTTCGCCGGGACATGCGCGAATGGGCAGTGCTTTACGGGTTATTGACCTGTAATAATCGAAATGGCTTGCGCCGCCCTCCGCTTGACCCGGATGGCTGCGGCGAGCCGTCGGGGCTGATGCGGCCATGGAAACGGTGAATCGAATCGAGCTGGAAGAAGCCCGCCGCCTGCTCGGCGAGTGCATGCTCTTCCGCGGGCTGCGCGCCGAGGAGCGCAACTCGCTGGTGGCGCGCGCGCATGTGCGCAAGCTTCCCGCGGGCGAGAACATCTTCATGATGGATGACGCCGGCGACAGCATGATGGCCGTGCTCAGCGGCAGCGTGCGCATCAGCGTCCCCTCGCCGGAAGGCAAGGAGATCGTGCTCGCCATTCTGCATGCGGGCGAAGTCTTCGGCGAAATCGCCGTGCTCGACGGCAAGGGGCGGACCGCGGACGCGCGCGCGCTCACCGAGTGCAGCCTCGCGGTGCTCGACCGGCGCGAGGTTCTGTCCTTCTTCGAGCGTCATCCGCAGGCGTGGCCGCGGCTCGTCGAGGTCTTGTGCGAACGGCTTCGCGTCACCGACCAGCACATCGCCGAGGTGGCGCTGCTCGAGCTGCCGGCGCGCCTCGCCAAGGCGATGCTGCGCGTATCGGCGGCCGAGCCCGACGCGAAAGGTCGCGCGGCGCCGCAGGTCGCGCTCTCGCAGCGCGAGCTCGGCAACATCGTCGGGGCGTCGCGCGAAAGCGTCAACAAATGCCTGAGCGATTGGCAGCGGCGCGGCATCGTGAAGATCGAGGAGAACTTTATCCGGATCTCCAATCCGGTCGCGCTCGAGAAGCTGGCTGAACCGGACTTTTCCTGAGACGGCATTCGCCCATGAAAAAACCCCGGGCCGACGGCCCGGGGTTTTTCCATTTCGGCTTTCGAGATTACTCGTTGCCGCCGCCCGCATGCGTGCTGAACTCGCGCAGCAGCTGCGAACGAATGCCAGCATCCGGGTCCTGTCCGATATACTTGTTGTTGAACGTCACGACGCCAGAGGCCTTCGGGCTCTGGGCGAACGCGGGGGAGGCAATGAGCGTGGCGAGGGCCACGATGGTCGCAAGGGTCTTCATGGGTCGTCTCCGTGGGTTGAGTGGGCATCGACGCGATCGTGTTTACGCGAGCGCGCGCGATTCAGCGGTGAACTCGTTCACATCGAGCGAAAATTTTTTTGTCGGCTGGTGCGACGGCGATTCGCAGAACGGAATTTTCCGCGCGCTTGTGTCATCGCGTGCGACGAGCACGACGCAAACGCAGGCATCGATTTTGGGAGAGCCGAAGAGTCCGGAGAGTAATGTACACGCGCCTGAGCGCGCTCAGGCCGCCGCACGCAGCTCGACGGCGTCGACGACCGCCACCGCGACCGCGGTCATGCCGTGTTTCTCGCGCCACCTGGGGCCGGGACCGCGCATATAGTGAAGCTCGGGACGATAGGGATCGAGCAGATCGCGGGAGAGCGACCGCAACAGCGTCATCGCCGTGCTGCGAGAGGGCGCTTTGTCGGTCGTGTCCATGAGAGCCCTCATCGTCCCGCGATGGGCAACGAACAGCCGCTCAAGCGGCGCGGCGCAGAACGGCGCCGGCCTTGCGCTGCACGGCCTCGAGCAGCTCCTGCCTCTTGTCGGAGAAGCCGTTGGCCACCCAGATCGCATAGGTCGCCGCGCACGCGCTGATCGCATTGGTCAGCAGCAGGAAGACGACGATCGCCTGCAAAAAGTTGATCATCTGGTCGCGCAACATGGGTGCCTCCGTGATCGATCGCCTGAGCGATGACGCCGTTATGCCCAAGACGCCGCAAATCGCACGTGAGACAGCTCACAGGCGCGAATATTTTTTGCTTTGGCGGAATGGTGGCCGTTTTGGCGCCCGGTACCACACGCGGCCAGACCCCAGGACCCGCCGCGATGCAGGCCGCCCCGGCCGGAAAAATTTCGTGGCGGCGGTGTGAACTAGATTACTCCTGGCCGGCCGGCGAATGGGCTAACGATGGCGCAACGCACCACCCACAGGCGCTTGCGCCGCACCGCATACGAGGAGGCTGACATGCGCGCCTCGAAGACGTTTCACTTCATCGCGATCACGCTGGTCGCGGCAACGCTGGTCGGAATCGCCCCGCCCGCCCTGGCGGGCGCCGATGAGTCGGTGACGGTTGCGGGCCCCAATTTGTGGGATGGAACGGTCTATCGGCCGGGTTGCCCGTTCGAAGAGTGCCGCAGCTGGTAACGACGAACCGGCCGCTACTCCCGGATCGCTGAAATGCTGAACGCGCTGACTGGGCGGCGAAAGCCCTTGAGCGCCAGTTCCCCGGCCGGCGACGCCACGGCGACGCCGTCGATCGCACTGCGCACCTTTCCGTCGATGAGGATCTCGCCGTCCTGCGCCTCGTCGCACAGCCGGCAGGCGAGGTTCGCGACGGAACCGATGGCCGAATATTGCAAGCGCCCTTCGAACCCGATGCACCCGAGCGTCGCGTAGCCATGCGCGATGCCGATGCCGAACCCGAGAGCATGACCGAGACTGCGCCATTTGCCGGCAAGACTGGAAATGGCGTCGCGCATCTCGACCGCCATGCGCACGGCGCGCGGTGACGGATCGGCGCACGGCAACGGGTCGTTGAACAGCACCAGCAGGCTGTCGCCGGCGAAATGCTCGAGCGTGCCCTCGTATTTCAGGATGAGCTTGCCAAGCGCCTCATGGTACTCGCGCAGGACCGTCATGACCTCCTCGGGCTCGGCGCCTTCGGAAAAGGCCGTAAAGCCGCGCAGGTCGCAAGACACAACGGTAATCTCGCGACGATGGCTTTCGAGCACGCGCTCGTTGCCCGAGGAGATGATGACGTCCGCGATCTGCGGCGAGAGAAAGCGCTTGAGCCGCCCCACCCGCTCGATCTCGGCGATCTGATCGGACACGCGCCGTTCGAGCGTGCGATTCCAGGTGGCGAGGTCCGCAGCCTGCGCCTGCACCTGATCGTGCAGCGCCTTCGTGCGCAGCACGGACTTCACCCGCGCCACCAGCGCGACCTGGTCCACCGGCTTGGTGAGATATTCGTCGGCCCCCGCTTCCAGTCCGACGACGACGTCCTGCGAATCGCTCTTGGCGGTGACCAGGATGACCGGGGTGAACGGCAGGGTGGCATCCTCCTTGAGCCGGCGGCAGACCTCGATACCGTTGAGCCCCGGCATCATCACGTCGAGCAGGATCAGGTCCGGAAGATGCTGTCGCGTCGCAGCCAGCGCCGCTTCGCCGTCGGCGGCCTGCACGATCTCGTAACCATTCGCCTTGAGCCGCGTGTCGAGGATGTCGCGGTTCGTCTCGTTGTCGTCGACGACAAGGATAAGCGGGGGATCGTGCATGGCAAAAGCCCGCAACACTATTGCAGATATTCCCTGACCTTTGCCAGGACCTGGCGCGGACTGTAAGGCTTGGTGACGTAATCGTCGCACCCCGCTGCCCGCGCTTTCGTTTCATCACCGCTCAGCGCGTAGGACGTGATGACGATGACCGGGATTGCCTTGAGCGTCGGATCGGACTTGAGCCGGCGCGTGGTCTCGTAACCGTCGAGAACCGGCAGCTGGATATCCATGAGGATGAGATCGGGGCGATGTTCCGCGGCGGCCGCCAATGCGTCCCGACCGTTGGTGGCCTCGACGATGTCATAACCCGCGGTCGTCAGCAGGTCGCGCAGGATCCGCCGGTTGTCCTCCTGGTCCTCGACCACCAGGATGCGTTTTCTGCTCATGCCTGCCCCGCCTGATGCTCGACTTGGACCGGAATAGTGAACGAAAAGATCGATCCCTCACCCGGAGTCGATTCGACCCAAATCCGCCCCCCGTGCAATTCGACGATTCTCCTGGCGATCGACAGCCCGAGCCCGCTGCCGCCCTTCGTCCGCGTGGACGACCCGTCGACCTGCTGAAATTCCGCAAAGATCTTTTCCTGGTCTGCCGGATCGATGCCCGGGCCGGTGTCGTGGACCGCGATGGTGAACGATCCGTTCGACGCCGATGCCTTGATTCCCACCTCGCCCGCGTCGGTGAACTTGATGGCGTTGCCGGCGAGATTGAGCAGGACCTGCGCGATCCGCCGTTCATCGCCGTGCCCGCGCGGCAAGTCCGGCGGTACCTCGGCCGTGAAGGCGAGACGCTTCCCGGCGGCAAGCGCCTCGACGCCGGTGAACACCCCGTGCACGACCTCCTTGAGTGAATAATCCGTCAGAGACAGTTTCAATTGTCCGGCCTCGATCTTCGAGAGGTCGAGCACGTCGTTGATCAATCCGAGAAGGTGCCTGCCATTGATCTGCACCCGCCCGAGCACGCTGCGCATCTTGTCCGATGTGTCTCCGTAGATGCTGTCGAGCATCAGCTCGGTGTAGCCGATGATGGCGTTGAGCGGCGTGCGCAGCTCATGGCTCATATTCGCGAGGAATTGCGACTTGTGGCGGCTCTCGATCTCGAGCTGACGTCTCTTCTCCTCGATTTCGTGGAACAGCCGTGCGTTCTGGATGGCCAGCACGGATTGGGTCGCAAAGGTCTGCAGCAGATCGACGGTCGCTTGTGGCAGCAATCCGGGCTGCCTGCGCCGAACCACCAGTGCGCCGACGATCCGGTCGGGTCCGAGCAACGGAATGGCCACCATTGCCCGATATCCCGCGCGCAGCACTATCTGCTGGAGCGGCGTCGACGGCAGCTCGCGCACGTCCGGGACCTGGATCGGTTGACCTTGCACGGCCGCGCGGCCGACGACGGTC
>WNFC01072137.1_pt1 | contig 12983 bp, 14 predicted proteins | sample 5400541 | NCBI WGS metagenome assembly WNFC01 (sample SAMN13153342, study PRJNA577476) | soil metagenome | isolation source: 120 cm saprolite under Douglas fir tree site 2 hole 2 replicate 1 | place: USA:California | collected 2015-04-18
CCTGGATCGGCGCTTTCAGCTCCGGAGGGTTGGGCGACGATTTCAACGCCACCTTCCCGGCGCTCGACGCAAAGGTCAACAGCCAACTGCGCGTGCTTTGGATTGCTTGTGGCACCGACGACCGCCTCATCGAGCCGAATCGCAAATTCCGCGACTGGCTCAAGTCGAAGGAGATTCAATTCACTCCCATTGAGACGCCCGGCGCGCACACGTGGATGGTCTGGCGGCGCAACCTGGCTGAGTTCGCAGCATTGCTGTTCCAGGAAAAGACCTCGTGAGCCAAGATCAGATCTTCGCCAGCAGCTTCTTACACTTTCTGATCCCAGCCTCATCGCGCTGATAAAACGTCCACTGCTTGATTCGCTTAGCGCGGATCAGTCCGGCTTGCGACAGAATCTTCAGGTGTTCGCTCGCAGTCGGCTGGCTGACGCCCAGCTTCGCCGCGATGAGCACACCACAGACACCGTCTTCGACCAGATCTCCGTCCACCTGCCGCTGAAAGTGTTTTGCCGGCTTCTTGAGCCATTTCAAAATACGCAGCCGGCGCTCATTAGAGATCGCGCGAAGCATAAAGTCGAACGCCATATAGGCAATTAGCCAATTGGCTAATTATAATATATTGAGTCATGCGCCAGTCTTTGATCGATCGCCAGCGGATTGCGGACACGTACCAGATCATTCGGCCCTATATCCGCCGGACTCCGGTGGTTGAAGTTGCCGGCGCCGATCTCGGCCTCGAGGGCATGGTGGTCACCCTCAAGCTGGAGTTAATGCAGCACGCCGGTTCCTTTAAGCCGCGCGGCGCCTTCGCCAACCTGCTGATGCGCGACGTGCCGCCAGCCGGCGTGGTCGCGGCCTCCGGCGGTAATCATGGCGCTGCGGTGGCGTTCGCCGCGATGAAGCTGGGCAAGCCGGCGAAGATTTTTGTTCCCGACGTGGCTTCACCGGCCAAGATCGCCCGGATCCGCGGGTACAAGGCGGATCTGGTAGTCACTGGCGAACGCTACGCCGAAGCGCTGGCGGCCAGTCAGTCCTGGGCTGCGCAGTCCGGGGCGATGGCTGTTCATGCGTACGATCAGGTGGAGACGATTCTCGGCCAAGGCAGCGTGGGCTTGGAATTCGAAGAGCAGGACCCGGCGCTCGACACACTGCTGGTGGCCGTCGGCGGAGGCGGCCTCCTGGGCGGCATCGCCGCCTGGTACGCGGGACGAATCAAGATTGTCGGAGTAGAGCCAGAAGCCGCGCCGACGCTCACCCGCGCGCTGGAGGCCGGGCATCCGGTGGACGCCGAGGCCGGAGGAATCGCCGCGGATTCGTTAGCCCCCAAGTGCGTCGGTGAGTTGATGTTTCCGTTAGCCCAGTCTTACGTGGACAGTATCTTGTTAGTCTCCGACGAAGCTATCCAGAGCGCTCAGGAGATGCTGTGGAACGTTGTGCGGCTGGCCGCCGAGCCAGGTGGGGCGGCCGCTCTCGCCGCCCTCCTCACCCGTGGGTACCAGCCGAAACCGGGAGAACGCGTCGGCGTCCTCGTGTGCGGCGGAAATACGTCGGCGGTCGACTTCGGGCGACCCGTCAAATTAACTACTCCTACTGCGTGATTGGGAGCCGAAGACATATCCGACGAAGCTGGTGAAGACCGGCAAGAGTATCTTCATAATGATCGCGTCTATCATCTTGATCGTGTTGTCTATGTTGATCGATTCGAGCTCCTTGTATCGGCTCATAATTGCCCGCGACTTGTTTCTCATCCATGCCTGCCGGGATGTTGGGCGTCACCGGCTCGAGCCAGATCCATCGGCTCAAAAGAATCAGGAGCACCGCGGTGGCAACTACACCAACCGAGAGCGCGCCCCGCACGCCTACCCTCTGAAGTGGCGCCAGCGAGATTTTGCCGCCCTCTTCGGCAAGGATTTCCTGTGGTTTGACAACTTTTAGCTCGGCATCGTTCACGGGAGGACGATCTCTTGAAGGGGCTTGTCGTTCTTGTCGACGATCCTGAGCTTCGTGTCCTTCTGTTGTCGCTGTTGCTTCTTCAGGTAACTGTAGCTCGCGACTGCTCTGCGGATCACTTCGGCTTTCGTGGTGGCATCCGTGTTCTTGATCAGTTCCGTCAGCGTTTTGTCAAACTCGTCGTCAATGTCAATGGTATATCTAGGCATGCTTAAATATTACTGCATATCTACTGCATAGTCAAACGCTTATAACGCGCGCTTCGGAAACGCAATTTCCAACCCTAGTTCTATCTTCGTCGGTCCCTTCCTCAGAATCTTAAGCTCCAGATTTTGCTCCTCTAGGTCGTCGATTGCCCGAAAGAGTGGCAGCTGTTCCGGCTCTCGACGGGAGGCCTGTGCGCGGCGTTGCTTCTGAGCCATCGAGCACTCCCACCGTTTAGTCTCGCCTGGCCCAGCGCTCGGATCTTCAATGCGGATCACCATTTCCCAAATGATGAACGCCGCCAAGAGCACATCGGCTCTCGGAACTGTTCCTGCCGCGTATTGTTCCAGGGATTGCCGACTACTGCCGATCTCGGCTGCAGCATCCTCCAGGTGACCCTTTCGCTTTCCTACGATCTCCGGCGCAAGCTTCCTTTATCGAGCCGGTGGGCGACAGGAAGAGCCTCGTAATCACGCCCCACGTCAGGCCAGAGGCGTTTGATGAGGACTCAGTCGATCTACGTCTCGGCTGCTATTTCTTGCTGTCAAAACGATCCCAGGAGCCTTACTTCGCACCAGACAAGCAGACAGCCACTTCGCTGCATCTGAAGGTGCATGTCCCTCTTGGAGAATACCTAGTCATACCAGCGCACGAAACGGTTCTTGGAGCTACCCTTGAATTCATAAAGCTACCATTTGATACCTCGGGCGAGATCCTCACTAAATCCTCGGTTGCCCGCACATTCATTGTCGTCGAAACCGCGCCATGGATACACCCAGAGTACCGGGGTTGTCTGACGCTTGAGATCGCAAATGTGTCAAACACTCCAGTCTTGCTATACCCCGGACGTCCCATAGGCCAGCTCGTTTTGCTAAAGACTGAAAGGCGGCGTAAGAAGCCGACCAAGCTGAAAGGCAGCTATTTGCTGTAGGTGGTAAGGCGATGGCTGGAAATTATGCCGGCAGTAACGGCAGCAACGAGACGGCAAGCAGGCTTCCTCCGTGAAAACACCTCTTGAGAAAAGCAGAAGAGAATGTGTCGCGGATGACGCCGCCTGCCTGAGGGAATTCCTGCTAGGATCACGATGTGAAAGGGGCCGTGTATATATATTTCCCAGGGGTACTGTCGAATGGCGCAACCATGCTTACACACGGATAATTTGAAGACCTCGAAAAGCTTGGTCTGACACCACAAGAGGGCATTCGTCTCAAGTTTTATGATCTCGATGCGGACGGCGAAAACAGACCCACCTACATTTGTGCTGAAGGCATCCTCCACTTCGACGATAATACTGGAACCTGGTCCGCGTTCGTCGACAAGGCTACGTTCCACACTGTGCAGCGGGTAGAAGCTGCCGAGTGAACCGATCCCGCCTTCTCCATTTAGAAGCTGATGTAGAGTACCTACCGCGTCCCCGCCGATGGGAGTTCCCCGACTGGCGCCGTTGGCGCCGCATCTAGCCGCCCGAAATGGTGCTATTTCTCGCCGCCGCCGACATTTCGGTCCGGTAGCTCCCGAACCCCCGACCTTCAGGAACCCGGAAGACGAACTCTTCGAGCTTGGCGCTGAAACTGTGTCGGTCATTCGCAAGCTTCAGGTGCGAAGAAATCAGAGCCAGGATCTCGGTTGCGGAGTTCTGTAAGGATTCCAGGGCCGCGCCTGCCCCTCTACACGTCCAGATTCCGCGCCTCTAGTGCGTTCTCTTCGATAAACTTCCGCCGGCTCTCGACGTCCTCGCCCATGAGCGTGGAGAAGATTTCCTCGCTCTCCACGGCGTCTTCCAGGCGCACCTTGAGCAGTGTGCGCTTCTCGGGGTTCATGGTGGTTTCGGCGAGTTGTTCGGCGTTCATCTCGCCCAGACCTTTGTAACGCTGTACGGAGGAATCCTTCTTGCCCTCGTTTTTGACGTAATTCAGCAAGTCGCGCCAGTTGGGCTGGTTCTCGCGGTGTTCGCCCTTCACCACCGTGAACGGCGGCTCGTTATGGCGGCTGATCTGTTTTGCCAGCAGACGCAGGCGTTTGTACTCGGGACGCGCGGCCAGCTCCACGCCGATATGCCGCTCGGCATTGGTGGAATCGTGATAGATGATTACCCAGGTGGAGTGCTCTTCGTCCTGCCTCAGCTCGGGCTTCACCTGCGCCGTCTTCAGCTCGACCATTACCTGCTCCAAGTTGGAGCGCTCGGCGAAATCGGCTTTGGTGTCGATGTGCAGAGTGGGCATGGAAAGCACATCTACCACACGAGCGTCGCGCAATCTCCGCTCCACCTTGCTCGAGATCTGATCGTACTCGTCAAGGTTCATGAGGAAGCTACGGAGCTCACCCGCCTCGATCGTCGATTTGGGGCCTTTGCCGTTCTTTCCGATCTCGAGCTTCAGGTTCTCGGTGGCCCGGCGCATGATTTCGCGCGTGAATTCTTTGTCGTCCTTGATGTACTTCTCGCTCTTGCCCTTCTTGATGCGGTAGAGCGGCGGCTGCGCGATGAACACGTTGCCGCGCAAGATCAGCTCCTGCATGTGGCGGAAGAAGAAGGTGAGTAATAGAGTGCGAATGTGCGAGCCGTCCACATCGGCGTCGGTCATGATGATGATCTTGCTATAGCGCAGCTTGGTGGCGTCGAAATCGTCCTTGCCTATGCCCGTGCCGATGGCGGTGATCAGCGCGCGGATTTCCTCATGGCCGAGCATTTTGTCGTAGCGCGCCTTCTCGACGTTGAGGATCTTGCCTTTGAGCGGCAAAATCGCCTGGAAGCGGCGATCGCGCCCTTGCTTGGCGGTTCCGCCGGCGGATTCCCCTTCCACCAGGAACAGTTCGCAACGTTCCGGATCCTTCTCCTGGCAGTCAGCCAGCTTGCCGGGCAAACCGCCGGAATCGAGGGCGCCTTTGCGCCGCGTGAGGTCGCGCGCTTTACGGGCAGCTTCGCGGGCACGTGAGGCGTCGATGCACTTCGACACGATCTTGCGCATCACCGCCGAGTTCTTGTCGAAATACTCGCCCAGCTTGTCGTTGACGAACTGGACCATCTGGCCCTGAATGTCGCTGTTCAACTTGCCCTTGGTCTGACCCTCAAACTGCGGCTGCGGCAGCTTCACGCTGATCACGGCAGTGAGGCCCTCGCGTACGTCGTCGCCGGTGAGGTTGTCCTTCTGGTCCTTGAAGAGTCCAGCCTGCTGGCCATAAAAGTTGATGCAGCGGGTCAGCGCACTGCGGAAGCCGCTCAGATGCGATCCGCCGTCCACCGTGTTGATATTGTTAGCGAAGCTGAAGATGCTCTCCGAGTAGCCATCGTTGTACTGAAGGGCGACCTCCATCGTCAGAATCCCGCCATTCGGTAGATCTTTCTGGCCCTCAAAATAGATGGGTTTCTCGTGCAACACCGACTTGCCGCGGTTCAGGTGCTTGATGAACTCCGCAATGCCGCCGGTATAGAGGAATTCGTGAGATTTGACCGGGTCCTCTCGTTCATCGGTGAGGTTAATCTTGAGACCTTTGTTCAGGAACGCCAGTTCGCGCAGGCGTTGCGCTAGTGTGTCGTAGTTGAACTTGGTCACTTCCATGATGGAACCATCCGGTTTGAAAGTGACGCGGGTCCCGGTTTTGCGGCCGGCCTTGCCGGTCTTTTGTAGCGGACCTTTGGGGATTCCGCAGGCATATTCCTGCTGCCACGTGTAACTGGGCCCCGTGTCCCCTTCCGGACGCCAGATCTCCAGCTCTAGCCGCTCCGAAAGCGCATTCACACAGCTCACGCCCACGCCGTGCAGGCCGCCGGATACTTTATAACTCTTGGAATCGAATTTTCCGCCGGCGTGCAGCTTGGTCATTACCACCTGCGCCGCTGAAACACCCTCGTCCTCATGCATGTCAACCGGAATCCCGCGGCCGTTGTCGACGACAGTGACGGAGTTGTCCAGATGGATGGTCACATCGACCTGGGTCGCATATCCCGCCAACGCCTCATCCACCGAGTTGTCTACCACTTCGTAGACCAGGTGGTGCAAGCCTAACTCGCCTGTAGAACCGATGTACATCGCGTTCACTGATAACGGCGCGTTGCTGTATTGCGCCTCTTCAAGCAAAATTGGAATCCTGCGATCGCTCAGATGCGCATCGGCATTACTACGTAACGGTAATGATCCTTGGTTTCTTCACCGGCGGGCCGCATCTCGCCCGCGCTCTTTTGATCCTTCAAAGCAAATGCCACTTCGTCTTGGGACAGGGCACGTAGAAAATCAAGTAGGTATTGCGCGTTGAAACCAATCTCGAGGTCGGGCCCGGCATACTCCGTGGGCACGCTTTCTTCGCTCTCTCCCGTTTCCACCGAAGAGGAGAATATTTTGACTTCACCCTGGCCAAACTGCACCCGGATAGCGCGAGAGCGCTCATCGGCAAACTGAGAGACGCGCTCAATAGCCGACCGGATCTCATCTTTCCGGAGCTTGACTATGTTCGTATTGTCTTTTGGCAACACTCGCTCATAGTCTGGAAAATTCCCCGTCAGCTTGCGCGTGATCAGGAGCCGCTCACCAAAGCGGAAGAACAGATGATTCTCATCACCGGCAAAAATAACTTTGGAATCCGTCCCGCTCTCCTCGGCAAGTTTCACAATCTCGCCCATGGCCTTTTTAGGGATCAGCGCGCGGAACCCTTTTGAAGAAGCTCCGTTTACGTCCATGGGACTCTGCACATAAGCCAGACGGTGGCCATCCGTTGCTACCATGGTCATCACGTCGCCACCCAAAAGCAGCAACGCACCATTCAGAGTAAAGCGCGACTCTTCCATGGAGATGGCAAACGCTGTACGCGAGATCATGGAAGACAACAGTCTGACCGGAATTTCGGAAATTGCTTCCGGCATCTGCGGGAGCTCCGGGAAACTTTCCCGCGACATCCCTGCTATTTTCGTTCGCGACCTTCCGCAAGTGATATTGGCCCAGTGGTTTTCCAAAAACTTCAAATTCAGATCCACATCCGGAAGCAGCCGCGTATAGTCCAGGAGCTTCCTCGCCGGCACAGTCCCTGCTCCCTCTTTCTTCACTTTCGCGGGACACGAGCAGCGGATACCCAGTTCGAGGTCCGTTGCCGTCAAGATTATCCGGTCTCCTTGCGCCTCAATGAGAACGTTAGACAGTATGGGAATGGTGGTCTTTTTCTCCACTACTCCCTGGGAGAGACCCAGCTCCCGCACCAGATCGTTCTTGCTAACGGTGAATTCCATTGGGCAGGACTCCTCTACTGACTTGCTTGGATAGATTCTTTACAAGAAGAACCGTATTCATGGGGTCTGTGAAATTGTTGATTTCTATCTAAATTATACAAAATTCTACAACTTCCTGCTCAAAGATGGTGTGGAAAGAGAGCTGAAAACTGACCTAAAACCCGGCTTGCATCCAATCTTGCACACACATCCGCAGCTCTCATGAGCATAGCGTTGTGGAAAATAACAATAAACTCATTGTAATGAATCCATTAGGCTGTGTAGCAACCTGTTCAAATCTGGGTCAGATTGCCGTTGACGCTCAATTTTGTTGATGGAGTGAATTACGGTGGTGTGATGTTTGCCGCCGAAGGAGCGGCCGATCTCGGGGAGGGATGCTGTTGTCAGTTCCTTGACAAGGAACATGGCAACCTGGCGCGGCCTAACGATGGTTTTGGTATTGCTTTTTTCCTTTAGTTGAGACTGCTTGATACCGTATTTTTCAGCGACGGCTTTCTGGATGGTGTCGATGGTTACACGGCGATCCTGGGCATGAGTCAAATGTTTCAGGACCTGCTGGGCCATCGGCAGATTGATCGCAGCGCCTGTCAGCGAGGAGTAGGCTACCAGTTTGACCAGAGCACCTTCCAATTCGCGGACATTGGATTTTGATTTCGTTGCAATGAAGGTGCGGACGTCTTCGGGCAGCCGAAAACCTTCTATCTCAGCCTTCTTGTCGAGGATAGCCATCTTGGTTTCGAGGTCCGGCGGCTGAATATCGGCCATCAATCCCCACTCGAAACGGGAGCGCAGGCGCTCGAGAAGCCCCGGAATGTCCTTTGGAGGCGAGTCGCTCGAGATGACAATCTGTTTCTGGTTGTCGTGCAACTCGTTGAACGTATGGAAGAACTCTTCCTGTGTTCTCTCTTTATTTCCCAGAAGCTGGATGTCGTCAATCAGCAGAACATCAGCCGACCGGTATCGCTGGCGTAACTGAGGCATGCGTTCCATGCGAATCCCCGATACCACCTCGTTCGTGAAGCGCTCGCTGGACGTGTAGAGAATTCGCATACCGGCGCTATTGCTCATCAACGCGCGGCCAATCGCGTGCATCAGGTGAGTCTTGCCCATGCCCACGCCACCATAGAGGAACAGAGGGTTGTAACTACGGGACGGGTTGGTGGCGACCGATCGCGCAGCGGCGTGAGCGAACTGGTTGCAAGCGCCAACCACAAAGGTGTCGAACGTAAACCGGGGATTGAGCTGGCTGACGGGCGATTCGGGTTCGTCTCGTTCCCCGTCCACGCCATTTTGTTGCCTGGAGGTGCTTGCAAATTCATACAGCACTGTCTGAACCGGGAGCGTCAATTTGCGAATCGCGGACATTACGTGGTCGGCGTACTCAGTCTCCAGCCAAGCCTTACTTTCAACGTTTGGCACCGAAATATGTAAAACGCCTCCGGCCATTTGGCGGAACACGCTGCGGCTCACCCAGTTCTGGTAGGCCTCCGTGTTGAGGGTAACCTCAAGTTGTTGTTTGATCTGATCCCAGGGGTTCATCTACTAAGCGACACTATGAGCACAGCTTTCACACAGCTTTTCCACAAGGCGCGGGGAACTCAAATTTCACGCTTGCTGAAGGGAGGATTTTATGTGTTCTGCCCTGCTGTGCCCCCGGAACAGAAGAGACAGTCTAGCACAGATGGGCGGAAGTGGAGGAGAATGAGAGATTCCAATCGAGCGGGAGTAACTCAGTTGGTAGAGTGCGACCTTGCCAAGGTCGATGTCGCGGGTTCGAATCCCGTCTCCCGCTCCAGTTGAATCCTTCCACCCCTTCTCCGATCTACAATAGTCTATTAGCTTTCTATGCACAAACTCGCCCTATCCCTATTGATGGTTGCCAGCGCCGCGGTTGCGCAGTATAAAAGCGAACCGGCTGGAGCGCCGCCCGCCGATCTCGCGCCCGCTATCAGCCAAGCGCTTCAGCAGCAAGGAACGAAGATCACGGCTGGTAACGGCGCGGTTTTTTGCGAGGTTTGGTTTCGCACGGCACTGCCGTCCGGTCCGAAGCCGGCGGACCAGACGGTGACGCTGTCAGTTCCCCAAGGCGCTCTGGTAGGTGTGATTCGCTTTCCAAGCCAGGGAGCCGACCGTCGCGGGCAGACCATCAAGCCCGGAGTCTATACGCTCCGCTACAGCTTGATGCCGGTGAGCGGTGACCATCAAGGCGCCGCGCCGCAGCGTGATTTTGTCTTGATGACGCCCGCCGCCAACGATAAAGATCCCAGCGCAACTCCGGATTTCGATGCGCTGGTGGCTATGAGCCGCAAAGCTTCCGGAACACCTCATGCTGGCGTGCTAAGCCTGTGGGCAGCAGGCGCGAGCGATCCTCTTGGATTTGCCAAGCAGGGCGAGAACGACTGGGTGCTCACGCTGAAGATCGGGGACGTTCCCGTTTCGATCATTTTGGTCGGCAAAGCTGAGGCTGCTTGAGCACTCTTCCCCAACTTCGGGAGATCGAGCGTCTGGAACAATCCAGCGCACAACAATTGCTGAAATGGGCTGTGTCTGAGTTCGGCAGTTCGCTGGCGATCGCGACCGCGTTTCAACTTGAAGGCATGGTCATCGTGGACCTGGCGGCGCGGATTTCTCCGCACGTTCGAGTGTTGACGCTGGATACCGGCCGGCTTCCCGAGGAAACGTATCGCATGATCGAAACCGTCCGCGATCGTTATGGCATTGCGGTTGAGACGGTGGCGCCGGATTCTGGTGAAGTGGAAGCCATGGTGACCCGGCACGGTCCCAACCTGTTCTATCGTGAGGTTGCGTTGCGGAATCTCTGCTGCCAGATTCGTAAGGTCCGGCCGCTCGAGCGCGCTCTGAGCGGGCTGAGCGCGTGGGTGACCGGGCTGAGGCGCGACCAGAATGATTCGCGGGTGGATGTGCGCAAGGTGGAGGAGATCGACGGAAAATTGAAGTTGAATCCGCTGGCCGATTGGACTTCCGCCCAAGTGAGTGATTATATCCGGCAGAACGACGTGCCGGTGCATCCGCTCTACGCCGCGGGTTACACGAGCATCGGCTGTGCTCCGTGCACGCGGGCGGTTCAGCCTGGTGAAGACGCACGCGCTGGACGCTGGTGGTGGGAACAGGACGCCGCTAAAGAGTGCGGCATTCATTTTTCGCCCGAAGGCAAAGCCGAGCGCAAGCTGGACGTCCTGCTGAGCGAAATTCTCGAGGCAAAGCACGCTTGACGGCGCGCCCGCTCGTTCACCAGGGCTTCACGCTTTGGTTCACCGGACTGTCCGGCGCAGGCAAGAGCACCATCTCCGGCATCGTCGAAAAACGGCTGCGCGAGGATTCAGCAAGGAAGACCGTGACATCAACATTCGCCGCATCGGCTTCGTATGCGAGCTGCTCACGCGCAACGGCGTGATCGCCATGGTGGCCGCCATTTCGCCCTACCGCGCCGTGCGTGAGGAGGTCCGCTCGCGCATCGCGAACTTCGTCGAAGTCTACGTGGAATGCCCGCTCGAAGTAGTGGCCGGGCGTGATGTCAAAGGATTGTACAAGAAGGCGATCGCGGGTGAGATTCCGCAATTTACCGGTGTCTCGGATCCCTACGAGCCGCCCCTTCATCCCGAAGTGGTGGTGCACTCCGACAAAGAAAGCCCCGAGGAGAGCGCCAGCCGGGTGTGGGCTAAACTGGAAGAACTGGGGCTGATTTCCTTCTGATCGATCTTCACACGCACACCAACGAATCGGACGGGACATATTTGCCGGGGCAACTCGTCGAGGAAGCTGTGGCGACGGGCCTCGAAGCGCTTGCCATTACCGATCACGATACAATTGCCGGTTATGACGCCGCCGAGCCAATAGCGCGCGCGGCCGGACTGGATTTGATTTGCGGCATCGAGATCTCCACGCGATTTCACGGACGCTCCGTTCATCTGCTGGGATACTTCGTGCACCGGCCGCCCACAGGGGAGTTTCGCGAATGGCTGCTGGCATTGCAAAGAACGCGCCGCGACCGGAATGTGCGGCTGATCGAACGCCTGCGCTCACTCGGCGTAGATATCTCGCTTGAGGAAGTGGAATCCAAGGGCCGCAGCATGACGGGCCGGCCGCATTTCGCGCGCGTGCTTCTGGAAAAAGGCTACGTCCGGAATATCGACCAGGCCTTCGACGAATATCTGGACGAGTCAGCGAAAGGCTACGTGGAGCGCCAGGAAGTGGCCATGCATGAAGGCATCGAGCATGTGGTGAAGGCGGGTGGGATTGCTTCGCTGGCGCATCCTATCCGTGTGGGCAGGCGCGGCATGACAGACGGGCATGACGATCTGGAGAAGTGGGTCGAAGACATGCGCGGGATGGGATTGCGCGCGATCGAGGCCTTTCACAGCGACCACCGCCCCGCGGACGTCGAACGTTATTTGGATCTGGCCCGGCGGCTCGACCTGGCGGTGACCGGCGGGTCCGATTTTCACGGAGCGAATAAGGCGCACATCCAGCTCGGCCATGGATTCGAAGGCAATCTGAGTGTCCCGGGCTGGGTGCTCGAGCGTTTACGGGCAATGTAGCGCGCGCACTACGGCTGCCTGGCCGTTGACGGTGAGTGTGGCGTCGGGCTCCGCCAGCTCGCGCCGCACGTAAGCCATCCCCACCACTTTTCCCAGCGCGGGCGAGAATGCGGCGGAGGTCATCTTGCCAATGTTCTCTTCGCCGTGAAAGAGTCGCGTTTCAGGTTCGGGAACTGCGCTGGATTCAATCTCCACTCCGGCGAGCAGCCGGTGCACCAAGCCGCGCGAGCGCACACGCTCGACGATCTCCTGGCCGATGTAACAGCCCTTAGCGAAGTTGACAGCTTGGGCCTGCTGCGTTTCCTGTGAGAGCGTGCTGTCGAAGATATCCTCGCCATAGCGCGGCTTGAAATGTTCCAGGCGGACCACTCGCGCATCATCGGGACTGGCTTCGGGGGCGCCCGCATTTTGAAGCAGATCGATCAGGCGCGGCTTTCCGGAGGCGGGGGAGAAGAAGCGCAGCGCTGGCGCACCGGTCAAGCTAACGTTGGCGACCGTCACTCCGTTCCATTCCTTATGAGCCCATGGTTTTTCCGGAAGGGGAATCCCCAGGCGCGCCGCGATTGCCGGTGCATCCGGGCCTTCGAGCGCCAGTGTCGCGAGCCGGTCGGTTGCATCTTCGAGAGTTACGTCGTCGGCGATGATGTACTTGTCGAGGTGCCGGTAGAGTGTCTCGCGTGTCTCTGGTTCCACGTCCAACAGAAAATCATTCTCGCGGCAGAACAGGTTCACATCGCCCAGAATGCGGCCCTGCGGGTTGAGGAAGAACGCGTAGCAGCCCTCGCCGGGCTGAAGCTTCTCCACTTGATTGGTGGTCATGGCGTGCAACAGGCGCGCGCGATCTTCACCGGTGGCGATGATCTTGCCGCGGGAGGAAAGATCGAGCCATGCTGCGCCGGCGCGCAACGCCTGGTAACCTGCATCCATGTTTTCAGTTTAGGTGAAGCTGGCGCAACATGGCGGAGATCGCGAGGATGACGAGGCCCGAAATCACCAGGCCGGTCATTTGCCGCGAGCGCTTCGGATTCTTCGGCTTGACGATGAGAAGGCCCACC
>WNFC01011216.1_pt1 | contig 12982 bp, 9 predicted proteins | sample 5400541 | NCBI WGS metagenome assembly WNFC01 (sample SAMN13153342, study PRJNA577476) | soil metagenome | isolation source: 120 cm saprolite under Douglas fir tree site 2 hole 2 replicate 1 | place: USA:California | collected 2015-04-18
GAGACAAAACCGCTACGGCCAGGGCGGCCACGAGACCATCTCGCCAACACAAAGGCAAAATGACGTCGCGGAATTCTTGGTACGGACCCGCGCCATCCATGCGAGCGGACTCTCGATACTCTCGCGGCATGAGCCGAACGACCGGCCAAAGCATCGCCACGGCGAAGGGAAAAAACCGGATGACATAAGTCCACAAAATCGGCACCGGCGAGGGGCCGTACCAGAATATCTGGGCGATCACGTCTCCCGCCGTCGAAGAGGCGCCAATTGTATCTAGCATCCTTTCGATGGTGTCTTTGAGACCGAAGCCGACCAGCGGTCCGGGCAAAGCCCAAGCGGCCGCCATGAGGCATAGGCACATCATTTGAAAGCGCCGCGATTCCGTGGCCAGCCAACAAGCGATCAGTCCCAGGAATGTGGTCACAATGCCCGCGACCGCCGCGGTCAATAGACTCAAAAAAACGATCCACCCATGAGACCAAAAGGCTCGAAACACATATCTCGCAGAAGTCGCCGGCGACCAGGTAGGTGGACTGCCGCCGAGTCCCGTTTTCCAAATCAAACTGACTAGTGGAACTCCGATGAAAACGAGTACGACAACTGCGACTGCCAACAAACAAGGAGTGCGAGCTATTCCCAACTGAAATAGCCGAGGAGTTTGCGTGAGGTTCTCCAGAGGAGGTAAGCGGTCATCCAAACGGCGGACCGATACGGCCACCAGTAGCCAAGTGAGGCCGACGGCTGGAATAGCTACGGCCACGCTGCTGGCGATGGCGGATGGGCCGCCTCCTACCAACTGCGTGTAGACTTCCTCCGCATAAGTGCGGACTTGCATCATGTCGGTGGCGCTGATTTCCGTAGCGGCTTGCAAGGCGACCCACAAGCCGGCCGCCCAGATGGCGGTTCGGCACCGGGAAAGCGTGACGTGCCATAGGACTGGCCACGGACCCACCGTCAGGAGAGCATCTTCCTCCATCTCTCTTTCGACCCAACGCAATCCCAAGCCTACGATCAAGATCACCCAGGGCAAACCGGCCAAGGCATGGATCCAAATCGCCGCCGGGAGACCCTGAACCCACGGCTTCCACACCGTCCCCAATGGTGAAATGTCCGGATCGTTCGGCGCCGGTTGAATCCAGCGATCCAAGGGCAGCCAACCACCGGCGCCCAGGGCGGATTGCCAGGCGGTCACAAGCAACGGCAAGGGCACGAAGAGGGCTAGAATCGTAAGGAATTCAAAGATCCTTCGCCCGGGCAGGTCGGTTCGATAAAGCAGGATAGCGGTCAAGGTGCCGGCGGGCAGCGCCAGGGCTATAGTTCCCAGAATAAGACACAGCGTGTTTCCGGCCAGTGATGCCAATCGTTCCGTTTCTTGCCAGGATCGCCAGCCGTCCGGATGGCGCAGCAAATCGACAAACGGCATGGCCAAAGGGAGACCGATCATTGTCAGCAACAGGAAGGCCAAGCCCCAGCGCCAGCGCGTCACGGTTGCCTCGCGGGTGAAAAAAATGAAAAAGCCCCCAGGATCGGCCTAGGGGCTCCCCCGTTCGCCACTGATTGTTTAGCGCCGACTCGATATAGCAGGCGCAAATTGGAGACCACAGATACTACTCATCACTCATGACTCAGCATTCTTATTTTACTTCTCCTTCGCGGGAGCAGCCGGCTTGGCGCCCTTGCCTTTGGCGGCCGGTTCTTCTTTTGCGTGTTTCATCACCAGCGGCTTGGGATAATCTTTGTCGTACAAGCAAACTATCAAGCCGTGGTTGCTAGCCAGGTAGATTCGGTCCGTTAATTCATTGGCGACCGGAACCACGAAGTCGCGGGCATCGTAGGTCGAGAGTATGGTGCCATATTTTTTGTCGAGAATGAGCAGTCGGCCATTGGGATCAGCCGCGTAGACGAACTTTTTGTTCGCCGCGATAAAACGATCAGCCTTCTGATTGGTCCAGATCTTAACTCCGCTCTCGCGGTCAACGCGAGCCAAATTCGGCCGCTTGGGAGCGATGTAAACGTCCTCATCGTTGACTTCCGGCTTGCGAAGGATCGGCGTCCCGCTGACGTAATGCCAGGTGACTTTGCCGATCAGCATCTGCAAAGCGTAAACATCGTACTCGGTCGAAGCGACATAGGCCGTGTCACTGTACTGCCCCAAGGGCGCCGCCAGAGGGGCGTGAGCTTTGAACTGATATAGAACCTGACGCAAGTCCTTGGAGGTGCAAAAGAAGGTTCCGTCAAACCCGGCCAAGAAGATGGCATCTTCGGTCAAAAGGGGAGGTTGTTCAAGGCGGGTGTCCGAGAGGTATTGCCAAAGCTGCTCGGGTTGAGGCCCGCGGTTGGACCACATCTCGCCCGTAACGGGCGGCTCGGAAAATCCCATGGACCCGGCCAGAAAGTCCGTCGTGGATGCTCGCGCGGTCGAAAACGTTTGTCGAGCGGTCGTCCCTTTGAATGTAGGGGGCTTTTTCGGAATTTCGGGAAGATGATACACGAGTAATTTGCCGCCGCTGAGGCTCACGTAGATGCGATCTTTTTCGGCCACCGGGGGCGCGGAGGGCGCGTCGCTCAGATTAAACGTCCACTGAAGCGATCCGTCCTTGCGACTGAGTGCGATTAAATGGGTGCCATTATAGACAAAGACGGAGTCGGCATTTCGACCCACTTCGTGGGTAACTCGGTAGGGCACGCCCACGGCGACGCTCCACTCGATGGTGCCGTCGTCTACGCGGATAGCGGTCACCGTGCCGCTGCGGGTTTGCACCAGAACCAGATCGTCGAATACCTGGACACTAAAGAGGCCGTCGCGTGGCCCATTCGTGGGTACGTAAGCGCTCCAAGCCATTTTCAAATTCATCCGATCCAGCGCCTCGGAAGGAGGCGGGCTCGGACGCGTATGGAGTTGGGCCCAATGTTGTCCCCAAATTGGGGAAGCCGGTACCAGAAATGTCAGTGCGAGGGCCGCGAGTTTCTTCATGTTCCGCTTTCCTTTGAGAAATGCGATTGCCGGATGGGTCTCATAAATAATCCACTGTCATCCACTGTCAATGTATCACGGCGACGCCTGGCAAGCTATTTCCGAACGAGAACTTCAACCAAATTCCCGCCGGAAACATGGCCGAGCAGTGATCCGCCAGGACTCCGCGGACCACTTGAGCGCGGTGATTTAGGCGCGGATCGGAGGCGATCTGATAAAGTGTATCGCACGCGCCGGCCTTGGGATCGGCCGTCCCGTATACGACCAGGGGCAATCGGGCCAGGACGATGGCCCCCGCGCACATCGGACAAGGCTCCAAAGTGACATAAAGCGCACAGTTTTCCAGCCGCCAGGAGCGAAGCGCCTGGGCGGCCTGCGTGATGGCGATCATCTCCGCATGGGCCGTCGGATCGATTAACTGTTCGCGCTGGTTGTGCGCCCGGGCGATTACCCCTTGTTCGAAGGAAACGATGACCGCGCCAATGGGAACTTCATCCTCTTGGGCAGCCGCTTCCGCCTCCTGGAGCGCCATTTCCATATGCTCGATATGAAATGGATGCCGCGGATCGGACAACAGCAGTTCAAAGGGGGAATGATTCAAACGGAAGCTCCCGCAGCAGATTCCAGTGCGCCGCGAAAAAACGCAAAGAACTCAAAGGATTCAATTTTTTGCGTGGTTTGCGTCTTTTCGCGGCATGAGTTTTTTCCTTTGGAGTCATTGGCCGCCGGTTTCCCCGTCGCGCTCCAAAACCAACAACGAGAAGGCCGACGGCAACGACGTGCTTCCACCCATTGCCGTTTCCCGCACGGGCCGCCAGCCGGATTCGAGGAGACGCTGCAGATTTTCCTTTTCCCAATTGGACTCCATATTCGCTTCGCTGCCGGCGATGACCCGGGTCCAATGCTTGGTGCCGTTCGTGGAGATGATGACGTAGCAGTAATGCTTCATGAGTTGACTGAAGGGCGAAAAGAATTATTCGATCTCATACAGAGGACCGCTTGGGTCCCGTGGAATCAGCCGCTCCCGCGAGCAGTCAACTAGCAGATCGAGCTCTTCTAAGACGATGGCGCCAATCAGGGCCTCAGTGCGTTTGGGCTCCACGATTGCTAAAAATGTCCCGTGACGACCGAGAAGCTCCAGATGAGCGTCTAGGGCCTGGCTGCGCCGAGCGCGGCGGCCATCGGCATAACGAACGTTGATTTTGTCGCTCATCGTCAGTCCCAGCTCTTTAACAAGCGATTGAGGCAACACTAACTTCGACGCGCCGGGATCGACAAGGCCACGGACGGTTCGCCGACGGACTTTATCCGGGGGCAAGGTACCCTCTTCCGCCCGGATCAAGTCCCGATAATTCGCAATTTCGAACTCGACATTAAATCGTCCCACGCCGTTGGCTCCTATGGTTCGCATGGCACCCCTCCTTTTCCAATCTACTATTTATGGCTCATCCGGCAGGCGGACTTTTTCTCCGCCGTTGCGGGTGATGAGGGCGCGAATGGTCTTTTCGTCTTTTTTGTCCTTTATGAAGTGAATCTTGCCGTCGGCGCAAGCGGCGTAAAATCCCTCCTCATTTATGGGACTGCCAAGCCCGCAAAGGGGCCGATTTGGCAAATAAGGCAACAAGTCAGGCTTGGACCATGGTACGGGCCTTCGGGCGACCACGATAAGGAAAGTGGTGGGCGTGCCGTCCGTGAAATCGCCCAAGCGCAGGCCTTGGGTCCCCTCAAAAGCGGTTCCTTTGCCGGAAAACACCCGAAATCTGGTCGCCTTATGTTTATTCACTCGGGAAGCACCCCAGTCATTGAATACTTCGGGCATCTTGTCAATTAGCTTAATATTGTTCGGACTGTCCCAGGGCTCATCCAGTTTGAAGCGCTTGTACATTTCGTCGCGTTCCAGATAAGGGAGCAGCTCCACACGCCAGCTCAAAAGTGGCTCACCCTTTTTGCTGTAAATCGCATTCGCCGGTAAGTGGCCGTGATCTTTATGATATTTGAGCATGGCCTGGGCCAGCTGTTGCAAGTTCGATTGTGTGGGATCTTTTGATTTCTGACCGTTCACAGCGCCAATTGTTGCAGTAGTATACGTCTCGTTCACTCGGCTGAGTTCCGCGAGAATGCCGCCGGCCGTAACTGCATCCAGTTTCACTTGCAAGCTGGCGTCCACAGAGGTCTCTCTAGCCCGGACTGATACTAGTTTAAGCGCGGTGGGAAGTTTCTTTAGCATATTGTAAACATAAGGAGTCTCCGCCTCTCCTTCTGGATCTAACTCCTTGTCCAAGAAATTGATCAAAACTGTTTGGGCCAAATCCAACCCTGCTTTGATAGCCTTTTCTCCCTCGCGGGCCTGATCGCCCCTCGGGAAGGTAAGGTGCATCTTCGCGGAGATTTCTGTGCCGAAATCGAAAGTCAGGGCGGCGCTCTGCGATTGAAGCAAGGGCTGGAAAGCCGGAGGCACGGGCAACCCCGCTGCTTTGGCTACTTTGGACGGATTGACTCCGACGAACACGTGATGTTTTTCACTAGCGAGGCGCCAAGCCTCGGGCACAGAGCCATCTGCTTTCTTGGCGGACCGGTCAATGAAATCTTTTACCTCTTCCTCACTGCCCATAACGAAAGTGTGGTCGTTAAGCACATGCAGACCTAGGCCACCGCCTTCGTAATATTTCTTTTCCTGATCTGTCTTTACCGCATCCTCGGCACCGAGGGACCTTAAGACCTTCTTTAAGGAATAAGGCTTAGAGGTCGTGACGAACATCAAGTATTGGATGAAATTGTTCCGGGAAACGTATGTCAGGCGCTCGATCCCCGCCACGGTTAAGCCGTAATCTTCGAGTTTTTCCAGGTCCTCGGTTTTTTCCTTCATCACCCGTTGCCGCAAGGGTTTGGCAATTTCGCTCGTCCAAAGATCGCCCACGCGAATAGTGACAAAGCCAAGTGCATCGGGCGGCACGACCTTCAGATCAGTGGGAAGCTCCTCAGCGGTCGGGTGATTCTTTTCGCCATCGGCAAGTAGCACTCCTGAATTTGCGTATAAGTTAAGGATCAAAGCTGTTATGGCAATGCAGCGAATCGGACTGGTTTTCTGAGGACAAGATTGTGTCTGGTGGCTGAATTCAATCGGCATCATCGAGGCCTCCCGCTGAAAACATAGAAAGGATAGCCAGATTATCCCACTACTCTCAGCGCGACACAAGACACCAGCTTCGTCAGGGATCGTCCCTAGCGCGGTCCTTGTTTCTCGGAGACCAGTTGAATCGCACGCAGATCGAGTAGTGCGCCTTTGATGGTCCCGGCGTCGGAGCGCAGAATCAAGCGGTGCGTGCCGGCAGGAAGTGTCAGCGTGCCGATCTTCGTTTGCCGGTATTGAGACCAGCCGCCGGTGCCGGTTACTTGACCGCGAAGTGAGGGTTGGCCGCCTTCCAGGATAAATCGATTGCCGGCGGAGGCGTCGTCACAGGCATAATCGAGGAAGATTTCGAAGCGAGCTTCTTTGTCCAGCTCAATCGTCCACGCAGCATGGTCCTGAGCGTCGTGCCAGCATCCGATGTTCTGAAAGGGCACTTCGAAAGTAATGTCGCTGCCGTGAATCTCGGCGTTTTTTGCGAGAAGTAACAATCTTCCGTTTTCGACTTTCACCAGGACTGGCGTGTTGCCGGGAAGATTCTTGGGCGGCGTGCCGGCTTGCGATAGGTAGGCGATCACATCGGCCAGATCCTGCTTGGTTAAGTCTTTCTCTAGACCCTCGGGCATGAGCGATTTGCCGGTGCTCTGCAGCTCATCCAAATCGGCGCGGAGCAGGGCTTGCTCTTTGCCTTCTTGTCCCTTGAGCATGATGCTGGTGGCGGTTTCGCTTGCGAGGATGCCGGTGAACGTGCGGCCGACTTTGGTCGTGGCCACGTACTCGATGTAGCGCGAATCGACCTCCTTGCTCGGATCGAGAATCGATGTCAGCAGGTACTCCGGAGACTTGTTGGCCAAAGCGGCCAGGTCCGGACCAACGACAAAGCCGACGTCTTGCAAACGGTGACAGACGGAGCAGCGCTTGGCGAAGGCTTCCTTGCCGCGGCGCGTGTCGCCGGTCATGGTGATGACGTCGCGGTAGTTCTGCACAACTTTTTGGCGATCCGTATTGGTGGCGCCCTCAAAGAGTTTGGCGGCAGCCGCTCGAATAGCAGCGTCGCGGTTTTCCAGCAAGCGGAGACGGCGAGCTGCGTCAATTTGAGCCGGTGGGATTTCTCTCTTTCCGAGAGCAGTCATCAACTTTCGTTGCCATTCCTTGCGCATCAGAAGCAAATCGAGCACTTGGGACTTGAGCGCCGGACTTTGGGTGGACCAACCTGATATCACCAGATCGGCGACGCGATCGTCGGAGATTCGCCCTAGACCGGTCAAGGCCGCGGATTGGATAGCAGCGGAGTTTTGCGGCACCAGCAATTGGGAGAGGCGGGTCAGGTCCGCGTCTCGTTGATCCGGCTGTCGTCCCAGAATGCCGATGGCGGCGATCCGATCGGGCTCGCTTGCTTTGCTATCGGCCGAGATTGCCAGGCACTCGGCTACCATCGCATCGACCAGTTCGTGCTCCTTCAACTTTTCCAACGACTTCCCTTGGCGTGCTAGAGCGTCCAGGAACCCATCCAAAGCAGCCAATTGCCAGCGCTGGAAGCGACCATTTTGCTGCCTGGTAATGTGTGCCAAAGCATTGGGCAAGTTGTTGAGGTCAGCCCATTCCATCCCAATCGCGACGACCTTTCTCATCAATTCCTCCGGTGGAGGTTTCGCCGAGCTCGATATGAGCAAGCCGCCCATAACCTGAGCGACATTGTCCCGATTCACACTGGAGAGGACAGCGGATGTTAGATATGGGTCATCGGGATGGCTCAAGGAAAGTGCGGCGAGTGCTTCGCCCGCGCGGTGATCAGACCAAGCTCCTAAGGAGAAAGCAACTTGAAGTCGAACTTGTGCATCCGAATCATCCGCAAGCTTCACAAGAATTGGCCCTAGACTTTGAACCGGTCCCAAGAATTTCTCCGTTAGGCGCACGGCATGTCGTCGGACGCCAGGATGCGAGTCGCCCAAAGCGTGTTCCACATCCGAAGCCTGGAGATGGCCGAGTCCATCTAGGATGTTCATTGCTTGCAACCGGGTTTCCGGTCGGACGCAGCCTGTCGCCAGGCGTTGCAGAGGTACGATGGCGGCACGATCATTTCGCCAGATCAGCATTTGCCCGGCCATATCTCGCTGCCAGCCGTTGGGGCTGTCGAGAGCGGCCACCAGTCCGGCCATGTCGAGTTTATCCAATCGGGGTATCGGCCGCGGAGACGTATTCTTGGGCCGAACTCGATAGATGCGGCCCATGGTGCTGCCGGCTCGAGTTTCAACCTTTGCCAAATCCTCCGGCGGAATCCAGCGCGGATGTTCGATCACGTACCGGTGCATGTCTACGATCCACAAGCAGCCATCGGGACCGGTCCGCGCCTGCACGGGCCGAAACCAGCTATCACTCGAAGCGAGGAATTCCGATTGTTGCTCGTCGGCAGCACGGTGCCCGGTGAAGGTGCTCCCGTTGGCCGTCAATTGCAGCCGATGGACGAGTAGGTTCACCGGCTCGCAGGTGAACGTGTTGCCGCGATATTCCGGTCCGAGCAAATCATCGCGATAAATGCCGATGCCGCAGGCGGCCGTCGTGCGGTTTGGAGGACCGGATAGCTTGAATAGTTGCACCTGAGAGCGGATCGGATAGAGACGATTAGGATCATCGCCGCCGCCCACCAGCACTGCCGAAGCAGGCGCGGCCACCTGCGAATTGCGGCGGAGGTAATGATCGGCCAAGGGATAATGCCAGCACAAATTGGAATTGTCGCAGCCGAACCAGTTGCCCCAATCGTCGCGTACCCGGCCCTGCTGCGTGCGCCCGGTGGCAGGCTCCAAGGTACCTTTATCCGGCTGAATACGAAAATCCCGATCACCCAACTGAATTGTCTCTCCGGTGACCAGGCTCTTGATTTTCCCGCCGAACAAGCCGCATGAGCCGTAGACCCAATTGTCCAATCCAAATTCCAAACTGTTGACGCGGGCTTGAAAATTGTCGACGCCGAAACCGGTGAACAACTTGCGTACCACGTCGGCCTTGCCGTCGCGATGAGTGTCTTCCGCATAGATGATGTCGGGCGACGCACAGATGAGGACACCGTTTCGCCAAACCGTTACGCCGGTCGGAAAAGGCAGGTTTTCCAGAAACACGGTCGCCTTGTCATAGATGCCGTCGCCGCGAGTCGATTCGAGGACACGAATCCGGCCGCCGGGTTTGTACTTGCCGTCCACCCCTTCGGGATAATCGAGCATCTCGGCGACCCACAGCCGGCCATCAGGACCAAAGTCGATGGCCACGGGAGAGGCAACGAGCGGCTCGGCGGCCACCAAATCCACTTGAAGATTCGGTTTTGTCCGGATAGTCGCCAGCGATTGCTGTGGGGAAAGAACACCCTGGGTCTTCTTAGGATCGTACGGCGGCCGAAAGTTTTTGGCGATTTGGTCGTGGACGGCGGAGATGATCTTTTCCTCTAAGCCGGGCTTGAATGGGCCGGGCACATCGTAATAGATCATGGCGCCGCCGCCTTCGTAGCCGCCCTCGCGAAGAATTCGCTCAGAAGGGATGTAGCACGGGTCGTCGTTGGCATAGGCGTTGATCCAGAGCCGGTGGCGATCCAGCTCGTGCTTGAGCCGCAAGGAAAAATCGATGACCACTTCGCCCGGCAGGAAAATCATGGCCAGCGAATCGCCGAACTTCCACGTCTGGATCGGATAGTCAATCTTGGTCATGAGCGTTTCGCCACGATCCAGGCGTTCGAGCTGGACGCGGGCATGGTAGCCGGCGGCATCTTTCCCCTTGGCTCGGGCTTCCCATTCGACCCGGGTGGGTAAGGCGGCCAAGGGTAGCTCGATGGTTTGGCGGGAGGTGATAATTGGACCATGAATCGGGGCCAAGTAGCCGGCGACAAGGCGCTTTACCTCATGGGTGATTTCAGCGCCTTGGCGCTGAGCCAGACCGACGTCGTCGCCCTTGCCACGCCGGTCGGGATTGGAATCCGCCCCGCAACCGACGGACACCAAGGCAACCGCACCCGGGAAATCATCCTGGATCGCCTCCTGAGCGAAGCCGGCCCAATCGCCGCTGATCTTGTTATTGGATAGTGTTACGCAGTGGCAGGCATAGCTAACATAGATCGCCCGGAGTTTTCCTTTCGGATCGCGCACCACCAGCACCGGCAGATCGTGATCCACAGGTCCGCCCTTGGTCCGTCGATTGGCCGCGAAGCCAACCATGCCGATTCCCCAAGCCAATTGACTCGGCTTGCGATCGGCCAGGGCGGCCAGGGCGACCTGTTCCAGCTTGTCGGTAAACTCAGCCGTATAGTGGTCGATCCGCTTTTGATGATCCTTCGGAATCGGCTGGCCGAAAAGCGTGGCCAGCATGCCTTTGAGCATCGGCGCCGTGTGAGTATGCGTGGCGGTTACGGACAGGTGATCGCGCGCCAAGCCGACTTTTTTCTCCAACCGTGTCGCTAGGTCATCCACCAAGTAAGCCGGCACGCCGCAGTTATCCACTGTAATCAAGACTACCGGCTTTTCGTTTCTATCCTCGATGGCCAGTGCTTTAGCCCAAATCCGCAGCGTGACCCCTTCTGATTCCGTCCGTCGGAAACCGAATCCGCTCAGGCGAATCGGATAATCCGGCGTGATGTCGACCTTGGCGACCCCGACTTGATAAGTCGAAGCTTCGATCTTTTGGGCCGCCACCTCTCCGGGTCGATAAACCAATGTCGTGGTCAGCAACATTATAAGTTTGACATTTGTTGAAGCGCACATAACTCCTCCTAATGAATCGAGGATGATTATAATCACCCCAAAGGCACATTGGACAATAAAGAAGGAAAACCATGTTCGACCTCACCGCCATTCAGAAGGCCGTTGCATCCCTGGGTTTCGACGGCTGGCTGCTTTACGACTTCCGCGGGCTAAACGTGCTGGCCCGGCGAATCATCGAGCTGCCGACCGACACGATGCTTTCGCGGCGCTGGTTTTACTTTATTCCGGCCAAGGGCGAGCCAAGAAAGCTAGTCCACCAAATTGAGCCCCATGCGCTCGATAGCTTGCCCGGCTCGGCCCAAATCTATTTACGCTGGCAGGAGTTGGAAGCGGGCGTACACAGCCTGGTGGCCGGCTCCAAGAAAGTGGCCATGGAGTACGTGCCACGCAACGCCAATCCGTATGTGAGTCGCGTGGACGCCGGCACGGTCGAATTGGTCCGTTCCTTCGGTGTGGAGGTGCTCCCCTCCGGCGATCTGGTGCAGATGTTCGAGGCCTGTTGGGACGATGACCAATGGGCCATGCACCTGGAGGCTGCCAAGCACACCCGGTCCGCCTACGATGTTGCCTTCGGATTCATTGCCGATCGAGTGCGCCACTCCGGCTCGGTGCAAGAGACCGAAGTGCAGCAGAGCATCATGGATCATTTCGCAAAGTACCACCTGGTGGCGGACCATCCACCTATTTGTGCCGTCGGTCCGCACAGCGGCGATCCGCATTATTCCCCCGGACCTGGGTCGGATGGAACTATCAAGGAGGGTGATTTCGTGCTCATCGATCTTTGGGCGAAATTAGATCGGCCGCGTTCGGTCTATAGCGATCTCACTTGGACTGGATTTGTCGGCAAGGAAGTTCCCGAGAAGTACACGAAGATTTTCAAAATCGTCGCCGCGGCTCGCGATGCCGGCATCGCCAAGGTTCAAGAAGCGTTTCGGACTCGGACTCCTCTGCAAGGCTGGCAAGTGGACCAAGCGACGCGCTCGGTCATCGAGCAGGCCGGCTATGGCCAATATTTCTGCCATCGCACGGGGCATTCCATCGGCCAGGAGACGCACGGCAACGGTGCTAACATGGACAACTTGGAGACGCGCGAAGAGCGCCGCGTTCTGCCGCGAACCTGCTTCTCCATTGAGCCGGGGATCTACTTGCCGGAGTTCGGCGTCCGCAGCGAGGTCAACGTCTTTGTCGACAAGGACGAAAAAGTCCACGTTACGGGCGGCCAGCCGCAAACCGAGGTGGTGGCGATTTTAAAGAAATTCGGTTAAAAGCTGATCTTGGCGGAACAATCCTTTTTGTCCTTTGATCCAAAGCCTCCATTGTGTATGTTGTCCCTCATTGTCGTTTCGCCCAGCGATGGGGACAGCTATGTCTTTTTTCCTCCAATGCCCTCATTGTGGTCCGCGCGATGTCGGGGAGTTTCGCTACGGGGGACAGATCCTGTCCGCGCCGGCCGGGACGCCGGGATGTTCGGGCAGCAATCTGCCCGAGCCGCAGTGGGAGCGCTGGTTTCATCGATTCGGCTGTCAACGCTGGTTCGCGGCTCAAAGAAATGTGCAGACAAATGAGGTGATTCAAACGAAAAAAGAAGTGAATGATGAGTCATGAATGATTTATCGTTTCGCGCTCGCGGTATCCTGAGGATGTACACCTTGCTCATGGTTGCAGATAGCAAAGGGGAAAAGCTGGCATGGAATCAACGGGGATAAGCCAGCAAACTGGACTGCTGGTGGATGCCAATAAGAAGCTGACGTTTACGTTCGACGGCAAATCGATTTCCGCGTTGACCGGACAAAGCATTGGAGCGGCTCTCTACGCCACTGGAGTGCGGGTCTTCAGCCGCAGTTTTAAGTATCATCGGCCGCGCGGGTTATTTTGCGTGGCCGGGGAGTGTCCCAATTGCCTCATGCAAGTTGACGGCCGGCCCAACGTCCGTACTTGCATCGAGCCGGCACGTGATGGGCAAGTCGTTCGCCATCAAAACGCCTGGCCGTCGCTCAACTTCGACGTGCTCCGAGTCATCGATAAATTTGACCGCCGATTTCCCGTCGGTTTTTATTACAAGCGTTACTACAAGCCATTGACCTGGCGGCTGTTCGAAGCGATGGCACGGCGAATCGGCGGTCTTGGGTCCATCGATGT
>WNFC01013583.1_pt1 | contig 12981 bp, 15 predicted proteins | sample 5400541 | NCBI WGS metagenome assembly WNFC01 (sample SAMN13153342, study PRJNA577476) | soil metagenome | isolation source: 120 cm saprolite under Douglas fir tree site 2 hole 2 replicate 1 | place: USA:California | collected 2015-04-18
TATCGGCGATGGCAGGAGTGCCTGGTGGAACTTTTACTTTCGGCTGTTTCCGGGTGCGATCCGTAGCCCGCAGATCATCGAGTTTCTCTCCCACTTACTGCGGCACGTTCCCGGCAAGTTGCTGATCGTCTGGGACGGGTTGCCGGATCATCGCAGCCGCGCCACCTGGGAGTTCATCCGCGAGCAGCGCGGGCGTTTGTGGGTGGGTTTCTTCCCGGCTATGCGCCGGAACTGAATCCGGTCGAGTATCTGTGGTCGTACTGGAAGCAGCACGAGTTGCCCAATTTCTGCCCGCAGAACTCGGGCGGTTGAGCCAACATGCTCGCCAAGCCCTCCGCCGGATGCGCAAACGGCCGAGCTTGGTGATCGCCTTTTGGCGACAGGCGGAACTGTTTCCCTTGTAACTATATTATGCAATAACCAATAATGGACCGGGCTTGGCGTCTATTCCGAGCCTGTCTTCGCCCGACAGAAGGGATAAGAGGTCTTGGAAACGGGAATAGCACTTTCCTTGTTAAGGGGGATTTGAGCAAGGGCCTCCTCCGAGGAGGAGCTGGTGTTTCCTAGGACATTAATCGCCGTTGCTATGTAGTGGTAAGTCGCGCCGTCTTCTACAAGGTCGTCCACGCAGCCGGTACCAGCGATGGCTATGGAGTTGATCTGCTCGCAGTCACTGCACCGGGCATTCGGCTTTTTGAGACTCTGCTTTGCGACCTTCTCCTTCTTGCTCCGATACAAGCAGTAACCCACAGCCTTACCTTCGGAGTTGCCGGAGGGAGCACTGGCATTCCACGAGAGACTTACCTTGTGGTGTCCAGTCAGCGGTGACGGCTGCAACATCGGAAGGCCTGCCGCGGGGCACAGGGGAAGTCTCGGTTCGGCCGCAGCTGGGGGTGCTCCGCTACGTGTTTCCGCCGACTGGACCTTCGCCCTTGAGCCGGTGCCGACCTGACGAACGGCGATCGTCTGGAATATACCCACAATTATCAACGCTAGTACACACGTGAGGATTAGCGGGCGTAACCTGAGTTCCGTGTGATTGCTCACCAGTGATTCACCGGATCTAAATTATCGTACGGGTTGGCCGACAACAAAAGGCGCTCTGTGCTCTGACCTATCTATGGGCAAGGCCATTGCTCACGGCAGCGCCCGAGGCGCCGATGTTGACCACGGAGACGATTCGCTCTCATTTTCGGTGTCCAGTCTTGCGAAAGAGGTAACTGAGACCGGTCACGCCCGCCCGCAGTTTCGCCCGCGGAGTTCGCCACCAGCCCCGACGCCGACCGCCGAGGACACGCGCGATCGTCTCATTCCCGCCGTTCTGAAGGTTCGCATGAGTCACCTCGAAATCACCTACGTTCAGAGCTGTGATGGCGGCGAACAGTGCTCGATACGGAGCAATGCTCACCAGCGCGGAACTCTGAAGGATTTTGGCAATACGAAGGAAGGCCCCTAAGACTTTGAGGGTGTGAACACAAGTTCGATGGTAGCCTCTGCAGCTCCGTCCGGTCCTCTCGATGAAAATATCGGTACAGAGCTGTAAATCTGACCGTAGCCGTCAAATCGGAGTCCTGCCCCGCTAGGCAGCCAGCGTATCCGGTTTTTAGGGACAAAAGTGAACGGCCATGTTCCGCCAACGAAGATGACGATCCAGACCCCAACGGTTAGGAGAGTTACAACTTTTCGGTTCACGTGGTCAAGCTCCAAGCAATCATACGCTGGTATTCGGAAGCGCAGAAGTGTGTGGCCCTGCCTACTGCCAGCCCCTGCCCCGGTTCAGAGCCGATCTAGTAAAACGTCGTGGAACCGTTACAATCTGACGCTTGCGAAAACGATACGTTTCGTTTCGCAGTTCAACACGCTGCACATAGTACCTTTTCGCCCGCTCCCTCCGGCGAGGCCATCGGAAATGCAGAACTTGATTCTGGTTACGGGTGGCGCTGGCTTCATCGGGTCCAATTTTGTTTTGCAATGGCTCGCGCGCGAACTGGAGCGCGTCGTCAACCTCGACAAACTCACGTATGCTGGGAATTCGCATAATCTTGAATCGGTCGCCGAACATCCCGGATACGGTTTTCAGCAGGGCGACATCGTGGACCGTGAACTGGTGTCCCGCCTGCTTCAGAGCGAGCGCCCCCGAGCCATCGTTCATTTTGCGGCGGAAGGCCACGTGGACCGGTCCATTCATGGTCCGGACGACTTCGTACGAACGAACGTAAATGGAACCTTCAGCTTGCTGGAAGAAGCGCGCGCTTAACTGGCCTTTTTCGACGATACGGGGGAACACTCTTACCGAAATTTCTCGCACTCCGAAAACTTTTGCCCGCGCTGATCTTTGGCGGAGACAATCGGTTCCCCGTCGATCTGCCAGTCGATGTGGAGGGCGGGATCGTTCCACGCCACCGTCCGCTCATGTTCCGGGGAATAAAAATCGGTGGTCTTGTATGTGACGTGAGCGGTCTCCGAGGCGACGAGGAATCCGTGTGCAAACCCCACCGGCAGCCACAGTATGCGCTTGTTATCCCCTGACAGACGGAACGATTCCCACTCGCCGAATGTGGGCGAGCTTTGCCGGAGATCCACCGCGATGTCGACGATCTCTCCCGTGATCACCCGTACAAGTTTTCTCTTTGGCTGCTGGATCTGGTAGCCCAACCCGCGCAGCACATTCCGGCCGGAATAAGAATGATTGTCTTGCACGAATTTTTCGTGAATCCCAAGTTCGGTGAAGACGCGCTCGTTGTAGCTCTCGAGAAGAAATCCCCGACCGTCACCGAACACGCGCGGCTCCAGCAGCAACACTCCCGGCAGACTGGTTTCTGTTTTCTTCATTGCGATGGTTCTCGCGATACAGGACGAACTCTGCTCCTAGAACACGTGCTCTTTCAATAGTTGCAGCAAGTACGCGCCGTAGGAATTATTCCGCATCGGCTGCGCGATCGCTTCCAGTTGCTGCGCTGAGATGTAGCCGGAGCGATACGCGATCTCTTCCGGACACGCCACCATCATACCCTGCCGCTTCTCCAGGGCTGGATGAAGAGGGCTGCTTCCATCAACTTCGTGCGTGCCGGTATCGATCCACGCCATGCCCCGCCCCATGACGCGCACATCCAGTTGGCCGCGACGCAGATATTCGCGGCTCACATCGGTGATTTCCAGTTCTCCGCGTGCGGAAGGCTTCCACTTGGCGCGATCTCCACGACCTGATGGTCGTAGAAGTAAAGTCCCGTGACCGCGTACCGCGACTTCGGCTGGCTGGGCTTTTCTTCAATGCTGTAGAGCCTTTCCCTTTTGATCGAATTCCACCACGCCGTAACGCTGCGGGTCCTGCACCGGAGTTATTGGAGCAGTTCGTCGTGAGCGTCGGCAACCCATAGGTGTAATGGTAGGCCCCGGACGAGATGGTCAGAAGCGGCCTTGGAAGCTGAATACGGACTGTTAGGAGCGTAGGGCGTAGTCTCGGTGAACGCCGGGTCGTTCGGACCGAGCGAGCCATAGACCTCATCGGTCGAAACATCAAGAAACGAAAAGCGCGGCGATCCGCTTCCGCAAGGGCAGACCAGAATTCCTCCGACTTCCACCCCTGCTAAGTATCTAATTTCCCGGCAGATAGAGACCCGTTGGACTGCCTCTTGGAGCGGGCAACTGGGGCCCGCGAGTCTATGGGGAGGGGGCCCGCTATAGGTGCTTTGTCGATCTACCAGTTTATTGAAATAACTTCCTTCAGTGCAGCGTCATCCATGGGTTGTAAAGGCTTAAAAGTAGTCGTTACTTGGTAAGGCGTATGAACGGGATTCTGTATGGCGAATGATAGTTCATTCACATGCAGACAGTAATCGGCCGGCAGTCGAGCCGGACGTTGTTCGATAATCGCTCGCGCCAGTTCTGCAACCCCTCGTGCATAATCATGACGATATCGAGCCTGTCGGCATTCGCGGCCGATAAAGTCCCAGTCAAAGATGAACTGCTGCCCATGGTCCTCCGGGAGTCGCCACTGTTTGCAGGTTGGCGCGTGAACCAGGAGACCGGCCACACCCGCTAATAGTCTGCAATACGCAGGCGATCGGCTTGCAAAAGAAATCCTCCAAATCGGGCTACCAACCGAAAACGGCCACGACTTGCACAAATGCGCGCTCGATCTTCGCCGTCTGGGCTCACGGTCTGCGATTCACACTGAATCTAACCGGGCGTGCTGCAAGAGAAACAGAGGCCGCCGTCCGTCGCATTAGGGCAAAACTTGCGGCTGAACCCCATGCATCGCGAGCGCGTGTGCGAGGGGAATCGTTTCAACTTTTCTAACTCTCGGATAAGTTCACTTGCTTGTTTCAGTGCCCGTACCTGCGGAGCATCGCTGCTAGCGAAGTACCGCACGCGACTGGTCAGTCCTAAGGTACTAGCGGTGCGCGCAACTTCTACGCTCTCTTTGACGCTGATCGGCAACCCGTGTAGCGGGCCGAGCGGATCTCGCCGGCGCCGCGCTGCGTCAAGAGAAAGCGCGGCTCTATGCGCCTCGGCAAAAAGTGGAACCGCTAGGCGTTTATGCGCGGATTGACCTCAAGAACTCGCTCCGATAATAGCCGCCGACAACTTCGGCCGCGGAAAGCTCGCCCGCACTAAGCAATTCCACAAGCTTTCGGCCAGTACGCTGGCTCAGCTCACCTGTAGACGTAGCGGTTGAGGTCATTGTGCACTGAATGCTGTATTGAAACCTGCACGGAGGCGTGTCATCAAAACTGCTGAATGGCTATTGCGATCTTTCCCACGGTCCTTCGTGTTTCAGAAAGGCGGTGGGCTTCCGCAATCTTTTCGAGCGGAAGTACCTGGCTTACTATTGGCCTGAGCTTGCCTTCCCGAACCCACTCGGCAAGCTGATCCAGGTCGGCGCGTTGGGCTTTCACGTGAAACTGAAAGGATCTTCTGCCTGGTAGCAGATACGAAATGGCGCTATCAAGAAACGCCACGCGCTTACAGGAAATTCCCACGTGCCGTCCTCTGTGAGAAAGCAGTTTTCGATAACGCCAGAACCGGTTGGTGCCAATGCAGTCGAAAACTGCGTCGAACTCCTGTTGCTCGCATAGCAGGTCCTGCTTGGTGTAATCGATCACGCGCGTAGCACCCAGCCTCCTCGCGAGCTCGATATTGTGTGTGCTGCAGACGGCTGTGACTTCCAAGCCGAGCGCCTGTGCGATCTGCACAGCCACGGTTCCGACCCCGCCGGATGCGCCTATTATTAATACGCTTTCTCCAGACCGAAGCCTCGCTTTGTCTCGTAACGCCTGCAATGCCGTTAGGGCGACGCATGGAAGAACGGCTGCTTCGCACTCGCTCAAAGCCGCGGGTTTCCGGGCTAGCCAGTCTCCACGACATCCAGCAAATTCCGCGCAAGCTCCCGTTCCTCGAGGAATGAATCCAAACACTTCATCGCCGGCTCGGAACTCTCGGACATTCGGGCCAATACGTTCTACGATTCCGGCAATATCCACGCCCGGGATAATTGGTAAGGGAAGGTGTGCAAAGCGTCTCAATCCCCCATGTCTTAAATAGCAGTCCACAGGATTGACACTGCTAAAGCATACGCGGACAAGCACGTCGTGCTTTCCAATTTTAGGCAGAGCTACATCCCTGACCTCTAATACTTCGGGCGGTCCATGCCGCGGAATTAACGCTGCCCTCAAGCTTCCCTCACCGAGAGCGCCTCCTGTCTCCGCTCTCCCCACATCACACGACGGAGGCTGCGCAGATCATTCAGCGTGCACAAGCTGATTTGGATGTGTTTTTCCAGCTTGTTGAGACTGAACAATGCGACCTGGAGCGCCTCCTTTTTACGCGGAGCCCTGGGCGTTGTCTCTTCGTCAATTTGTTCGTGCAAATCGCGTTTCGCCTCGACCACGGCTCCGACAAGGAGTCTCAGAAACTCTTGAGCGCTCTCAATCGTCTCGAATGGACCTTGATATTCGGCGTTCATAGAATCCTCCGTGGCGAAGCTCGATCCGACGCTGCCGGGGCGCTTTATTCGATGACTGGGACCTTGGAGCTATCTGTTAAGAGATAACTCAGTACGGTCCTTCCCCATTTGACTTCCGAGCGGAGAGCGGCGTCAGGCATGACCTATGGCGATTTCGTATTTGGTGTATAAATACCCGCTCAGGTTGCGCAGGACCAGCCAAATTCCCCGTCTTGACAAGAACCAGTATCTCGGGTTGTACGATTGTTCGGGGCCTGCAATTACGCCCACGCGGTAAGAGTTCCCCAGTACCGACTGCACCGTGATCCAACTTTTTCTCGCATGGACGCCCGTTGTGTAAACGTCGACGCAACACGCCGCCGCGCCGGAGCTGATCGTCCAGTCCCTGAACGCTCTCGCCTCTGTGAATGTGCGATGCACAACAACGTGAGGACTTACAACTTTCACGATTCTATTTTTATCCTGACCCATCTTCTCCAGCACTTCGACAGCGCGATCGGAATAGTTGGGCATATGATCATAAGAGCTGCCTTGAGTCCCGACCACAACCATATAGCTATAAGATCCACTTCGAAAGGCATCGACTGCGCCCTGCAATGACTGGCACGGTATCCAAGCCTCCACCATCAAGATGCCCGTACCCGTTGGGCGAGTTACAGCCAGAAAACCGTGTATCGTCGCTACAAAGAGGACTGTGGCGACTGCCAAGATACCCGCAGTTTTTGCGAACGGGCCTCTGTGCCGGCCTTTCGGTCGGGCCATGGTGAGGAGCGGACTTGGAAGTACTGTGTTCAGGGGGCCTTCGAAAGCGTGGACAACATGCGCAGCGGTTATCTCACGGAAACTGTCTCACAACCGCCGGACCTAAGATCTGAGCTACTCCGGTTGGAATTTTCTTCCAGAGGGACTCGATCAGTTGTCTTCTAGAACCGCGTTTCTTTGAAAATTCCATTTGCCGTTCGTCATGGCCGTAATATTGATAGTAGTAGTTGTACTTTTCCCCTCCCCATCCGAGCCGGTAAGGAAACGCCGCATCGGTGACTGGAATGCGTCCTGAGTGTGCGATGCGAATGCCCTCCTTCGCAAGCCTGCTGATGAGTTGCCAGTACAAATTGTATGCACACAGCATGCCCGACTCGCTTTGATCGCGTAGACAGGAAAATGGAAAGGACACGGTCTTCCTAAATTTCTTAACCATGGTTGCGGCGACTAGCTCGCCCTTCTGACGTAACAGGGCGATCTCATATGCGCCAGTGTTGAAGAGCGCAACCACCCAGGACTCGCTTACGCATGGCACGCCAGCTGCATGCTGGTCGTGGAGAAGCAAGCGAAAGAAACCAGCAGTATCGCGTGATGGATACTCAAGTTCCAGGTTGAAGCGCCGACTCTCCTCAATCCTCTCTCGATTTGCCGTGCTGATACGATCCCAGACCAGGTCCAGATCAGGAGAGAGCGCCAGCTCGCGATTGTAGTAGTTATCGTCTGTGCGCAAAGGGCCGGAAAGCTTCACTTTGTATTGGCGGAACACAAGCTTTTGTATTTTCAGCTGATTGGCAAAATCAATCGCTTTTTTCAACAATGCGTGGCGCACATCTTCATCCGACGCAACAATTCCGCCCGCGACGAAATGCGGAATTGAGAGTAGTGCTTCGCCCCTTAAGGTTTTGATGCGATAAAGCGGCAGGATGCCGCAGATTTTGGGCCCGTCATATACGGCAAGCGGATAAAACTCTGTACCGTAGTATTGTTGGAGTACCTCCTCCCAGCTGTAGCTATGCCAGGCAATGACACCGGGGCTCTCTTGAACGAATACATCCCAATCGCGCCGATTCTTTTTTTCAACAAGAACTACATCCATGAGCCTCTCCTGCCGCGCTAATTGCGCGTTTCATTCACAACCATCTGATACTTGCCCGAGATTTGAGGCTCGATGCACGGAACGTACTCGAACTCGCAATGAACATCCGCACTGAAGTTCTTCCGAAGGATCCGCTTCATGTCTTGTTCGGTCCGTTCGGAAAATCCGTGTCGTTTTACGATCCGAATCGAGATAAGATCCGGGCGACGATAGATAACTTGGAATCTCTCAACAAATTGGCTCTGCTGATCCACCATGAAGAACCGGCACCAGAAATTAGGCGGAATCATCCGTCCATCTTTGGTGACGAACACCTCTCCGGTACGGCCCAGGAAATCTTCGATAACTTGCAGGGTTCGGCCGCAAGCACAGCGCGAAGGAGCCGGGCGTCCAAGATCTCCCAGACGATATCGGATGAGTGGCATGGGAGAGACGTCGAGCGGCGTAACAATGATCTCCCCGATCTCCCCCTCGCGCGGATCTGTGTTGCTTTCCACGAGCATGTGTTCCTGGTTTATATGCCACGTGTGATCCGGGCACCAGGCTGCCACGTGGCCCACCTCTCTTGTTCCGTATATGTTCGTCACCGCACAATGGAACACATCTCGCAGAATCCTCTCTTCATGCTCGTACATTGGAGCGGCCCAACCAATCGCCAGCTCGGGACTGCATGCGCTCACGTCCTCACCTGACCGCTTGACATAGTCTGCCAGTCCCGCCAAGGCACTGGTAAATCCCCACAGCACACGAGGCCGAAACTCCCTCAGCTTCTGGAGACAGAATGCGTATTCCGGATCCGCAAGGTTCACGCCGGGCAGCATTAACTGGTGCCACAGGCGTTTGCGAATCCACACCTGTGAGTCCTTCGGCATGTAATCCGCCGAAATACGAGCCATGCGGGCCTCACGGGCACCCGGGTTGATGCCGAACCATTTCCGCAGGCGCATTTCGAACGCCCAACTGACGGCCGCCGTCGAACCGTCATCGTAAAAAATGACCGGGGCCCCGGTGGAACCTGAAGACGTGTTTCGAACCAGTTTCCGCTCCCGGAAGCGAGCCAGGGGTAAAGGTTGCCCGGGTCCTCGCGTCGATTGATTGGCGGCTTCGATGGCGGAACGCTGACCGACATCTACCATTTTCTCGCAGTTCGTAATGACATCTTGACGACTCAGGGTCGGGATGCCCTTGACGTCTGCCAGCGTCCGGATGTCGTCAGGCACAAGAGCGATCTGCTTGAACCTTGCGGTGTAATAGGGGCTCACACGGTTCGCGTGGCGCAACACTTCTCGCAGCCTTCCAAGCTGCATCTGTTCGATCTTCTCCGGCGCGTAATACTCGGACTGGATGAGCCGGACATAGTCCGCTCTCACCCCTCTACGGTTGAACAGATAGTTGGTCACAGGGAAGGCAATGTTCCCCACAAACCAGTCATCGTATTTCTCAAGTTGACTCATTGGACATCCTCACATAACGCCACTTGCGCTTGGTGAACAGACGCGTGTACTGGATCTCGACGAATTCCTGAAACCCGACCCGCCGTGCTAATTTCAGCGACGGATCATTTCCCCGAAGCGCCCCTCCGTAGAACTTCCGGATGCCTCGGCGGCGAAGCTCTTCAAAGATTCTATAGCGGAGTTGGGAAGCCAGTCCTCTTTTTCGGAAAGTCTTGGCAGTTGCAATATGTTCTGACCAGGCCTCGTCGTGCCGAAAGTGACGCGAGAGGTGGACCAGAGGCATGAACACGTCTCCGAAGGAAACCAAATTGAAGCCTGCGAGTTGATCTCCTTCAAATGCCGCAAGACACAATGCTCCGGCTTCCAGCCGCTGTTTGACCGATCCCATCAACCACTCCGAATTCTCCTCGATCTGGCGGATGCCGACTTCGTCGGTGGGATTCAGAAATCGAAATACTAGACCTTCGAGCTCTGCAGGATGCTCGGTACTGGTCTCAGAAAACTCAATTTTGTATAGGCGATAAGTCACGCGCTCGCAGCCGAACTTAAACAGATATGCGAAGCTCTTACTGAGTGCTACAACGAGACCATAGTCCTGCAAATTCCGTTTGAACTTGCGCCTCCAGAGTTGCATACTCGATTGTAAGGAGCCCATGAGAGGTCGCCTCCGGTTACGGCATCAAGGCGCGTTCTATATGTCCCGCCCAGTTTGGATGAGGCGCGAACTTAAGGTTGTGGCGTTTCGCGAACTCTTCGAGCGTCAGCTTTTCGTCACCATCGATCACTCGAATCGAGTCGCGGCTTCCGTGGAAGAGGGAAAGCGCACTAGGCTGCCCGAGACCTCGCTTTACCAAGGGAATCTTATCGATATCAAAACCCATCAGGGTCGAACCCACGGCATCAAAAGCAACGAGATTGTGACCGGCCATGAGCACTCCTGGAGTGACCGGGTCACACGAGATCGGCCCATCACCCTCACCTCCGACGACTCCATCCATCAGACAGAAGTAGCGCCTCTGAATCGAATTTCGGACATTCCCTTGCTTGTCGGAGTAGAACACTGTACGGTTGATGTCCAACAGGGTTCGCCACAGAGTATCGTTGCCGAACCACATCCCTTCGTTGACATTGTCCTTAAACGGTTTGATGTATCTGGAGGACCAGACTACCCGGTCAAGACCGCTATAAATACCTTTGACTGCAATGAACGGACTCTCCTCGACCCGGTCACGAATCCAAGTATGAAGCCGCTTCCGGACAGACGCATTTGGGTACTGATCGCCACCCTCTTCGGGAGAACCCAGCATGAAGTGTGGGAGGGTGTCCTTGAGGGCCGGCAATCCCATGTGATTCTTAAGAGCCATGGTGATCCCGGTTCGGCGGTGGGTCTTAAATTTTGGAATACTGATGATCGCGTCACTTTGCAGAACCGAATTCGGAAAGAGGTAGTCATGGTTCCCCGGTCCGTGGTGCGGCTCCATAAACTTGTTACTTGCTATGTTGATCCTTAAAACTTTGGAGTCTATTCCTTCGAAATGACTGTACTTCCCAAGGTTAATCCATTTGTAGCCGCGCGGATCCTGCTCCACTCTTGCCCGAGCTCTCTGTCCACCCAGCCAGCTTGGCACGGCACGATAGATACGAAGATCGTACAACTCGATGGGAACCGGCGTTTGCTTCTGATACCAGTTCACGAGCTGGTCGATCTGGGAAATTGCCATCGCTTCGTCGAAGTGCCCGAAAATTACTTGAGCGTCTCCGATAATGATTCGGCCCCGATCCTGCAGCGCGATAGAAATGTAATCCAGTACAGGCCTCACCACAGAGGCGTGGATGATAACCGAAAAAATATTCTTTCCCCGGACGTGGAAGTGGCGAACCGTGTTCGGCTTTAAGAACACCATCATGCCTGGTTCCACGACGTCCTTGAACGGGTTCCATGCTGGAGTGTTGAAATTCTCCTTGTCGAGTCCGAGGCGGTATAAGGTTTCGCGTACGTAGTGGTAGATCTGGTTGCACGGATCTAATTGTGTCCCTCTGTACTCAGGGTACTTCTGAGGAGGATGGAATGGAACCTGTCGCGGATAATCGGTGAGACCTGTAAAGGTTACAGCGACATCGTGGTTGTCAAATCCCATCGCGTTGATCCTCGAAAGCTGAGGTTGTGAATTCGATGTATTGTACCCTGCGCCGGCGCGGTGGAGGGCCCTGGACGATTCGCATTGTCCCTATAATAAAGCCACGAGCTCGAACTCTCCGCCAACTCAATGTTCTCCATTGAACTCGCGGTTCTGAATTCACATCTCTGCGAAGGACGCTCTTCCATTGGTCATCGGCTAAAATCAATGTCCATTTGTGCACTCAAACCGCCAGTACCGCCAAGCTGAACCCGCCGAGCACTCGGACGGTGAAATCTGGAGCAATGGTGAAGCCAATCCTCCGAGGTACGTTCATCAGCGATTTTTCCCTACCTAAACCGATCTCAATAGATCGCTTTGTGTAGAGCACGTCGCACACTTTATACCCTGCATCGGTGAGGCTTCGCAGGAAGACCTCTTTCGAAAAGTAGTGCAAATGATTGTGCGAGTCTCGGCGTTCTATCAAACCGTGGCTGCGGAGGATTGACTGGACTGAAAGATCCAGAGGCACATGAAAGATCTTATAGGTAGCTTTGGATCTTAGGCACCTCAAGAATCCCAAATAATTTTCTACGTGCTCCACCACATCGACTGAGACCAGCAGGTCATAGTAGCCGTTGATGTCTCCTTCATACTCGATCAGTTCAAACTGGAGGCGATCATTTGCACGAGCTTGGGAGAGGCTGATGGCTTGCGGTGAAATGTCGAAACCCCGGAGAGAGCACTGCGAGCTGATACGCTCCTGAATCAACCGAAGTACTTCACCTGCCCCGCAGCCTACTTCACACAACGTCCTTGGGTCAAGGTTGGCACGCTTGATCATTTTCACGATCTGAGCGGCCTTCCAAGCTGAGTGTTCCGTGTGCCACTGAGGATGTTTGTGAAAATAGCCTCCATCTTTGTAGACGCTGGAGGAACTGATATACGTGTTCATGGATTTACTGAGTTTGGATTTAAAACTGGATCTTTGCCGATACCGGAGTGGAAGGAAAGTTGTAGGTCAACTCCCCATCTTCGATGGTGGCAAAAGCAACTTGCGCCCGTTCGCTGCCCGGCCCTTCGACGCGCCAATCGCCGTTCCGCTCAACGATTGTCATTCGACTTCTCTGTCTCCACCAAGAGCTCACTTCTCTCGGAAGTGCAACCCACACATTCTGTTCCCGTCGAAGACGAGCGAGAATCGCCAATAGTCCTCTGTACGTTTTCTCCTCCCGAGGACCCGTGATGTAGTCCGGATGAATAATCAGGTTGAGCAAACCGTGCTTCTGCAGAATCAGCCCAATTTGTTCCTCCCATAGATGGAGGGAGTAGTCATTCAAAATGTGGAACAGGGTGTAGTCCTGTGTGGTAGTCACTGGTAATTCCACCAAATCGCCCACGAAGTAAGGCATCACGGTACAACAACCACCCCGCTGCGGGTCGAGATGGGCCACGTTTGGAACAGACATGTCGTACTCGAACTTCAACAGGTCATACCACTCTTGGTTTCGATAAAGGACAGCGGACCTGAAGCCGAGTGCCCCAAACTCACGACCGTACTGATTTACTTTGACGACTCTCCGTTTG
>WNFC01018031.1_pt1 | contig 12980 bp, 11 predicted proteins | sample 5400541 | NCBI WGS metagenome assembly WNFC01 (sample SAMN13153342, study PRJNA577476) | soil metagenome | isolation source: 120 cm saprolite under Douglas fir tree site 2 hole 2 replicate 1 | place: USA:California | collected 2015-04-18
CGCGCGCCCTTCTCCACGATCTGGTCCGCCGCCTTCGCCATGACTACACCGCCGAGACGCATTGAGCGTCCCGAGTGTGAGCCGCCACCCACCGCGACGCGATCGGTGTCGCCGCTGATCAGGCGCACCTGGTCGAGCGCGCAGCCCAGCCACTCGACCACGAGCTGGGCGAAGCTCGTCTCGTGGCCCTGGCCGGCCGCGAGGGTGCCGATCACCACGTCGATCCGCCCCTCCGGCTGCACCGTGATGTGCGCCCGCTCGCGCGGCGCGCCGGTGGCGATCTCGATGTAGTTGGCGAGGCCGATGCCGCGGTAGCGCCCGCGGCGCCGGGCTTCCGCGCGGCGCGCCTCGAAGCCGGCCCAGTCGGCGAGCGCGAGGACGCGGTCCTGCGCGCCCGGGTAGTCGCCGCTGTCGTAGACGATGCCGAACGGGTTCGTGTACGGCATCGCGCCGGGCGGCACCAGGTTGCGACGGCGCAGGGCCACGCGGTCGAAGCCGTGGCGGCGGGCGGCCAGGTCGATCAGCCGCTCCATCACGAACATGACCTGGGGCCGGCCCGCGCTGCGGTAGGCGGAGAGCGGCGAGGTGTTGCTGTGCACCGCGCGCCCGCGCACCGCCGCGACCGGCAGCTGGTAGACGGTAGTGGAGAGCTCGCGGCCCTTGTTGAGCGGCACGAAGGTCACCGCGTGGGCGCCCACGTTGCTGGTGTTGGTGCCGCGCAGGGCGAGGAAGCGGCCGTCCGCGTCGAGGGCCAGCTCCATGGTCGAGACCAGGTCGCGCGCCTGGTAGTCGGAGAGGAACATCTCGCGGCGGTCGCCCGTCCACTTCACCGGTCGCCCGAGCCGCCGCGCGGCCCAGGCCACCAGCGCGTACTCGGGATAGGAGCTGTTGCGGGTGCCGTAGTTGCCGCCCACGTCCTGGGCCACCACCCGGACCGCGGCCTCCGGCACGCGCAGCACCTCGGCCAGGTCGGTCTTCAGGCGCACCGAGCCGCCCGAGCCCGCGTAGAGGGTGAAGCGGCCGGTCGCCGCGTCGTGGACGCCCAGCGCGGTGCGCGGCTCCATCGGCACGCCGGTGATGCGGGGCACCCAGGTGTCGAGCCGCACCACGTGGGCGGCCGCCGCGAACGCCGCATCCGCCGCGGGGACGTCGCCGGCCACCGAGTCGACGCACACGTTGCCGCCGAGCGCGTCCCAGAGCACCGGCGCGCCCGGCGCAGCCGCGGCGCGGGTGGCGGTGACCGCGGGCAGCGGCTCCCACTCGACCCGGACTCGCTCGGCCGCGTCGGCCGCGAGGGCCGCGGTCTCCGCGATCACCATCGCCACCGCCTCGCCCGCGAAGCGGGCCCGATCCGTCGGCAGCGCCGGGTACGGCGAGACGAAGATCGGCGAGCCGTCACGACCGCCCAGCGGGAACTCGTTCGGGTTGGTCGGCACCGGCCGATGCGGAAGATCCGCGAGGCCGTCGGCGGCCGCGTCGCGGCCGGTCAGCACCGCGAGCACGCCGGGCAGGGCGAGCGCGGCGGCGGGATCGATCGCGCCGATGCGCGCGTGCGGGTGCGGCGAGCGCACGCAGGCGGCGTGGACCTGGCCGGGCAGGCTGACGTCGCCGCTGAAGCGCCCGCGGCCGGTGATCAGGCGCGGATCCTCCTGCCGCGGGAGCGGCTTCCCGAAGCCCCGGGGCGCCGCGCGCGAGCGAGACGAGAGGAAGCTCATGGCCGGATCGTCATCTTACTGCTTGCGCCCCGCGCAGCGAGAGGGTAAAGAGACGGGGCATGCACGGCAAGGCCAGCGCTTGCACGAATTTGTCCCGACGGATCGTGAAGAAGGATTGCGCGTGACGACCGGGCACCGAATGGCATCCAGACAAGCGTTAGGACACCACCAGGGGCAAGCCCGGGGGCCGGGAGAGAGCGATGAGTGAGGCGCCTACCGTCCAGGGGACGACGGCGTGGCCGATCGTGGTGCATTCCCTGCGGACGGCCATCGCGTGTGTAGTGTCCCTGCTGGTCGCGCGGTTGTTCCGACTGCCGGAGGCCTACTGGGCGCCGGTAACAACCGTCGTGATCACGCAGTCGTCGCTGGGAGCCGCGCTCGCGGTGTCGTGGCACCGCTTCCTGGGGACGGTGCTGGGGGTGCTAGTTGGCGCGGTGGTGGCGACTTACTTCGGGCCGCACGCAGTCGTGTTCGGAATCGGCCTGTTCGTCCTGGGACTGATTCGGATCGTGACGCACTCGGATCTCAGCGGTTATCGGTTCGGGGGCGTCGCGCTGGCGATCGTGCTGTTGGTGCCGCGGACCGAACCGGCGTGGCAGATCGCATTTCATCGATTCGTCGAAGTGTCCATAGGAATTGGCGTCGCGCTCATGTTCTCGATGGTGTGGCCGGAGAGGGAATAGCGTACCGGTTGGGCAGCGACCGGCTGCCCGAATGGCCACGTCGGCTCGGTGACGGGCCAGATCGGGAACTCCCGCTTACGTCGAATGGTCGCTCGCCGCGCGCATCACTGAACCCTCTTCGGATGGCTTAGCGCGGCGCGCACCCGCCGCGGCCGTGGGCAAACGGAAGGCGACGAAGCATAGGCCACCGAACATGGCGAGATTTTTCAGGAAGTTAACGAGCTGGCCCTGAAACTCGGGGCCGGGGGACGCCCAGAAATCGTGTGCAGTGAGCGTCGCGGGGATGAGGAACAGTGCCAGAAGTAGCGCGGCGACCCGTTCGTGCCACCCGATGACGAGCGCAATGCCGGCGACAAGCTGCAGCGCGCGCCCGGCCATAATGAGCGTCGGCACGAGCGCTGCGGGAGCGCCGTGGGCCGCAAGCTCGTGGGCGGGCCGTGTCTGGTCCACAATGCCGAGCGCGTTGAAGAGAAAGATAAGAGCAAGAGCCGTGCGGCCGATCCATTGTCCGTACTGCATGTCACGATCTCCCTAGTGTGCGGCAATTAGATGAGTGACGGCGGGGGGCGTGCCGGCGACGTGAAACCGTCGAATGCGCTCCTCGACGGCGCGATCACTCACGCGGATGCGCTCATGCTGCCGTAGATGCTCCACCCAGGACTCCACGACGAAGCTTTCGACGTAACGCCCCTTTTCCCCGGGATCTTGATAGATGGCCCAGTTGACCGCGCCATCGCGGCGACGAATCGGCTCGAGGTCTCGGATGGCTTGCGTAAATGCACCTGCCTGTGAAGGATCGATTCGGTATTCGACCTCGACACGGACAGGGCCATCGTCAGGCGCCGGCATGACATCGAGGTGAGGCTCGGACCAGTGCGCCGACGGGGTGAGATCTGCCGTGGTCACAGCCCGTAACGGCCATCGCCGCATGGCGACAAGACCCAGGAGCGCGCCTCCGGCAGACGACGCGAGCGCAGTGGACGAGCCCACGTGCTCGGCGACGAAACCCCACAATGCGCTGCCGAGGCCAAGCCCCCCCTGGAACACTAGGAGATAGATGCCGAGCGCTCGAGCGCGCACCCACGCGGGCACCGCGGTCTGAGCGGATCCATTGAGGCCGGCCATCATCGCGATCCACGCGACGCCGGCGAGGATCATCGCGATGCCGAGTCCCGGAATGAACCGCCAGAAGGCCGTCAGCACGCTCACGACCGCGAACGCGACGGTCGCGAGGCCGATGACCGCGTCGAGCGGCAGCCGGCGCTTCACGGTCGGTAAGAGCGCGGCGCCGGAGATGGCGCCCACACCGATGCAGCCCAGCAGAAGACCGTAGCCGAAAGCACCGAGGCCCAGGTCTTGACGAGCGATGACCGGCAACAAAGCCCAGAACGCGCTAGCACAGACGATGAACAGTCCCAGCCGAACGAGCACCGCAACGAGCGGCGGAGCGTAACGCGCGTAGCGGATGCCGGCTCGCGTCGCGCCGATCACTCGCTCTGCGGGGAGCATGGCCCGCGGCGCCTCGCGACGCCAGCGATACACGACGACGAGCACTGCGACGAATGACACCGCGTTGAGCGCGAACACGAGGGCCGGGCCAGCCGCCGCGACCAGAACACCGCCGAGGGCGGGCCCGATGGCGCGGCCGATGTTCACGGGCAACGCATTGAGGGTCACCGCGCGGGTGAGCTCGGACGCAGGCACGAGCTCTGACGTTATTGCCTGCCAGGTCGGCGTGTTCATCGCCACGCCGATGCCGAGGGCGAATGTCAATGCGAGGAGCGTGGTTGCCGTCATCAGGCCGAGGAACGCCAGCACCGCGAGCAGTCCGGCGGCCAGGAGCATCCAGCACTGGGTGACGAGAAGCAGTCGCCGCCGGTCGACGATATCGGCGATCGCGCCCGCCGGGAGGCCGACGACAAAGACGGGAAGGCTCGTCGCGCTCTGTACGAGGGCGACCATCAAGGGAGATGGCGAGAGCGAGGTCATGGCCCACGCCGCGCTGACGTTCTGCATCCACGTCCCGATGTTCGAGACGAGCGAAGCGATCCACAGCGCGCGGAATACCGGATGCGACAGCGGAATCCAGGCCGACTCGGCGGTGCGGCCATCAGAACCCATATTTGAACTCGACATTGAAATACGTGGGGTCATGGCCTCCGGCGCGGCGGATCACGTCACCGATCTGGAAGCGGACGGCTTCGACGGCGGCCGCGAGATTCGGCGTGATCGTCCAGTCGGCTCGGAACTGCCAGTACACCCCGGACCACCGCCCCGCCTTCCCCGCCGTGCCCGGGACGGGCAAGTTCGGCTGGACGTAGACGGCGTCCGCAGTCGTTTCACGCCATTGCAGGCCCGCGGCGACCATCAGCGCCAGGCTGGCGATCGGCTTGACGGTGAGTGAGGGCTTGAGATGAATCAAGTTCACGTACCCGGTGTAGCCCGCGAGGGTGAAGTAGTAGCCGTTCGGAAAGAGTGGATTGAACGTGCCGAGCGTGTTGTCTCCGGCCTTGTGATCACCCGACGCTGCGTCGATTTGGAGGCCCAGACGAGGCATCCAGGAGAGGTCGGAGATGGTGTACCCACTACGGCTGCCGACCGCCCAGGCGCGGATGCTTTTGCCGGCGATGTCACCAGCCTGGCCCATCGCTTCGAGGTCCCAGTCGAACCCGCTGCGCGCGCCGGCGTATCGGATGTCGAGGTTGTGGCGGCGCTCGTCGCCGCGCGCGTCGAGAAAGCGGGTCTTGTCGAGGATGAAGCGCGAGTAGTAGGCCGACAGGTCACCGGGGCCGACGTTCTGGCGCTCGGCCCTCACGCCTCCGTACTGGAAGTGCTCGCTGGAGATGTCGTCGAAGAAATGCTCGTGGCGATATTGAACCGGCATGCTCCAGAATCCGATGAAGCGCCATTGGCCTTGCTCCCAGTCCAGCCACGCGGCGCCAGCGGGTTCTCGTCGACTGGCGTGATGACGTCTTTCGCCGGCGCGCGGACGTCCTCGAGCTCGACGAAGATCTGCCAGTGCTCATTTGGGCGAACGTCGACGTGCCACTGGAGACGGTCCAGCAGGTAACTGTCGCTCTTGTTGCCTCCAATCCCGAACAACGGCGCGTCGTTCACCTCGAAGCGCTCGCGCACGGTGAGACCGAGGGATACGTAACTCTTTGGGTCGTCGAACAGGAGCGGGATGTACTTCAAGCTGTCGAGCGGCTCGGTTCGAAGGCGCGGGTCGGCCAGCGCCGACCAGTCTTCCAGCCAGCGGTAGAACAAATTTATCCTGGGGCGAACTGCCTCGTCGTCCTCAGCCGCCGGCGTCGACATGCTCGAAGCTAGGACGAGCAGGCCGGCAACAGCGAGAAGACCGGCGCGGTGCCGCGTCATCACTTGCGAAGTGTCGCATGGAGTTCCGCGATGTAGCCACCGGGAAATTGCACCAAGGCCGACCGCCGGTCGTCGGCCGAGTAGGGCTCGACCAGCACGCGAGCCCCGGCACTCTTTGCCTTGGCCAAGGTCACGTCTAGGTCGGGCGTCTCGTAGCCGGTCAGCTCTCGCCCGTACGGGTATGGGAGATGGCCATCCGTCACGAGGACGGCTACGCTCCCGAACGTCGACGCGATGCGGACCCGCCGGTAGGTATCGCCGGGGCGGCCGATCTCGACCCCGGGCGCCTTGGCATCGTCACGCGTCACGGTGCCGCCTGAGAAGGCGACAAAGCTGCGGATGAAGGCGTCGGCGCGATCGGGCGAGACGTACACGCGGTTTTCGGGAATGGTTTGCAGCTTGCCGTAGTTCGGCGCCGTCGTGTGCCAGTAGAGCTGCATGTTGACGCCGCCCGGGAACTGCACGATGGCATCGCGACCGATCGGATCATTGAACGGCGAGACGATCACGTCGGCGCCGCTCGCCCGCGCCGCGCGGACGGCGACATCCAGGTCGGTGACGAGATAGCCCGTTCGCTCGGTGCCGAACGGATACGGGATCGGCGTTTTGAAGCCGAACACCGACACCGTGCCCACCGGTGTGAGCACCAGCTGGGACATCGTGCTGCTCGGCGTCGGCGTCACGGTGAAGACGCCCTGCTTCGACGTGCTCCCGCCGAACGTCGCCACGAAGCTCGTCACGAGCCGATCGAAGTCTTCCGAGGCAACGTAGACGTGGGTGGTGGCGTATTGCGGTCCGGCGGCCACGGCCGGGGAACTGGAGGCCGGGCTCGTCTGCGCCCCGGCGGTCGCCGCGCTGGCGAGCAGCATCGTGGCGAAAATGAGTGCCGTGATCGTGCGCATGGGTGTACTCCTCAGACAGCCGAGCAGGCTGTCATCGGCTGGGTGCCAGTTCTGGGGTCGCCGTCTGCTGCTGCCTGGTGACCTCCTGGGCCTTCCCGTAACTCTCCATGACTGCGCCATAGTTCGGCGCCACCATGGTGTACAGCTGAGCGAACTGCGGTGCATCGGGACGGTTCCAGGTCCTCTGCAGCTCGCACAGTACGGCATTGGCGCTGGTCGGTATGACACCGGCCTGGGTGAAGCGAGCGAGCGTCGTTCTCGACGTCATCTCGCTCGGATCGCCCGACGCGTCCATGACTGCGTATACCTTGTATCCGGCTACCAGTGCATCCAGTGCCGGAAACATCACGCACACGCTGGTCCACACGCCGGCCATGATCAGGGTTTTCTTGCCAGTCTCCTCCACCGCCTTGACGAAGGCCTCGTTGTCCCAGGCATTGACCTCTCCCTTGCGGTGGACGAAGACGGCATGGGGCGCAAATTGCTTTATCTCGGGCATGAGAGGGCCGTTCGGTCCCTCCGGCTCCGAGGCGGTCTGGATGACCGGAACTTTCATCAACGTCGCCAGCTTCGCGAGCATCGCGGTGTTGGCCCGCAATTCGCTCACACTGATGTCCTTGACGGTTTGAAACAGCCCCGATTGATGATCGAGCAGCAGGAGCGCCACATCGGCCGCCTTCATCAAGGCGGCGCCGCCGCCCGGCGCGTGTCTGATTCCGTCTTGGATCGAGTTCGAGGCCTGCACTGACGCTCTCTGATTGCTCATCGTGATCTCCTTTCACGGTGTGGGTTTGTTCATACGACGCTCTCCGCATCTAGCGCTCCTTCCGCGAACATCCTTATACAGCCCAGCAGGCGCAGCCGAGCGCGCCCCAGAACGATTTGAAGTCGCGGACGTGCCTCGCGCGGACGCGACCGCAGGCCGAAGCGACTCGTGGTACTACCGCCTTCGCCGTCGATCGCTCGCGATCGTCCCAGGCCGCGTACCCGCCGAAACGGCGTACCGGCGACCAATCCGGCATGGCCGGTGGCGGCGTCGTCGCCTCGTCCAGATGCGCGAATTCTCCGGCACCGTAGACGATCTCGCCGCCGACGACGGTGAGGTGCACCGTGATGTCCGCGATCTCGGTCTCAGGGCAGGAGAGATAGTCGCGGTCGGGAACGATAAGATCGGCAAGCTGGCCGACCTCGATGCGACCTTTCTTGCCTTCCTCATTGGAGAACCAGGTGACGTTCTCGGTCCACATCCTGAGCGCGGTCTCGCGATCCAGGCAGTTGCGCTCGGGGTAGAGGCGCAGGCCGCCGACGGTCTTGCCGGTGACGAGCCACGCCAGCGAAACCCAGGGGTTGTAGGACGCGACCCGGGTCGCGTCGGTGCCCGCGGAAACGCGGATGCCCTTGCTGAGCATCCTGGCGAACGGCGGCGCCGCGGCCGCGGCGGCCAAACCGTACCGCTCGACGAAGTACTCGCCCTGGTAGGCCATGCGGTGTTGAACCGCGATGCCTCCACCCAGTGCGGCGATTCGGTCCATCGACCGCTCCGAAATGGTCTCAGCGTGGTCGAAGAACCAGTTCAGCCCGTGAACCGGGATGTCGCGAGCGACCCGTTCGAACACGTCGAGGGCCCGGCTGATCGTCTGGTCGTAGGTGGCGTGGAGTCGCCAGGGCCAGCGATTGGTGGCGAGAATGCGCACGACGTCCTCGAGCTCCCGCTCCATCTCGGTCGGCATGTCGGGGCGAGGCTGGCGAAAGTCTTCGAAATCTGCGGCGGAGAACACGAGCATCTCGCCGGCTCCATTGTGGCGGAAGTACTCGTTCCCCTGCTTGTACGTGGACGTCTTCACCCAGTTGAGGAAATCGTCCTTCTCACCCTTCGGCTTCTGCGTGAAGAGATTGTAGCCGAGGCGGATGGTCAACTGCCTGGCTTCGTCGAGTTGTCGGATGACGGCGTAGTCGTCCGGATAGTTCTGGGAGCCGCCGCCGGCGTCGATGGCGCCCGTCACGCCGAGCCGGTTCAGCTCACGCATGAAGTGTCGAGTGGAGTTCACTTGATAGTCGAACGGCAGCTTCGGTCCTTTGGCGAGCGTCGCGTACAGGATGGCGGCGTTGGGCTTGGCGAGGATCAGCCCGACCGGAACACCGCGCGAATCGCGCACGATCTCGCCGCCGGGCGGCTCCGGGGTGTCCTTCGTATAGCCGACCGTCCTCAACGCAGCGGCGTTCAGGAGTGCGCGGTCGTAGAGGTGGAGCAGGAACACGGGAGTGTCGGGAGCGATCGCGTTGAGCTCCTGCAGCGTCGGCAGCCGCTTCTCCGTGAACTGGTGCTCGGTGAAGCCGCCAACCACGCGCACCCACTGAGGAGGCGGGGTGACCGCGACCTGCCGCTTCAGCATCTCCATGGCGTCGGCGAGCGAGCGCACGCCGTCCCAGCGCAGCTCCATGTTGAAGCTGAGACCGCCCCGGATGATATGAAGGTGGTTGTCGATCAATCCGGGCACGACGCGGCGTCCCTTCAGGTCGATGACTCGCGTCCCTGAACCGGCGAGCGACATCACATCCGCGTCCCGACCGACGCGAACGAACTTGCTGTCTCGAATCGCGACCGCCGTCGCGGTGGGATTCGAGCGGTCGAGCGTCGTTATCCTACCGTTGTACAGGATCAGAGCTGCCGCCGCGCTCGCGCCGTTCACGATCGCACCTCCCGGGTATCGGCGATGGTCGTCGAAGCGGGTCGTTCCGCATGACGGCCCGGCATCGCGCCGAAGACATGCTGACCACACCGCATGTGCTGCCACGCAGTCCGGATCGACGTTCCGGCGATCATCTGGCGCCCCAGCGGGAGGATCTGCTCACCGAGCAGGATGCCGAGCAGGCCGATCAGTGCGACCACCGGAGGAGCGGGGGACCGGACGTTGAACAGGCTGTAGACGACGCCGACCAGGAGGCCTGCGCCGAAAGACACGAGATAAATCTTCATGGGCAATCCTCGCTTGGCGGCCGTCTAGCGGTGACTCGCGGCCGAGGGGACCACGTACTCGGGAAAGACGGTCGGCGGCGCCTTGTGCACCATCGTGTACACATACTCGACACCGACGCCGTACGCGCCGTAGTGGGTCTTCACGATGTCCATGACCGCGTCGTAGGTGTCCTTTTGAGCCCAGTCGCGCTGCAACTCGAGCATGACGGAGAGCGACGTCACAGGTCTTGCGCCGGCCTGGATCATGCGCTTCATGGCATTATCGTGCGCGAGCTGGCTAACGTCGCCGCAGCAGTCCTCGACGATGTAGATCTCATAGCCGTCGTGAAGCGCTTGGATGGTCGGAAGGGTGACGCACGTTTCGGTCCAGAGTCCCGCCAGGACGATCTTTTTCCGACCGGTGGCCTTGATCGCGGCCACGAAGTTCTGGTCATCCCAAGGATTCATGGACGACCGCTCGACCGGCGTCTGCTTGGGGAATACCGCCTGGATCTGCGGCCAAAGATTTCCGCTGAAGTTGTGCGTTTCTACCGTCGTCAGGACGACGGGCACATCGAAGACCCGGGTAGCTTTCGCGAAAGCGACGGTATTGTTGATGATCGATTGGCGATCAGGATATGAGGCACCGAAGAGCATCTGTGGTTGGTGATCGATGAGTGCCACGACGCAGTTGTCCTGAGTCAGTAGACCTTTTTCACTGCGCTTGGCATGACCATTCGCTGAAGGCATGAGCGTCCTCCTTTTCCAGGTTGCTAGTGGGTCTTGGAGCGTCTACTCCTCGACAAAGCAAAGTAGCGGCCAAATGTAAGCCGCTGATTCTATTGAGGGCAGAGCGCGCGCTCGCAGATTTCTCGCGACGGCTCGTGAAAAAGAATTGATGGTGCGGTTTCGGCGCCAGCGGTGAGTCACCGCTCGAGACCGCGATCCGGGTCGTGAAATTCTCGCGAAGAGTCACGACGCGGCCACTCAGCAAGCGACCGCAAAGGCCCTGAACGCACCGGGTGGTATGAAGCCGCGGAGGGTGCCCAGGAAAGTCCGCCAGACACGGGTGCCGACCGCCCGCCTCGCCCGGAGGGCGTCGGTCGCCTCGACACCCGATGCAGCCGTCGAAACGGCCGGATGTCGAGGGTCACGCGGAATACCCTCGAGGAAGCCTGACGGAGGGCTACCCCGGCTTGAAGCGCCGCTTGTCGATCTGCAGCGCCTTGATCTTCGACTCCAGCGTCGACGCTGGCACCCCGAGCCGCCCGGCGGCGCCGAACGGCCCGGCCACGCGGCCCTTGCTTTGCGTGAGCGCCGCCTTGATGGCGTCCTTTTCGTGGGTCGCCAGCGTGCCAGTGGAGAGGCTGGCGACCGGCGCGGTCCCAAGGGACCGACCGGAGAGCCACCGCGGATCGATCGAGAGCGTGTCCGAATCACACACGATCACCGCGCGCTCGATGACGTTCTGCAACTCGCGGATGTTGCCGGGCCAGTCGTACGACTGAAGCAGCTGCGACGTCGCCTTGGAGACGAAGCGGATTCGCTTGCCGACGCGTTTGGCGCAGCGATGGACGAAATAGTCGACGAGTAGGGGGACATCGGACCGACGGTCGCGCAGGGCGGGCACGTCCAAGGGGAACACGTTGAGCCGATAGAAGAGGTCCGCGCGGAAGGTGCCGTCGGCCAGGGCGGCGCGCAGATCGCGATTCGTGGCGGCGATCACGCGCACGTTCACACGGACGGCCCCGCTGCCACCGACCCGCTCGAATTCGCGCTCTTGCAACACGCGGAGCAGCATGATCTGGGCCTCGGCAGGGAGTTCGCTGACCTCGTCGAGGAAGATGGTGCCGCCGTCGGCCAGCTCGAAGCGACCCTGGCGCCGCTGCAGGGCCCCGGTGAAGGCGCCCCTCTCGTGGCCGAACAGCTCCGAGGCGATGAGCGACGACGGAATCGCCGCGCAATTCACGGCGACGAAAGCCCGGGCGGAGCGGGGGGATCGCTTGTGGATAGCCCGGGCGATGAGCTCCTTGCCCGTGCCGGTCTCACCGGTGATCAGCACGGTGGAATCCGTCGGCGCCACCTTGGACACGTGCGACAGAACCGTGCGAAGCGGCGGCGAGGTGCCGACGATCTCCTCGAACATGGAGGTCTTGTCGATCTCCTCACGAAGGATAATGTTCTCGCTCTGCAGCCGGTCCTTCAGGGCCTGGATGTCGGCGTAGGCGCTCTCGGTCCCGGCGGTCGCGTCGTCGTGGACGGCGTGCGCGACGACGTGCAGGTGCTTCACGACGCCGGCAGGCATCCGGAGTCGATGCTCGCGATTCCAGTCCTCGACCTCACGCGTGATGCGATCGATGAGCTGCTGGATCGCGGCCCGATCCTCGGGGTGGGCTTGTGAAAGGACGATCTCGACCGTCGGCTTCGTCGTTCGATCGACGGCGAAGGTTCGGTACGTATCCTCCGACGATACGACGGAAGCCTCAAGCCCGCCCTGAAGCCCCTGAGCGTCTTCTAACCCTGTGACAGTCGGCGCCGGCGGAGGCGTGGCCGCAGTGCGCCCTAGCAGCGTCGGCGGCCCGTCGGTTGGATGGTTGAGATGCGAGAGGACGAACTCGCTGTCGTCCGAGAGGACGTCGAATTCCGCACCTTGTAGCGCCGTCGTCATCGCCCCACCTCCTGACGAGAAGGGTACCGTCCACACCGCGCCCGAAGCGTGATCGCTCGGGAGTTTGTTGGTAAAGACGTCGTGTACGTGTCGTTCGTTCCCAATGCAAGGAATCACGCGGAGCGTGGAGGCTCTGGCCCGATTCGGCTAAGAACTCTAGAGGGTTGCGGTACAATCCCTGTCGTCCATTGGGGGCGGGGGCCGAATCCTCAGCAAATGTTGAGCATAGTCCTCTGCGAGGGCGGACTGAAGAGCCGCGTGGCGCGCTCGGCCCCGCCGAGCGACGTGCGCTTCTCTCCTCGCTTCGCTGAGCGATGAGAGAGTTTCCGCATTCCGGCTCGACACCGTCAACCAGTGCCTCTGGCGTGGTGAGGGCCCGGCCGAGGAGCGCATTCTTCTCGCCCCCAAGGCGTTTGCCGTGCTGCGGTATCTCGTCGAGCATCCCGGGCGGCTCGTCACCCACGATGAGCTCTTCGAGGCGCTGTGGCCGAAGACTTATGTTCAACCGGAGGTGTTGAAGAGCCACATCGCCGCTATTCGGGCGGTGCTGGGGGACGACGCGAGGAAGCCCATCTTCATCGAGACGCGGTTCCGGCGCGGGTACCGGTTCATCGCCCCCGTGACCGAGGGCGCGTCGGCGGCGCCCTCGCGGATGACGAACCTTCCGGAGGCGATTTC
>WNFC01008750.1_pt1 | contig 12979 bp, 9 predicted proteins | sample 5400541 | NCBI WGS metagenome assembly WNFC01 (sample SAMN13153342, study PRJNA577476) | soil metagenome | isolation source: 120 cm saprolite under Douglas fir tree site 2 hole 2 replicate 1 | place: USA:California | collected 2015-04-18
CAATGGAGACGTTCTTTTTCATTGTCTGTTCAAAGAAGAGTGTACCGCGGAAAGCGCCGCTTGTGGACAGCATCCACTTTTCGGTGATAGCGTATGTGAACAGTGTTTACTTGATAGCGACACATCGCTAAAAGGAAGGTTCAACATGGCAGACGGATTCATCTGGTACGAACTCGTAACCAACGACATGGACAAGGCAGTCAACTTCTACAACAAGGTAGTCGGGTGGGATGTCAAGGACGCCGGTATGCCTGGCTTCACCTACATGATCTTCGGTAAAGACGGCAAAGACGTCGGCGGCATGATGACCTGGGCTGGCGCAGGTGCGCCTGAGCTTCCCACTCAGTGGATGGGCCACATCCACACCGCAAAGCTCGACGAAGAGCTGAAGGCTGTGACAGCCGACGGCGGGACGATTGTGAAGCCAGCTCAGGACATCCCCGGCGTCGGCCGTTTCGCCATCGTGTTGGACCCACAAAAAGTGAAATACCTGCTCTTCGAACCGGGCAAGCAAGATGCTCGGCCACGTCTGGATCAAATGGCGGTGGGCAATGTGGGGTGGCACGAACTGCTTACCGATGATCCGGCAAAGGCCTTCGATTATTACTCCAGGCACTACGGCTGGGAGAAAGATCATGCGCATGACATGGGAGCCATGGGCACCTACCAAACCTTCCGGACCGACAAGCCCCTCTATACCGGCGGAATGATGGCTCGTAAGGGCCCCGGCATGCCCGAAGGTATTCCGCCGCACTGGCAGTACTACTTCACGGTCGACGACATCGAAGCTGCGCAGAAACGTGTGATCGAGGCCGGCGGTAAAGTGCTTCTGCCTCCCATGGACGTACCCGGAGGTTCACGCATCCTGCAGGCCACAGACGACCAGAACGGCCACTTTGCTTTGATGCAGGGACCAAAATCGTAACCGCGATGTACTTCATGCCCGGTGCAGCCGCTCTTCGCTCGCAGGAGAACGGCTGCCGAACTTACGGTGAGTTTTGAAAACCTTAGAGGAAAGAGAAAGATGTCCGAGAAGATGATCACCTGCCTGTGGTTCGACCACGGGAAAGCACGCGAAGCAGCCGAATTCTATGCCGCTACCTTTCCCGACAGCCACGTCGGGAAGATAAGCGCCTCGCCCATAGATACGCCATCCGGCCCCGAAGGCCAGGAACTCATCGTTGAGTTCACCGTCTGCGGCCGCAATTTCATGGGCCTCAACGGCGGTCCGAAGTTCGTCCCCAACGAAACGGTCAGCTTTGTGATTCTTACCGACGATCAGGCTGAGACGGACCGACTGTGGAACGCCATCGTCAGCAACGGCGGCCAGGAAAGCGCGTGCGGTTGGTGCAAAGACCGCTGGGGCTTTTCATGGCAGATCACTCCGCGCGCGCTGCTGGCGGCGACGACGGACCCGGAACGCGCTGCAGCCAAGCGCGCGATGAACGCAATGATGACGATGCGAAAGATCGACATCGCCGCGATCGAGGCCGCGCGCGCGAAACAGTAGCAGATCATCCACCCAAAGACGGAGAGCAGCTACGATGAAAGATCTCTTTGACCCCACTCTGGCAGATGACATAAAGCATCGCATCATGCGCCTCCATCCTGAGAGTGAGCGGCGGTGGGGCAATATGACCCTTGCCCAGACCCTGGCTCACTGTACGTCCGGCATACAAATGGCGACGGGCGTCATCAACCCCAAGCGTGCATCCTTTCCCGCCAACGTCATCGGCCTGGTTATCAAGCCGCTTGTTTTCGGCGACGACAAGCCCATGCGCCGCAACTCACCCTCCTCACCGGAACTCTTCTCGGTGGACCCCACACAGTGCGACTTCGAACACGAACGGACCCAGGTCATCGCAACGATCGATAGTTTTGTCACTAAGGGCTCAGCTCGCTGCTCCCAGCACCCACATCCTTTCTTTGGGTCCGCTCAAACCGCAGCAGTGGGCCATTCTCATGTACAAACACGTCGACCATCACCTCCGACAGTTCGGCGTCTGAGGGTTCAGTTGGCCACAATCCAGCATCGATAGGTCCTTGGAAGTCGGCTAGTGTTTACGAATGCGGTTGGACTTGGCCGTATAACCGGCTTTCCTCCAACATCGCACACTCATTGACAAGTGGACGACTTGCCGACTTTTCGGCCATGTGGCTCGCATTCCATTGTCGGTGAGTGAATTGGCGATTTACCACTCGTCGAGAACCGGGGGCCACCCAAAGCATCACCGACGCTCGCACCCGAACGACGGCATACTCGGATTACTTTGGGTCGAAGATAACGAAGCGATCTGAGTGGCTAACGTATATACGCTGAAAAAGCACCGTAGCCAATATCCCGTCTTCCTCACGATCTGGAACGCCCTGCGACCCACCGGCTGGGGTCACGAAGGGAACTTTCCGAACGATGCGGCTACCAAGCCTCATGTCTTGCGGAGGCAGGACAGCGAACGCCCTGCGCGCATCACTTACCTCTGGTCCCTGAACCTTAGCTCGGCTGAGTAGCGGCTGTTCCAACTCCCTGTCGTCAGCATACAGAATCGGGCCGTCGCTTCCGGAGTCGACCTGGAGCAGGATCGGCCGGGTTCCTGTGTCAGAGAGATTGACTGAAACAACGAGGCGCTGAGTGAACGGCAGGTCGGTTTCGGGGTGTTTTGGGAGGACCAGGGGAATCCGTTCGCCGCGAAGGTATTTTTCCATAAGCTTCGCCTCGTCGAGACAGAGCAGTCCGCGCGAATAGTCAATGAGCACATCGAAATGGGCGAGAAAGTTCTCTCCGAGAACGCCCCGAATCCGTGGATCTGCCGCCTGAATCGGCCCCAGATCCTGGATGACGACGAGAGGCTTCAATACTAGCTGTGAGCCCGACTCCAACGAATCCAATACCCCGACAGACGCCTGGGAATAGGTCACCGTGGCGACCAGGCCGACCGTACCTCGCGATTTCAGGTTAAGCTGGGCCGCGAGCGCGGGGTCTATCACGTTGAGCTGGCTACCGGTGTCGACCATGAACTCAAACGGGCCAGACTGGTTGACCTTCACGGGAATAACGAGCAGAGCCCCGGCGACGATTCGCGGTCTGAGGCCTGCGACGTTACCGGGACAATGCGTTTCTGCCTTACCGAAAATGGACGTGATCGGGAATGCGGTGGCGAGAAAGACACAGAGGGAATTGCAGAGCGATGGGAGTTTCATGTCGACCTCCGCTCGCGGGGTATAGACCAAACTGACGTCTGTACCCGAACGTGTACCCGAAATTCGTCGAGTTCGACGAGCGGATTGGGCGATTCACGGCAGTCGACAACGAAAACGCCAATTCCTGGAAAATCCCAAAACCCCTTTTGCGAATGTTCAGTTGTAGATTTCTGCACTGGCGAGAGCCGTAATGTGAATTCCGTCGTCGCTTGAAGCACCTCCTACAAAGAGAACTCTCCCGCCGGGCAACAAGGTTGCAGTATGCGAGAATCGTCCTTGTCTCATGCTGGGGCCGAGACTGAAAGACCCAGTTGCTGGATCGTAGATTTCGGTAGTAGCTGTTTCGCTGCCCCAATATCGAATAGAGCCTCCCGCGATCAACACCGTGCCGTCCGGCAGCATAGTCGCCGTGTGCCAGAAGCGTGATATAGCCATGCTCCCGATCGGCGTAAATAATCCGGTAACGGGGTCGTACAATTCGGCCGTTTGTCCGCCGCCGGCTATCAAGACTTTCCCGTTCGGCAATAGCGTCGCTGTGTGGGAGGATCTAGCAGCCGTCATACGGCCGGTTGGGATGAAGGAACCGGTCGCAGGGTCAAAAAGTTCAGCAGTGTCGCCGTCGCCTTGGTAGCCTCCTCCGGTGACCAACACCTTGCCATTTGGGAGTAGGGTGGCAGTGTGGAACGCGCGTGCAACATTCATTTTGGCCGCAGTCGCAAATGTGTCCGACACCGGATCGAAAAGTTCAGCTTCTTGCAATGCCTGCCACGATATTCCCGAGGGGATGACGCCGCCAGTAACAAGCACCCTGCCGTCACTAAGCAAGGCCGCTGCATGAGCTTCTCGTCCTGTAGCCATATTTCCTGTCGGTTCGAACAATCCGCTTGCCGCCCTTTCCAGATCAGCCGTGTTACTGAGGATGGGAAAGAGATTGCTCCAGCCGGTCTCGCCGCCAGCGAGCAACACATCGCCATCAAGGAGCAGGGTTGCGGTGTGGCCGTCGCGCGAGACTACTCCCGCGGAACTAAATGAACCGGTTGTTGGATCGAACAACTCAGCTTGATCTACGATCCAATATCCGTCAATAAGGTCTGGACCATAGCCTCCGCCTGCGACAAGCACTTTCCCGCTCGGTAACAAAGTCGTGGTATGTTGCAGCCGAGGGTGACTCAAGCTACCGGTGGACATAAACCCGGATTTAACGACATGTACAGTGGCAATGGCGCTCTTGTTTGGGTCGGCCTGTGCGGTTGCAACTACGTGATAGACGCCATCGACGGCCGGAGCCGTATAAACGCCGGTGTCGCTGATTGTCCCGCCAGCGGAGTTCTCCTGAATTCCCCATGTGACCGCCGTATTATTGGAACCGATTGCAGAGGCGGCAAAACTCCACTTGCCGCCTCGTTGGATGCCTACGGAGTCCGGGGAGATTGTCACGGAAACGCTCATGGGTCCGAATGTGGACGCAGCAGACCGCTGGACCCCCGCAGCGCCGCCGCACCCGGCTCCCAGAGAAGGGAGGAGGAGAACAAGGCCGGAGATTGCCGCATTTGAGATATTGAGACTCTTCATGTTGACCTCCAGATTGTTCATTACGTTGCCGGTCAGTCGTCGTCAGCATCCCCGTCCCGCCAATCATGTCCGTCGACCCGCTGGAAGGCGTTTTTGAGCAGGAATCTTGCGACTGCCGTTCCTGTGGCCTGGCCATCATCGCAGGCCGGTCGGAAGTGAATGCCGCCGTAGACGCGAGCGTTGTTGAGCTCCACCTGAGCCGAGGCGAAGTCGGAGAACGAACGGACTACTCCGGGCGACACCTCGGAGTCCACGATGATGGAGCTGTTTTTGCCGAAGTAGTGTGCCAGAACCACGATCGCGGCTGCGGTAAGAGTGGAGTGGCCCGACGGATAATCCGGGTGCGCCGGCGTAATAAGGAGCGGCGTCCAGTTGGGATCGGCCTCGGTCGCCGGGTTCCCGTCCGTGTCCGCCAGGGGGATGGCGGTGATGGGCCGCCAGAAGACATAGTGGTACTTCGCCTCCCAGCACGCGATAGTCGCATCGGCTAGGGCAACGTTGAGTGCCGCGAGCACAAGCGCGTTCTGCAGCAATGTAGTGTGCCGCTCCGCGCCCAGGGAGATGGCGACGCGGCTCCAGGCGCGGTTCACCGTTCCCTGCCAAAATATGCTGTAGAGCGTCTGATCGGCCGTGCGGACCGGACTCGAGACGCTGCCGTAGGCCTTGATCTCATTGAAGACCTCGGTGTAGCGGGCGCTGCCTAACGCCGGAGGCCCCGCGGGACGAAACTGGCTGGCTGACACCATGACCCAAGGAGTCATGTAGCTGAACTGGAAACCGCGGCCGCTGAGGAATGCGGGTGGAGTGGGGCGCCACTGCCCGACGTTGGTTCCACCCGTGAACGGAGTCGGCGGAGGCGTGAACCCGTCGGTGCTCCGCCATGCCCAGATGGCATCGGCTACCTCTTGCCCCCACTGGACTCCGAGGTCAACCGCGCTCTGAAGTTTCTGCTCCTCGTGCCAGCCGCCCTTCTTGCTCAGAATCGCAGCGAGCGAGGCGGCACGGGCCGCATCGAAAGTGCTCTGCTGGTTTGGATAAAGCCTCAACAGGCTCGCATACGCGGCCTGAACTGCGGCGGCGCGGGCAGACGCTCCGTGGGGCGCATCGGGCGTGACGTGGATGGGCGTGTAGCGCCGCTCGACGCCGTTGACGGCGTCGAAGACAGAGGCCTGGACGATGGCTGCATTGCGGGTGAGGACAACGGCCAAAGTGTTATCTGTAAGCGCGGCCTGAAACAGAATCTGGTTCCAGTCGGTGACCTCGTCGGCCCGCACGGTCGTCGCCGAGATACCGGCGAAAATAACCGCGAGAAAGATTAGCAGCATACGAATTCGACGTTGCATTTGGTTCTCCTCTTGGCAGACCTTTAGAAGCTGCCTTATGTCGATGAAGCCATTCGCCTCCCAAAATCACTGAGCCGGAACGGCTAAAGTAGACTAGTTGCTGGGCTGTCGCAGATTTTCGCGAATGTTCACTGCTTCGGTATCACGGCAGCGACCTCTGACGTTCCAATGGAACACCTCACAGGATTAGGGACCACATAGGAGTGTGCATGGCTGATCAGAATTTGCCTGAACATATATGTGGGCATATAGCCCTCGACATCAAACCTGTCCGCGGTAGCGCTCTTGCAGGAGGCCACCTGAACATCACGCAGTGTCAAATTGCCCCAGCGAACCTTGTCGTTCCAGGTTTCGCAAGATAGATCGCCGCCGACACCAAGGGCCGTCACCGCGTCTGCATTCGCCCCGCTCCAACGTTTGCCGGCGGTCGGAAAGAAGGTCAATGTGTTGGTCCCGGTATCCAGCAGCATGCGCAAGGGTATGGAGCGATACGACGGCAGTGTCACAGAGACAATAGGATGATGATGGAGGACGGCCCCATGAAAAATGCTCGCTTGAGACATAGGTAAGTGCTCTCCCTCAAACCCGGAGGCCAGACTGCCTCCTTCATCGAATAAGAGTTGTCGATGGTCGTTATCAATCAGCAGGTCGAAGTGGTCCAGAAAGTTTTCGCCGATAATACCTCGCACCCCGCGACCAATGTGCCCATAGTTCGCGCCGTTCACCTCAAGCACCTCAACATTCCGGACAGAAAGTCCACCGATGGCGACCTCTCTCGCGATACCTCGGACCTGATTCGAGTTCGCACTCTTGAAGGTGGTCACCAGCGAAGTGCCAACCTGCTGTAGACCACTCTCCTCAAACAGAGACGCGTCGACGGCCGTCACGTCCGATCCCGTATCCAGCACCAATGGGTATGGGCCGCGGCCATTAATCGAGACCGGAAGGACGATGAATGGCTTGGAAGAGTGAAGGAATGCCACGCTGACAGGTTGCTGTGGCTTTGCGAACTGCGCAAAAAGTAAGAGGATCAATACGTGCGGAACAAGACAGGCTGGAGCGAGACGCATAACCGCCTCCGGTGACTAAGCCATTTATCCCTCCCAAAATCGCTGGACTGGGAAAGCTGCATCAGACAGGTTGCTGGACTATCGCAAGACCTTTGCGATTGTTCAATGGTTGACGGATGGAATGTTTGTGATTGCCTAAACCAAAGAAAGAGCAAGAGTTGCGGGCCGACATTGCGCGATCCATCTCTCTTAACAGTGATGAGTGGTATTCTCCAAGCGAGAATCAGACCCTATGGCCACGTTCACCAGTTCGGGACCTGTCCGCTTCGGGGTTTTTGAAATTGACTTGGATTCCGGGGAACTACGGAAGCAAGGCATCAAGATCAAACTCCACGATCAGCCGTTCAGAGTCTTGGTCATGCTCGTGGAGCGCCCTGGCCAAGTGATTACCCGCGAGGAGCTTTGCCAGACATTATGGCCGGCAGACACCTTCGTTGATTCGGACCTCGGTTTGAACTCGGCCGTTATGAAGCTGCGGGCCGCATTGGGCGACTCGGCGGAGAACCCGCGTTTCGTCGAAACCTTGCCCCGGCGCGGATACCGATTGATCGTTCCAGTCGAAGGTATGAATGTGGGACGAAAGCCGCCTTCACAAGAGCCTTCGAGCGCCCCCAATCCTAAAGACGAGCAAAGTTCTGCCCTTACTCCTGATACGTCAGCCCATCCACAGGAATTGGGTCTGCCGAAGGTTGTGGTTCCTGGCCCGGAGGCCGCGTATCCCGACGTCCCCTCTTCCGATCAGCGAACCGGTTTGAAGCCAAGAATACCTTCCTGGCGGAAAGCCGCACTTGCCGTCGTTATTTTGGCGGTCGCGGCCGTCGGTTCCTGGCGTTTGCTCCGTCCGAAGCCCGGTCCTTACACAATTGCTGTGTTACCGCTCAAGAATCTCAGCCCAGAGCCGGGAAGTGATTATTTCAGCGACGGTCTAACCTATGAAATTATCAGCAACCTTTCAGTCATCGATGGTTTGGAAGTTAAGTCTCAGACTTCTTCGTTCACCTTAAAGGACAAGCCGCGAGACATCCATAGCGTCGGTGCTCAGCTTGGTGCAACCCTGGTGCTTGAAGGCTCCGTACTCCGTGACGCCGACAAACTTCGTGTGAATGTTCAGCTCGTTCGGGTGTCCGACGATTCTCTTCTTTGGTCCGGTCGATTCGAGCGCGAGCTTAAGGATGTTTTTGTCGTTCAAGATGAAATTTCACGCTCCGTCGTGAACGAACTACGCTTGAAACTCGGCCGCGGGCAGCGTCGCTACAACACCAATCTCGAAGCTTATGATCTCTACCTAAAGGCTCGAGCGCTGTCGAACCCCGCTGGTAATCCAGCGCTGTCGAACCCCGCCAATCCATCGACCCGCAAAAGGCTTGATGCGAGTATTGCGCTGTTCGAAGCTGCCATCGCAAAGGACCCCAACTTTGCGCCTGCATATGCTGGCATTGCCGATGATTACGCGTATATGTCCATGACCCCCCGGGCGTTTTCGCCAGAGATTGCGTATACCAAGATGAAGGAGTCATGCGAAAAAGCGCTGCAACTCGACCCTCTGCTCGCAGAGGCCCACGCCTGTATGGGCTTGGTTCATTCGCGGGAGCAAGCTTGGAAGCAGGCAGAAGAAGACTTCCGAAAGACCTTTCAATTAAACCCGAACCGTTCGGGAGCACATCGGGATTTCGCTTTTTTCGTGCTCTTTCCACTGGGAAGGACGCAAGAAGCCGAACAGGAATTACGTACGGCACTTAAATTGGATCCGCTGTCAGTCTCTGTCATCAACCAAATGGATCTGATTCTTCTTGGTGATCGCCGCTACGATGAGGTGCTTGAAAACGGTCGCCGCGTCCTTGGCTCTGATCCAGATAATTATTCTGCGCAACAGAACTCCGCAAGAGCATTAATACAAAAAGGTAAGCTGGACGAAGGCATTGCAATTCTGGAAAAGCTCGGTAAAGGCAGCGAACACTTTCTCGGCTACGCCTATGCTAAAGCCGGCCGCCGCGCTGACGCGGAGCGAATCATCGCTGAACACAGTGACATGCCCTGGATACAGGCAATCGTCAATGCAGGACTCGGTAACAAGGATCAAGCTCTGGAAGGGCTGGAGAAAATGGCCGCCATTAAGGACCCACGCATTGGGAATTATCCCTACTACCCGGAACTTGCTAGTTTACGCGGGGAACCGCGATTGACCGAACTGCGCAAAAAACAGGGGCTTCCCGACATACGTTAGAACGTGCGCTATACGCGATTTGTAGCTTTCAGAAACTGACTTGCGCTCCGAATTGAAATGCACGAGGGCCGCCTGAACCAAACACTTGAGCGACTCGACTTCTCGGCTGCCCAAATCCACTGACCATTAGGTTGTTCCCACGACCGGAGAGATTAGCGAGATTGAACAGGTTAAACACTTCGCCGATCAGCGTGAGTTGGATGCGATCGCCAAGGTGGAACCCGCGACTTAGCCGTAGGTCTTGCGTCAGCAGTTGATCGCCGAACTCATAGTCCTTAGGCTGCGCGATCAAAGGGATCACCGTGCCGTTCGCGTCTTTCTTCCCCGCGTATGTCTTGTTGAAGACATCGATCAGCCGGCTCAGATCCTGCTTCCCGAGGCCTCGGTTGAACTCATTCACCTTCGTTCCGGGCAGCAGGTCCCCTTTATTGCCATCCCCATCCATGTCCAGACTGCCAAGCACGACAGAGACGGGAGGCCGCGAAACGTAAGTCATGAAAAATCCGAACTGAAGCCTCCACGGAAGTTGCCCCAGACCGGAAAGCTCCAGTATGTGACGAAGATCTGTGGTGAACGGGCCATAGTGTGATCTGGGATCATCGTTATTGAAACCAGTCCCGCTCCCTTTCCCGAGAACATTTCCCACGCTGCTCGAATAAGCATAAGAACCAAGAAACTGCCATCCGTTCGAGTAGCGCTTTTCGGCCCGAACAAGCAGTCCCAGATATCTCCCGTCTCCAATGTCAGTCGTTAGATTGATAGGTCCCAGCGAACACATTGCCTTTGGGTCGATCGGCTGTCCATTCACCGCACAAATGGGTAGTTTTGGCCCTCGAGCTGCAAAAAAATGATTGACGTCTATCAGTCCGGGATAGGTCCCTCCTTCGTGATCGAAGTGCCGAAATACAAAGTCCGCGCTGACGACAAAGTTGCGGACGATCTCGCGCTGCAGGCCAATACCCGCCTGTATCGAAGATGCATTCGGCAGATGGCCATCGACAATAGAGCCTTGTTTGTCCGCTTCGACATTGGTTAGCGAGAAGTCAGTATTGTTCGGGTCGCCTCGTTGTGAGGCGAGGCTAGCTCGAATCATTGGAAGAGCCTGCAGCAACGAATCACCCCTAAACTCTGTCGGTGCGACGAAGTTCAACAACGTCCCAATCGGTACGCCTACGACATTGGTAAGCGGATTCGGAATTCCGCCGCCGACATACGTTCCGCGCCCCACACCTTTTGGACCAAGCGAGACTCTCTCGTTATCCGCGATGCCGAATGCTGTTTGAAAGTCGTAATAAACGCCAGCGCCGCCGCGAATCACCATCCGGCCGTGTCTCCCGACACTCCAGGCAAATCCCGCTGACGGCGAAAAATTGCTCCAATTCCTGCGCGTCGGGTACAGGTCTGTGCTGCCTAAAACGGGAATTAGATAGGCCGGTTTGGCGAGATCGTAGTTGAGCGGCGCATCGAAGTTCCAGGCAATGCCGTAGTCGAGCGTGAGCGAAGGACGAATGTGCCACTTGTCTTCGATGAAAAGGTGAACTAGGGGTGCGACTCGCGTGCCTCCAAAATTCTGCTGGGGTACACGCGGGTCGCCGATTCCGGTGGTGAAATTCTGCAGAGGAAGTTTCAGAATATCGGGCAGTGTGAGAAACGATGCCGGCAAAGGGAGCCGTTGGCTGGGAGGTCGAAGCAGGTTGTAGCTCCTAACATCCTTCGGCGAAAAGAGATTCATGGTCACAGGTTGATCGCCCAGATCTGTGCGGCCGCCCCTCGTTATCTCCCAATCGCCTCCAAATTGGATGCTGTGAGGACCTCTCTGCCACGCCATGACATCGTTGAGGTGGTATCGACGGCCAAGAACAGTCGTGGTCGTCGAAGTTCCAATGAAAAGGTCGGCAACGTTGATGGAGGGCGCACCGATTCCAAGACAACCGGGACAATCCGCCTCCTCAGGAGCTTGTTCCGAGGAACTGACAAAGAAATATGAGAAGCGCAGATCGTTTACCCAGTTTGCGGCGACCAGCGAAGTCCAGCCCAGTATGCTCTGATCGGCCCACTCCGGTTGCCGCGTCCATGCAGACGGATACGCTAGCTGACCATGACCATTTACCGCGGTTGGCGCAAAGGAGAAGCCTCCTTCGTGCGACTGTCTCACGAAGAAAGAATTGCCCTTATTAACCTGCCAGTCGAGCCTGACGCTTAGTTGATCGACGTAGGTAGGGGTTGGAGTAATGCGGCTCAGAGGCACGAACTCCGGTGTGAGAAGTTCTGTGCTGATGACTCCGCGCTGATCATTTCGTTCAAAGGTACCAAAGACAAAAATGCGATTTTTTCGAACCGGTCCGCCTGCAGCGGCGCCGAATTGTTGTCGCTGAAAGAATGGGTCGGGATCGAACGCGTCCCTCTTTAATGCTGGGTATGCCGATAAGTAATGATCGCGGAAAAAGTAAAAGCCCGAACCGTGCCAGTCGTTCCCACCCGAGCGGGTCGCAACGTTGATGGATCCACTTGCCGTCATTCCCGTCGAAAGGTCAAAATTCGTCGTGGAAACCTGAAATTCCTGCACCACTTCCTGCGAGAAACCCATGGCGGCTCCGCCATTTCCGATCTGCATGATGCTGCCGCCGTCAACTGTTACGCGTGTCCCGCGACCATTGTTGCCACCTGCCGGCGACGCCAACAGTGGTACAAAGACCCGATTGTTGCTGCCGCGTGTCGCTTGCTGGGCGCCGGGCTCGAGCTTCGCGAGTTCCAGAAAGTTGCGCCCATTTAGTGGTACCCCATCAATGACGGTCCGTGTCGTAACCCCACTGATCTCAAATGTGTCGAGGTGAAGCTGTGGTGTGGCGCCGTCTACGGTAATGCTCTCGGCGGGCGACCCGACTCGCATCTCCAAATCTGCCGTCGTGGCTGTACCAGCCTCGACAATCGCCTCGCGAATTATTTTCTGGAACCCTTTGGCGACGGCAGTTATCCGATAGTTTCCGGCTGGCAATGCTGGTACATAGTAGTCCCCTTCGGCCCCCGATAAAAACACGCGCCTCAGTGTGGTCTCTTCGTTAGTAACTTCAAGACTGGCACCAGGGATCGCTGCTCTGGTCGTGTCAGTCACACGGCCGGTCATGGAACCGGCCGCAGTCTGGGCATGGCTCGAGTCGAGAGCGATCAAGCCAAGATAGAAGACGGCAGTTACTATCGCCCTGAATCTCATGTTGAACCCTGGGCCAAATTCCGCCACTAGCTCAGCAAGCGACCACGCATTTTCACGCCGTGTGAACTGCGAATCATGTTACACAAATCGCATTGTTTCGCAAGAATATAGAGCTCTTTGAGGCTTCCAGACGTCCATTCGCTAGGCTATCGGATAAATAGCTAACAAGAAGTTCGGCAAGCGGGAAGCAGTTCCCGTGCGGCGCGCTCTGACGAATCACCACAATTCCTTAACTCATGAGAACAGGGCTTCTCACTAGTGAGGCTGAGTTGCGGTGCGCTTTAAAGGCATGAAACGGGGAGCAAAATCACGAGGGTGGACGCGCCTGCTGGTTATACCGCAGTCCGCTGCGCTTTCCGTA
>WNFC01018152.1_pt1 | contig 12978 bp, 10 predicted proteins | sample 5400541 | NCBI WGS metagenome assembly WNFC01 (sample SAMN13153342, study PRJNA577476) | soil metagenome | isolation source: 120 cm saprolite under Douglas fir tree site 2 hole 2 replicate 1 | place: USA:California | collected 2015-04-18
CGACCTCTGGGGCCGGCGCGGCAGTAACCGCGGTCATCCGGCCGCTGACGTGCCCCCTTCGCTCTCGGCACGGCCTGGCCTGGTGCCGGAAAAGGGGCCGAACAGGAACGCGGGGATCCGATGAGAGGAGTCGCTGGCCGGTGCGCGAAGATCGTGCCGGCCGTACTGACCGCCAACGTGCTCGCGCGGGTTGTCGCACTGGCATCCCTGACGCTGGCCACCATCCTGGTCGCGCACGCAGGCGGACCCAAGCTACTGGGCGAGCTGACCTTGCTACGCGTGCTGCCGGGCCTGGTCGGGGTGCTCGTCGGAGCCGGCCTGCCCAGCGCTATTCCCTTCTTCCTGGCGGGCCGCCGCGGTGACGCCAAGCCGCGGTTGCGGACGACAATCGTCGGGCTAACGTTCGCAGGATCGCTCGCAGCGAGCTTGTGCTGGCTGGCAGCGAGCCCGCTGTTGCATGGGATCTTCTTTCGCCCATGGCATATCGGCGTGGTACTGGCGGCGGCAGTGCCGGTTTTCTCTCAGCTGTGGGTAGCGTCTGGCAAGTCGTTTCTGCAGGGCGAGAATGACATGCGCGGCGCCAACTGGGCAATTGCCGCCGAAGAAGCCGCGTTCCTGCCGGTATACGTAGCCCTGCTGCCGTTCCTCAGTGGCACGGCGTTGCTGATGTCTGCCCTGGTCGGGGCCGATGTAGTGGTCGCCAGCGGGATCGCAGCCAGGCTCGCGCAGCGCGGATACCTGCACGGCTGGGGCAAGCCTGACCTCCGGCTCGGCTGGGAGATCTGCCGATACGGCATTCGTGGTCAGGTCGGGGGGATGCTGTCGCTAATTAACCTCCGCCTCGACGTCGCCATACTCGGGGCGCTGATGGGGCCAGGCACGCTCGGTGTCTATGCCGTAGCGTCGAAGTACGCCGAGCTCCTCCGCCTGCCAGGACTGGCGATCACGTACGTGCTGTACCCGCGCCTCGCCATGCGCGACCGGCAGTACGCGGCCCGGCAGGTCGCTAATCTGCTGCCGCGCGCATTCATCATCACCGCGCTAGCCGCAATCCCGCTTGCGGCCGCCGTTCCGCTGCTACCCCTCATCTACGGCCATGCGTTCGCCGGAGCCGTGGTCCCTGCGTACATCCTGCTGTTCGGCCTCATCGGTGAAGGTGTGGCCGGCCTGGTCAGCGCCTACCTCTACGGCGTCGGGCGGCCGGGCGCGAATTCTCTCGCACTCGGCGTATCCGTCGTCGTCACGATCGTGCTTGATATCCTGCTCATCCCGCACCATGGCGCGATCGGTGCTGCCATCGCGTCCGCCGCGGCATACCTGACCAGCAGCGGTGCCCTGCTGTGGTGCTATTTCGCCGTACGCAGATCAGTCCGGCATTCCCGGCACCAGGCCGCGGCAGTGCGTGCGTCATGACCGGGAGGTTCCGCCTCAGCCTCGGCGCAAGGCACGTCATCGCCGTAATCGCCATCGTCGCCGTAGCAATAGCGGCGGCCGGGTGCGAACTGAGCGGACTTCAACGCGCTAGCGCTGGACCCGCGTCCGCACGGGCGAAGGCTACCCCGCCCGGTTCCCCTGCGCTGGCGCCGATCGCCTCGTATCAGGCGGCGGTGACGACGGCGCTCGCCGATCATCTTCGTGTCTGGATTGAAGCCGATCTGGTGAAGCGCTGGAAGGAAGGGCCACGGTGGTTTCGCACCGCGGTCGACCGAGTGGCCGCGCTAGCGCACAGGCCTGGCGTCGTCGGCATCAAGGTCGCGGACGAACTCGGGTATCGCGACGGGATGGACAGCGCCGCGGAGATCCGGCGGTTCCTGTCCGACACGGCCCGCGCCTTGCACGCCGCAGCGCCGGGGAAGCTGATTCTCGTCGACATGGTGGTGCCCGAGCTGGGCTGCCTGCCGGGCCACCAGGCGCCGGGCTCCGGTGCCGCGGATTGCGCCGCCCGGGCCCGGTCGGCTTATCCGCAGCTGACGCTGGCCGCGGTGGATAGCTACCTGCGGTTGCGCGCGATCGACGTGCTTGACCTCAGTACCGGCTTGCTGGCGAACAGCACCTACGCGGCGTGGGGCACAGCGGTGGTCGCGGCGCAGGAGGCGGCCTGGCGGGAGGTCAGGCGGCGCGGCTGGGCCGGCCTGGTGCGGCTGCAAGCCCGTAAGGCCCTCGCCCACCCGGGCGGCTACGCGGGCACGGCCGCTCAGGCTGCCGCCGAGATACAGGTGTTCGTCGATATTCCCCTGGCCAACGGCGCCCAGGCTGTCGACATCTGGACGTGGCATCAGGAGTACGACGGGCGGATGTACCAGCTGATGAATCCGGGCATGCGGCCGAACGCGTTGTGGGATCAGCTTGCGCAGCTGCGCCGTGCGGGCGATGTGCTCTTCACCCACATGAGCCCGCACTCCGTCGAGTCAGGGATGAGCAGCGATCTTGCTGTGATTGCCACCGCGTTCACCGACGTCTTCCTGCCGGCAGGTACCGGATGACCGGCAGCGAGTGGTGTCGTCATGCCACATTACCTGGCCCGCGGCGCCGGGAGCGAGGCGCGCTCCGCACGCGGGAGGGCGACGGTGAGCGGAGAATCGATGCGGATCACGTATCTCGGCCACGCCGGCTTGCGCGTCGACGGCGAGGACCTACGGCTGCTGATGGATCCGTGGCTGTCCGAGCGGGGTGCATTCCAAGCTGCCTGGTTTCAGTTCCCGGCTAACTCGCACCTCAGCAGGCCTGCCCTGCTGGACAGCGACTACGTCACTGTCTCGCACGAGCACCTTGATCACATGGACCTGTCCGTCCTGTCCGGCCTCGGAGCCAGTACGACCGTGCTCATCCCGCGGTATCCGGGATCAAACTTCCGGAACCGTCTCAGCGCCGCGGGGATCCGCAACGTACAGGAAGTACCTGCCTGGAGCAGGTACCCACTCAACGAGCGCGGAGACTGGCTGGCCTTCATTCCCGAGCAGTCGCCCATGTGCCATGATGCGGCCGTCCTGGTGCGTGCAGGAGCGGCATCCCTGCTGCACTGCAATGACGCGAGGCTGACCGCGGGTCAGGCGCGTCGGGCGGTCGCCGAGTGCGGTGGCCATGTGGATGTGCTGGCCCTGCAGATGTCCAGCGCCACCTGGCATCCGATCTGCTACGAATACCCGCCGGCGCAGATCGCGGAGATCTCCGCGGCCAAGCGCGCGGCGAAGTTCAAGGCGGCGGGACGATTGGCCAGCGTCGTCAGGCCAGGACTCACGGTCCCCTTCGCAGGCCCGATGTGTTTCCTCGATCCCGAGATCAGGCGGCACAACCGCTGGCTCAAAGCTCCCGGGTTGTTCCCCGACCAGAAGCAGGCAGTGGATTACCTGCGTCCGCGGCTGCGTGGCCAGCAAGTCGCCCTGTGGCTGCCCGGTGACATGTTCGACCCGCTATCCGGTCGGCATGTAGCTGACAGCCTCTGGCGCGACTTTGACTTCAGCGACTGCGACGAGTACCTGGACGCATACGCCCGCGCGCGGCGTCCCGAGATCGAGGCAGTCCGTTCCGCTTTCCCAGAGCCGGGAGCGGACCTTCGCGATGCCTTTGTAGAGCACTTCCGGCGCCTTGGCGAGCTGAGTCCGTATTTCCTCGAGCGCATCGACATGACGGTGCGATTCGAGGTAACCGGAGCCGTCGAAGGACGCTGGGACGTCGACTTGCGCCCCGAGGGGGTGCGCGTCGACCTCAAGGGCCGGGCCAGCCGACCTGAGTACCGATTCCGGCTGGACTCGCGCTGGCTCGCGCCGATCGTGTTCGGCCAGATCGGCTGGGAGGACCTCCTGTTGTCGATGCGCTTCTCGGCGTGGCGGAACCCGGATATATACAACGACTACCTGGTCGGCCTGCTCAAACACGCCGAGCCGGATGCCCTCGCGTGCGTCGAAGCGTACGAGCGGGGCCGAACGGCCGACGAGAAGGTGGTGGTCGAGTCCGCTGGCGTCCGATACCAGGTCAGCCGGTACTGCCCGCACGCGGGCGAGGATCTGGCGATGAGCAGCACCATCGCCGACGGCGTGATCCGCTGCCTCGGGCACAACCTGGAGTTCGATCTCGCTACCGGCAGTTGCCTCAACGCCCGCTGCGACCCGCTGGCCACTCGCACGCTCGGGCCCGTTCCCCGTGCATCGATCGATTCACCGGAACTGGAGGCGTTCTTATGCCGTCAGCAGATGGGTTCATTAGCCCGCCGAGCGCTGGGCAGGCCCACGCGGGCACGGCCGATGTTCCGGTGCCGGAACCGCGGCAGGGCCTGGCGGCGCGGCAGCCGGGAATCGGCCCGAGCCCTGGCCGCAGGTGCCTGGATGTCGTGGTCGCGGTACTGCTCCTCGGACTGTCGCTTCCGCTCTTGCTCGTCATCGCGGTCGCCGCAGGCTTGAGCACAGGCGGCTCGCCGATCTTCCGGCAGCTCAGAGTGGGTCAAGGCGGCATTCCGTTCACGCTGTACAAATTCCGTACAATGCGCCTCGGCCTATCCGGCCCCGAGGTGACGGCTCCCGACGACCTCCGGGTGACGCGCCTCGGCGGCCTGCTGCGCAAAACCAGCATCGATGAGCTACCGCAGATGGTGAACGTGCTGCTCGGGCACGTGACGCTTGTTGGCCCGCGGCCCGAGTCGGTGGCCCTGGCGGCGCGGTATCCGGGCGATTTCCAGTTCATATTCCGATACCGTCCAGGGGTCACCGGCCCCAGTCAGGTGCTCGTGCGGGACGAGAAGGTGCTCGGCGACGTCGGCGACGTGGAGGCGTACTACCTTAGTGAACTCGTCCCGCACCGAGTCGCTACCGATCTGAGCTACCTGAGCAACCCGACGCTTGTAGTGACCGTCAGATGGCTGGTCGGCACCGGGCTCTACCTGGCGGGGCTAGCGTGGCGCCGGGCCGGAGCCGCAGCCGATGCCGCCGGCATTCCACACGCGGCCGTGAGCGCTTCTGCCGACAAGTTAGCCCGCCGCGGCGGGGGCAGCGCGGCCAGGGCTCGTCGCGGCGGCGCTCACTGGAACGTGATGACCTGGGCCAGCCATGTTCCGCTCGCGCTGCCAGTGGCGGTGAAGGTGCCTGGGGCGCTGGCTATCTGGTAGGCGCGACCCAGGGAGTTGGAGCCGACGCTGTATGTCGTCAGACTGGTCCAGCCGGAGCTCCAGCCGAGTGACGTGCCGCCGAAGGTCGCAACCGTCGCGTAGTCAAACTCCCCAGACCGGGCCGTCGTGCCCGTCGCACCGGACGAGAAGGTGCTCCCGCTCCCGCTGGCTGCTGCCGCCTGGTCCACGGCACTGACTCCGGAGACCTCGTCGGCGGTGATCCGGTAGGTCGACGCTGTCGGGAACTTCAACATCACCTGGTCGTTCACCGGCAGGCCGCCGGCCGCTATCCCGGCCAGAGTGACGAGGCGATCGCCGCTGCCATCGGATATGTCACTGACCACGTTGAGAGTGTCACCCAACGTGTCGGTGCCGGTGACCGCTCCGGTTGCCGAGGTGCCCGTGAGCTGCACAGTTGCGATGATCAGATCTCCGGCAGCGACACCGCCGGAACGCCAGACGGTGACGTACCCGGACGTGTGCGAGGACGTCGAGTAGTTTGTCGCGATCTGGTTGACGTACTTCGCCTGGCTAGTGCCAGACGAGCTGACCGTGACGGTCTGGGTGGCCTGTGAGGTGAGCCCGTTGCCGTCGGTCGCGGTCACCGTGACCTGGTAGCTGCCGGCGGACTGGTAGGTGTGGCTGGCGGTGGCGCCGGGCTGGGGGCCGACGGTGGTGCCGTCGCCGAAACTGAAGGTGTAGGTGCTGATCGGCGAGCTGCCGGCGATCGAGCCGGAAGCGTTAGCGGTGACGGCCAGCGGAGCGGTGCCGGAGGCCGGGCTGACGGTCAGCGCGGCGGTCGGACCGGTGGCAGGCCCGCCGCCCCCGGACTGAAACTCGTAAGCGCCCATGTCGTCGAACGGAGAAACGCCTACGATGTCTGTCGGCTGATGGCCAGAGACCGAGGTGTTCGCCGCGTCGCTGGCCGGGGACCCAGCGGTCAGCTGGAAGTCAGCTGCCGCGGCGTTCGCGAACTCCGGGTTCTGGAATTTCCCGTGCTGCTCCTGGCCGGTGGCGGCGTAGAGAGCCTGGTGCGTGCTGTAGTGCGTGCCCGCCCAGGTGTACTCGGTGCCTGAGCCGCTCTGCCACACAAGGTTGTAGTCAGCCGTTGTCGTCGCCGGCGCGGAATCATAGACACCGATATTCCCCACCCGCCGGTTGCAGAGGTTGGTGTAGTCTGGCTGGCCGTCAGTCTGGGCGATTGGCGTCGGATTGATGACGGCACCGGTCGCGTTGTTCATCGAGATGTTGTCGACGATGGTGTAGTCGCCGCTCGTCCCCTCGACGTTGATGCCATCAGTGCAGTTGCCGTACACGGTGTTGTTGATGATCCGCCCGCCAGTCACGTTGTAGTCATCGATGCCGTGATCGCCGTTGTCATAGGTGACATTGTTCGCCACGAGTGTGTTATTGGCGCCCGGGTAGATATTGATCCCGGTGTCTTCGTTGGCGTAGGTGATGTTGCCAATGATGGAGTTGCCCGGCGCTACATCGTCGATGCCGTTGGCATTGCGCTCATACTGGTAAGCATTGTGATAAGAGGTGTTCCCGGTAACCAGCATGCCGGTCGTGGATCCGGTGAGGTAGATGCCGTGGGCTGAGTTGTCATGGGTGCGGTTGCCATGAACTAGCCCGCCCTTCAGGTTACTCAGGTAGATGCCGCTAGCCGGGCTCGATACGGGCGTCCCAGCGAACGATTCGGTGTTGTCGGAGATGGTATCGTCGCTGCCGCCCGACACGGAGATGCCGTAGGAACCAGTGCGCGTGATCACGTTGCGGGACACCGTATCGCTCGCGCCGCCCGAAATGGATATGCCTGCCGACGAGGTACCGCTGATAGTGAACCCGGAGATTACGATGTAGCTCCGGTTGGACAGGGAGAATGCCTTCGTGCCTCCAGTCACCGTCACACCGGGACCGGCCATGAAAGTGATGGGGCTGCCCGCGGTACCCGAGTTCGTCGGGTTGACGGACGTACCGGTATACGTGCCAGCGTCAACCTCGACGGTGTCGCCAGCAAGGGCCTTCTTCGCGGCTGCCGCGATCGTGCAGAACGGCTGAGCCGCGGTCCCCTGGCCCGTATCCGAACACGATGCGGACGTGTTGTCTACGACGTAACTGGCCGATCCCCGGGCGGACATTTCGCCAGAGCCGTTGACGGTGAGCATTGTGAGGACAACAGTCCCGACGTAAACGGCCAGCCGGACCGTTCGAGGTTGACTGACTAGCATCGGATCATCCAATGGCAGGTCACATAGCCGGACATAGTCGCAGCACTTTCCCAAGCTAGGATAAATTTAGAGCGCAGCAAGCAAGCCGCTGGCGAGGTCGCAGAAGCTGGCTGGCGCCGGGTCTTGCATTGAGTGCTTTACCAACGCGTCTCTATGTTGTTTCCGGGTAACTTGCATCCGAAACCAGCCACGATCCGCAATTTTGGCGAACGTCACGACAGGACGGCCATCGAATCGAATGGCCCATACCTGGACCCTGCCCCCCAGTTGCGCCGTTTTCGGCAGGTCAGTGTGGGTGCGTTGGCGTTAGCCTCGATCCTTCGCGTGGCTGCTGATCTTGCTGTTGCTGGTCTTCGATCCTGCCCGGCGGCGTTGTTGTCGTGTGAGGGGCATGAGTCTGGGCCGGCTGTCGTGCCGGCGGCGGGTTCCGGGGTCCTTGGGTCGCGCCGAAGGGGACTGAGCCTTTTCAGGCTGGCCATGGTGCAGCGCGGAGCCGGCTGAAGGCGGTGGCGAGGTGGGTGGCCCAGGGCCAGTCCTGGTCGAGCCTGAGCTGGCAGCGCCGGCCGGTAGGACCCGGTAGCGGAATGCGGCCGGCTCGCAGCGGGCCAGCTCGCCGGCGAAGCACAGGGCCTGGGCCCAGGTGAGCAGGTCGGCGGCGGCCAGGGACAGTTCCAGCCAGGCCTTGTTCTGCTTATATCCGCGTTAGGGCAGGTTCCGCAGGCCGGTTGCCTTCTGGGCGCGGATCCTGTCCTCGACCCGGGGCGTGGGATCGGTGCCGGACTTCGAGGTCGGCGAGCTGCCCGCCGCGGGTGTCGGTGAGGAACGCGGTGAACCGGTGTCCGCTGATGTCGGTGAACCGCAGCTGCGCGCCGGGGTGCGGCCGTTCCCTGCGGATGATCAGCCTGGACCCCTCTGGCCAGGCGTCGAGGTCACGCAGCCGGTGATCTCGGCGACCTGCGCGCCGTCGCGGGGCTGCCCGTCGATGTCGTAGGCGGGAGTCCAGGCCCGGGCCGGGACCCGGAGGACCGCGTCCTGGACGGCCTCGTCGACGGCGAACCCGAGGGAGAACTGGCAGCCTCGGTCCCGTAGCGCGGCGGCGAACTTATGCGTCGCCCAGGCGGCGTCGGTGCGGACAAGGAGCTGCGGGGAGGCCGAGTCACCGGGGCTGGCCGGGCGGATGCGGGCAGGGCGGCGATCGCCATGCCCAGTACGGTGACGTGGCCGGCGGCGGTGTTGCTGCCCGAATTGCCCGGGCGCAGCAGCCCGGCCAGCGCCTCCCCGCCCGAGACGTCAGGCCGGTCCAGGTAGGCCAGCAACGGGTGGAAGCATAGGTCCGCTTCCAGGTGGCGGCCGCGTTCTCCTTGTCGCTGTGCGCGATCGTGATCGTCGCGTCCAGGTCGATGGTCAGCCCGGCCGCCACGTCCGGTCCGGCGCCGGCTGCCCAGGCCCGCTCCCGGGCCGCCGCCCGCACCGCCCGGAGCCGGTCCAGGTGCGCCTCATCAACCCGCTCCGCCGCGCGCCACGCCGTCGGCTCACTGGCCACCGCGCCGAACAGCTTGCCCTGATCGCGCAGCACCGCCAGGTGCGTCAGCGCGTCGCCGCCGTCGGCGATCATCACCGCCAGGTCCGCCAGCACCCGCCCGGGCAGATGAACCGACGGCGCAGCCCGGTAGGTGTCCAGCAGCGCCTCGGTCCACCCCGCCGCCAGCCCGGTCTCCACGGTCAGCTCCCGCAGCAGCAGCGTCCCCGCCCGCGACACCAGCCCGGTCCCGTCCGCGCTGACCTTGACCCGGCGCGCCCGCCTGTTAATGTTCACCCCAGAGGTGCCTTCCTGCCCGGGATCCATGGACTCAGCAAGCCCATTTTCCCAGGCTGGGCAGGCACTTCTTCATTCCCCGACCGTGTCGCGCCAATTACCGCGAAAGACGGAGGTTAGGAGCGGATCTGCAGCCGGGCATGCGAAGAATGCTCAGATCGCCGTGTGCCGAGGCTCCTGACCGACGCTCCTGCCTCCTCGACGCGGTCTGACGCTTCAGGTCGCGGCCATGACCGTTCCTGTGCGGCAGCCCGGCGGGCAACCGCTGCGGCTTGCACGGCGGAATGGACGTTGAGCTTCACCATGAGCCGCTGGATATGAGTACGCACGGTATTCCTCGACAGGTAAAGCTGGCTGGCAATCGCCTCGGGGCGCATGCCCATGCCCAGCATGCTAAGGATCTCCTTTTCACGCCGCGTCAGCTTGGCGAGGAGCATGTCGCGTTCGGTAACGTCGCGCCGGGCTGTCTTCAGGGCCGCGATGACGCCGGTCAGCAGTCGTGGCGGTATCCAGGTCTCGTCACACAGCGCTCCGCGAACCACTTTCAGCAGGTGCTCGATCGGTTCCTCCTTGGGTACCCATCCGGAGATCCCGATCTGGACCGCATCGATGACCTGTCGCACGTCTGTGGCCCCGGTCATGACGACGATCCTCATGTTGGGTTGCGCCGCCAGCGCCTCAGCCGCGAACCACAGTCCATTATGTCCGTCAAGATCGAGATCGAGGAGCAGCGCATCGAAGTGATGCCGAAGCAGAGCCCGCCGCGCTTGCTCGATGCTCGTCGCGGCGAGAGCGCGCATGCCTGGTTCCGCGCTGAGCCTGGTCGCCAACGCGTCGGCGAAGGTGACATAGTCGTCGAGAACGAGAAGTCGCCGCAGCGAATGCGCGGGAAGCTCGTGACTTGCGGCGCCGCACTGCGGTACGAAGGTGCGCGTCATCGGTTAAAGCCAGCCTGCTCGGATACCCGGCTGAGGGCGCGTTCACCGGATGGGCCGGCCCAGCCACGCCGCGCGGCCATGCCGCTCGCCTCCAGCCGTGAGTGTGCCCCGAGCTTCTCCAGCACTCTCTGCGAGTGAGTCCGAGCGGTGTGCACCGTGATTTCCAGTGACCGCGCGATCTCCTTCGTCGCCATGCCGTCCATCATGAGCTTCAGGACTTCCTGTTCGCGGAGGGTGAGCTGGGCAAGTTGGGAGTCACTGTCCGGTGTGATCTCTCGATTGCATGCGCGGATCTCCGTTAGGCCGGAGACGGGGTCATTCCGCTGCACGCCGGCTCGAACGCGATGGAGAACCGCGATTAGCTCCGTTACATCTACATGGCGGCTGACGAGGGTGGCTGCACCGATGTCGGCTCTGGTTATCAGAACCGATGAGTTAGGACCGTCCATCAGGACGACCGCTCTGACTGCCGGATACCAGGCGCGCAGCGCGCTGAGGATGTCGATGAAGCTACTACCCGGAAGGCGCGCTGACACTAGGCAGACGTCAGGCTGCTGGCTGGCAACTGCGGCTAGGACCTCTTGCGGAGTGCGCGCTAGCGCGGCTATGGTAAGGCCCCGCTGGGCGAGAGCTGCGGCCAGTGCCTCCATGCACAGCCGCTGATCGCTGCCGAGGACGAGCTTCACTGACGGCCAGCCTCTCTGGCAGCCGAGCTGATCGGCAGCCGCAGCCGCATGAGGGTCTGGCAAGTCGTGCGGCCGGTGCTTACGCTCCCTCCGTGCAGCTCAGGCGCGCGCGGCTGCACGGCCGCGGCGCAGGCGGGCGCGCGGACTGCTGCCATTGGCTGGCGCGAGTCAGGCGGGAGTCGCCGAGCTATCTCGTTATTGTCGGGCAAACAGTTTCGCCACCCCCCGGCCGTCGAACCAGGTTCCCCGTATCGGACGTCGAACATCGTGCGCGTACCTTGAGGTCACTTTGGTCCCCGGCAACGACCGGTCCGTTCTGAGCTGTGAACGCTAGCCGTTGCGGAGGCGCTGATCGTCGAAGCAAGTGGCGCCTGAGAAGCGCCCAACACTCTTCGTGAGCGGTTGCTACTCAGCGTCAGATACCCAGGGTGTCGGCTAGCCAACAGTGATTGAACGTCTGATGACGTGAAGATGTCGTTACGGTGATCCTGTGATCTTCATGTCCACCTCGCCGAACCCACCTCGACTATGGCGCTGACCAATGTTCTGGCGATTCCGCCGACATCCCGACCTTTCCGGGATCGGCTACGCTGCCGAGGGCCGATGGCGGCAGGCACCTGGACTCCAGATGTTCACGCCGGGCCATGCTGGCAGCAGTCCGGCGACCGCAGGCGTTCGACGTCACCGGCACCTGGTCCGAGCTCCGCGCCGATGGTGGCACGGGAGGTGAGCGCCTTGGCGTGGTGTTGTGGGTGGACCGCGACTGGGCTGCGCTGGAGGGCTCGCACGAGCGCGTGCGGTTCGCCGGGCGTGCACAGGTCGGTGAGCAGTGTGTCCAAGGTGGCGGTGACCCGCTCGGTCGCAGTGATGGCGTGGTGGTAGGCGGCGCGGAGTTCGGCTATCTGCCCGGGCGATGCGTGGCGTTAACGTGGACGAGGTCGTCGTTTTTGGGGAGCAGGCGGGCTGGGGAGTAGATCCAGCCCGGCGGCTGCCTGGTCGGCGGACTGCATGTCCTGGCGCGTGATTTGAGTGACGGTGTCGACGGCGCGCCCGACGGCGACTAGGACAATAGCGACGTCGTCAGGAGTGCGCGCCAGGTCTGCTGGAGTGCGTGGCCGGCCGGCGTTGGCGTGGGCTGGCGTCCAGGTGCCGGTTCGGGCCAGGCGCCCGATCCAGAGGACGAGGTCGTCTAGTTCGGCAGCGATGAGGGACAGGCGGCGGCTGGTTCCGGTGGTGAGCAGGTCCCACGCGTGCGTCACGGTTTGCCAGGATTGCCAGGCCATGCGCATGGCGTCGGCGGAGTGGTGGAGAGCTTCCTGGTGATGGTCGGCTAGTGCGAGCTGGCGGCTTCGGTCGGCGACAGTCCGCAGGAGCAGTTCGCTGTTGTGGCCGATGATGGCGGCAGCGAGTGCGTTGTGCCGCCAGCAGGCGGCTGCCGAGGGGGACGGCCAGCCAGACTGGCCGGCTGGGCGGTGCGCGAGGTGGCGGAGCCGGGCTGCGCTGGCGGTCGCGCCGGCGCACAGTTCGGCTGCGGAGACATCCTTGTCTGCTGGCGGTTGCCTGGGTGGCGGCAGGTTCGCCGGGATGGTGTGCAGGAGCAGCTTGTTGAGGTCGAGGCCCGGCTGGTCGGGCTCGTCGGCGTGCGCGGAAGCCGTGAGGGTGAGCCATTTCGTTGCGTCGTGAAGTGCTTGTCTGGTGACCAGCGTGATGTCGCGGTTGGGTGCAGGCGTGACAAGCGGGCGGTCAGTCGCGCGAGGTGCGGGGCGTATCCGCAGAGCTCACGCATCAGTGCGGCAGCGATCGGGCGTGCGTTCAAGGTTGGTGCCCAGAGCGGATCACTGCCGGCGTGCGACGGTGCGGAGTCGTGGGTGTGGACGAGGTCGCGGCCGGCGAGCAGGGCATCGGCGGCGGCGCGCAGGTCTGCGGCGACCGGGTGCCCGGTGTCAGCGCGGTTGCCGGCGCTCTGAGCGACGCGGTGGATGCTCTCGGTGGCGTGCAGGAGGGTCAGCCGGATCCCGATAATGGTCAGCTCCTGCCTGGTCGGGACAGGCGAGGTCACTGCTGCTCCCGTGGGGTCCAAGCCGTCGCAGACGTATCGCGCTATGACGGTAAGCAGCCGGTCAAGCTCAGCGGTGACTTCCGCGTGCGCGGCCGCGGGCAGACGGCCGCGGTGCTGTTCGGCCGCGGCGATGCGCTGGCCCGCGATGGT
>WNFC01007175.1_pt1 | contig 12974 bp, 10 predicted proteins | sample 5400541 | NCBI WGS metagenome assembly WNFC01 (sample SAMN13153342, study PRJNA577476) | soil metagenome | isolation source: 120 cm saprolite under Douglas fir tree site 2 hole 2 replicate 1 | place: USA:California | collected 2015-04-18
GGTGCGCCTACTCGGATCAGGTGGTTTTCCCGGAATTCTTTGCCGCCAATCCAGACAGCGGCAAGCCCGAATATCAGACGCAATATGGGATCTACGAGCCGAACTGCGGGCTGGATAACGTTCACCTCTCGTTTGGACACGACGAATACATTCACCGCGTAACGCAGAAATACCTGCCGGAACAGGCGCAGTACATGCTCCGGTACCATTCGTTCTACGCGGCGCACCGGCATGGCGCTTACGGGCACCTGATGAATGAGCGCGACGAGGCCCTGTTCGAGTGGGTGCGGAAGTTCAATCCCTACGATCTCTACTCGAAAGGCCGCGAGCGCCCGAACACAAAGGAAATCCTTCCTTACTATCGAGAGCTCGTCTCCGAGTTCTTCCCGGACAAAATTGACTGGTGAATCGGCTTTTGGGCTTTGCTGGTTTAGAAGCCGTCGCATGGCGGCGGGGAGAGCAGAAGGAAGTTTCGCTGGCAGTCAATCGTTCAGACTTGGATCACAGAGAGACCGGGGATTCTCTGGAAATCGCGTAGGTTTAGGGTCGCTACCTCGTAGCCGAGATGCAAGGCTGTCGCGCCAATTAGTAGATCCTCGAACGCGAACTGGACTCCTATCGCTTCTTGCTAGCCTTCGATGCGCCCAGCTAGCCGGGCGATGTCGAGCGTCACCGGATGCACCGGTACGTCGCTCGACAGCCGCTCGATGAACTCCAGCCGTCTCTGCTGTTGCGCTTGGGTCTTGGCGCGATATGCTCCATGCACCAACTCTGCGATGGTCACGACCGACAAGCCGATTTCGATCTCGCCCTGAACTGCCTTCACTTGTTCTAGAATTTCCCGAACGGTACGGCCTCTCCGTTCGGCAGCGATAATGACGCTGGAGTCGAGGACTATTCCCACGCTGGGGGATTCCACGGCTTGCGGTGGCTGAGAATTTCTTCAACGTCGGCCGCGAAGTCCGGATCGAGGACCGGCGCCTTGCCGGTTTCTTCTTCGTGCGCTTTGGCCAACGCGATGCACTCGGAGATGCTGCGGCGCACCGGCTCGGCGGCGTGAAGGATCGCCACGGCCCGCTCGCCATTTTCGATGATTACTTTTGCGCCCGCGCGAACGCGTGTCATCAGCGCAGCAAAGTCACCCGCTGCTTCCGCCTCCGAGATGTGGATCACGTCCTTAGCCATAAGTTGATTATACACAACAGTTTTCCACAGCTCTCTCGAATCGCACCCTTCCTGCAACTTCCCCGCTTCATTCGCTCCTCACTCCGGCGGCGGGGGGCAGCCGGGGAACTCGCGCAGCGCGGTGTTCCCCATATATTGAAGGTCGGCGATGCCGATTTTGCTGGTGTAGAAGCCGTCGCAGGTGAGATTGCGCAGAAAGGCAAAAAAGGCCACTCCCTGGCTGAGCGAGGGATCCTTTTTGCCGTTCTTGCGGAAAGCGATCAGGTCCACAATTTCTTTTTTTTGCTCAGCGGCGCAATCCATGAAGACTTTGCCATAACGATCCGTGCAAGCGGCGTCCAGCCAGAAGAGCCCGCCGCCAAGCTTCAATTGAAATTCGGGATTCTCGCTGGTGAGCAGATCGATGAATTCCGGCGCGCCTGCTTCGACCGCGCCGCCGGACTTATCATCCTTGGGGATGATGGCGTCGCACAGAAAAAGCAGCGTGGCGTATTGCGCGGCGGAAAAATATTTCGGCGTGTACGCGCCCGCAGGAGCGGCGGCTTTCTCCTTGTGCACCATCTGGTGGACGTACTCGGCGGCCTCGGCGGGAATGACTTGCAGGACGGAGCCAGCGGCAGTGACGGCGAGAGTGCGCAGGATGTCGCGGCGGCTGATGGATTCGTTAGGCATGGATTCCTCCCACAGAGAAAAGAAGGAGAGCTAAACGCAGAGACGCAGAGGGCGCAGAGTGAAGAGAGATTCCCCGCTTCGCTTGGAATGACGGGATAGGAGGCGTTAGCCCAGGGACACGAGTGATGGATTCGTTAGGCATGGCGATATGGCCCCTGTTCCACGATCACACTTCGTGCCAGGACCGTGCGATCGAAGAGAGATTTCTCGCTTCGCTCGAAATGACGGGAAAAGACAATACGCCTGCGAAGCATGTCAGAGGTTGCCTCTCTTGGCTTCGTCGAGAAGATATTCGGAGGCGCGCCAGGCGAGCGCCATGATGGTCAGCGTGGGATTCTTGTCCGGGTTGGTGACCAGCGGAGCGCCATCGGTGACGAAAAGATTCTTTACGTCATGTGCCTGGCAGAAACCATTGAGCACCGAAGTTTTCGGATCGGCGCCCATGCGCGCGGTGCCCACTTCGTGAATAATTTTGCCTCCTGGCTCAATCCCGAAGGGATACTCGCCATGGATGGTAGTTTTGGTCCTATATTCGCCGCCCATGGTCTCGACGATGGCGCGAAACGTCTCCTGCATGTCCTTGGCCTGGAGCAGTTCGTAGTCCGACCACTTGAAATGGAAGCGCAGCGCGGGAATGCCCCATTGATCGACGACGTCGGGATCGATCTCGCAATAAGTGTCCGGGTTGGGCAGCATTTCACCGCGGCCGGCGAAGCCGATATGCGTGCCATAAACCTGGCGAGCGCGCTGCTTGAGCGTCGCGCCGTAACCTTCTTCATCGCGGCACAGGCCGTAGAACATGCCGACGCCGGGCATCTCGCGTCCGCCGCCAAATTCGATGTGATAGCCGCGTGGAAAATCATTCTTGCGATCGAATTTCCACCACGGCATGTACATGTGCATCCCGCCGACACCGTCGTGATTGTGCGGCGGCATCTTCTCCAGCTGCGGGAAGTAGCCAGAACCACTGCTGCCGACGGAATCGGTGAGATATCTGCCGACCGTTCCAGAGGAGTTGGCGATGCCGGCTGGAAACACAGAAGACCTGGAGTTCAGCAGCAGGCGCGCGGATTCGCAAGCGCTGGCGGCCACGACGATGGCGCGCGCGTTGATGCGCTTTTCCGTGCGCGTGGCTTTATCAACGTAGGAGACAGCTTCCGCTTTGCCTTCTTTGTTGAGGAGAATTTCGCGCGCCATCGCGCCGGTAATCAGCGTCAGCTTCCCCGTCTTCATCGCCGGAGGCAGGAGAACCTGGCTGGAGCTGAAATTGGAAGCGGTGATGCAGCCGCGCCCGCATTGGCCGCAATAGTGACAAGGCAAGCGGCCGTTGAGCGAACGCGTGATGATCGCGAGGCGCGAGGGAATGCAGATGATGTTGAGCTTGTCGCAGGCTTTCTTGACCATCAATTCTGTGCAACGCGGTTTGGGAGGAGGCAGGAAAACGCCGTCAGGGGCGCTGGAAACATTCTCTTTCGTTCCGAACACGCCGATGTAGGCCTCGACTTTGTCGTAATACGGAGCGAGATCTTCGTAAGTGATGGGCCAATCGTCGCCGAGACCGTCGCGCGTGGCGGATTTGAAATCGATGGGAGCAAAGCGCAGCGCGATGCGTCCCCAGTGATTCGTGCGGCCGCCGACGATGCGCGAACGAAACCACTCGAAACGCGAGCCGGGAGCGGAAGTATACGGCTCGCCTTCAATTTTCCACGCGCCGTTCGGCGCGAGGAATTCGCCGAAATTTTCGCGCGCGTGCCCGCCAACGCCCGCGCCGCGATGCGGCGCTTCGTACGGCCACATCAGCATCTTGAAATCTTTTTCGGGATTTACGTTCGGTCCGGCTTCCAGCAGCGCGCAGTTCAGGCCGCCCTCGGTGAGAACCTTCGCGGCCATGCCCCCGCCCGCGCCGGAGCCGATGATGCAAACATCATATTGCTTTGGAGAACGAATGACTTGGGCCATGCGAAACCATCTCCCTACAAATTATTCTTCTTGAGTTCAGAAACCGCAAAATCGCAGGCGCGCGCCGTCAAGGCCATGTACGTGAGCGACGGATTGACGCAGGAGGAAGAGACCATGCAGGCGCCGTCGGTGAGGAACAAATTTTTCGCATCGTGCGCCTGATTGTGCCCATTGAGCACGGAAGTTTTCGGATCGCGGCCCATGCGCGCGGTGCCCATTTCGTGGATGGCGAGGCCCGGCGGCGTAATTTCGTGATTAACGGAAATATTTTTAGCGCCAGCGGCAGCGAGCATTTCCGCGGCCTGGACACCGATGTCCTTGGACATGGCGAGTTCGTTTTCGCTCCAGCCGCAGTGGATTTTCAGCGTGGGAATAGCCCAGGCGTCGAGTTTTTCCTTGTCCACCTCGACGTAATTATTGTGACTGGGCAAGCATTCGCCGAAGCCGCCCATCCCCATGCGCCACGGGCCGGGCGTTCGAAGCGTATTCTTGAAATCCGCGCCAATACCAACTTTGCTGATGCCGCGGGACCAGCCTTCGCGGCTGCCGCCGCCCTGGTAGCCGTAGCCGCGCTGAAAATCTTTTTGCTTGGTCTTTACGTTTCGAAAGCGCGGGATGTAGACGCCGTTGGGGCGGTTGCCGAAAGGCATCTTGTCTTCGTGGCCGGGCATTTCGCCGCTAGCGCCGCTGCCCATGTGGTGATCCATGAGGTTGTGGCCGAGTTCGCCGCTGGAGTTGGCGAGGCCGCTGGGAAATTCGGGAGTCGCGGAATTGAGCAGCATGCGCGTGGACTCGAGGGTCGAGCCGCAAATAAAAAAGACGCGGGCCTTGAATTCCAGAGCATTCCTGGTTTGCGCATCAATGACGCGAACGCCGCTGACGCGGCGGGCATTCGAATCGAAGATCAAGCTGTGCACGACGCTGTACGGGCGGATGGTGAGGCGGCCGGTTTTTTGCGCGGCGGGAAGCGTCGAATTGAGGCTGCTGAAATAGGAACTCGTGATGCAGCCGCGATGGCAAACGCCGCAATAGTGGCAGGGGGCGCGTCCCTTGTGGACGCGCGTGAGCACGGCCGAACGGCCGATGGTCAGCATGCGATCATCAAAATTTTTGGCGAGCGCGTTCTTCAGGTCCAATTCAACGCAGGTCATTTCCATCGGCGGGAGAAACTTTCCGTCAGGAAGCTGCGGCAAGCCTTCGGCCTGGCCGCTGATGCCGGCGAACTCTTCAACATAGTCATACCAGGGAGCAATGTCCGCGTAGCGAATGGGCCAATCGACGGCGATTCCCTCTTTCAAATTGGCTTCGAAATCGAGATCGCTCCAGCGATAGCTCTGGCGTCCCCAGGTGATGGACTTTCCGCCAACCTGGCGCCCACGAATCCAGGAGAAGTGCTTTCCCGGTTCGAAGGAGTAAGGATTGTCCTTGTCGCTGACAAAAAACTGGTGGGAGTATTCGTCGCAAGCGTAATAGCACTCACGCTGGATGGGCTGAGTGCGCTCGCGCTCGGCGCGATTGTCCCAGCCGCGGTGCTTGAGTTCCCACACGGGAACGTGCTCGACATAATCGCGCTCGGGGACGATGCTGCGACCCGCTTCGAGGACGAGGGTGTTCAGGCCCTTTTCGGTGAGCTCCTTCGCAGCCCAGCCGCCGGTGATTCCCGAACCAACAACAATTGCATCGTAGGTTGTGGTGGCCATGGTTGCCTCTATCCCTCAGCGTCGCCAGCCCCGGGGCCGGCCTTGATACAGCCATGTTGCGCTCCTGGGATGATTTGTAACTTGAGTTCCTGACTGAAACCGATTTCCGAGGTGTAGTAGCCGTGAAGAGTCATTTTTTTGAAGACGGTGAAAAAATCGTCTTGGAGCTGAGTATCGCGACCTTGCGACTCCCAGACCGGTGGGCGGGTCTTGCGGTCCGAGCGGGTAATGGCGGCGGATTCGTCGAGGGAGCGAAGGAGAGTCAACTGTTGTTCGGGCGAAGCGGCCGTAAAATCCTTGCCGAAGAGAGTGTTGCTCTGCTTGTCGACATCGGCGAGGCCGCTCAGAAAATTGCGGCGCTCATCGTCGTTGGCCCATTCGGTGAGGATGACGTCGATAAATTCGTTTACGCGGGCTTCCTTGGCGCCAGGCGTCTCGGTGGCCGGAATAATCTGATCGATCATGGCGATGACCGTATCGTTCTGATGAGGGTCGAGAGTGCGCAGCGCATAGCCGGAGGCGGGATGGGAATCGCGGAAAAATCCAAGAAGATCGGCAGACATCGTTGGCAAAACGCCGCCAGCCAAGAGCAATTTTAACGCTTCACGCCGTTGCATAGACCCTCCCCGGCCTGGTCTCGCACAGATTATTTTCGCTCCCGGCGGCCCAAAATCAAGGCCGAAACGCGCGGTAGAGCGTACTACTCTCCCAAAAGTTCCTTACGCACGTTTTTCAAAACGTAAGCGGCGCGCTCGACTCCGACTTCTCCCGCAAGAATGGGGTCTTCATTTTCGATGCTGAGAATGCCTTCGAATCCGACGTCCATGTAGGCCTTGACGATCGACTTCCAAAGACCGGCGCCGTGGCCGTAGCCCACGGCGCGAAAAGTCTCCGAGGCCAGGTCAAGTTCGCTGGTTTCGAACGCGAAGTTCAGCACTCCATACTTATTGACGTTCTCTGGAAAGAAAACAGTGTCCTTCATGTGCGCGTGGAAAAGGGCGCCTTGTTTTCCCAGAAAGTGGATGACTTCAACCGGATCGCAACCCTGCCAGAAGAGATGGCTCAAATCGCAATTGGCGCCGATCTCTTCGCCGACTGCTTCGCGGAGTTTCATCAAGGTGCGAGGGTTATAAACGGCGAAATTTGGGTGCATTTCGAACGCGAGGCGCTTGATCCCGTGTTCGCGCGCGTATTTCGCCTGTTCCTTCCAATACGGAACGATTTTCTCTTTCCACTGCCAGTCCTGCATTTTGGCGTATTCAGGGGGCCAGCGATAGGTGATCCAGTTCGGCTGAGTATCCTGCGGAGTGCCCCCCGGACAGCCGGAAAAACCGACGATAACTTTTACAGCGAGGATTTCGGCAAGGAGCACGGTCTTGCGGAACGTATCGATGTCTTTCTGCGCGTGCTGGGGATCGGGATGAATGGGATTGCCATGACAACTGAGAGTCGCAACGCGAATCCCGCGGTCTTCAAACTTTTTCAACCAGGCTTTCGCTTTAGCGTGGTCATTGACGAGGTCGTCGAGGGGACAGTGGTGGTTGTTTGGATAGCCGCCGGTGCCGATCTCCATGGCTTCCAGACCGAGTGCGGTAACTTTGTCCAGCATGGCGTCGAGGGAGAGATGTTCGTAGACGGGGTCGAAGACGCCGATGGGGATTTTGCGCAAGTTACCGGCAGGCTTGGGGGCAGCCACGTTTGGAAGCGGGGCCTCGGAATTTGCCGCGTGGGCGAGCATCTCACCCCCGGGGACCGAAGCCGCCAACAAACCACTCGTGGCAGCAAGAAATTCCCTCCGACCGATAGCGGAGTTCCTGGGCTGCTTCTTCATGCGTCTCCTCGGCGAACGCAGTAGTGGAATGAGCACCAATGTTTCCGCCGCATTATACGTCAATGTGACACGTAAACAAGCTTCGAAAATCGTTTTTCTAAAGGGGTTCATGTGGATGGCAAGAGGCAAGTGATACTTGCGAGCAGCAGTCTTTATTCCGTGCGCAGCGCGACGATTGGGTCGATGACTGATGCACGCCGCGCCGGCAGGTAACCAGCAAACAAAGCCACGACGAGAAGCAGTAGGGAGACGCCCGTGATGGTTGGGAGATCGCTTGGGGAAAGGCCGAAGAGCATGCTGGCTATGAGGCGGGTCGCGGCGAGGGCGGAGGGGATGCCGATGGCTATTCCGAACAGCGCCAAAGCGAGCGTTTCTCGGAGGACGAGCCAGAGAACATTTTGCCGCTGGGCTCCTACAGCGACGCGAATGCCGATTTCGCGGGTGCGGCGCGTGACTGCATAGGACATCAGTCCATAGAGGCCGATGGATGCGAGGAGGATCGCGAGGGCTGCGAAAAAACCGGAGAGCATGGCGATGACGCGCTCTTCGACAAGCTCCGCGCTGATTGTTTGCACAACCGTTCTTGTCCGGAGCACATATTCGTGGCCGAGCGACTCGACCTCATGGCCTACTGTTTTTGCGAGCGCTTCGGGAGCTTCCTTGGTGCGCACGATAAGACCGCCCCATTCATGTGGATATTGAAAAGAGGAAAGAAAAATAACTGGTGTCGTCGCATCTCGGATATTAAAGATTCGAGCATTGCGGGCGATGCCCACGATTTCGATGTTTTCATAGTCGGGCATGAAGCCGAAGCGAATGCTCTTTCCGATGGCATCGCCGTTCGGGAAGAGGCGTTCTGCGAGATTGCTGTTTACGACGGCGGCACGCGGGTGGTGTTGGTCATCTGCTTCAGTGAAAACGCGGCCGCGAAGCAGAGGAATTCCAAGCGTTCGGAAAAAGGTTGGCGAGACCTCCGCTGCATTGGCCAAGAAACGGGCGCCAGTGCTCGAATCGGCGGTCATCGGAGAAACCGTGTCGTGCCAACCTTGTGGGCTAGGGATTGTTGCGTCCCCAAAGCTAACCGAACCAACTCCAGGCAGGCTGGAGATGCGCGCCAAGAGTTGCTTGTGGTAACTGTTCAGGTCGAGGTTCTGGTAGCCGCCGGGCTTTGGATATAGGGTAATTTCAAGCAAGCTCTCCTTCTGGAAACCAAGATCGATGGAACGTAATTTCTCAAAGCTTCTTGCCAAGAGTCCCGCGCCGAGCAGCAAAACCAGCGAGAGGGCAACCTGCGTGATGATGAGCGCTTTGCTCAGCTTGCCGGTGCCGCTACTCAAGCTGCGCGCGTTTTGCTGCAGCACAGTGGCGGGGTCTTCGCGCGAAGAACGCCAGGCTGGGGCGACGCCAAAAAGAATTCCAGTCAGGATTGCCACTGACGCAGTGAGAGATAGCACGCGCAGGTCGGGGCTGACGTCAAGCGTGACCGGGAATAGACTCCCCTGAGTCATGAGCGCCACGAGCAGGCGGCTTCCCCAGAAGGCGAAGGCAAGGCCAAGCAGTGCGCCGGCGAGAGAGAGCGACAGACTCTCGCTCAAGACCTGGCGGGTTAGTGACCAACGGCTCGCGCCGATGGCTACACGCACACTCATCTCATGGCTGCGCGCGGCGGCACGGGCGAGCATCAGGTTGGCGAGGTTCACGCAGGTTACGAGCAGAATCAATCCTACGATTGCGGCGAGCACGTAGAGCGGCCGTGCAAATTTTGAACGCAGGCCACTTGTAAGGCCTTTTGCGGCCGATGTAACCTCCAGACCCATCGAGAGAAACCTTTGCCGCCGAGGTCCGGGGGTCTCTGTGGAAGCTGTGGCGAGGAGGAGTTCCGGCCAGAAGGATTGGAGCTGAGCGCGAGCCTGCTCGATAGTGACGCCGTCCTTGAGACGACCGATCACAGACAGCCAAAGTATGGAACGGCTGTCGAGAGTGAATTCATTCCCCTCAGCGAGCTGGGGGTAGGCGGTGATGGGAATAGTGACGTCGGGCGGCTCACCGGTGGTCATTCCCGCAAACCATTTTCGAGTGACGCCGATAATCGTGAAGGGACGGCCCTCGATGCGAATCTGTTTTCCGACAACGTCTAGCGCGCCGCCAAAGCGCCGTTGCCAGAACTCATAGCCGAGCACAGCCACTTGCGAGGTTGTGCCGCTGCTGGGATTGGAATCTTCCCGCGTGAGCAATCGACCTATAAGCTGAGTTGTGCCGAGTTCGGAGTAACAATTGCCCGTGACGGTCATCAAGTGGTTCTGCTCAAGAACTCCGTTCACTTCGACATTGAACATTCCGGCGGCGCCCCCGCCGATCAATCCGGTGAAAACGCGCTGGTTGCGCTCGACTTCGCGGAACATGGGATAGGAGAAGGGGACTTTGCCATCCGGTCGGACCGCAACAAGCTGGACGAGGCGCTCCGGGTGGCGGACGGGGAGATTACGAAGGAGCAAGGCATTGATCAGCGTGAAGATGGCGGTGTTTGCGCCAATTCCTAGGGCGAGCGAGAGAATTGCGACGGCTGTGAAGCCGGGATTCTTGCTCAAGACACGAATGGTATAACGCAGATTCTGCAAGGCCGTCTCCATAATGCTCGCTCCCGAAGTCACGGAGTTCAGACGCGTCTTCAGATTTACTCTGAGAGGTGAGGTCTTGCAAGCTCTTAGTCAATGAGCAAAAGCCCGAGAGACCTTCCGACTAGAGAGACCTGCGGTTGGTGATCAGCGAGATTTCAACTGATCGAGGGTGGGGATAGAAGCGGGGACGGTGAGGGCGCGCTCGGCGGCAGGTTTGCGGTTCTGAATGGCCTGGAAGAGCATATCGATGGCCATGCCGGTATTGGGAGGAACATAGACCGTCGCAGCCAACAGCCCACTGCGAACCCAAGCCTCGCCGGTTTTGGGCAAGCCGTCACAGCCGGTGAAAGGCAGCTTCAGCCAGCGTTCCCGTTCCGACTCGTTCGGCAATTCTTCAAAGGCCTTCCTGGCACCGATGGCCATCGAATCATCCTGAGCGCCAATCAGGTCAATAGTCGCTCTTTGTGAGGTGCTTAATTTCAACCAGGAACGCACGGATCGCTGAGAGCTTTCCTCGGTCCACTGCGCTCTGAGCAGAGTGAAGTGAATATTTGTCGGTTTCGTCTCCTGCATCCCCGTGGTGCGTTCCTTGGCTGCGGAATTCTCCGCCGGTCCCTGAATATATAGGATGGAGCCGCCCTTGGGCAGGAGCGCAGCAAATTGACGGCCCTGGATGCGGCCAATTTCGAGATGGTCGGAACTCACGCCGAAAACGGGGGCAGGAGACGATCTGCGCAGTTCCGGGATGTAGTTGGCGTCGCGATTCAGCACGGCCCAGCCGACACCCGCGGCTGCCGCCGCCCGGGCGACCTGAGGCAAAGCAGTGCCTCCGACAGGCTCAAACACAACGGCGTCCGGCCGCTGATTGTCGTCCGCCTGGATCGCTTTCAGGATTTGAGTGCTCTGCGTAATCGCGTCGTTATCCGCATAAACGATCTGGATTTCGACGCCCAGTTTGCGAGCCATTTGCTCGGCGGATTTCGCCTGTTCGATCTGGTAATCGTTGTCGTCCGTCGTAAGGGAAACCAAAAAGCGCAACTTTTTCATGGCAGACCGAAGGCCCCTCTTTGGGCTCCATGCTAACGATACATCGTGTGCCGCGCGTTTCGCGAGGTAACTGCAGCGAGCGTTACATGAAATGAAATCCCCGCTCGGGCACACTTGGTGCGGGCGGGCGCGGCTTCCCGCAGGCGCTATTACAAAGGATGGCGAGTCGTTTCTCGCTTTGTCTGTTCAAACATCTGACCAAGGGGTTCCATTCGAAAGAATATCGTGGGGTATTGCCAGCGACTCAACCGAGTCATGGCTTGTCCGCTTCGAGGCTTTCGCGCTTCTTCAACCTGTTGGTCTCAATGAGTTTCTTATAGTCAGCTAGAGCCTGCTGCGCTTCCGGCAAGCGGCCGACGCGACGGTAGGCTTGACTCAATTGAAAGTAGGTGGCGTCACGATCAGGAGAGAGTTTTTTTGCAGCTTCGAGACTTTCGATGGCACCAGCGGCATCGCCTTGCTGTAGCAGCGCGCGGCCGAGTTCGAAACGCGCCATTTCATAGTCGGGCTTGGCGTGGACCACCTCGCGCAAGAGGGCCACAGCCTGCTCCGCGTGGCCCTGCAAGAGAAGAGAGTAGCCGAGATGATAGGTGGTGACCGGATCGGCAGGGCGAATCTCCAGCTCGGCGCGAAATTCCGTGGCCGCGGATTCGAAATCGCTCTGGCGAAGATGGATGAGGCCCATGAAATAGTGGGCTTCGGGGAGACGCGGGTCGAGTTGTAGGGCGGATTTAAGTTCGTTGAGACCGCCGGCAAAGTCTCCCTGCTGGGCGTAAGCCTGCCCGAGGAGAAGATGAACGGATGGATTGGCGGCGTTTTGCTCCAGCAGGCGGCGGAAGATTCCGGCGGCAAGCTCGGATTGATGCGTTCGAACGAGGGCCGTGCCCCAGGCAAAGAGTAGTCCCGGGTCGTCTGGTGGCGCCTTGAGAAAAGGCTGGAGCACTTGCGCGGTCTTCACGAAGTTGTCCGTCAGGAAATAGCTCATTCCCAGAAGCTGGCGAACGAAATTGTCACTGGGGGCGGCAGCGAGCTGGCGCTCCAGCGGCGGGATGGCGTCGGAATAAAGTTGGACGCGATAGGCGGCGAGGCCCCAGTTGCGGTCGAGTCCAGGAAGATCTGGCTTCCAGGCCGCGGCTTGCTTGAAGTATTCCGAAGCCTCTGTAAATTTGGAGGCCTTGGCACGCATGACACCGAGATCGTTGTAGGAGCTGGCGAGAATTTCGGAGACAAAAGAGCGATATTGCTTGGGCGATGCGCTCGGAAGTGTGGCTATCGCCGTCTGCAGGGGCCGCCGGCTCGTCGAAAATGTGCTTCACGTCGTATCGGAAATTCGCTTCGCGAGAGTGTTGAGATTTCGCCAGAGCGTCTTGCGCCTCCTCTAAACGCCCCAGACGGCGCAAATCTTGGCCAAGCAAGTAGTAAGCTCGGCTTACGTCTCGAGGAACTTCCTCGGGGTTGTGCAGCAGTCGGACATAATTTTCAAGGGCTTCAACCGCGAATTGAAATCGTTTAGTTTCGCTGTAGGTTTCACCGAGGTAGAGATATACAGATGATTCCTCGGGATGTAGCCGCTTGGCATGCAGCAGAGCGGCCTCCGCGGCTGGAAAATCCCGCAGAGCGACTGCGGACATGCCGAGTAGCAGAAGCGCGTAATAATTGTCAGGACGAAGCTTCAACTCGTGCTCGAATTCCTGGCGGGCTTGCGGATATGCCTCCTCACCACGGAATTCGAGAATGGAGTAGCCAAGAAACCCATGAGCATTTGAGTATCGTGGATCAAGCTGAACAGCCTTGCGAAATTCGGATACAGCGGATTCCGGAAAATGCGCGATCAGGTAGGCGCGTCCAAACAAGACGTGCAGGGCAGCAGAATCTCCCATTGTTGCCTGTAGACGCTGAAACCATTGCTGGGCATCGGCCAAACGCTTGGCTTTCAGGTAGGCAATCCCCAGAAAGTAGGAA
>WNFC01021561.1_pt1 | contig 12974 bp, 10 predicted proteins | sample 5400541 | NCBI WGS metagenome assembly WNFC01 (sample SAMN13153342, study PRJNA577476) | soil metagenome | isolation source: 120 cm saprolite under Douglas fir tree site 2 hole 2 replicate 1 | place: USA:California | collected 2015-04-18
ACCTCGATCCCGACAAGTTCACGCTGGAGATCAAGGGCAAGGTCGACAAGCCGCTCAAACTTTCATTGAAAGACATCAAGAAGATGAAGGCGGTCGAACTCGTCGCCGTCAATCAATGTTCCGGCAACAGCCGCGGATTTTCCAATCCCCGGGTCGCCGGCGGCCAAATGGGCAATGGCGCAATGGGCAATGCGCGCTGGCGCGGCGTGCCCCTGAAAACCGTGCTCGAAAAGGCCGGCGTGCAGCAGGGAGCAAAACAGGTCACCTTCAACGGTATGGATGGGCCGGTCAGCGACAAGACGCCGGATTACATCAAGGCGCTCGATATCGACCACGCCCGCGATGGCGAGGTGATGCTGGCCTATGGCATGAACGGCGAGGATTTGCCGGTTCTCAATGGCTTTCCGCTTCGCCTGGTCGTGCCCGGCTATTACAGCACCTATTGGGTAAAGCACCTGAACGAAATTACCGTGATCGACAGCGTGTTCGACGGCTTCTGGATGAAGACCGCCTATCGAATTCCGGACACACCATGCGGCTGCATCGAGCCCGGCACCGCGCCCAAGGCGACGATCCCGATCCACCGCCTCACCGTCCGTTCTTTCATCACCAATGTAACTGATGGCGCAAAACTGAGGCCGGGCGGGACGACGTTGAAGGGAATAGCTTTCGACGGCGGCAAGGGCATCAAGGAAGTCGCGGTTTCGCTCGATGGCGGAAAGACCTGGACACCGGCAAAACTCGGCAAGGATCTCGGAAAATATTCGTTCCGCGAATGGAAACTGCCGGTGAAACTCGCGGCAGGCAGCCACGAACTCAAGGTTCGCGCGACCAATAATGCCGGCGACACGCAGCCGACCGAGCCCACGTGGAATCCGGCCGGCTACCTGCGCAACGTCGTCGAAACCGTTCGCGTCACCGCGGCGTGAGGAGACCAGTCATGATCCGTCAACTTCTTCTTGCGCCTCTGTTCGCTACTGCCGCCATCGCGGGCTTGGTTTTCACTTCAGCAAACGCGGCTCCTGTCTCCTACACGCTTCCGGACGAGACCGCTGCGTTGAAGCCAGGACCGAATCTCGAGGTGGTGCAGAACAATTGCACGGCCTGTCACTCCGCGGACTACATCAATACGCAGCCGCGCGGGCCGAAATTCAAGAAGGATTTTTGGCAGGCCGAAGTAACGAAGATGATCAAGGTCTATGGCGCGCCGATCGATGACGCTGACGTCGGCAAGATCGTCGATTATCTCGCCGCGACCTACTGAAATTTTCGGTTCGGAACTGAACTCGCGCGCCCCCTTCGGGATGGCATGGCGCCCGGTGCTTTCGATTCAATAAAATTCGAAATGGTTGGGTTTTACCATCGTTTCGCCGCTGCAAATGGTCGCGAAACAGGCAAAAACGGCAAATGTGCCGCGATAATGAGGTTTTCCGCGGAAATTCCGATGCCATTTAAGCTATCAAGCGTGCCCCATACCGCGTATCGTGCGCGCCTCGGGCATGGCCGGTTTGCGGGGACTGGCAGTTCGTTATTGTTTTTGATCCCGCGGAGACGACGTGATGGCTAAAGGTACTGTGAAGTGGTTCAACGCGACCAAGGGTTTTGGATTCATCCAGCCCTCTAGTGGCGGCAAGGACGTTTTTGTTCATATTTCGGCGGTCGAGAAAGCTGGCCTTTCCACGCTCAACGAGGGACAGACGGTCGAATACGAAGAAGTCGCCAATCGCGGCAAGACCTCGGCCGAGAACCTCAAGGTTTAACGCCAAGCGTAACAGCGCCCTCTCGGATGCAATCCGGGAGTGGGGCTTCCGGCAAAATCTCAAAAGACTGGTACATTCGGCCGGAGCGGGGCCACAATTTTGCGCGCCTTCGGATCGGCGCAGAACGCGCTGGCTCGACTCAATCTTCCGTCACCCATTGTTCGACCGTCATGACATCCGGCGGCTGCAAGTAGCCGCGCGGCCACATGTCCACGACCCACTCGACCTTGGTCGCGCGATCGACCAGCACCGCCGTGTTGTGCGGCGTCTGCAGCACCAGCGCGTTGCCGCGATAATGCGGGTCGCCCACCACATGATATTTCAATAGACCCCATTGCTGCAGCACCAGCAGCAGGCTGGTGGTGTTGCGGGTGGTGTCCCAGCAATCGTAATTGTGCTTGTCGTCGAAGTAACGGAAATCCGCTTTCGCGACGCGCTTGTCGGTCCCGATCACCGGCCCCATCCGGCGGTCGAACCAGATCACGGCCTTCTGCACCGCCGCCCTTTCGACCGCGGCCGATGCGCGGCCCGCCGCAAGGATCTGCGTCAGGGCGTTACGATCGCCCGGGGTGAAATCAAGAATCTCGCGGCGCCTGCAGACGAAGCCGTAGCAAACCGTCATGGAGTTCGCCGAGGGGGGAAAAATCGACACCGTGGTGTACAGCGCCTCCTGCGGCGCACTCAATTCGAGCGCGAACGCCGGCAGCGGCCCTGCGATCAGGGTCAATCCCATAAAGCCCATGGCTGAAGCGCAAAACGCCGGGATTTTGCCCCCTCCGCGAGATGGTTCTCGCCCTTCCATCAGCCCCATTCGTCGCCACTTCCAATAAAAAAATCTCGCGAAAACTATAGCAGCAGTTTCACGATGCCAATAGCGGCTGCATGATAGCGCACGGGAACTTGAGACACGCCATGAAAGATCCCTCGCTTTTTTCGTCGTTCGGGGCGCCTTACGCGCCGGACGACCGCGCCATCGCGGCCCGCCTTCTTGAAACCGCCGCCCTGAGCGCGGAGCAGGATGCGCGGATCGATCGCACCGCCACGCGCCTGATCGAGGCCATTCGCGCCAACGACGACCGCCTCGGCGGCGTCGAGGACATGGCTGATGGTGCTGGCCGAAGCCCTGCTGCGCGTGCCGGACGCCCGCACCGCCGACCAGTTCATCGAGGACAAGCTCGGCCAGGGCGACTTCGTGCACCACGAGACGAAATCCAGCGCGTTTCTGGTCAATGCGTCGGCATGGGCGCTGGGGATGTCGGCGCGGGTAATCCAGCCCGGCGAAACCCCGGAAGGAACGATCGGGCGGCTGGCGAAACGGTTGGGCGTCCCGGCGGTACGCGCCGCGACCCGACAGGCGATGCGGCTGATGGGCAGTCACTTCGTGCTTGGCGAGACCATCGAGGCAGCACTTGCGCGGGCAGAGCCGCATTCGGCGGATGCTGCGCGCTATTCCTTCGACATGCTCGGCGAAGGCGCGCGCACCGCCAATGATGCCGAGCGCTATTTCAATTCCTATGCCAGTGCGATCAAGGCCATCGGCGGCACTGCCGATGATCGGCCCCTGCCCGATCGGCCCGGCATCTCGGTCAAACTCTCCGCGCTGCATCCGCGCTTCGAGGCGGTGAGCCGAGAGCGGGTGATGAAGGAACTGGTTCCGCGGCTGATCGATCTCGCGCGCCGCGCCAAGGCTTATGATCTGAATTTCACGGTCGATTCCGAGGAAGCGGATCGGCTGGAATTGTCGCTGGAGGTGATCGCGGCCGCGTTCAGTGACGCTTCGCTTAAAGGCTGGGACGGTTTCGGGCTTGCGATCCAGGCCTACCAGAAACGCGCCGAGGCCGTGATCGAGTATACCGACGATCTCGCGTGCGCGCTGCGCCGGCGGATGATGGTGCGCCTGGTCAAAGGCGCCTATTGGGACAGCGAGATCAAGCGCGCGCAGGAGCGCGGCCTTGACGACTATCCGGTGTTTACCCGCAAGGCGATGACCGACCTCAACTACATTGCCTGCGCGCAAAAACTATTGGCGCTGCGGCCGCGCCTGTTTCCGCAATTCGCAACCCACAATGCGCTGACGGTCGCGACCGTGCTCGAACTTGCCGGCGGCGACAGCGGATTCGAGTTTCAGCGCCTGCACGGCATGGGCGAGGCGCTATATGCGCAATTGAGCCAGGATCGCCCCGAGCTGGCCTATCGGACCTATGCGCCGGTCGGCAGTCATCGCGACCTGCTGGCCTACCTGGTGCGGCGGCTATTGGAGAATGGCGCCAATTCGTCGTTCGTGGCGATCGCCGCCGACGACAATGTGCCGGTTGCAACGCTGCTGCGGCGTCCGGCCGAAATCATCGGCACCGCCAGTAACGCGCGGCATCCGAACATCCCCCTGCCACGCGATCTCTTCCAACCGCAGCGGCAAAATTCGCGCGGCATCGAATTCGGCGAGCGCGCGGCGTTGGACGAACTGCTCGCCGCCGTCGCAGCGGAAACCGCGCCTGTCGCGGCAGCGCCTCTCATCAACGGCGACACAAGAGCAGGCGCGGCCCGACAGCTCGTCAGCCCGATCGACCAGACAACCACTATCGGAAGCGTTATCGATGCAACGCCGGAGCACGCGAACGAGGCGATAACAGCCGCGCGCCGGGGATTCGAAGCCTGGAGCAGGACGCGAGCCGAGGTGCGCGCGGAAATCCTGGAGAAAGCCGCAAACCTGCTGGAGCAGCGGCGTGCGCATTTCATCGCGCTGTTGCAACGCGAGGGCGGCAAGACGCTGGATGACGCGGTCTCGGAAGTCCGCGAAGCGACCGATTTCTGCCGCTACTACGCCGGCGAAGGACGAAAACTGTTCGGCGCGGGCGAGACCATGCCAGGGCCCACCGGCGAGAGCAATATGCTCCAGCTGCGCGGCCGTGGCGTGTTCGTTGCGATATCGCCGTGGAATTTTCCGCTGGCGATCTTCACGGGGCAAATCACGGCGGCGCTGATGGCCGGCAATGCGGTGGTGGCAAAACCCGCCGAACAGACGCCGTTGATCGCGGCGGAGGCGATCCGGTTGCTGCATGAGGCCGGCGTGCCGGCGTCGGCGCTGCATCTGGTGCCGGGCGACGGCAACATCGGCGCGGCGTTAGCAGCGCATCCAGAGATCGCCGGCGTCGTCTTCACCGGCTCGACCGAGGTCGCGCGATCGATCAATCGCACGCTCGCCGCCAAGGACGGCCCGATCGTGCCGCTGATCGCGGAAACCGGCGGCATCAATGCGATGATCGTCGACGCGACCGCGCTGCCCGAGCAGGTCGCCGACGACGTCGTAACGTCGGCGTTCCGCTCGGCCGGCCAGCGCTGCTCCGCCTTGCGGTTGCTGTTCGTTCAGGACGACGTCGCCGATCGCATGATCGAGATGATCGCAGGCGCCGCGCGCGAACTAGGGATCGGCGACCCTCGTGAGCTGGCCACTCATGTCGGGCCTGTGATTGACGATGAAGCCAAACAGCGGTTGGAGACGCATATTGCCCGAATGAAAAAAGAAGCGCGCGTGCATTTTGCGGGAAAGGCTCCCGCCGGCAATTACGTCGCGCCGCATATCTTCGAATTGTCCGATGGCGATCAGCTGACCGAAGAGGTGTTCGGACCGATCCTGCATGTGGTGCGCTACCCCGCCGAGCAGCTCGACCGCGTGCTGCAATCGATCGAACGTTCCGGCTACGGGCTGACGCTCGGCATTCACTCGCGCATCGACGATACGGTCGAGGCGGTGATCGACCGGCTTTCCGTCGGCAACGTCTATGTCAACCGCAACATGATCGGCGCTGTGGTCGGCGTGCAGCCGTTCGGCGGCCATGGATTATCGGGCACAGGTCCGAAAGCCGGCGGCCCGCATTATTTGCCACGGTTCGCGACCGAACAGACCGTGACCATCAACACCGCGGCCGCTGGCGGCAACGCCGCGCTGATGTCTGATATGGAGTAAAAACGTCATCCCTGCGTAACGGCTTCGCCGTTATCGCTGGAGGTGCGAGTTCTTGCGAGCCTCGAAGGATGACAATCCGCGGCCCATCCTTCGAGACGCAGCCAACAGGCCGCTCCTCAGGATGAGGGCATAGTCTGGGGCGCGCTATAGTTTCACCCGTTGCATCACACCGCGAACATCGGTCAAATGGCGTCTGATCCTGATGGACTGCGCAAGCTTCATTGCAGCGCCGGCGGCCGCAACCGTGCTGTCGGATTTCGGCGCCACGGTGATCAAGATCGAGCCGCCGGGATCAGGCGATCCCTACCGCAACCTGCCGAATCTGCCGGGGTATCCGGTCAGCCAGCATAATTTCGCGTGGATGCTGGAGTCCCGCAACAAGCGCAGCCTCGCGCTCGACCTCTCCAAGCCGGAGGGACAGGCTGTGCTGTATCGCCTGGTTGCCGAGGCCGATGTCTTCATCACCAATTTTCCGCCCGCCGTGCGCGAGAGGCTCGGCATGGCGTACGCAAAGCTTGCGCCGCTCAATGAACGCCTGATCTATGCGTCATTCACCGGCTACGGCGAAAAAGGCGAGGAGGCCAACAAGCCCGGTTTCGACAGCAATGCCTATTGGGCGCGTTCGGGTCTGATGGATCTGGTGCGCGCGGATACCAACACCACGCCGGCGCGCTCGGTCGCCGGGATGGGCGACCACCCCTGCGCCATGGCGCTGTACGGCGCGATTGTCACCGCGCTCTACAAGCGCGAACGCACCGGCAAGGGTTCGCATGTGAGTTCGAACCTGATGGCCAACGGCATCTGGGCCAGCGGGGTGCTTGCCCAAGCCAAACTCTGCGGCGCAAAATTCGGCGAGAGACGTCCGCGCGAGCGCGCGCTGAACGCGGTGACTAATCACTATCAGTGCCGGGACGGACGCTGGCTAATCCTCTCGCTGCTCAACGAGGAACGGCAATGGCCCGTGCTCGCGCGCTGCATGGGCCGCGAGGATCTCATCAACGACCCCCGGTTTGCCACCAAGGCCGACCGCCATGCGCGGTCGCTGGACCTGATCAAGATCTTCGATGAGATATTTGCCACAAAAGATCTCGCCGAATGGCGCAAGATACTTGACGGCAACGGCCTGGTGTTCGGCGTGGTCGGCATCCTCGACGACATTCCTGATGACAAGCAGATGCTCGAGAACGAAGTGCTGGTGCCGTTCGAGGGCGACACCATGCTCACCATCAACAGCCCGATCTGGGTCGACGGCAGCCAGAAAATCCTGCCGCGGCATCCGCCCGGCATCGGCGAGCACAGCGACGAGGTGTTGCGCGAGGCCGGCTACGACGAGGCATCGATCCGGCAATTGCGGGCTTCGGGCGCGGTGGCGTGAAAGTCGATCCTCATGGTGAGGAGGCGCACTTGCGCCGTCTCGAACCATGAGGCCGAAAATGTCTCATCCTTCGAGACGCGGCGAAGACCCCGCTCGTCAGGATGAGGAAAAATGACGCGGCGTTCAATCTAAACATGCGCTAGCGGTTATGGATCAGCACCCAGCCGACGGCAGCGAGGCCGATGATGACGGCGGCGGCAATCGCCCAGCCGCTGACGCGGATGTCGCCGATGGTTTGCCGCTCGGCTTCATTCTGCGCGATCTCGCGATCTCGTGCCTTGGCGTCCTTGTCCCCATCGCTCATCGCCCGCTCTCCTACGTTCCCGCCGTGGTCGATGGACGCAGGCCGGCCTCGAACGATGCCGGCTGATCGGCGGCCCCTTCGCCGCTACCTCCCATGCCGGCGAGCCGGCTCAGGTAAAACGCCGCCAGCGCCGCGCATAGCGCGGCGAGCGCGGCGGCTGCGAATACCGACGCCGTGCTCCATTTCGCGGTCAGCAGCGCGCCGCCGATCAGAGGCCCGACGATCGAGCCGACCCGGCCGATCCCGAGCGCCCAGCCGACACCGGTGGCCCTGACCGATGTCGGATAGAACCCTGCCGCCAGCGCGTTGGCGGCGATCTGGCCGCCGACGATGCAGAACCCGGCAGCGAAGATCGCCAGGGTGACGAAGACGACGGAGTGACCGAGCTGGCCAATCGCGCCGACCGCGAAAACCGCGGCGAAATACACCAGCGCTAGCGCCCGAAACGAGAAGCGGTCGATGATGCTGCCGAGCGCAAACGTCCCGACCACGCCGCCGACCTGCAACATCGATCCGATCGCCGCGGCCGAAGATACCGACGCGCCGAGGTCGTTGAGCACGGTCGGCAGCCAGTTCGAAAGGAAATAAAGGTCGAGCAAGCTCATGAAGAACACCACCCACAACAGCAGCGTGACCGGGGTTCGGCCTTCCTTGAAAAGATGCAGCACCGGAATCCCGGCCAGTCCCGGTTCATGAATGACGAACTGCGTTGCCGGCGCAAACACAGCCTTCGGGCTGATGAAGGTAAGCAATTGCGCGACGCGCTCGTTCGCGCGTCCGGTGAGCGCGAGGAACCGCACCGATTCCGGCAGCCGCAGCGCCAGGATCGGAACCAGCAGCAAAGGCGCGACGCCGCCGACGACGAATACCGAACGCCAGCCGAATTGCGGGATCAACGCCGCCGCGAGCAGGCCGCCAAGCGCTGCGCCCACCGAGAAGCCGCAGAACATGATCATCACCATGGTGGCGCGGCGGCGACGCGGATTGAACTCCGAGGTCATCGCGATCGCATTCGGCATCGCGCCGCCAAGGCCGAGCCCGGTCAGAAACCGGATCGCGAGCAGCGTGTTGACGTCCTGGACGAACGCAGTGATGAGCGCACCGATGCCGAACGCAAGCGTGCTCAGAATGATGATTTTCTTGCGCCCGACGCGGTCCGCAAGCGGCCCGAACACCAGCGCGCCGATCATCAACCCGAACAGACCCGCGGAGAATACCGGGCCGAGGGCCCCTTTGCTCAGGCTCCATTCTTTAGCCAAAGCGGGCGCGACATAACCGATGGCCTGGGTATCAAACCCGTCGAGAAACAGCACCGCCGCGCAGGTCAGCAGCAGTCGAATCTGAAATCCGCCGACCGGCTGCTGATCGATGAATTCCGCGACATCGATAGGCGATGCGCTGATGACGTCGATAGGCGATGCGCGGCCTTGAACCTGAGAAGCCATCGTCGTTCCTCCCCTAAAATGCTACGCGGTCTTGTCGACCTGTCTTCCTAACCCCATAACCTAACGTGAATTCTGCCGGAAGCGGCACGATTTTCCGCCTTCTCAGCTGCGCAATGCCTCCTTGGAATAGCCGGCGATCCGCTTGTAGCCTTCGGACAAGGCGACAAGCTCGTCGCGGCTGATGACATCGTCGATCGAAGCGAAAGGCCGGTCGTGGGTGCGCTGAAACACCTCGCGCAGGATCGCGTCGGGCGGATTGGTGCGGTTGGTCAGGACGATGCGTGTGGTCGCTTCGAGGCGCTGCTTCTCATAGGCGGCGAGCGCGGCAACCGGATCGTCGTTTTCTGATAGCGACGAAACAAGCGCCCGCGCATCGAGGATCGCCTGGCCGGCACCGTTGGAGCCGCGCGGCACCATCGGGTGCGCGGCGTCGCCGAGCAGTGTCACGCGCCCAAAACTCCAGCGCGGCAGCGGGTCCTGATCAACCATCGGAAATTCCAGCACGCTGTCGGCGGCGCGAATGAACGAGGGGACATCGAGCCAGTCGAAATGCCAGTCGGCGAAGGCGCCGATGAAATCCTCGATCGAGCCTCTCCGGTTCCAGTCGCGCTTGAGATAGATCGGCGTCTCGATTTCGGCCACCCAGTTGACGAGCTGCAGCCCGTCAGCACCGGCGGGACGGATCGGATAGATCACCATCTTGCCGTGCGACAGCCATCCCGCCCGCACCATGCTGGCGCCGGATAATATTGGTTTCCATCGCGTCACGCCGCGCCACATGTTGACGTCGGATTAGCGCGGTTCGCCCTCGCTTGGAAAAAACTGCTTGCGGATCGCCGAGTTAATACCATCGCAGGCGATCGCGACGCGGCCGCGTACCGTGCTGCGGTTGGCGCCGCCCGGCCCGTCGGAAAAATGCACGTTGACGCCGGTCTCGTCCTGTTCGACGCCGGTGCAATGATGGTTGGTATTTAGCCGGTCACTTCCCGCGCGCACCTGAAAAGCATCGAGCAAGACCATCTGCAGATCGCCGCGATGGATCGAGAATTGCGGATGCTCGTAGCCCGCCGCGCGGCCCAGCGGCTCCTGATAGATCAGCTGGCCGAAGCGATTAAAGAAGGTCGCGTCCCTGGTTTCGATCGCGACGCTTGCCAGCGATTGCTCGAGTCCGAGCGTGGCGAGTTCTTTTGTTGCGTGCGGGAGCAGATTGATGCCGACGCCGATCGGCCTGATCTCGGCGGCCGACTCGAATATCCGGCAGGGAATGCCGCACCGCTGCAGCGCAAGCCCAAGCGTCAATCCGCCAATACCGGCTCCGACGATGATGACGTCGTCCATGTTCCCTCCCGGCGATCTTGTTGGCGGCGATGAAACACGATTAGTAAGCTTACTGTCAATCTGGCGGAGATGCGATTTAGCGGCTTTTGACAAAGCACATGCCCATGCGCGAGGCCTTGCCTGCGATCTGGCACGCCAAGCCTTCCGAGCAGGTCCATGACTTAAAGCTATTGTCGTTGTCGGTGGCGTTAGCGCGCATGACGTAGCAATGCGAGCCCCAGCCGTCTTCGTATTCGGTTCCGGCGAGTTCGGTGCTGCCGCGCAATTGCGGTCGGCTGGAGAACCCCCGGGAATAATCCGGAGGCCTGCCGTCGCGCATTGCGGTGAGGATATCGCGGCGGCGGATCTGGTCGCCGAAGAAATGCGGCGACGCCGGCACGACGCTTGAGTTGGACGGCTTCGCTGCCATCCAGTCGACACCTGGAAAATGGAAGCCGCCGATGCCGCGCGTCTGGTGACAGCCAGAACAGGTGATGTCGTTCAATCGGCGCTCGAAGCCGGCTACAGAGCGGATGTTTTGCAACTTCACGCCGCCTTCCGATGCCTTCTTCTGCGCGCCAACAACGTCATTTTCGGGAAATACAGGATTAGCGGTTGCGCCCTCGCCTTGCACCAGACCGAACTCTGCCTGGAGGTTCGATGAATCAAATCCGACCGGCGTCGGCGTGATTGCGCCGGTCGCCAGAAATCGGTCCGGGATCAAAATCGTGCCGCGATCGAGCTCGCTGAAATGTTGGGGGTCGAGCAGCCAGGCGGCGAAGTCGCGCCTGAGATTATCGTCGGCCAGAATCCGATCGCGATCGATCTGGTTTTCCAGAGGCGCTTCCTCGAATACGCGGGCTTGCGCGTTGTAGCGAAACACCTTCAGCAAATAATCGGTACGGAAATCGCGAACCACCGATTTCGGCGCGTGCGCGATCTGGAGATTGGTTTCGATGCGGTCGACATGCACCGGCTCGACAAATTCGAGCGGTCCGCCCCCGGACATCAGCCTGATGGCGAAGTCAGCACCGGTCTGCGGCCATTCGGCGGTGACAAGCCAGCGGCGGGCAATTTCCTGGCAGGTGATAGCGATGCCGCCTGGGGCCAGGGTTTTCTCGCCCTTCGCCCTCAGCACCACGTTGAGCGTCATCGGCAATCGGGGAGAGTTCGCGTTGTCACCCACCACTGCATCGCCCACGCGCGCAAGGCGGTAGATCAGCCGAATTTCACCGCATGTCTCAGGCGAGACAAATGCCCGGTCCATGCGGTTGACGATTCCGGCCAGTACGAACCGTGAGCGAGCGGAATAAAGCAACTTGCGATCAAACATCTGCCAGTCAAAGGACGCTCCGACGCCGATGGTTTCGCTCGGGAGGTCGGTACGATGACGGGCCATATAGCGCTCGAATTCAGCGTCGATAGCCTGGCGGACCGGGGCCATCGACGGCAACGCAAACAGCTCATCGTTCAAGATCGGCGCGGCCACCGCCCGCGCAGCCGGGATGTATGGACGCAAACCGAATCCCACACGGTCGAGTCCGTTCGTCGGGTGCTCACCCAGATCGAGTTCGCGCAATGCATAGGGATCGGTGATGGCGGCGCCGCGCTCCAGCGCTGTGCCTTGCGCGGCGCGCGCTGGCAAAGCGCCGCAAAGCAGGACGACGATGATGACAACAAATCGCAATGCGCGGCTCATATCCTGATTAACACCGCCCAAGCGCCATTTCAGGCCGGGCAGCATTCTTTTTATTGCAGGAAAATAGCCGAAAAAGAGACAGGCTGTCTCGCTGCAATCGGATATAGCAAAATGATGGCTTCACGTCGCGGTGAAGCGAGCGAGCATGATCCGGAAAAGCGGGAACCGGTTTTCCCTCGGGACAAACGCGAAGCGTTTGCCCGGAGATCATGCTCAAACAAGAAGGTCTTCAGCGTCCCCAATCAAGCCTTTGCTGGTCACGACCACCCAGCGGCCGTCCTGGCGGCGGATAGCGTCGACCCGGCCGGCGCCCGGCACCGGATCGCCGGCATAGACTTCGTAGATACCGCGCCGGCCTTCGATCAAGGCGACGCCGTTGGAAACACCACGCAGCACCCATCCATCCACCGTCGGCAGCCTCGCCAGCTCGACCTTGGGTGCATCGGCGGGCGTTGGCGCTGGCGCAATCGAGCCGGTGGCCTCCTTCGCCGCAACCGGCGCCGCAGTCGCGGGCACCGATGCGACCGGCGCGGCAACAGCCGGCGCGACTGCCGCCGCGGCGCGGAGTTTTTCGACGACTTCGCTGAGCTTGGCGAGCCTGGCGGCCGGCTCAGCTTGCGCCTTATCCAGCCTGTCGAGGCGTTCGCTGGTTCTGTTGTACTGGCTCATGCCGGTCTTGGAGGTATGTTCGACGCTGAGCTTGAGGTTCAGAATGTCGGCGTCGATCCGCGCAACAGTGGCTTCGAACGTGCGATTGCCGGCGCTCGTTGCATCATTGCCGACAAAACGCCCGAGGCCCGCGGTCGCGAGCGCGCCACCGAGTGCGCCTGTTACCGTTGCCAGCGCCAGTACGGCCGCAAGTGCTGCAAGCCGGCGCTTGCCGAACATTCCGGCGCTCTGATCGGTGTCCGGTTCCGCTACAACGTCGTCATCGCGGTCCCAGCTGCGATCGCCGGATGACATGATCATGACCTTGCCGGGTGCGCGGGGCGCATCCGCTTTGGGAGCATGAGCTTTGGGAGCGTCAGCTTTGGGCGCGCCGATCTCCGGAGTTTCGGCGCCTGCCGCCTGCTCGGGCACAAGCCTGGGAGAACCTATGTTGGGCGATTC
>WNFC01006382.1_pt1 | contig 12973 bp, 15 predicted proteins | sample 5400541 | NCBI WGS metagenome assembly WNFC01 (sample SAMN13153342, study PRJNA577476) | soil metagenome | isolation source: 120 cm saprolite under Douglas fir tree site 2 hole 2 replicate 1 | place: USA:California | collected 2015-04-18
TCAACCCGGCCTCGCTCATCGACGAGATGGAGTCGCTGGTGCAGCGCGGCGTCTCGCTCGATGGCAACCTCTACATCTCGAAGAACGCGCACGTGATCATGCCGTACCACCCCGCCCTCGACCGGGCCAGCGAGTCCAAGGCGGGCAAGCACCGTATCGGCACCACGGGCAAGGGGGTGGGCCCGGCCTATGCCGACAAGACCGCGCGCGTGGGCATCCGCATGGCCGACCTCCTCGACGAGCAGCTCCTGCGCGAGAAGCTCGAGTACAACGTCAAGCAGAAGAACCGGCTGCTCCGTGAGATCTACGACGCCGAGAGCTTCACCGTCGACGGGATCCTGAGCGCCTACCTGCGCTACGCGGGCTGGCTCGCGCCCTACATCACGGATACGGCGCTCCTGCTCCACAACTGGATGGAGGCGGGGTCTTCCGTGCTCTTCGAAGGCGCGCAGGGGACCATGCTCGACATCGACCACGGCACCTACCCCTTCATCACGTCGTCCAGCACGACGGCGGGCGGCGCCTGCACGGGCTCGGGCGTGCCGCCGACTCGGATCAACGGCGTCATCGGCATCTCGAAGGCCTACTGCACCCGCGTGGGTGAAGGCCCGTTCCTCACGGAGCTGCACGGTGAGACCGCCGACCTCCTGCGCGCGCGCGGCAACGAGTTCGGCTCGGTCACGGGCCGGCCGCGACGCTGCGGCTGGGTGGACGCCATCGGCCTCCGCTACGCCGCCCGCATCAACGGCCTTGACACCCTCGCGATCACCAAGCTCGATGTCCTCGACGCCTGCGACACCATCAAGATCTGCGTCGGCTACAAATACGAGGACGAGGTGCTGACGGACTTCCCCGAGGAGGAGCGCATCTGGCACGAGGCGGAGCCCGTCTACGAGGAGCTCTCGGGGTGGAAGTCCTCGACGGCGGGGCTGCGCGACTACGAGGACCTGCCGACCAAAGCCCGCGAGTATCTGGCGCGGCTCTCGGAACTCTGCGGCGTGAGTATCTCGCTCGTCTCGACCGGTCCGGTGCGCGACGAGACCATACTCGTCAACGATTCGACGCTCACCCGGTGGATCCCGAGCCTGCGCTCCTCGCTGCCGCCCCACTAGTCGCGCGAGGGGTCCCGCTCCCGGGTATGATAGCCGCGTGAGCCGTTAGCTCAGTTGGCAGAGCACCTGACTTTTAATCAGGGGGTCGGTGGTTCGATCCCACCACGGCTCACCATTCACTTCGCTTGATCCTTTCGCGTACCAGCGCTTGCCTGGCGGTCAATCCATTTCTTGGCAGCCTGAAGTGCGACGGCTTGGGCCTGCCGCTCTGTCGGAACGCGCTTGTGGAACGGCACGAGGATACCGGCATCGTTTTGAGGGTCCTGTCCAGGCTCCCAGACCTCGATCATCGCTGACGATCCTGTGCCGGCTGTGTTGCCGGTGATGCGGATTTTCCAGCCGCGATGCTCGTATTCGGACTTGGCCGGCATGGACGGGAGTCTAGCAGAGGTCGTGGCGCTTGACTGGCGCGCCTCGCGGTGGGAATCTCTGGCCACGCCAAGGAGGCGCCCATGAGGCCGAACAAGCTGATGCTGGCCGGACTGATCGTGACCCTCGTCGGGATCTTCACCGTCATCAAGCACGAGATGGGACTCCCGTCCTACTGGACTCCGCTCCTCGTGGGCATCGGGCTCCTAATTGCGGGCGCGATCTGGTCGATGATTTCCGGGAAGTCGAAGATTTCGTGATGGCCGGCGCCGCCAGGGGCGTCAAGGACTCGAGTGGGCTTTACGAGGTCGAGCGGCGGGACCGGCACGCCGAGCGGCCGGGCTTCAGGATCTCGGAGCTTCAGATCGGCCCGAAGCAGCAGGTACCGTGGCACTATCACACGACCGTTCAAGACACCTTCTACGTCCTCGAGGGCAGGCTCCGCCTCTTCCTGCGCGAGCCGAAGGAAGAGGTCAGGCTCGAACCGGGCGAGACCTACGCGGTGCGTCCTGGCCGGCCGCACCTCGTCACGAACGGTGGCGATACCTCGGCGACTTTCCTCGTGCTCCAGGGGATAGGCGAGTACGACTACGTCCCGCTGACCTGATCTGCCGGACGTTTACGCCGCACATCCCGCCCTCAGCTAGCCGCACCTTGTCATCCCCCACGGCCTCTGCTACTCTCAGTCCCTGGTTTCGTTTGCTGTAATAAAGGTTTAGACCCCGTCGTCTAGCCTGGCCCAGGACGCGACCCTTTCAAGGTCGAGACCGCGGGTTCGAATCCCGCCGGGGTCACCACCTGATCCAAAGGGGACGTATGGAGACGCAGGGTTTCCGCGACCTGGTCGGGCGGATCATGATCGATCCGGATTTCTTCGACCAGCTCGTGCGCGACCCGGAGGCCACGATGGCCGAGTTCACGCTGTCGGCCGACGAGCGCAGCACCGTGCTCCAGGCGGTGGGGCGGGCAGGCGAGGCGCCTACTCCGGAGCGCCTCCGGGCCGTCAAGGCCGTGATGATGAAGCGCTGGGCCATGTAGGGCGGATGCGATCCAGTGGCAAAGCCGGCCGACATCACCTTCCTCCGCCAGATCGACCTTCTCCGCGACCTCGAAGATCCGCAGCTCGTCGCCCTCTGGCCGCGCCTCCGCGAGCGGCGCCTGCGAAAAGGCGAGGTGCTGTTCCGCGAGGGCGATCCCGGCGAGGAGATGTTCTTCATTCGCTCGGGCGCCATCCTCGTCTCCAAACAGGTCAGTGGCCGCGTCGAGAAGATCTTGAACAGGTTCGAGGCCGGCGGGATGTTCGGAGAAATGAGCATCTTCGGCGATGAGGCAAAGCGAACGGCCACGATTCAGGCCGAGTCGGACAGCTCGCTGCTCGCCCTCGACCGCGAGAGCATCAATCAGTTCATCGAGGCCAATCCGCGGGACGCCGCCCGCTTCTTCCTGGAGATGGCCCGCGTGCTCATCCGCAGGCTCGTGCAGTCCACCCAGCTGGTGAGCGAGGTGACGCGCTGGGGGCTCGAAGCGACGGGGCTCGACGCCGAGGGTCGCTCCGGAGGGCCGCCCAGGTGAGCGAGCCCGTCCCGGATACGCAGACCGGGGCGCCGGGCACCCAGCAGCGTCGCGCGCCCGCCATGCTCGACCTCCTCGTCCGCTCGGAGGACGGGACGAGCTTCGAGACACGGCAGTTCTCGAGTCCGGCCGCCTATCTCCAGCTGCGCCCGCAGCGTCTCCCCGATGCGCAGTGGGAGCTGGCTCAGCTGCCCGCCGGCGTCCCTGGCACCAAGCGATACGTGCTCAAGAGCCGCCGGGCGGAGAACTACCTGGCCCTCGACGACGAGGAGCGCTTCCTCTGGGAACAGATGGACGGCCGCGCGAGCCTGCAGGACATCGCCGTCGCCTATGTCATGCGCTACGGGTCGTTCGACTTCGACAAGATTCCCCAGCTCATCGACAAGCTGCTCCAGGCCGATCTTCTGACCCTTCGCCCGATGTCGCGGCTGCGGGAGATCCTCGAGCGCAACAAGCGCAACCCGGCGGCGCGCGCCATGACCGCGACCCTGCACGTCATCGAGCGCCTGAACGTCTCGAGCCGGCGGTGGAACGACCTCTTCGAGCAGATCCATCGCTGGGGCGGGTGGCTCATCTTCACGCCGGCGGCGGTGGCCGGGGTCGCGGTGCTTACGGGCTTCGGGATCCGCGCGCTCATCCATCTCTGGGCCGATCTCGGCGAGATCACCTCGGCGCTGGGGCACCACGCCATCGTGGCGATCATTGCGCTCCAGCTGGTCTTCTTCCTGACGGTGGCACTGCACCAGTTGGTGCACGCGCTAGCGTGCGTGCACTATGGCCGGCGCGTCAAGGAAGTGGGCTTCATCATCCACCACCTGGTCGTGCCGACCTTCTACGCCGACGTCACGGATCTCTTCATGGCCTCGCGCCGCGCCCGCGTGGTCAACGCGCTCACGGGCCCGACGGTGCACCTGGTGCTCGGCATGTTCGGCCTGATCTGGGCCGCCGCGCTCGGACCGGGGCTGCTCCAGGCCTGCGTGGCCGTCTCGGCCGTGCTTCAGCTGAAGTCCTTCCTGATCTGCATCTACCCCTTCTCGTTCCTCGAGATGGACGGCTACCACGTCCTCGAGGACGCGGTGGGAATGCCTCGCCTGGCCCAGGAATCCCTGCAGTTCGTGCGCGGCCCGTTCTGGAAGCGGCTGGCCGCGGGGCGGGGTTTCCGCCGGCAGGAGGTCGTCTACCTCTCGTACCTTGCCCTGTCGCTCTTCTCCGTCGTCGGCGTCATTGGCTTTGATATCTGGCTGATCCTCACCGCCAAGCACGCCTAATCGCAGGCCGCCGATAAGGGCCCATCTGCGACCCCTACGCAGTTACATTTTGGGGCGCCCTCGGCCGCGGGTTCAACGTATAGGAGTACGCCTCACCCGCGGCCTTCGGGCGCCGCCTCGCAGCTGGACCCTTCTCGACGCCCTGCTGCCGCCTCGGCGATAGGACCCAACTGCCCTCGCGTGTGTGAATCGGCGAGGGATTGGGCGGGCTAGGCGCTGCGGGTGAGGAGCGCGATGAGGCGGCCGACGGATTCGGCGAGTGCCTCGGGCGGCTCGGTTGCTTGCTCCAGCTGCCGGGCCTGCTCCGCCTCCGGCAGCGACTCCAGCAGGGCCTGAGCGCGGCTGCGGATTTCGGGGCCGAGGAGGCGCGCCACCTCGAGGACGAAGCGTAGGGCTTGTTCCGCACGCTCCTGCCCCGGCGCGGCGCTCCCCAGCGAGGCAGCTCCCGCCTCGCGCAGCCGCGCGCTCAGCCTGATGCGCCGATCCCACGCGCGCAGCAGGTCACCGGGCACCGCGCCCCACTCGAGCGGCGTGGCGCTCAGCACCTCCACGATCGCCGGGCCCAGAGCGGGAGCGCTCTCGCGAGCGATGAGGTCGCCCAGCGCGGAATTCCAGACCTGGGGAAGAGGCGCCGGAGGGATCTCCCGAGCGCGAGCGGCCGGTGCTTCGAGGATCTCGCCCGAGCGGTCGAGGACGAGCCGATCCTCGAGCGGGCCGCCCAGCGCCCAGAGCGAGCAAACGACGCGCTCGCCGTCGTGGCGAATCACCCGCGCTTCTCGGCGCGCGATGCCCTGCCATTCCGGCCGGTAGAAGGTGACGCCGTCGGCGACGACCTTGTCGATGTCCTGGCGCATCTGCACCGTCGCCCACGCCGCGACGCGGTGGCTCTCGTAGGGCGCAGGCAGCCAGTCGAGCCCGCCGTCGGCTAGGAAGCGCTCGAGCGGCAGCGCCTGGCCCGAATCGTAGCGGAAGCACTCGAGCAGCGTCGTGAAGAGCTGTTCCGAGGCGAAGGGGCCGCGGTAGCGCACGCGGGCGGCGCCCTGGTCCTTCATGAGCGCCGCGACCAGGTTCAGCACCGCGCTGCCCGCCCCCGGTGGCAGGCGCTGCGGCTCGGCCAGCGGCGGAATGTGGTCGAGGGCCGTCCAGTCGAGCGAGCGGAAGACGCTGAGCGGCTCGACAGGACGCCAGGGCTCCTCGCCCCATGGCTCCTCTCGATCGAGAAGCCAGACGCAATCCGAGCGGCCCCAGGCCGGGTGCTCGGTGGCGCCCGGCTCGACGCCGACCCACCGGCCGTCCGCCGCACGGCAGCGCGCCCAGTCGAGCGCGCCGTCCGGGCTCCAGCGGCAGGCGGCGATCAAGTGGCCGTGGCGGTCGAACTGGACGAGCCGGCGGCGCGGCGGCCCGGCCTCGTAGCCGACGACCGTGCCCCAGCGCTCGACGCGGACGGGCGGATCGTGGCCGCCGAGCGCGGCGGCGAGAGTCTCGATGCGCCGCGGATCGAGCGCGATAGTCTCCGGGCGCTCGAGCCACGCGCGCAGACGGGGGAGCACGCTCGGGTCCATGGACCCGATGATGATACAATCCGCGCGTGCGCGCTTCCCTGATCGTCGCGAGTCTCCGCTGATGGCCGCCGACGAGCTCTGCTGGCTGCCCGCCCTCGAGCTGGCCGCGCGCATCCGCCAGAAGAAGGTCTCCCCCGTCGAGGTGGTGGACGCCGTCATCGCGCGCATCGAGCGCGTCAACCCGAAGCTCAACGCCTTCTGCACGCTCACGGCGGATGAGGCCCGCGACGCGGCTCAGGCGGCCGAGGTGTCGGTGATGACCGGCGAAGAGCTGGGCCCGCTTCACGGCGTGCCTGTCTCGATCAAGGACCTGCTCTTCACGCGCCGCCTCCTGACCACTGGTGGCTCGCGGCTCTTCGCCGACCATGTGCCGGAAGAGGACGCGGTCTCCGTCGAGCGCCTCAAGGGCGCCGGCGCCATCATCCTGGGCAAGACCAACACGTCCGAGTTCGGCCACAAGGCCGTCACCGACAACCCGCTCTTCGGTATCACGCGCAACCCGTGGAATCCGGCGCTCACGCCGGGGGGCTCGAGCGGTGGCGCGGCCGCTGCCGTGGCGGCCGGAATGGGCCCGCTGGCGCTCGGCACGGATGACGGCGGTTCGATCCGCATCCCCGCGTCCTTCTCCGGAACCTACGGCCTCAAGCCCTCCTTCGGCCGCGTGCCGAGGGGCGCGGGCTTTCCGGGGCTCGAGACCTTGTCCCACACGGGGCCGATCACGCGCACGGTGCGGGACGCGGCGCTGGTGCTCGACGCACTCGCCGGCCCTGACGATCGCGACCGGTTCTCCTTGCCGGCCGATAGTGGAATGTCCTTCCTCGAAGCCTGCGAGGGCGGTCTTTCGGGTCTGTCCGTCGCCTGGTCGGCCGATCTCGGCCACGCCATCGTGGATCCCGAGGTGGCCGACCTCTGCGCCCGGGCCGCGGAAGTTTTCGAGACGCTCGGCTGCCACGTGGAAGTCGTGACGCCGGGCTGGGACAACCCGGAGGAGATCTTCCGCAGCATCGCGCCGGCCGAGATTCACGGCGCCTGGGGAGAGCGGCTCGAGGACAGCGCCGACCGGCTCGATCGCTCGCTGGTCGCTCTCCTGCGTTACGGCAAGGGGATCACGGCGAAGCAATACGTGGACGCCATGGCGCGGCGGCACGACTTCTGGACGGAGGTGCAGCGCTTCCTCGCCCGCTTCGACTTGCTGATCACGCCGACGGTAGCGGTGCCCGCATTCCCGGTCGCGCGGCCTGCCGTGAAGGAGATCAATGGCCAGCCGGTCTCGCCGCTCGGCTGGATCCCTTTCTGCTTCCCTTTCAATCTCACCGGGCAGCCCGCCGCGTCCGTGCCGGCGGGGTTCACTGCGGCCGGTCTGCCCGTGGGCCTTCAGATCGTGGGCCGCCGCTTCGCCGATCGCACCGTGCTGGCCGCCTCGGCGGCTTTCGAAGCGGCGCAGCCGTGGGCCGCCGGCCGGCCGCCAACCGCGTAGCCAGACGGTGGTCCGCTTCCTGCTGATCTGCCTGGGCGGCGCCGTCGGTACGGGAGCGCGCTACGGCGTAGGGGGGCTCTGCGCGCGATGGCTGGGTGCCGACTTTCCCTACGGCACGCTCGTCGTCAACGTGCTGGGATCGTTCCTCATCGGCTTCATCCAGCAGGTCGGGTTGACGACGCTGGCGATCTCCGACACCGCGCGCCTCGTGCTGACGATCGGCGTCATGGGAGGCTTCACCACGTATTCGTCCTTTTCCTACGAGACGCTCCGCCTCGTCGAGGAAGGCTCGTGGCTCCAGGCTACACTCAACGTCGTCCTCACCACGAGTCTCTGCCTCGGGGTCTGCGTTCTGGGCCTGGCGCTCGGTCGCATTGTCGTTGGATGGAAGGGAGGGCTCTAGCCATGCGGAAGCTCGACGGCGAGCAGGTCCTGATGCGCATCTTCTTCGGCGAGAGCGATCGCTGGGAGCACAAGCCGCTTCACGCCGCGCTGCTCGACCTGTTCCGCTCGCGAGGGCTCGCGGGCGCGACGGTGCTTCGTGGCGTGGCGAGCTTCGGCGCCGACTCGGTCGTGCACACCGCGAACATCCTGCGCCTGTCGGCCGACCTGCCCCTCGTGATCGAGGTGATCGACTCGCAGGAGCACCTGGATGCTGTGCTGCCCGACGTGGACAAGATGATGCGTGGCGGGCTCATCACGATGGAAAAGGTGCGCGTCCTCAAGTACGATCGCACGCCGCCAGGCTAGCGCCGCAGCGTCTTCTCGGAGATCATCTGGTCCTCGCGGTACTGCCGGAGGACCTGATCGTAGCGCCGCAGCATGTCTTCGCGCTGAGCGTCGAGCCGCAGGCGCTCGACGAGCATCCCCGCGAGGAAAGCCATCGCGACGACGGCGAGCACCGCCAGCCCCTTGAGCACTCGACGGGAGCCTGTGTCGCCCGATCCGGACATGGCGCGTATCATACCAACCGCGCCAAGGCACGCGCTCGGCGAGCCGTATCCAAGTCTGGACATTGACGAGGTGAAGTCCGCGCCCTAGCATGCCGAAGCATGAAGGCCATGTTCCTGGCTCTGTGCCTCGGCGCTGCGCTCGCGTCTCCCGCAGGCGCGGGCGACCCGGTGGTCGTCCTGCAGGAGACGCGCACGCCCATCGTCAGCAAACAGCACCGCTCGTTCCAGCACGTCGTCCTCCTCAAGAACACCTCGCCGTACCCCGTGCGCGGGCTGCGCGTCACGGTCGAGTTCTACGACTTCTTCGGCAAGCTCCTCCTTGTGCGCAGCGGCACGCCCGTGCCCTCCTCGCTGGGACCAGGCGACACCGCGACGCTATCGCTTCCGATCCCAGCGCTCGAAGCCGCGCGCAAGACCCGTTACCGATTCGCGTACGGGGGCGGGCCTCCTCGGGGCGGCCGGCCGTCGCCGCGATAGCCGATAGCTAGCTGGCTCTCTGTAGCGCGACGGGGCAGGAGACCCTCGACGTAGCAGCCCGACCGCGCTACGCTGTCGCGGCGAGATCCCATGGGGACGAAAGTCGCGGAGGCGCGGGCGCGGGAGTGTACGGCGGCGGGGCACTGGCGGAACGAGAGCCTCGAGACCTACCTCGACAGGTGGGCGACCGTTCGCCCCGACAAGACCGCCCTGGTGGACGGGCAGGGGCGCTACACCTGGGCCGCGCTGTCGCGCGCAGTCGAGCGCGTGGCGCACGGACTCCGCGCCCACGGGCTCGAGGAGGGCGGCGTCGTCTCCTGCCAACTGCCGAACTGGCACGAGTTCGCCCTGGTCTTCCTGGCGGCGAGCCGGCTGGGCGCCGTCGTCAATCCGATCCCGCCGACCTATCGCGCCAGCGAGCTGCGCTTCATGTTGGGGCTTCTCGAATCGCAGGCGCTGATCGTTCCCGCGACCTTTCGCGGCTTCGATTACCGGGAGATGGCGGCGCAGATACGCGGCGGCCTGCCACGGCTCGAGCGCGTCTTCGTCACGCGTGGGGAGGCGCCGGCCGGCATGGAGTCCTTCGCCGCGCTCACCGATACCGCGTGGGAAGCGAAATCTGACCGCACGCCTCTGCCCGGCAGCGATCCCGACACCGTCCACGAAGTGGTGTTCACCTCGGGCACCACTGGCGAGCCCAAGGGTGTCATGCATACGCCCAACACGACGCTGTCGACCATTTACACCCTGATCGAGCGGCTCGGCTTCTCCGATCGCGACGTGCTGCTGATGGCCTCCACGCTCGGGCACCAGACCGGCTATCTCTACGGCTACTGCATGAATCTGCTGCTGGGAGCCACCTCCGTGTGGATGGACATCTGGAATGCGGAAGAGGCGGCGCGGCTCATCGAGGCGGAGCGCGTCAGCTTCACCATGGGGGCCACGCCCTTTCTCCGCGACCTGACGTACATGCAGGCCCCGCGCAACATGGGCTCGCTCCGCGTTTTCATCTCGGCCGGCGCGCCCATCCCGCGCCAGCTGGTGAAGGACGCGCGCGACCGGCTCAAGTGCGTGATCTCGGCGGGCTGGGGCATGACGGAGAACGGCCTCGTCTCCTGCAATGGCCTCGACGATCCCGAGGAAAAGGTGTTCACGACGGACGGCGTTCCGCTTCCCGGCATGGAGCTACGCGCAGTGGACGAGGGCGGGCGCGACCTCCCACATGGCACAGAGGGCGATCTGCTCGTCCGGGGCCCTGCTCAGTTCGCCGGCTACTACAAACGTCCCGAGTTCACCGCCGACGGCCACACGACCGACGGCTGGTTCAAGACGGGAGATCGTGCCACGCTCGACCGGGACGGCTACGTGTCGATCACGGGGCGGACCAAGGACGTGATCATCCGGGGCGGCGAGAACATCCCGGTGGTCGAGGTCGAGAACCTCCTCTACACGCATCCGAAGGTCGCGGGTGTCGCCATCGTGGCCATGGACGACCCTCGGCTGGGCGAGCGCGCCTGCGCCGTCGTCATCCCGCGCGAGGGCCAGTCGGTGACGCTCCCCGAAGTCGTCGCGTTCCTGGAGGACCAGCAGCTCGCCCGCCAGAAGTTTCCCGAGCGCCTCGAGATCGTCTCCGAGTTCCCCATGACCCCGAGCGGCAAGATCCAGAAGTACCGCCTCCGTCAGCTCGTCGCCGAACGCGTCAAGGCAGCTCCCCCTCACCCTACCCTCTCCCCCTCCGGGGGCGAGGGGAGAGTCAAGGCAGCTCCCCCTCACCCTACCCTCTCCCCCTCCGGGGGCGAGGGGAGATCACAGCCGACCTCCCCCTCCGGGGGCGAGGGTTTCCGATCTCCCTCTCCCCCATCGGGGGAGAGGGCAGGGTGAGGGGGCTCTAGAAAATGGACCAGCCCTATTCGCTCGAGGGCCGCGCGGCCTTCGTCACCGGCGCGAGCCGCGGCATCGGCCGGAGCATTGCGCTCGCCCTCGCCAGGGCAGGCGCGGCTGTTGCGTGCGCGGCGCGCGCGCAGGATCAAGTAAAGGATGCGGCCGCCGAGATCGAGGCGGCGGGCGGGAGGGCCTGCGCTCTCCGGCTCGACGTCACCCAGGGTGCTCAGATCACCGCTGCGGTGAACGATGCCGAGAAGGCCCTCGGCCCGATCGACATCCTCGTCAACAACGCCGGCATCACGCTCGAGAAGAAGACGGTGGACGTCAGCGACGACGAGTGGGAGCAGGTGCTCGCGACCAACCTCACGTCGATGTTCCGCTGTGCGCGTGCGGTGGCGCCGAGCATGATCGCGCGCGGACGAGGCAAGATCATCAACGTCGGCTCCATGTATGGCCGCCTCGGCGTGCCGCGCTACGTGGCGTACTGTGCGAGCAAGGCGGCGGTGGATGGACTCACGCGGAGTCTCGCCGCCGAGTGGGCCAGGCACGGCATTCAGGTCAACTGCCTCGCGCCCGGCTACATGAATACCGACATCCCGCGCGCAGCCATGGCCGACCCCGACACGCGAGAGCGCTTCCTCTCCAAGGTGCCTGCGCGGCGCCTGGGCGAGCCCGCGGAGGCCGCGGCGCTGGCCGTGTACCTGGCTTCGGCGGCCTCGGACTTCATGACCGGGCAGACCGTGTATCTTGATGGCGGACAGACGATGGCATGGTAAGCGGGGCCTGATAGACGGAGGACATACTCAATGGAGCTGAACCTCAAGGGCAAGAGCGTCGTCGTTACGGGCAGCGGGTCGAACATCGGGCGTGCCATCGCGCTCGCTTTCGCCCGCGAGGGTACGCACGTGACCGTGGCCGAGATCGACACGGGGCAGGGCGAGAAGACCGCCGTGGAAGCGAAGAAAGTCGGCGCGGCCTCGGCCGTCGTCGTTCAGACGGATGTGACCAATCCCGAGTCCGTCCAGGCCATGGTCCGAGAAGTCGAGGGGCGCACCGGCAAGATCGACGTGCTCGTCAACAACGTCGGCTGGACCCTCGACCGGCTCTTCGTCGAGAAGGAGCGCGCCGAGTGGGAAAAGGAAGTCCAGATCAACCTCTGGGGCATGATCAACTGCACGCGCGCGGTGCTGGACGGGATGATCGCGCGAAAGGGCGGTGTCATCGTCAGCCTGGGATCAGACGCCGGCCGCATGGGCGAGTTCCGCGAGGCTGTCTACGGCGCGTGCAAGGCGGGCGTCATCGCGCTGTCGAAGAGCCTCGCCCGCGAAGTCGGCCGCCACGGCATCCGGCTCAACGTGGTCTGCCCCGGCATGACCATGCCTGCCTCCGAGGAGGACTTCGGCAGCCTCAGCATGTGGGCGGCGGAGGCCAACCGCGCCTGGGGCGCGCCCGACATGCAGGCGCGCATCGCCAAGGCCTACCCGCTGCGCCGCATCGGCAAGCCCGAGGACGTGGCGGGCGCCGTCGTGTTCCTGGCATCAGACGCCGCGAGCTTCATCACGGGCCAGACGCTGTCCGTGAGCGGCGGCTATACCATGATGTGATGCAGGATGTAGCGAGGAGACGCCCATGGATCTCGGCACCGTAACCTACGCGGCGAAGGATGGCATCGCGCGCGTGGTGCTCAATCGCCCGGACGCGCTCAACGCCATCAGCCCGGCCCTGCTCGAGGATCTCGACCGCGTCTGCGCGGCGGTCGAGGCCGATTCGGCCGTGCGCGCCGTCGCGCTCACCGCCGCCGGCCGCGCCTTCTGCGCCGGCGCGGATCTCAAGGCCGTGCGCGAGCTGTCTCCGGACCCGGAGAAGTGGGCGCGCTTCATGCGGCTCTGGCACCGCGTCTTCAACCGCATCGAGGCGCTGCCGGTGCCCGTCGTGGCCGGCGTCCAGGGCCTCGCGCTGGCGGGAGGACTCGAGCTGACGCTCGTCACCGACCTCGTCGTCGCCGACGAGGCCGCGCGCCTGGGCGACCAGCACGCCAACTTCGGCCTCGTCGCGGGCGGCGGCGGCAGCCAGCGCCTGCCGAGGCTGATCGGCGCGCGGCGCGCGAAGGAAATGATGCTGCTGGGCGGCTGGCTGTCCGCCGCGAAGGCGCTCGAGTGGGGACTGGTCAATCGCGTCGCGCCCGCCGGGACGCTCGAGGCCGCCGTGGACGAGACGGCGGCTGCGCTCGCGGCCGGCAGCGGCTCGGCCGCGCGCACCGTCAAGACCCTCGTCAATCGCGCGTTCGACGCTGATCTGG